>Ga0137394_10004047_pt1 | contig 11084 bp, 10 predicted proteins | sample czobulk116metaG_FD_108278 | JGI IMG/M metagenome (GOLD analysis project Ga0137394, IMG submission 108278) | Vadose zone soil microbial communities from Angelo Coast Range Reserve, California, USA - czobulk1.16 metaG | ecosystem: Environmental > Terrestrial > Soil > Vadose zone | place: USA... | reverse complement strand
TACTCGGTACGTTAGGTTGGCGGACAGCGAGGTAGTTCCCGGCGTGTCTGACTACGCACCAGAAACCGTACATCAAATAGCGAGCGACATGGATAAATCGAAACGTAAGTTATCCCCTAACTTCAGAATCACTTGCGCTGAGATTTTCTGGTAGGTACCAGTTGCTAAAACACCACCGAAAATGGCTTTCTCGAGAAGAATTACGACACTGCCCAGTCACTGCCCTCAAATCGCGGCACCGCCAGACGGGATTGTGGTTCATTATCTAACAGCCAGCCACACGCTCTCGGAATGGAAAGCATCTGAATCAAGTAGTCTTCTGTGGGTCCATGCGAAACGTCAGTTTGTTTACACATTTCGTACTCTTTTACAGAAACTGATGATCGTCGCTTTCGTAGCGGAGTTAGGGAAGAGTGTGCTTTGGTACGCTAACCCATCTATATTTTTATCTGGAGAGTTTAAGGTGACGACCAGTATCATCGAGGACATCGACACAATGCGGAGATCTGGGCTGCCATCGCTCGCCATGTTTTATTGTAATTTTAGAGAGGAACAAAAGAAGGGCGTCGTGGCCTGCTCTCATCCGCGCTAGTCCAGCTTTGTCACAGATCCGACGCCTACTGCGACATTATTTCCAAGTCATACTCGGAACACAAAGACGGTTCTGAAAATCCCAGCGATGGCAGACTTGTGCGTTGTTTGAAGGACGTACTGAAGGTTCCAAGACAAGCGCCGATTTTCCTTGTTGTGGACGCCTTGGGTGAATGTCCCAATACATCTTCCCTATCTTCCCCTCGTGGGGAGGCCTTGACACTTTTGGACGACCTTATCGACTCACAATTCACGAACCTGCGGATATGTGTCGCTAGCCGATCCAAGGCCGACATGAAGCCTATCTTTGAATCTCTAACTTCTCGTTCTCTTTCATTACACGACGAGCGTGGAAAAAAGGAGGACATTGAGATCTACATCAAATCGATCGTCAACACAAACAGGGACATGCGAAGATGGAGGACGGACCATAAGCAACTTGTGATTGATGTATTAACGGAACGTGCGGATGGCATGTAAGGCATTAATACCTTATTTCTTCACGACTCTCACCCGTACTTCTGTAGGTTCCGGTGGGCATGCTGCCAGCTGGAATACCTCGGCAAATGCCTCCCAGGGCGTAGCCGACATGCGCGCGCGAATTGCCAGAGACGCTCGATGCAACATGTGAATGCACATTGCAAGAGATCGACGGCACAAGCGATTCGCGCGAAGGCTCCTGCTATGCGTCGCCGTGGTTTCCCGTCCACTCCGAGTCGAGGAACTAGCAGAATGTCTCGCATTTGATTTCAATGCTGGACCGATTCCTAAATATCGCGAGGATTGGCGGCTCGAAGATCCGGTGGAGGCCGTGCTATCGACGTGCTCCACATTGCTTGCGCTTGTCAGCGCCGACGGTTCCCAAGTCATACGAATTTTACACTACTTAGTCAAGGAGTTCTTGACTTCTTCCCGTTTTGCGGGTTTCCCGCCCGCCTTGATCATATTTGCTTTTCAATCACAGAGCGGCCTCTTTTCGCCGCATCGTACTCCTTCCAATGGGGCCAGAAACGCCGATCATTCGTGAATTTTGCGAATGATCGGTGTTTTTTTCTGACTAAGCAAGTTTGGTTACACCACAAAGATGATGATTACATGTTGCGGTGGTTATTTTTTTTCTGTCAAACAACTCCTCGGACTGACGGCCAACCTCGGGCTGACGCCAACTTCTGCTAGTTGAAATGAAACGCCCACGAGGTCTTGACCGTTACGTTACGTTGGCTCATCAAATGACTAGAAGTTAACGGCATAGGACGGATGAATATGGATGCTCCCGGTTTCTCTCAAAGTCCTAACAGGCCTAACATCTTACTCTTCTCATTCTTCCCGCATTGTCCCAGGGAATATCTATCTGGGCTTCGTTGTCATTGCGCGTACCATATGGCTCTGGTCTTCCTGGACACTCTGCGTCGTCATTCAGACTACGAACTTCTGCGGCGCCTGCATGAATGACGTGTCAATTGTGAAGGGACACGACGATGGGTTCTGGAGTGATAGTATGTCCTCGTTGTGCCCGCAGCTCGGGATTCAGAAATGCTCCAATATTCACGTAGCCACCTTGATGTCATCGGCATGGCTTTTCCGGTCAATTGTATAGGTTTTTGACATTCTGTTCGGGTGATCTCTCCGGCGTTTCATCGTCTGGGGTGGCCATGCGGACTATCTGCCTCCTAATGTTGGATGACGCCTCGCAACCTAGTCTAGAAGCATCCGACGGGGATCTTGATCGTTTGGTGCTCACCTCTGATTTCTGACGCAGCCGCGAGGCTATACGGTGGCATCTCTAATTCGGACAGTCACTTGAGTGCATTCTGGAACGTTGTCATGGCACAAGATACCAGCCAATAAATATTCCACATTAATCGATGGGTTGCCGCATGCGAGAGAATGTGCCATTCGGGAAAGTTGCCAGTGTGAAATTGTATCTTGATTTGTGGCGATGCCAGCCTGATTTTACTTGAGATAGCATGCGGCACATGTTACTCGCATCATAATATCATGCACATTCATATGCTTCTAGATCTGCCCACGTGAGTACTTGACCTTCCCTCACGTGCGCGTACCCGGGGCCCACCGGAAAGGACTCGGAAATCCTGACTTGGTTCGTGACAACTTGAACGGTGCGTACGGATAACTCAAAAAACTTTAGGGGCGCGAAAACGTGTATCTCACAGGTAGAGATCACACGCGAGATATTACCACAAGTTGACAAATAGCTTTGTCGCAAAATTGGGAAACGATGTCCTTGATGACACCTTCTGAGTCTACGGCCATTAAAGGTCTTATCAAATCTCGTCAAACCCCACCACAGCCTCAGTCATCCAGCGTTAGCGCCTGGGTTTCGCTGAGCCGGGCTACAACTTTGCCTGGCAGCAGCCTGAGAGTCGCGGTTGTGCATACATGTACTGATTGAGCAGGTGAGTGAGATTCTGACTGATTGATTGAGGGATTGACTGATTCAATCCAGACCCTCACATGATCCCACAATACAAACATTCTTGATGTTGCCAAAGAACCCAGGGACTGATAACATCAGCCCCACTCGCGCCAAGGATTCGGGAAGTTGATAATATTAGCCGCACTTCGGAACCTCAGATAGGCTTTAAACCGTCGATTTATCGCATCTCACGACGCACTCTTCTCTACATAAAATTGCGGCGCTCGGCTCCCGGCCGGCCTCACTTCGTGCTGGTCCTGCAAATTTGTTTCCCAGGTTGTTATATATCTCCCCTCGCCAATGCATCCGACGCTTGCTTTTCTTCTCACCCCCGCGTGAACACGGGTAGTTTATGTCTTAATGTCTGCCTCCTTGACGTCTGCCACGCCAATAGCCACCGGTTCACCGTCTATCACTCCGGACATAGCTAGAATGTACGTCGACGGTGACGTTGCCTTTGACCAAAATCTCATCCTTTCCTAGCACTGGTCCCCTTGTGCGCCCGAGGTCTCTCTGGTGCTTAGTCGAACTGACGTCCTCAACCGCACATCCAGCTCTTCGGTCCTCTTGTCAACTGGACATTATACGGCGTCCTTTGCGTACAGATCTGTACGAGTCGAGGCTCATAACCTCGGGTATCCCATTGACCCCCCACTTACAGATGTGTACAGCTACAACTTCCCAGACGATAAACCTATCGTAAAGTGTCTAGGCGAGTACCACATTTTCCTCCACACTCTCAATCAAGTGACGAGACACTCGACGTAGCATACTTTTCCTTTCTTTTGGAGACCATTCAAACCGCCTTGACCGGGGCAGACGTCTGCTATTGGTTCATAGAGGGATTTGGAAATGTGGAACGCCTCCAGGACTCTCATTTCGCCGCCATTGACATTCCGATAATTCATTCGACCATTTCATTCATTGTCCAACAGTATTTCTGCTACCGGATCTGGACGTTGAACAGACGATCATCAAAGCTTTGCATACTCATCGCCTTGGTACGCGTTAAGAGTCGTCTTTATCCGAACCTCCTGACTCGGGACTTTGCATCAAGCTCACGATAATTTCATCAGTTGGGTCAGGATGGGGCGGGATCGAGGCGAGAACTACACAACATCCTTAAAATTTCGACAACTAACGCATAGTGTTAGTCTGTTATGGTCAAAAGGTTCGCGGTCTCGAGGACAGCTTTCTATGTATGTGTCAGGCTTCGGTTCCAGTCACCACAGCATTGATACTTAGCTGTCTTAGCTCTGGTCAATCCCGAGCGCATTGGCGGACACGCTCATCACCATAGCCATGACGCTGCTCGTACGTTGACCGCAACTCCTCCCGACCCCTTCTTTAACATTTCGATTCGCCGGGCTTATGTTTCTGTAGCTATCACGCGCGCGGAGCGAGGGAAGTCGATACTCTAATTTCGTAATGTTACGCTTGGTGCGTCTCACTGTTGAAACAAACGCCCTCACTGGTAAGTTTCCTTCAATCATTCCCTCACTGACGTCCGTCTCACCTCTGCTTGAGCTAGCGTGGCTATCACGTCTTTTATACTCTATGTCGCCTTCCCAGTAGGTCTGATACTGTCCCCTCTCATTCATCTCGTCTGACATTTTGCGTGCTCTACAGAATGACATATATTATGTGATCACGTGTGTTCATCTCTCTATTTTGTCCGACATCTGTTGATTTGGGTTAAAGAACTGCGATCATCGGGAAAATGTAACGAACATGTTTTTCAATACGACTGTATGGGCTAAATGCTCACGAGGGTCCCAGATATACGAACACCCTCTTGGTGAGCCTCAACAACCGCATCTACTTCCGTGACAATCCTACCCCGGGGGCCCATGTGGATACCAATCACCTCGAGGGTCATCGTTCAGCGATAACTTCACTTCACTTCGCGCCAGTCGGGTCACATTCTGCCAACACTACCACACTAGGCGACAGTTACAGGGTCAAGACCATGTCTCACACAATAGACCTGGAAAAGGGAAAGGATGACACCGGCAGCATCAAATCGAATTCAAGACAAAATGCTGGTTCAGGCCATTCTAGATGAGGATCGAGAAACGAGTGGCCTTGGGCTCTGGGCACACATAGAAAGTGTTGTATTTTTTTCGGGTCACGGGTGGGGTCTTGTCACGTGGACGGTTTGCTGTTGAATTTGAAGAATGGTTTATGTAATCCGACATCACCCTCGTCTGGGATAAACGTTCGATTCGGTACGTCTCATGATTGGCCGTATCCGCGTTGATATGGTGGAGATATCTACACATCTTTGACCTGGACTGACCCAAGTGGTGTTAATCAAGGCCACTACGGATTCATCTGCAAAGCTGTCCGACCCTCTTTTACGTCACAAAGATTTCCTTATCTCTTTGATCCTCGGGCCTGGAATACTGTCTTTCTCTTTAGGTGACTCTCATTAACGCCACAGTTACCCAGATCAAAAGGATGCTGTGATGCCGGAATGGGGATACGTAACTATAATTGCGAATGACCCATGGTCTTCGAGCTTTGAGATGGATCGCTCATGGAACATCCCGGCTCGGACTTCCCCAAGAGGACTGCAGGAAGTCGAGGACCCAAATTTACTTGTATTCTCCTTGCAGTTTGGCTGGGTCGGGAGGCCGTGTCCGCACCCCCGTAATCAATGAGCTTGCCCATAAGGTGCCTTTCACGAAAAGAAAGGAAGCGCGTTTCGTCTATAGCCCCCGTGATGCCGTACCCATATTCTTGTGCATGTGGTCTCGCTTGGGTACCTCCCTTCGTTTCTCCCGTCCAGGTGCTAGGGTCCAGTCACGGAGAAACCCGTGTTTCATTCCAGAAGGCTATGGTCGTTTGGGTCACTGCGGTCCGTGCTGATGGCTATCATTTGGAGCAACTCTATTGTCCCCTCTTTATGTATTGCACACTTTTCTCTCTCATCCACATGGTCGGTAGTGGCCTGTGTCCTCATGCATTTTACTGGATGGTAGTGCCGGCGTTGACACCTGCCGTTGGGGTGCCTGCTACTTCGTAATGATTGGCATTCCCCGTATCATAGAATGCACTCGGGCGACGCCACACAGTGCCGTACACGGCGTACAGTCTCTCGGTTTCCCCATTAGGCTAAATAGACAGTCGCGGTCAACCCTCCCCTGTGGTGTGCCGCCCATCAAAATAACTTGATGGTAAAATCAAAGAGTGTCAGCACAGTCCCAAATAAACGAGTCCGGCTCAAATTGAAACAAAAATGGCCAATAACCTCATCCAAACCGCTGTACAAAATGTTCTTTCATGTCCGATATGTCCCAAGTCCCCAACCAAACAGAGCAATATTGTTTCTTATCGTCTCTTAGTACATACCTTCTTCTCAAACGCGACGGGCTTCCTCGAGATCTGTGTCCTACCTGCCAAGGTATCTCAAACGACGTAGACGCTGGGGCGATCAAGCACCCACCTTGAGCCCGAGTCAACAATGACGACGTCGCTGTGTCCCTTCTCGGCGTCTGCTTCCACTGTAGGGAGAACTTCAATCGGATCGGGCCTGACAGAGGAGTAGCTGATTGTCGCCACCGACTGCAAGAGCGTAGTTCGACGGAAACAGAGGGATTGGAGCGGATTGGCTGCGCCGGGTTGACGGTTTGAGCCACGACATGTGCTATGATCCTCCCATGACGTTGGAGGGTGGTCGCGGAAGTAGATCCGGTTGTTGAGGGTCAAGAAAAAGGCGTTGGAAAATCTGCGATTTCGATGAGTCTGATGTGCAAGTTTAAATGTTGCTAGTTCACAATTTTCCGATCACACCGGTCCTTAAATCTACATCAACGAGTGCTAGTTTCGAGGGATGGGGTAAGAATTACGCACAGGAACATGGGGTAGATCTCGGTCTATAAGACATAGACGAGAGCGTCAATGATGGCAAGTTGTCTTTCTTATTAACCTACAGAGAGAAAAAAACAGAGAACGAAGGACATGATGGTCGTGATAGCTTAACAGGACTCGGAAATGAGACAAAGGCGCAGAAGAGTCGGTCGAGAGACACGTACTGGTTAGCGCGTTTGTTTCGACGATGAGCTGCACGACACGGGGGAAGACATGAGTTGAGTATGCTCCACAGCCGCGCATTTGTCGTAACTATGAGACACGAGTCCATTCCATGCCCTGGTGGATGAGCCGCTTGATCACTCACCAGAAACGTCATTGCCACTACGATCAGAACGTCCGCCAATGAGCTTGCAAAAAACCACACCTAAGGGTAAAAATTGATCAGTTGGTCGGCGCAATGCTTTAGTACAGTAGCATACGTATAGAATTGGACTGAAAGCCACGTATTCTCCAAGAATAGCCGCCTCCGCTCTGCATTAGTTGTGAAACTAGAAGTAGAGCAGAGTGTCACCCACATTAATCCCACTTATAACGCTTGCGATCGCTTGCAATAAAGAAAGCTTCATCCAGTCACCTTTAAGCATGGAAATAGGTTACGCAGTTGAAGGGAACATCCGTACAATGGCAATAACCACGGAGAACCACCACCACCGCTTGTTCAATGTCCAGATACGATGGCAGTAGAATCCTTGAACAATGAGCGAAATAGGTGCATTCATGACCATGTTGTCGATTGCAGAGAAGTGGCCATTCGCAATATTGTTTGCATCCCTGAACCCTGCCACAAACCAATAGTAGAGGTCTGCGCCAGTCAGGGCCGTTTGGATGCTCTCCAGAAGGAAGACAAAGCAGGCTAGTCACAAGTCTTTCAATTTGACGAATGCAGGTAAGTCTTAAATGCTCACCAAGAATTTTTAAAGACAACCTATCGTCGGGGAAATTGTAAGTGTACACGTCTGATGCCGGTTCAGCTGGATATTTGCGTGTGGCGTGCGGAATTATGCCCACATATCTGGACGCAAAGAACCCCATATAACATCCAATTGGCCAACTGACTAAAGAGCTGGTCGCCATAGTGAGCAAAGTGCTCAGCAAGCCATCTGAGGAGTTAAGCATACGAGGGGCCCAGTCCTAGGAGCAAGGTTAATAGTCAGATTGACTCGAGGGTGCGTGATTTCCACTACAGTTGAGCAGGGATAGCCAGTGTGTCCATTGTCCAACCCGCAGATACTACAGATTAAGGTCGACTCGAGGGAGTGTGATAAATGAGGATGTACTAGACCGTCTAGCAGTCGAGTCCAAGCTTATACTAGCACTTGTCGAAGTTGTCCGAGTCGTCTTCACAGTAGTCATAGACTTCCGAGTTCGCCGGCCACGAGGCACAGTTAGATACCATCTCTTAACCATGTGGCCGTAGAAACCCGCTGTCAGGATATTTGATGGTTTCTTTCCATCACACAAGTCTTGTCGACGACGACGTTGCCACATTAAACGCTGCGCAAGTTCAAGGGTTGGCGACGACAAGGACGTGGTCTCCGATTATGTCAGCGACCACCCACGTGATCTCCGGGGCAAAGTAATTTTGCTTCAATCACTCTTTATCTCTCACTTATGCGCGCCTCGAGCTCCCATGATCTAGCCATAAACTAGCATTCCTATCACAGTAACCACGGCGCAGTTCCGCGCGAGCTGGCTTCGTTGTCAATCGTTGACATTGTCATAAGAGATGCTTGCACTTTGCAGGCCATCAGTGGGCAGTCGGTTCAAAAATCTTAAAATGCACGTCGTCGTGGCCTTTGCTCTTCATAGACTACGGCACTACGCAGTGACAAGTGGCATTGAAGGTACCATCATGGCATCTGTTGAATAAAAGCTGCGACCGGAGACGCCCGCAGTAGATTTATTTTGAGGACGAGACTTGGAGCCAAGTTAGGGACATGATTTGATTCCATTTGAAACTTCCCACGTGGTCGTGCACCGACTCGGATCGTATCAACTTCAAGTTGACGCAAAGATCTTAATGACATGACCTGTCTCGCGTCCAGTACTGATGAGCTCCGAAACTGGCTCATAGAGTGGACGCACCAGACGGTCAAACTTTGAAGTAAATTTGGAGTTTCTTACTATATATGATCACAAGCCATCCCAGCCGACGATCATGCGCTCCCGCCGCTGCGCTTTCGATGGCATACCCATGCGCAGGCCGTTGCGGGCCAAAAAAAAATCGAAGCTGCGACCCTGGTCCTTATTATGGTTGGCCGGGTGGCTGAAACAGGGCAACGGTACCGAAGGGTGAGAAGAATCCAACTCCCGAAAGACGATGACGGCACTGACAGGACTGTGCAAAGTCAATGTGACGTTGTCCAATGGTGACTCGGATGCATCGACGACATCTTTCCCAAGGATGATCGGTATTTGAATGTTGGAAACTTGAAAGAGGTGCGCACGATTAAGTTACAAAGTCGGGCTGGCCGGGGATCATCCGCAAACTAACATTTGCATCATCGAACCTTCGCTAGACCGGGACAATAGCTCCGAGTCCATTACAACGCAAACAGTAATGCAGCTATCTTCTACGTTTGTAGCAAATGTATAGTATCGTCAACTTGAATCTTCCGTTGTCAAGGTTATGCCGGCATATCTGGCGTCGAAGGCCCCGACTCCTCACGAGGTACAGTATCATGCGTCCATGACACACTCTGGGGGCTGAGTCCTTCCCTCGGCGCAACGGAACTACCTAGGTCCCACTGGCGGGAATAATATGGGACGAAAACGGCGCGAGCATTTGTTACGTCCACTTTCCCGGATCTCTAGTGATCAATTACCTCTGAAGTGGCGCGATCCGTGTGCGCTGGCAAGGATTGGCAGTAGCGTCCGATTTGTAGCCTCAGCGGTCGGTCTTTCTGCATCACCATTCTCCAGGACTTTATTTTGCAGACAAGTTCTACAAACGAGCTGCCAGTTGACACCTGTGATTCCTCAGCCCATACTTGTACACTCGTGACATGGTACCTTGCCGGCAAGTAGTCATGATGCCGCCAGCAATCGGCTTTTGTCAATTGTCAGCGCTCGCAGGACTTCCCCGTGCGCCCACTCCGAGGCCTCCGGGCCTCTAATTGTTGAGATGATTGAGATGTTGGGGAAGAACTTGGCAACTCATTGACTATTATTTAACTCACGATGGCAGAGAGAATGCTTTACCTGAGGACGGGCTCGGGGACTTCCCCGAGAATGTCATATGGTTGCTCCCTCGTCCACCGCCCCTTACAGATACGCCACACGTTCTAGTGTTCCGATACTGTGGTCGAAGGTATACATGCTCAATCAATCGAATGTTCTGGATCACCCCTGCATCAAACTTGCTTCACGATTCTTGACGGAGGCCAGCTCTATGGCGGGGATCAAGTAGCTGCCAGCACGGTTCTGGAGCTGTTATTGAATCTTTAGGATATGTTCCGCGTCACCCTCCTGGCAGTGGCTGCTTGCCTTCGTTCAAATGCTTGCTTGAATCGCGATTTTCTGCATGTTGTGACCTCAAGGTACTTCCCTGTGGTCTGCCTTCGGCGGACTGTTGTTGCTTCGCGATGGCCTTTGGGGTAGTGTCACCGCATCGAAACGAGAAGAATGTGTAATGATGGTAGGACCCCACATCACCTACCGTGTCACTTTGCCTTTGACGCCGAGCACTAGAGAAAAAATTGACCCCCTCCACCTAGTTTCTAGTTAATTCAATATACCCTCTCGAGGCATAACGCCATCTCCGAGTGATGGATCACGAAATAGAAGCTGTACCATATCAAGCGCTTTGGGGGATTTCAGTATATCGCAATTGTCCGCCGCTCTTTGCCGAGTATAGTCACCGAGGGCGGATGATGTTCGACGGTTTTGGTAAGTGAAGATGAATGACAAAGTATAAATATTGACCCTACCATCCACGATCTGATGATCCCACTGACCTTGTTACGCAGTAGCGGGCGTACTCTGGAACTAACGGATTTACACTATGGCGAACTCAACATCGTCTTCTATCCCCCCCGACATCGTGAGAATGTGAGTGAGTCAGCGGTGCTCTAGTCTACCTGTCTTTGACCATCCCGCAGCACTGCTCCCATCGTACGCCTGGCTTTCCGATGACCGTCCCAGTGTGTGCTCATGGTGCTACGACCAGCTGTTTGGGCCT
>Ga0137394_10004046_pt1 | contig 11084 bp, 11 predicted proteins | sample czobulk116metaG_FD_108278 | JGI IMG/M metagenome (GOLD analysis project Ga0137394, IMG submission 108278) | Vadose zone soil microbial communities from Angelo Coast Range Reserve, California, USA - czobulk1.16 metaG | ecosystem: Environmental > Terrestrial > Soil > Vadose zone | place: USA... | reverse complement strand
GGCGCCGCTTCACGAGCGACGAGGCCGAGGCGATCTTCGATGAGCTCGCGCTCGATCCGGAGTTCTGGCGGCTGAGCTGATGACACGACGGCCGGTCATCACCGTCATCGGGAAGAGCGCGCGAAACCCCAGCGATCCGGTTCCCGCGCGCGCGTTGCGCGCCGGCGAGGAGGTGGGGAAGCTGCTGGCCGAGCGCGGCGCCGTCGTCGTGACGGGTGGCCTGTCCGGTGTCATGGAGGCCGTGAGCCGTGGCGCGAAGGGCGCCGGCGGGCTGGTCATCGGGATCCTGCCCGGCTTCGACAAGCGCGACGCGAACGCCTTCGTCGACGTCGCTATCACGACCGGCATGGGCTGGATGCGCAACACGCTCGTCGTCCGCGCCGCCGACGCGGTGATCATGATCAGCGGCGGCATCGGCACGCTCAACGAGCTGACCGTCGCGTACGAGGACAAGCCGACCGTGGTGCTCGAGGGCACCGGGGGATGGTCCGATCGCATCCGCGAGATCGCGTACAAGGGAAAGCATCTCGACGAGGCGGGCGTCAACGAGATCCATTTCGCGAAGACGCCGGCGGAGGCGGTCGACATCGCGCTCTCGCTCGCGCCAGGAGCGGAGACGGGCAAGACGATCGAGCGTGAGTTCCGCAGCTGAACCAGACGGTCTAGGCTCCGATGCGTGGACGCCTTCTCGATCTTCGGGGTCCAAACGCTGCTCTTCTTCATCGTCTTCGGTCTGTTCGCGTGGTGGTTCGCCTGGCCCTGGCTCAAGTCGGTCGATCGCACGACCGCGTTCACAGCGCTGACCTTCCTGCACGCGCTCCGCGCGGTCGGCGCGACGGTCCTCGTGGCGTCGGTGGCTGGAACAGCTCTGCCGCGCGACTTCGCGGAAGCCGTGGCCTATGGCGACCTGATCACCAGCGTTCTCGCGATCGTCACGCTGGTGGCGCTACGTGGTCGCTGGGGCTTCGCGATCGCGCTGGTATGGCTGACGAACATCGTCGGGACGGCCGACCTCGCGAATGCGCTGGTCGGCGGCGTCCGCAACGACATCGCCCGCCTCGGCATGGGCTCGTTCTGGTACGTCGTCACGATCCTCGTGCCGATCCTGTGGATCGCGCACGCGCTGGCTTTCGCTCTCCTTCTGCGCAGGCGGACGAGCCTCTCCGTACCGAACTAAGTACCCAGTAGGTCCTTCCCCGGCTGTCGCGGAAGGACCCGCCGCGTAGCGTCCGCGCCGATGAATGACGCATCCACCGGAGTTCGTGAAGCAACGGCCCGTCGCCGACGCCTGTTCGTCATTCTTGCGGCGCTCGCGGCGTTCTTCCTCGCGCTTCAGATCGGCTCGATCGAACGCCGGATCGACGTCGCTCCCGAGGCGTTGCTACGGCCGCTCGAACAGAGACCACCCGCGGGCTTCCGCGCTGTCTCGCTCGAGCACAGCGACAGCGAGGAGGAGTTCGTCTGGCGGCTCGCGCTCGAACCGGTCGCAGACGATTACGGCTTTCTCCTGATCGATGTCGGGGTCGCGCCGCCAGGTCGCTGGTATGGGCCGAAGTGCGAGTGGATCGGTCACGAGCTGCCGCTCGCAACTGAAGAGCTGGTCGCGCCGCCGTCGAAGGATGCCTCGGCAGCGTGCCGCTTCACGTTTCCCACCGAGTGGCGAGTGATCACATATCAGATCGTCACGCGCAACGCGCTCGTCCACGTGCAAACGGCCGTGACCGCGCGCGTGGACGACCAGACGGCTCTCGATCTCATCGTGTCGGTCGCCCGTACGCAGGTCGCGGTCATCGAGCGCCTCGCCCCGCGTCACTGGTGGGAGGGGCCGGGTTAGAGCGGCGGACCGCCGATCGACGGCAGCATCGCCTCGGCCCAGGCGGCCGCCGCCAGCAGCCGCTCGTCGTCGCCGGGCGCGCCCACGAGCTGGAGCCCGAGCGGCAGGCGATGCGGACCGAGGCCGGTCGGGATCGTGATCGCCGGCGCGCCGACGAGGGACCAGCGCGAGCAGAAGCGCGGGTCGCCGGTCGTCTCCGGCGTTGGTGCCTCGCCGATCGCCGGCGGGGTGAGGATCGCGTCGTAGTCCGAGGCCCAGTCGAGGAACGTCGCGACGAGCCGGTCGCGCGCCGCGAGAGCGTCCGCGTACGCGCGGTAGTCGATGCGCGCGCCCTCGGCCAGCTGCTCGCGTGCGTACGCGCTCACGATCTCGGGACGGCGCGCGACCTTGGGCAGCACCTCCTGCCCGGCCTCGTAGAGCATCACCGTGCGCAGGATGCGCGGCGCGTCGTCGAGGCCGGCGGGTGGCTCCGGCCACTCGACGGGTCCGCCGACGAGAGCGAGCGCGTCGACGTCGGCCTGGAAGCGCTCGCGCATCTCGTCCGACGCGTGCTCCCATTCGCTCGTGCGGAGCGCCGCGAAGCGCGGCACCCGGTGGTCGTCGGCGTGCGGTGCGCGCTCGGTCTCGCCGGCGAGGATCGCGGCGAGGAGGCCGGCGCCGCGCACGCTTCGCGCGAACACGCCGGCGTGATCCAGCGTGCGCGAGAACTCGAAGACGCCCTCGGTGGGTATGCGGCCGACGGTCGGCTTGAAGCCGACGACGCCGCAGAACGCGGCGGGGCGGATGACCGACCCGTTCGTCTGCGATCCGATCGCCGCCGGGACCACGCCCGCGGCGACGGCCGCGGCCGATCCCATCGACGACCCGCCGGGCGTGCGCGACGGATCCCACGGATTGAGCGTGTGTCCGGGAGTCATGAACGCGAGCTCCGCCGTGACGGTCTTCCCGAGCACGATCGCGCCGGCCGCCTCAGCCGCGCTCACCGCGGGACACGTCGCGGTCGGAATGCGACCGGCGAAGAGCGCGCTTCCGTTCTCCGTCGGGATCCCCGCCGTGTCGAAGATGTCTTTCACGCCGATCGGGATGCCTTCGAGGGGACCCGCCGCGCCGCGCGACCGACGACGCCCGTCGGATGCCGCCGCGAGCCGGTGGGCCCGCGCCGCATCGAGCCACGCGAAGGCGTGGATCTGCGGCTCGGTCTCGGCGTATCGGCGGATCGCGCGCTCGACGAGCGCGGCGCTGGTCAGCGCGCCGGCTTCGAGCGCCTCGGCGAGGCCGACGAGGTCTTCGGCCAGGATGCGCATGTCGCACGCATAGTGACGCGTGGCGCCCAACCCTTGGGGAGGCGAGGTAGGACCCCCCGGATCTTCCGATAACCCGCCTTCCGGAACATCGCCTCTGTGCCGATGAACGCGAAGTCGTCGTGGAGACGCTTTGGCGTGACACGCGGATAGCCCTCGACCGCGTCCGCGCCACGCTTTCCGGCGTACTCGAGCGCCGCGCGGAGCATCGCGACCGCGATGCCCTTCCCGCGGTATCCACGACGCACGGTGATGCACGGGATCACCCAGGCCAGGGCGTCGTCCACCGGCGGCGTCGCCTTCGAGTTCGCGATCCGTGAGAAGTCGGTCCGTGGGCCGAGCGACAGGAAGCCGACCGGCTCCCGGCCCTCGTACGCGACGAGCCCGGCCGAGTTCTTCCGCCGCCGAGCGAGCTTCGCGAGCGCGTCCCGGCGCTTCTTCTCGGCCGTCCCCGGCCCGCCTCCGGTGATCCCGAGCGCCCGCTGCTCCGCCGCGCTGTAGCGCGGGAACAGGTCCCAGCATGTCGAGCCCCACGTGCCGCGCGTCACGGTCTTCACGTCGTCGACGCGCGCGGCCGTGAGCGGCCGGATCGTCAGCTCGCTGCTTTCAGCTTTCGCCATCTCTTCTTCGTGAGTCTGCGCACTCGGCTTTCGGCCTGCTCCCGCCAGCGCGACGAGCCGAGCCCCAGCTCGAGCAGCGTCTCCATCATCCGGAGTGCCCGTTCGAGGTCCGCACGGCGCTCGAGCTGCCGCGCGAAGGCGAGCGCGAGCTTCACGCGCAGCTCGTTGTCGCCGTCGTAGTACGCGCTCTCGTAGCAGGCGAAGGCCGCGTCGACCTCACCAGTACGCTCGAACGACCGGGCCAGCGCGTACGCGGCGGGCGCGTGATCGGGCGCACGCCCCGAGCGAGCCGCAAGCACGGCGACCGCGACACGGTCCGCGACGCGTACCAGCGACACGATGTCGCGCGCGTTGTGCTCGAGGACCGGCGCGATGATCGCCGGGTCGCGCTTGCGCAGGTAGTGGAAGTACGCGTCGGGGATGAGCGCGCCGGGGATGTCGTTGATCCGTCCCTCATCGAACAGCGACTCCTCGAGCTGCTTGAGCCCGGTCGACCCGTAGCGGTCGCGCCAAAGGCGACGCGCCGGATGAAGAAGATCGAGGTGCGATTCGTCGACGGTGATCTCGCTGCGCAGCGTCATCACCCAGCGCGTGCGCAGGAGCGGCAGGTCGAAGCTCTTGCCGTTGTACGACGCGCAGGCGCGAAAGGATTCGATCTCGGCCTGGATGGTCTCGACGAACCCGCGCTCGTACCCGATGTCGTGCAGTAGGTGCTGACGCAGCACGAGCTCGCCCTCGCAGAAGTACGCGATGCCAAGCAGGAAGACGTACGTGCCCGTGCCGCCGGCGAGACCAGTTGTCTCCGTGTCCAACCAGAGCACGTCCTGCCACCGCCTCGGCGCCTCGCCCTTGAGTCCGAGATGCGCGACCAGCAGCGGATCGGGAGCTCCCCTGCCGACGATCTCGAGTCCGAGATCGTCGATAGCGATCCGCTGCTCGAACACTGAGAACGGCTCGGGGCTCGCGGCGCCGACCGAAACCCTCTCAACGCGCGGCACCCCGCCCCTGTCGGGTCGGGGTCCCCCCGCGCGCGGGGTCCCTCGGTCGGCGCCGCTCGCACCCACCTCTCCCACACTTGTCCGTGCGCGATCGCGTTCGACGATCGCAGCGACGCGAGAACGGAGATCGTTCATTAGGCGAGCGAGAGCAGATGTGCGACGGACGTTTTGACATCGGCGCCGAGCGCGTACGCGGGACCGACGCAGGCCGGGCAACCGGAGTCACAGCCGCACGACTCGAGGTGCTCGCGCGCGCGCTCGATGAGCGGGTCGTACGAGCGGAAGAGACGCTCGGAGAACCCGATGCCACCCGGCGTCATGTCGTACAGGTAGATCGTCGGCCGCTCCGTATGCGGCGACCGCACCTCTACCGCGATGCCGAGGTCATGCGGGTCGCACATGAGGAACAGCGGCGCGAGGCCGTGGAGCAGATTGCCGAGGCCGGCGAGCGCGATCTCGACCTTCTCCCGCGGCCAACCGGCCACAGCACGCTCGGGCACCGCGCACCAGAAGGACGTCGTCTGCAGGTCCTGCTCGGGGATGTGGATCTTGCCCCAGCCAACGTTCTCGTTCGTGAAGAGCGTGAGCTTCTTGTAGATCGTCGCTATGGCGCTCACCAGGACCTCGCCGTGCGCGCGATCGAACCCGCGACCTTCGTCCGCCCTCTTGTTGTCGAACTCATCGAGGACGCGGATGCGCACCGCGATCCCCGCCTGCGTGTAGTACTCGACCTTCACCTCGCGGACGTAGGCCTTCTGGTTCTCCCAGTCGAGTCGCTCGACCTGGAACTGCTTGGCCTCATGGAGGTAGATCGCTTGCTCGTACAGGATCTCCGGTGCGCCGAAGCGGTCGACCTCGCCGATGACGTGGTGCTTGCCGTCGGTCTGGTCGATGATCACGACGTTGTCGCTCGTGGCGGTGCGCAGCGACATGCCCTCGGCGGGGAACGACTGCGCCGACCAGTGGTAACGGCCATCGGCCTCGTGGAGGATGCCCTGCTCGTCGAGGTAGGAGAGAACGCCCGGGGTGTCCTCGGTGCCGAATCTCTCCTTCCGGTCGAACGGGATCTCGAACGCGCCGCACTTCAGATGCTGGACGAGGACGTGGAGGTTGTCCGGGTTCACGAGACCCGCCTCCGGCGAGCGCTCGAGCACGTACTCGGGGTGTTGAACGATGTACTGGTCCGTTGGCTGCGAGGTCGCGACCAGGAACGCGACCGAGAGGTCCTCGCGCCGTCCGGCGCGGCCCATCTGCTGCCACGTCGATGCGACCGTGCCGGGATAGCCGATGAGCACGGCGGCCTGCAGCGCGCCGATGTCGATGCCCAGCTCGAGCGCATTGGTCGGGACGACGCCGCGGATCGATCCGTCGCGCAACCCACGCTCCACGGCCCGCCGCTCGCTCGGGAGATAACCGCTGCGGTAGCCCCGCACCAGGCCCGGCGGCCACTGCGGGGTCGGGAAACGCTGACGGAGGTAGGTGAGCAGAAGCTCGGTCTGGATGCGCGAGCGCGTGAACGCGATCGTCTGAACGCCCGATGCGAGCATGGTCGCGGCGATGTCGCGCCCCGTCGCGAGCGCGCTGCGGCGCACGCCGAGCGAGCGGTGCGTGACCGGCGGGTTCACGAAGACGAGGACCTTCTCGCCGCGCGGCGCGCCGGACTCGTCGATGACGACCACCTCGCCCTCGACGTGCCGCTGCGCGAGCTCGCCGGGGTTCGCGATCGTCGCGGAGGTGCAGATGAACACCGGATGCGATCCGTAGAACTCACAGATGCGGCGCAGGCGGCGGAGCACGTTCGCGACGTGGCTGCCGAAGACGCCGCGGTAGGTGTGCAGCTCATCGAGCACGACGTAGTTCAGGTTCTCGAAGAGCTTCACCCACTTGGTGTGGTGGGGGAGGATCGCGGTGTGGAGCATGTCGGGGTTGGAGATCACGACGTGGCCCGCGCTGCGGACCGCCGCGCGGATCCCCGGCGGCGTGTCGCCGTCGTAGGTGTAGGTCTTGAGCTCGATATCGATGTCCGCCGACAAACTCTCGAGCTCGGCGAGCTGGTCCTGTGCGAGCGCCTTTGTCGGGAAGAGGTAAAGCGCGCGAGCCGACGGATCCTTCGCGATCGCGTCGATGACGGGGAGGTCGTAGCAGAGCGTCTTGCCCGACGCCGTCGGCGTGACGACGACGATGTTCTTGCCAGCGCGCGTCGCTTCGAGCGCGGCGGACTGATGCGAGTAGAGCTGTTCGATCCCGCGACGGCGTAGCGCCGCCGAGATCCGTCCGTCGAGCCACTCCGGGAACGGTGCGTAGCGCGCGGGCCGCGGCGGGATGCGCTCCCACCGCGTCACGGTCTCTTGGAACTGCTCGTCACGCAGGAGGCCGTCGAGGATCTGCTCCAGGCTCACTCGTGCGGGGAATCGAACGGCTGTTCTCATCGGACTCCGCACGATAGAACGGCTGTTCGGCGTGTCAAGGGTACGGCTATTCGGACGGTTTTTCGTGCGTCAGCGTTGAGCGCGGTGATGTTCCGCCGGCTACTCGTGCTCGCGATCGCGCTCGCGATGCTCGCCCCGCAGGCCGCGCCAGCGGCCGCGTCGGCGATGCCGGAGGCGCCGAACTGCCCGATCTATCCGGACAATGATGTCTGGCACTCGAGCATCCAGAACCTGCCGGTGCATCCGATGAGCGCGACATGGCTCGCGAACATGGGCGGACCGTCGCGGCTGTTGCATCCCGACTTCGGTGGGCCGTACGGCTATCAGCTGCAGGTCGTCGACAACACGACGCCGACCCGGCGTGTCTCTTTCGATTACGCCGACGAGAGCGACAACGTCGCGTACCCGTTCACGTCGAGCACGCCGATCGAGCCGGCGAGTGACGCCCACGCGTTCATGCTCAACAAGGACACCTGCGTCCTCTACGAGCTCTTCGCCGCATCGTGGAACGGCGGCAACCCGACCGCCGGATCCGGCGCGGTGTTCGATCTCAAGACGCACGCCCTGCGACCGTCGGGCTGGACGAGCGCGGATGCGGCCGGTCTGCCGATCTGGCCGGGTGTGCTTCGCTACGACGAGATCCTCCGCGGTGTCGTCGATCACGCGATCCGCTTCACCGCGCAGCGCACCGATCGGAGCTTCGTGTGGCCCGCGCGTCACCAGGCCGGCGCGGCGCGTGATTCATCGCTGCCGCCTATGGGCGCGCGCTTCCGTCTGCGCTCGGACTTCAGCTTCGCGGGCTACAGCGCCCAGACGCAGATCGTGCTGCTCGCGATGCAGCGCTACGGGCTGATCCTCGCGGACAACGGATCGAACTGGTTCTTCCAAGGCCAGGTCGACTCGCGTTGGAGCGATCAGCTGATCACCGAGCTGAAGCGCATCCCTGCCGGCGCTTTCGACGCCGTCGATGCGTCCTCGCTCATGGTTGATCCGAACTCGGGTCTCGCGCGCGGCGCTGCGGGCGTTCCGCTCGAAGCCGGGTGGCACTCGCGCTGGCAGAGCCAATCGAACTACCTGATCATGTCGCCCGCGCAGGTCGCCGACTTCTGGATCAAGTTCACGAACACCGGGACCGAAACGTGGACGCGCGGCGTCTGGGGACGGCAGGCGAACCTCGGCCTCAACCGCGACGACAAGGAACCGTACCGGCTCGGTATGAACGCGGACTGGCTCTGGGACGATCGCATCGCGACCACGTTCACGCCGACGGTGGCGCCCGGCGAGATCGGCGAGTTCCGCTTCAAGGTCCGCGCGCCCGTCGCGCGCGGCGTGTACCGGCTGAATCTGCGGCCGGTGATCGACGGCACGGTGTGGCTGGAAGACCAGGGAGTGTTCTGGATCATCGACGTCCGATAGCGCGGTGCCGCCTCAGCTGAGGCGCGCGATCACACCTTCATTCGGCCCTAGCTCGACGGCCTTCCCGAGCCTGTCGCCAACGCGTCCGTCCGAGGTGGACAGCAGGACGTCGGCGTTCTCCGCGATCGGAGCGCGGATCTTCCTGTCGAGGAAGTTGAGTGCGATCAAGACGCGCTCGCCCGCGGCCTCGCGGACGTAGGCGAACACGCCGCGCGGCGCGGGATGCGTTCGGTACGAGCCGGCGCGCAGCGCCGATGAGCCGCGGCGAAGCTGGGTCAGGCGACGGTAGAACGAGAACATCGAGTCAGGGTCGTCGCGCTGCGCCGCGACGTTGATGCTCTGCGCGTCGGGCGCGAGCGGGAGCCACGGCCGGCCAGTCGTAAAGCCGGCGTTCGCCGTCGCGTCCCACTGCATCGGGGTGCGCTCCGGGTCGCGACCGTCGACGTCGACGATCCGGTCCGGTGGGACGGTGACGTCGGCCATGCCGATCTCCTCGCCGTAGTAGATGAAGGGCGTGCCGCGCAGCGTGAGCAGCATCATCGCCGCGACGCGCGCGTTCCGGCGTCCGTAGCGGCTTGCCGCTCGTGAGCGATCGTGATTCGAAAGCGTGTAGTCGGGCCAGGCGTGAGAGGGAAGCAGGCGTTCCCACTCCTCGACGGTGCGGCGGAATCGCTCGGCGTCCCATGGCTGCCGCAGGAAGTTGAAGTTGAACGGCATGTGCAGCTCGTCATCGTTCCCGTAATAGCGCACGAGGTTCTTCAGCTCGCGCGATGACACCTCGGCAACGGCCATCCGGTCGCCGTACTCGTCGAGCACGCGGCGCCAGCGCCGATGGATCTCGTGGACCTCGTCGAGCTCCCAGTTCCAGCGCGGCCGGCGCTTCGCGAACAGTCGCGGATTGTTGCGGAGCTTCGGGTCTTTCACGAGGCTGTGGGCGACATCGACGCGGAAGCCATCCACGCCGCGGTCGAGCCAGAAGCGCATCACATCGTCGATCGCTCTGCGCACGTCCTCGTTCCACCAGTTGAGGTCGGGCTGCTGCGGTAGGAAGTGATGGAGGTAGTACTGGCCGGTCGCTGGATCGAACGTCCAGGCCGGACGCTTCTCCTTCGATCCGAAGACCGCGCGCCAGTTGTTCGGTGGCCGACCACCGCGTGGATCCGCCCATACGTACCAGTTGCGTTTCGGGTCGTCGCGAGAGCGGCGCGACGCGACGAACCACGGATGCTGATCCGAGGTGTGATTCGGGACGAGATCGACGAGCACGCGGATGTCGCGGCGATGCGCTTCTTCAAGGAGATGGTCGAAATCGTCGAGCGTGCCGAAGATCGGATCGACGTCGCGGTAGTCGGAGACGTCGTAGCCGAAGTCCTTCATCGGCGAGCGATAGAAAGGTGAGAGCCAGATCGCTTGGACACCGAGCGACGAGGGTGTGCCGTCGTTGAGATGATCGAGCCGCCGTGTGATGCCCGCGAGATCTCCGACGCCATCGCCGTTCGAATCCTGGAACGAACGCGGATAGATCTGATAAAAGACGCCCTCGCGCCACCACGACCCACGCACGCCCAGAGCCTAGCGGCGATCGCGGCACGTCCCCTGCAGCCATAGTGTGCAGGGGAGGTCGCGATGAGAGAGCAACAGACACCGCGCAACCAGGAAGGGGAGCAGCCGACGCGGAGTCCCAAAGAAACGGCCGAGCGGCTCGAGCAGAAGGCGGACGAGCAGGAGGGCGAGTCCAATCGCGCGCGGACCGAAGACAAAGCACGCGAGGCGCGCGCGGGCAAACGTCGCGTGGTGGGCTTCGGCGGCTAGCGCCGCTTAGCGACTAACCTCGTCGGCGTGATCGACGAGGCGGCTCTTCAGGACCGCTACGCGCCGAACGGCATCTGTTTCGGCTGCGGTCCGCGCAACGACAAAGGTCTGCACGTGAAGAGCCGCGTCCGCGGCGACGAGGTCGTGATGACCTGGCGGGCGGAGAAGTACCACGAGGCCTACGACGGCGTGCTCTCCGGCGGCATCATCGGCACGCTGATGGACTGCCACTCGAACTGGACGGCGGCGTACCACCTCATGAAGCGGGCGGGCGCTGACGCGCCGCCGAGCTGCGTCACCGCTGAATACAGCATCAAGCTCAAGCGCCCGACGCCGACCGATGGGGTCATCGAGATCGTCGCGCATGTCGACGACATCTCCGACGATCGCGCGACGGTCGAGGCCGAGCTGCATGCAGGTGGAAAGGTCTGCGCGACGTCCTCCGGCGTGTTCGTCGCGGTGAAGCCGGGCCACCCCGCGTACCACCGCTGGTAGGCGGACATGAGCGCGCGCATGCGGATCCTGGTGGTGGACGACGACGCTCGTCTCGCCGCGTCGCTGCAGCGCGCGCTCGCGTATGAGGGACACACCGTCGAGGTCGCGGTCGATGGTCCGCTCGCGCTCGTCACTGCGGGCGATCGTCCGCCCGACCTCGTGGTCCTCGACGTCATGCT
>Ga0137394_10004045_pt1 | contig 11085 bp, 11 predicted proteins | sample czobulk116metaG_FD_108278 | JGI IMG/M metagenome (GOLD analysis project Ga0137394, IMG submission 108278) | Vadose zone soil microbial communities from Angelo Coast Range Reserve, California, USA - czobulk1.16 metaG | ecosystem: Environmental > Terrestrial > Soil > Vadose zone | place: USA... | reverse complement strand
TTCCGCCGCCGGCCGGTGATAGTCGGTTTGTTTGTACTGGATTTCGCAGGCGTCAGACAGCGTCAAAAAGCCGTGAGCGAAACCGATAGGAATAAAAAGCTGCGTTTTGTTCTCGGCAGTGAGTTCGATGCCGAACCATTTTCCAAATGTCGCGGAACTGACGCGAAGATCGACAGCCACATCGAATACCCGGCCGACGGTGCAGCGCACGAGTTTGGCCATTGGTGCGCGCATGTCCTGGTAATGAAGCCCCCGGAGGACGCGATAGCGCGACTGGGAGTGAGAGTCTTGAACAAAGTCGTGGGCCAGGCCCGCTTCCGCGAAATGTTGCTTATGCCAGGATTCCATAAAGAAGCCTCGCTCATCCCGGAAGAAATCGACGTCGATCACCAGGAGTCCTTCGAGCGGTGTTTTGCGAACGCTTGTTTTCATGGCCTGGCTCGCTGCTTCATACTGTGATGATGCGTATTTATCTCGCGCTCGGCTCCAACCTGGGCGATCGCGAGAATTACTTGCGTTCCGGAATCCTTAGTCTTGCAAATCGGGACATTCATATTATCCGCTGCGCTTCACTTTACTCCACCGAGCCACGGGAAATTATTGACCAACCCTGGTTTCTCAATACCGCTATAGAAGGCACTACGATCCTTACTCCGGGCGACTTATTGGAGACATGCCTGGAGATAGAGAAAGACAATCACCGGACCAGGGATGGAACGAAAGGGCCGCGGACTCTCGACGTCGATATCATATTTTATGGAAATGAAACCATCCGAACGACCGGCCTCACCATACCGCATCCGAGTTTTTCTGCGCGCCGCTTCGTTTTAGCACCGCTGGCCGAAATTGCTCCTGACTTTGTGGATCCAGTTAGCGGCAAGACGGTATCACAGCTGTTGGAGACATGTCCGGACCGTGCGGAGGTCCGCCAGGTCGGGCCGCTACAAGAGCCGTCTTAACCGCTGCCCGAGTTTCTTTGCATCCTTGCCCGATCGGGCAACAACAAACACCGTGTTTTCGCCGGCAATGCTCCCAACCCACTCGGGCCAGGCCGCGTCATCCAGCGCTTGCGAGACCGTCGAGGCATGACCGGGACCTGTCTTCACTACCACGATGTTCTGAGCTACATCGATACCGATCATAAATTCCCGCATGATGCGCTCTGACGATCCATCGGAGTGTGGCACGGCGGCTTCCGCGTCGACAACAGTGTAGACTCCGCCTGCCTTCGCCAGGCGCAGCTCTTGAATATCGCGCGACAGCGTCGATTGCGATACGGCTATGTTGCGCGCCTTCAAGCCGCGCATGAGGTCCTCCTGGCTGGTGATTTCGCCGGCGCGCAGGAGCTCCAGGATCGCATTGTGCCGAAGCCGTTTCATCGAACGGGGAAATTATAACAAGGGCCGGGGAGTACGGGCCAAATGCCTTCAAGCGGCTTTTTCAAATGTAAATTTCATATGGTCGATGAACGAGGAACGATGTAGATGTACTTGGCAAATGTCGATCCCGTCCGGCCATTGAACATCGACATCTACATCGTTCATCGACCATATGAAATTTACATATGTATTCCGCTTCGACGCGTAGGCGTAAAAATCATTGACCCCCCTCCGCGCCACATGCATACTTATGCACCTAAATGAATAACTATTCAGCATCCGCTGCTCAGACGGCTCACTCGGATTTCCTGTCGCTCAGCCAGTTTCGCCGGCAGGATTTTCAAGGATTGCTGTCGCTCTGTCGCGACCTGCGCCCCAAGGGTGTGTTTGAGCAGGTACTCCAGGGCAAGTCGATTGCGATGATTTTCGAGAAACCCTCGCTTCGGACCAGGGTCACGTTTGAAGTCGCGATTCGACAGCTCGGCGGTTGGCCCATCATGTTGGGCGCGGCAGAAAGCCGGCTTGGTGAGCGGGAACCGATACAGGACCTCGCCCGGAATCTTTCATGCTGGGTCGATGCGATCGTGGCCCGCGTGTTCAACCACCACGACCTCGAGGATCTGGCATTGTTCGCGTCCATTCCGGTGATTAACGGTCTCAGCGATTCGGAACATCCCTGCCAGGCCGTTGCCGATGTCCTGACCCTTACCGAAGTATGGCCAAGTTTTTCCCGCAAAGAACTGGTCTACGTCGGCGACTGGAACAACGTGTCGCGGTCCTTGTGTCAGGCGTGTTCGCTGGCCGATCTCCGCTTCAGGGCGATTTGCCCGGAGAAGTACGGTCCGCCGCCGGAGGAACATATCGACTGGTCCACCAGAGTGGCTGACGTGCGGGGCGCGGACGCGATCTACACAGATGTATGGGCCAGCATGGGGCAGGAGAACGAGCTGGCAGAACGAATTGAAATTTTCCGTGCTTATCAAATTAACGACAAGCTGATGGCGAAGACCGGCAAACATGCGTTCTTTATGCACTGCCTGCCGGCTCACCGCGGTCAGGAGGTCACCGACTCGGTGATCGAATCGGATTGTTCCCTCGTCTTCCAACAGGCCGCCAACCGGCTGCCTGTGGAAAAAGCAATTTTGGTTACCCTTTTGGGCAGGGTATCCGCCGGTAGACCCACCGCCAAGAGAAAGATGGAGAGCAATTATGCAAGATAAAGTGAAGAAGGTGGTGCTGGCGTACTCCGGCGGTCTGGACACTTCCATAATCATTCCGTGGCTCAAGGAAAACTACGGCTGTGAAATCATTGCCATGGCCGGCAATATCGGCCAGGATGATGAACTGCACGGACTGGAAGAGAAAGCCATCCGAACCGGCGCCACCAAATGCTACGTTGAGGATCTCAGGCACGAATTCGTCACCGAATACCTTTGGCCTCTCGTGAAATCGGGTGCGATGTATGAAGGCAAGTATTTACTCGGTACATCGATCGCGCGGCCACTTCTTGCGAAACGCCAGATCGAAGTCGCACTCGAAGAAGGCGCTGATGCCGTTGCTCACGGTTGCACGGGCAAGGGCAACGACCAGGTCCGGTTCGAGCTCACATACAAGGCATTCGCGCCTCAGCTCAAAATCATTGCGCCGTGGAGGGAATGGAATATCCGATCCAGGCATGACGCAATTGCTTACGCTAAAGAACGCAACATTCCAATCACGGCGACGACAGACAAAATTTACAGCCGCGACAGCAATATCTGGCACATGAGTCATGAAGGCGGAATTTTGGAAGATCCGGCGCAAACGCCACCCGAAGATTTATTCATGTTGACACTGGATCCGCGGTCTTGTCCGGAAGGCGAAAGCGAGATTACGATCGATTTCGAGCAAGGAATTCCCGTTGGCCTGAACGGCTACCGGATCCGGCCTGTGCAGCTTCTCGAAGATCTGAACGAGATTGCCGGCACGAACGGCATTGGCCGGGCGGATTGCGTTGAAAATCGCGTCGTCGGGATGAAATCGCGCGGGGTTTACGAGACTCCGGGCGGAACACTGATTACTGCGGCTCATCGTGAGTTGGAGTCGCTCGTTCTGGACCGCCAGACACGCTACCACAAAGATATCCTCGGCATCACTTACGCCCAGATGGTCTACGAAGGCCACTGGTTCACGCCCCTCCGGGAAGCACTCGATGCGTTCTTCACCAAGACACAGGAAGTTGTGACCGGCTCGGTGGCGATGAGCCTTTACAAAGGCACCATGGCCGTGAAGAGTCGCAAATCGCCATTCAGTCTGTACCGGCAGGACATCGCATCTTTCGATACCGGCAGTTACAATCATCACGATGCCGAGGGCTTCATCAATCTTCTCGGTTTGCCGGCTGCGGTGCGGTCACGGCTGATGGTGAATCAATATGAAACTTTGGCAAGGTCGGTTTGAGGAGGAGAGCGATCCGGTTTTCGAAAAAATGAACCGGTCGCTGGGAATCGACGCCGTTCTCCTCGAAGTCGACATCCGTGCCAGCCGGGCCCATGCGCGCTCGCTGCTGGGTTGCAGTGTGCTTACGCAGGAAGAATGGAAAGCCATCGATCAGGGACTCGAGCAGATTCTTTCCGAGTACACACCCGAGGAAGTCAAGGCCAGCCCGTACGAAGACGTGCACACCTTCGTGGAAGCCACACTTGCATCGAAGATTGGTTCTGTTGCCGGCAAGTTGCACACGGGACGCAGCCGCAACGATCAGGTTGCGACTGATTTCCGTTTGTTTGTGCGCAAAGCAGTCGGACTCATTGTGGCCGACCTGGAAGCTCTGCAAATTGCCTTGAGTGAAAGCGGCGCGAGATACTCCGACGTCATCATCCCGGCGTACACACACCTGCGCCGCGCCCAGCCTATCCGCTGGACCTACTACTGTGGCGCCTATATCGAGATGTTCCGCCGCGACGCGGAGCGGTTCGAGCAGTCGCTGGGCCGAGTGGATATTCTTCCGCTGGGCTCCGGCGCCGTGGCCGGTTCCAACTTTCCTCTGGATCGCGAAGCGGTGGCAAAGGAATTGGGCTTCACCAAGGTTTCAGCGAATAGCCTCGATGCCACATGCGATCGCGACTTCGTTCTCGAGTTTCTATCCAACGCGGCAATTCTCTTGACGCACGCCAGCCGGCTGGCCGAAGACTGGATCATCTATTCAACAGAAGAGTTCGGATTTCTGGAACTTTCTGAAAAGGTGACTACGGGCAGCAGCCTGATGCCGCAAAAGAAAAATCCGGACGGTTTCGAGCTGATCCGCGCGAAGGCCGCGATGACGACCGGACTGCTTGCCGGTTTTCTCGGCGTGATGAAGGGTCTTCCCACCGGCTATAACAAAGATCTTCAGGAGGACAAAGAAGCGTTCCTCAAGGCATTCGAGAACGTGCGTCTTTCGTTGAGCGTCCTGCGGCTATCGATACGGACCGTTGCAATCAGAACCGAGCGAACCGAGAAAGCCGCCGCCGATACGTTTATGGGAGCAACCGATCTTGCCGATTTCCTGGTGATGAAAGGTGTGCCGTTTCGCGGCGCTCATGAAATCGTCGCCCGCGCCGTGCGGGAAGCGCTGCAGCGGAAGAAGCAGCTGAACGAAATAGATCTCACCACATTTTCGCCATTTTTCTCGGAGTTGCCGGCCGATTATCTAGCGCCCGAGAATATTGTGAATCGTAAGAGCCACACTCCTGCACTTCGCTGAATGCGAAAGAGCAATGCGCAAAGGGCGCAAAACCGCAATGCGGCGTTCTATGCGCTCGGCGTGGTCACAATATTAAATTTTCTTAACTACATTGACCGGTTTGTCCTGGCCGCCGTTTTGCCTCGAGTGAAGGTTGAACTGGTTTTAACTGACTTTCAGCTCGGGCTGTTGGCCAATGCGTTTCTCGTCGCATACTTCGCGACGTCTCCGGTATTCGGTGTGTTGGGTGATCGCCTGGCCCGCCCACGGTTAATGGCTGCGGGCGTCTGCGCATGGAGTGTTGCAACTGCGGTGGCCGGTGTTACGCGCAACTTCGTTCAATTACTGATGGCCAGAGCCTCGGTCGGCGTCGGCGAAGCGGCTTACGCAACCATCTCGCCCGCTTTGCTGTCGGACTACTTTCCACGCGCCGAGAGGGGACGCGCGTTCGCTATTTTTTACGTCGCTATTCCCGTTGGATCGGCCGCCGGATTTTTACTCGGCGGAGCGCTGGAACGTGCTTTCGGCTGGCGCGCGGCATTTTATGCAGTCGGGCTGCCGGGAATTGCGCTTGCTTTGCTTGCCCTTCGCGTAGCTGATCCACCTCGCGGGGCTGCCGAGGAAACGGAAGGACAAACACAGACTGACGCCCTCAATATCTCGTCTACCCTGGCCGGTCTTTTCCGCAACCTGCCATACCTTGGAACGGTTTTGGGTTACGCCGCATACACGTTCGCGCTCGGCGGCCTGGCTTTCTTCATGCCCACATTCTTCGAACGGGTTCGCGGCCTGGAACTTTCAAGGGCCGATTACGTCGTGGGAAGCGTGACGGTTCTCGCCGGATTGGGAGGTACATTCCTTGGTGGCTATCTTGGCGATTGGACAGCAGCAAGAATCAAACACGGCCAATTGTGGCTCTCTGGAGTGTCCAGCGTGGCGGCAATCCTTCCCTCGTGGCTGGCCTTAACAGTGGCATCTTCACCAATGTATGTTGTGTGGTTTTTCATTGCCGAGTTCCTGCTCTTTCTCAGCACGGGGCCGGTCAATGTCGTGATCGTCAGTGTTGTACCGGTAGGCGCGCGCGCCATGGCGATGGCGGTAAGTATTTTCGCGATTCACTTGTTGGGGGATGCCCTGTCGCCGCCGATCATTGGCCGTCTCGCCGATATCCATGGCCTTGCTCAGGCAGTTTTGATCGTTCCAGCGGCCATCGCGATTTCGGGTCTGATATGGATAGGAACTGCTGTTGTGGGACGAACTTCGGATGAGAAATGAGAATTGATCAATTCTCATTTCTCATCGGCTGGGACAGGTCCAGCACCATCGCAATCTCATCGCAATTGCCGTACTTCGGACACGCGATGCAGTCCTTCCAGACCTTCATAGGCAAATCGGTGTGCTGAACCGTTCTGAAGCCCATTTTTTGGAAGAAAGCCGGCGCGAGAGTGAGCGCGAATACATGCGAGATTCTTTCGGCGCGCGCCTTTGCAATGAGAGCCTGAACGATAGCGCTGCCGGTTCCCCGGGCAGACTTTTCCGGGGATGTTGCGAGACCAAAAATTTCCGCCGTAGTGCCGGAATACTGTTCGAGGCCGCCGCATCCAACGACGTGGCCATCACTATCGGCAACGAGATAGTTCGACAACGCCTCTGCCAGCGCGCTATGCGACCGAGGCAGCATTAAGCCTTGCGCCGCATAGTGCGCAATCATGCGGACGATGGTATCGATGTCTGCGTGTTTCGCCGGCCGAATGTTCACAAATTCCTTCCAAATACGGTGCGCCCGACGCGCACCAATCCGATTCCGCCGTCCATGGCAGCTTTCACGGCGCGCAACTTCGGAATCATTCCTCCGCTGACGAAAGGCGCCTTCAAAAGCTCGTCCGGGTGGTTGGAACGATCGATAACCGCTCCATCGCCATTCTTAACGCCTTCAACATCCGTGAGGAACAACAACTCGCTGCACTGGAGCGCGACAGCCACAGCCGCAGCGGTTTCATCGCCATTGACGTTGAGCAGTGAATCGTCACCAAGTGCCAGCGTGGGGATGACCGGCACATGTCCCGCGTCGAGGAGCGCACGCAACGCGGCAGCATCGGCGCGAACCTTCGTTCCGACCAGGCCCCATGGTCCGGATTTCTTTGAAGCCCGAACCAACCCGAACATTCCCACTGCCTGGAACCCCTGTTGACGCAATTCCCTGACAAGAGCAGTGTGCACTTCGCCGAGCAATGCCGCCGCTACGGCGGCCAATGTACTTTCATCCGTGACTCTCAACCCTTCAATGAAAACAGAACGAACATTCATCCGCTCCAGCATGCGCGTGATCTGGAGGCCACCACCATGCACGACTGCAGTCCGGCCGTTAGCCACGCCCCGAATCTGTTCGACCGCTTTCGCCGGATTTTCCAATAGCGCGCCGCCAACTTTGACAACTTTCGTCATTAAGCCAGTCCTGCCGTGGGTTCGCACCCGAACATCAGATTGAGATTCTGAATGGCCTGCCCTGCTGCCCCTTTCACGAGATTATCAATGACAGACACGATCACCGTGTTTGGACCTTTAGCCACAACACCAATCGAACAGAGATTGGTTTTGCTCACGCTTTGAACATCGGGTAACTGCCCGACCGGCCAGACCTTCACAAACGGTGTCCTGGCATACGTCTCGCTCAGGATCAAGTGTGCGGAAACGCGATCCGATGTGCGCAAGGTAACCGTGTTCAAAATGCCGCGTGTTATCGGGATCAGGTGCGCCGTGAAAACGAACCGGTCGAAGCTCGCGCCGGGCAGCTGCGAAAGCATCTCGGGAGTGTGGCGATGTTTCAATACGCCATAAGCGCTGATGTTTTCATTCACTTCGCAGAAATGCGTTTCAGGCTTCGGTTGCCGGCCGGCTCCGGAAACGCCCGACTTGCCATCCACGACAACTGTGCACATCGGATCGATCGCCTGAGTCTTGTAAAGTGGCATGAGCGGCAAAACGGCAGCAGTTGCGTAGCAGCCTGGGTTCGCCACAAGCCGCGCGCCTTGGATCGATTCCGACAGAAATTCCGGCAGACCATAGACCGCTTCATTCAGAAGATGGGGGGCCGTGTGTTCGAAACCGTACCATTCCTGATACAGCCGGGGCTCCTTCAAACGGAACGCGCCGCTCATGTCGACGACGCGGTATCCCTGGCTGAGTAATTCGGGGACAAGATGCATCGAGAGTTCATGCTCTGTGGCTAAAACGACGGCGTCCGGAGAAGACGACTGCAGGCGCTCGAGGCTGAAGGCTTCGGCTCCGGACTTTTCATCGACCTTCGATGCGAACCTACCCGTAACCCGAATCTTCGGATGCGAGGACAGGAGACGATCCAGCTCCCGGCCCGCATATCCGGTGACGCCGACGATGGCGACGCGATGTGCATAAATATTCATAGCCTTGCATATTTAACCATAACGACAGAGAAAAGGGAATAGCCACAAAGAAGCATCCAGCTTCTTTGTGGCTATTCCCTTTTCTCTATTTTCTTAAATTCGGCGAGTCCAGATCGAGTTTATCCGGGGCAATCACATCAATGTTTCCAAGTCCCTCGAGTTGGCTTTTAAACTCATTAACCTTGCCGACCAGAACCACTGCTGCCTTTTCGCTGGAGACCTTTTCTTTTGCGATGCGCAAAACGTCGGCGGACATGACATCGGCAAGGCGGTCTCTGAACGTTTTCAGGTAATCATCCCCAAGGTCGTATAGAAAGACCGTGGTGAGCCGATTAGCCAGGCTGTTGGGAACTTCGATACTCAAGGGAAAACTGCCGATAAGATAAGACTTTGCGTTTTGAAGCTCTTCCGCCGGCATCTCGACCGCGCGAAATTTTTGAATCTGTTCGAGCATGAGATTCAGCGTTTCGCCGGTTTTTGCTGTACGCGTGCTGGTTGTTGAATAAAACAAGCCAGGGCCTCTACGGGGCTGCACCGAAGTATAAGCGCCATATGTCAGTCCGCGTTCCACGCGAAGCGCCTGATATAGACGGCCCGACCCCGAGCCGCCGAGGATATAGCTTGCAACCAGGACGTTGAAGTAGTCCGGATCCTTTCGGCCAACGGTGGTGTGGCCGGCCCGGATTTCCGTTTGAACCGCGTCAGGTTTATCGATTGCGACGATGCGGCGGCCTTCCAACAGGGGTACAGGTGGATTGTCAGAAGACGGCACGTCCTTTTTGGGCCACGATCCAAACCATTGTTCCGCCAGCCTGAAGGCATGGGGTGTCGAAAGGTCGCCGACGATAGCAAGTGCAGAAATATTCGGTGCGTAATACGTCCGGTGAAATTCGACGAGGCTGTCGCGACGAATTTTCGGAACGGAAGTCAGAGTGCCTGTCTCGAGATGGCCGTAAGGGTGGGTCCCATAGACGAGACGGTTGAATGCGGCATCGGCGAGGAAATTGGCATCCTGCATACTCGACACCAGGTTGGAGAGCGTTTGCTGCTGGGCCCGCGCCAATTCCTGTTGGGCGAACGCCGGATTCATGACGATGTCGTACATCAACTCAAAAGCGATATTCACGCTGTCGGTCAGCACAGCCGCCGAAATATTCGTACTCTCCATGTCGGACGATGCTTCAAGGCTTCCTCCGATCTGATCAATCGTCTCGGCGATATCTGTTGCACTTCGTGTCTTTGTGCCTTTGTTCAAAAGATTCGCGGTGAAGGCGGCGACGCCCGGCAAGTTTGCCGGATCGCGTTCGGCCCCGGCCGTGATCATCAGGCGTATGGCAACGATTGGCTGTTCGTGATATTCCAGCGCGTAGACCGTCAGTCCATTGGGCAGAACGCGCCTGTCGTAAGTCGGAAAATCCACACGTCCCAGCGGCCTGGATTCCGGTGGACCGCTTTTGTCTGCCGGCGGGGTTGCGGTACACGCGGCAAGCACGGCGCACAAAAAAAGAGCGGCCAGACGCTTCACTTATTTCCTTTCCCCGGCAGCACGATCAAGACGGTGCGATTCGCGGGCTGAAAATACATCTTTGCCACGCGAAGAATGTCTTCTTTCGTGACCTTCATGAATTGGTCGTATTCTTTATTCACGGTTGACGTATCGCCATGAATGACAGCGGCGTGGGCGAGTGCCTGCGCCTTTTCCTGCGCAGACAGCCGTCCAAAAGCGTATTCGGCACGCATCTTGTTTTTCGCTTTTTCGAGTTCTCTATCACTGACGGGTTCGATGGTCATCCGCATCAATTCCTCGTTCAGCGCTTTTTCTCCCGCTTCGACCGAAACTCCCTGGTTCATGATGAGCGTCGCGATGAACAAGTTTGGATCTTCGGTGAAGTTGCCGCTGGCATCAGCCTCCACCGCGAGGCGTTTCTCGTACACCAACGATTTATAAATACGTGAGCTCCGGCCGTCGGAAAGAATGCCGGACGCGATGACAAGCGGATAGTAATCGGGATCACCATCGGCTGGAATGTGGTATCCGGCCACATACGCAGGCAGTGGTACTGCCTTCATCTGCAAGACGCGCCGTTCTTTCTCTTGAGGAGGCTCCTTTGCGTTCTGCCGGACGATCGGTTTTTGGCTCTGTGGAATATTGCCGAAGTACTTTTTTATCCAATTGACGGCTTCGTCGGTCTTCAAATCTCCGGCGATGGCAATGGTTGCGTTATTTGGAACATAGTAAGCGTGATAGAACTCGCGCACATCTTCGATTGTCGCTGCATCCAGATCCTGCATGCTGCCGATGGTCACGTGCTTGTACGGGTGAACCTGAAACGCGTTCACGTAAAGCCGTTCCGTCAAATCTCCATACGGGGGATTATCGATTCGAGTCAGCCGTTCTTCTTTAACGACTTCGCGCTCTGACTTGAAGTTTGCTTCGGAGACATCGAGCGACGCCATGCGGTCGGCTTCCATCCACAGAACCTTTTCCAGGTAGGTCGCCGGAATCGTTTCCCAGTACACCGTCACGTCGTCTTGCGTGTATGCATTGCTCACGCCGCCCGCATTCGTGATGATTTTGTCA
>Ga0137394_10004043_pt1 | contig 11086 bp, 9 predicted proteins | sample czobulk116metaG_FD_108278 | JGI IMG/M metagenome (GOLD analysis project Ga0137394, IMG submission 108278) | Vadose zone soil microbial communities from Angelo Coast Range Reserve, California, USA - czobulk1.16 metaG | ecosystem: Environmental > Terrestrial > Soil > Vadose zone | place: USA... | reverse complement strand
CTTGGTAGCACAAATGTTTTTATTTTACAAACAATGAAATTTTGTTTTCACCTTTCTTTATTGTGATGTGAAAAAAAAACAGAATAGTGTAGCACAATTATAGTACCTCATAGTCGAGAGCTGTGCCGCTATACTGCTCTATGTGATGCTATGGTTGCTGCTGCATAGCACTGTATAGTAAAGGGTGTGCTATCTGGTGCTATAAACACCCAGACCTCGTTATAAGCACTATGGCACTATGGTTTACTATGGTTCACTGTCCAGCATTATGCAGCAACATCTGGTTTTGCTGATGTGTATTGCTTATCTAGATCTGTTGCTAACAATTGAGATAAGATTTACATGTGAAATGTAATATGTTCAGCCAACTCTGCTCATGTGCTGTCAGATGTGCATCACACATAGTCACTTTAAGGTCACACATCATGTCTCACAGCTTGATTCTTTAAAGAATTAGGTCAGACCCTCATTCTTTTTTGGCTGGGGGATTCTTTTAAGAATTGTTCAATTTTTTGGTTTGATTCATTGCTGAACAGTACATTTCACTCTCAATCCTTTTCACAATCACAACTTTTTTTTTGACTGAATTCTCTCATGTGTTTCATTTTCCCAAATGCACTCTTAACTTATAAGCATGTTAACTAAAAAAAGCAGAAAGCTTAATAGGATCTACAATAAATAGTAAGTATAGATTTGTAAAAGCAGAACTATTTATATATTCAATGCAAGATGAGAAATGCAGTGCTATAGAGATTAAGTGTTGAAACCTCATATATAAACAGACTTAAAAAAATACATTTATAGCATAACAAGCTAAAATAATAAATAATAGCAAGTAAAGCATAATTATTAGAGATGGTACTTAAGAATAAATTCTCTTAATTGAAGAATAGAATATTCCTTAGCAGGTGCAAAAAACTGCTGTGTAACTATATTGTAAATGTTAGATGCTTTATATTGAGAATATGCTTTATCCAAAGCCTCATCTCTATTTAGATCAGATTGTGAGGCATAAGAAAGACATGCATTCTCAAGTATAAGAATTATCACTATATTTAATGTTAGCCTTTGTAGTGGCAGTGAGTAAAAATATACCAATTAGCTGATGATGTATATCTTTATTATTGGATAGCAAGAGGGGTGGCTAAAAGTGTGTGAATAAAATGAAGATAAAGCTATAAAATAAAAATAGTACCTTAGCAAGAAATGAGCTTAGCTTGAAGAATACTGTCTATAATATAAAGAAAAGAGTAAAAATATTAATAGCAAGCAATAACAAAGAACAACTCACATTCTAATAAATATATAAGATAGTAAAAAGTTAGTATATAAAAAGCTAATAACAAAGAGATACATACAGCCTAGATAGTATATTGAGAGGGAATGTTAGAATATTAAAGAAGTGAGCAAGCAAAAAGGAATCACTCTCTAAAGTGTCAGATAAACAACATTAGAAAACTTAAGAAGTGAGTAAAAGCACACACATCCTAAAAAGCAAAGAGGGATAAGAGTTAAAATATCAAAGAAAGGTCAGTGAGCAGGAAATACTCACTCTCTGCAAATATATAAGAAGATATAAGTTAGGGTAGAAAATAAAAATGAGAAGTATAAGACATAAGACACTTACCAACTAAAGAGTGTAAAGAAAGAGAGAAGTTAATTATAAGAAAAAAATACAAGTGAGAGACTCACTTCCTAGTAAGTGAAGCAATATATTAGAAAATAGATGGAAAGCAAGTAAAAAGCACTTTACTTTCTAACAAGTATAAAGAGAGATATGTTAAAATATAGAAAGAAAGTGTGAGTGACATAACTTGCACTTACAAACTAAGAGAGTAGAGATAGTGATAAGTTTAAGCTTAGTAAGCAAGCAAATAAGAACACTCACTTTCTAAAGAGTGCAGAAGGGATAAATTAGAACATAAAAAGAATACTTGTAAGTGAGAGACACTCACATTCTGAAGAGAGATATATAGTAAGTTAGACCTTAGAAAGAATATAGATAATTAAATGAAGAGCATTTACATTCTAAAGTGCAGAGAGATAAGTAAAAATAATGTGAGTAAAGAGGGGGGAGGAGCACTTACTCTCTAGAAGGTATAAAGGAAAAAGATAAGTTAAAGTAGAGAAAAAGGTGAGTAAGAGGCACTTACCAACTAAAGAGCACAGAAGTGACCAGTTAGAATATAGAAAAAAAAGCCAATAAGCAAGAATACTTACAAACTAAAGAGTATAGAGAAAGAGATAAGTCAGGACATAGAAAGAGAGTAGGCAAAGGGGTGCTCACCAACTAAAGAGCATAAAGGAAGTAATAAGTTAGAACATAAAAGAAGGCAAGTGAAGGGCCCTTACAAACTAGAAGTGCAAAAAGAGAAGCAAGTTAAAATATAAAAATAATAGAAGTAAGCAAGAGGCACTCACATCCTAAAGAGTACAGAGAAAGGGGAAACTTAGGATACAGAAAAAAGATAATATGAAAGAGTCTCTTACAAACTAGAGAGTACAGAAGGAGAGATAAATCAGAACATAAACAGAAAGTAAGTGAGGCACTCACCAACTAGAGAGCATAAAGGGAGGGTCCAATTAGAATATAAAAAGAAAGCCAGTGAGAGACACTCACAAACTAGAGATCATATAGGAAGGAAATATGTCAGAACTTGAAAAGAAAGTAAGTAAAGGGTACTCACATTCTAGAGAAACAAGTTATAACATGGAACAAAAGCAATTGCAGTAAGGAGCACTCACACTCTAGAGAGCATAGAAGAACAAACAAGTTATGGCATAGAAAAGGAGGGAGTAAGCAAAAGGCACTCACACTCTAGGGAGCACAGAAGGACAAGTTAGAAAATGGAAAGAAAGTGGGTAAGCAAGGAGTACTCACATCCTAGAGAGCACAGAGTAAGGGACAAGTCAAAGATAGAAGGAAAGCAAGTGAGTGAGGAGCACTCACAAACTGAAGAACATAGAGGGGGGGACTAGTTAGAAAGCAAATTGAAAGCAAGCAGGGAAGAGGCACTCACATCCTAAGAAACCAGAGTAAAGGACAAGTCATAACATAGAAAGAATGCAAGCAAGTGAGAAACACTCACAAACTAAAGAAAGCCAGAGGGAGAAGTCAGAACATAAAGGAAAGTAAGTGAGCAGAGAGCACACACTTCCTAAAGAGTGCAGAGGGAGAGAAAGGTCATGATATGAAAAGAAGGGGAATGAGGGAGGGGCACTCACTACCTAGGGCACAAAGGAAGGGGACTAGTCAGGATATGCAGAGAAAGCCCAAGCAAGCAAGTGAGGGAACTTACATCCTGTTGATAACACCAGTCCAAGTCAGGAAGACAGAGGAAAGCAAGAGAGGGACACTTACAAACTGGAGTGCACAGAGGGAGGGACAAGTCAGGACATGAAAAGTGAGAGGGTGAGCAAGCAAGCAACACTCACTTTCTAGAGAGTGAAGGGGAAGGGATAAGGGATAGGCCAGGACATAGAAAGGAAGAGAATGAGGGAGGGCCACTCACTTCCTGGAGAGCACATGAGGAACAAGTCAGGACACAGCAAGAAAATGAGTGCAGGAGGGGTACTCACATCCTGGCAAGCATAAAGGGACAGCACACCAAAAGAGACAAATTTATAATAAGAATTCAGGATATTATGACACAAATAAGTGAGGGAAACTGACGAAAAACTGGGTAGTGATATCCTTTCAGCAAGATGCAGTCAAGAACTCAATTTCATAGCTTACCCAGATTGATGGAAATGCCAGTATGCATATCTTTATTATTCTTTCTGTACTCCCTCCTCGTTCCAACGTAGAATGGGCCCTGTAATGGGATGACATTTGTCAAAATTTCTTCCCACTATACATAGGAACTCACCAGTTAACTGCTTGTTTTATGCTCAGCTCCATATCATGCCTCTGCACAGCAGTGAGCATGAGGGAAACGACGGCACCACTGAGTAAATTGGCAGTCAGTTCAAGAAGTTCAATACACCGCCGGCCAGGCTTGTGCATACCTGCAGGACAGAAATTAGCACAATACATGCTAGCCAGTTAACAAAATACTCACTCTCCAAACGTACAAACGGCGGAGATCCACGAAGGCTACCCACATAATCTTCATGGAATATTCTTTCCACCTCAACATCGAGTAACGCTGGGTCACGACACTGATCCTCCAACTTGAACCCGATCTCGCGCTTGAATTGGTCGAACTTCGTGAATACGGCTATGACAGGAACTTGGGGAATCCCGAAAGTCAATCCCGGCATATATGATTGCATTCGAATGTACCATTTTTATCCGGGCAAATGTCCTCGAAATACTTTAAATCCAGCGATGGCCGAGCATTGTCCATCGGGACGCAGTACCTGAGAAGCAAACTTTGTGGATTTACGGCTGGAGGTACGAAGAGGAACAAACCATATCGCGTGCAATCTATCCTCCAGTCGTTTCTCCTGCGACTTGCGATGGACAAAATCCTGCACAACCTCCAGCTCGGCTCTCATGCCAGCCTCGAATCCGCGAGAGTCGTGGAAAATATAACCGGTGTGATTTGTGAAGACGAGTTCGTCTTCGATGTTGTGCTCGCCACGCTGCAAGCAGGATCCTTACAATCAGTCGTCACGGACAAGGATAAGCCTGTCCAACCTCTGCTGTTACTTCGAGTCGTACCTGGCCAAAATTTGAGATCGAAAGTGACCACTTATGAACGAGAACGTACCCTCTCGCGATTTCCCTGTCGAACATGCCTATAGACATCTGGGCCCTCCGTTGTGTCACATATTCTCTGCAGAATCGATGTCTTCCCTGCATTCGCTCTTCCGATAACGAGGACTCGGAACGTGAGATTGTGAAGAACTCGGGGGAGATTCTGCTCTGCATCCATTGCACGCCTCGTCGAGACCGTATCGCTCCTAGACGACTTGGACACATCCTGTCCCATCCTTTGATCACAATGCTGTCGTATGAAGGAAGACTGGCCAAGGGGGTGCACACAGGTAAGTGCGCTGGGGATTGCAGTGTGGGAGTGAGACCGAAAGTATATACCCTTGTGTGCGGATGACAAACCTAACAATTGAAACACTACCTGGGACCAGCTGACCAAACGTTTACACACGTTCATTCATATCACGATCACGGATTGACCCGACATTCGGGTTACTCCACAAGACTGTTTAGGGTAGTATAGCCATGAGAACCGCAGGTCCCAGAATCCTCTCATCGGCAATAAATCGGCGACAAACCTGTTTGGGAATTCATGGAATGAGCCCAACGCGCTCATCATGATAGCATCGCCCTACGAGATGGTCTTCAACAACGGTCAAGATTATCAAACTCACCGATAGGTGCCTGCGGGCGCTGCTCCTCCTGCCTCTTCGCCTTCCCCAGGTTGAGACCCTGTGCCCCGTGTCGCGTGAGTTGTGAGTTGACTTGCCTCCCGGACGGCCGGGCCGGTGGCGTCCGTCCTAAGGCCTAATCGAGTTAATCCCACTCACACGCTTTCGTTATCGTTATCGATAGGCGGAACGCCACACGCGAGCACCAAGTCCTGGTCTTGCGTCTACATGGACTCAACGCATGGACATGATGGACACCATTTACCGAGCGCGGCTATATGCTGCTCTAGTCTCTTACACTTTGCCTAGCTCTTGTTACACTCGACTAACTTGATGATCGCCCAGGATTATTCCTTTTCCTTGTATATAATCCCCAGCAGATTCCGTGCGTCCCCTTCGATTCTCTGTGCACGCCACCGCCGTGAGAAGTCGTTTACAGATCCATACTACTGCCAGTGCTGTACCGAGATAGTAGAAGTCATTGTGCTTGTTTATCTAGTGATTACATCCTAGCTCTCGTGTGAACCCCCGTGGTTTACCAAGTCTCCATGCTTGCTCGACTACCCTGGCGCGGGCTCTCCAGAACCCACCTTTCATCGGCCACTGGCATAATATTGCATCACGCACTGCGCTCACTTTTGTCCTGAGTTTTCCGAGGGGCATCGTATACAAATTGCGCCCACCTCCCGCACGATGAAACAGCTCGCACGGACTCTCGCTCGTTTTCAGCTTGGGTTTGCGCCTACTGATTGCATACTATCCTGGGTTCTGGTTTCTTCTCGATTCTCGACTCACACAGTCATTCTTAGATTTGATGCCCTCGGACAGCCGCGTAGATCAGAATAGCTCGCATGCGTGTAAAGCTCTCCTGGCAATATAGAATCCTTCTATCTGCATCCAAGTTCTTCCCCCGAGCGTTGCGGGTTTGAGCCGACGAGTCGAGCCTAGTTTGAACCCGGCGATCGCGAAGTCTGAGTCTCTTCTATTATCCCTCGTGTCGCTTGCCGTTTGGCCCCCTCGGCCCTGTCTTTCCGGGGCTCTTCCTGCGTTTTTGATCTGTTTCGAGACATTGTCGATGCCATCGTCGATAGCACAGCGATGTCTCCTTTTGCAGTTTCCGAAGCCCGGTGGTTTCGGTAGGCCTAGATGGGCCTTGTTGTCATGGATAGTTTGCCGGCCAGGACCGCATTGATATATTCCTTCTTCCTTTGCGTCGACTCGGAGGTCTGGGGAGTCCGAAGATAGTTTAGTCTACAAGAGGTCAGGCCGGTCAGGGGGAGATAAGACTCCGTCCACAAGGGATTGAAGGGAAACGCACCAGTCTATCATGGTCATTCATGGACCTGAGGACTCTGTTCACTTTGTAACAACTGGGGTTTGAAATCTCACTCAGTCGCATGGTGTTGTACGGGGCTGTATGCAGTACGCGCACAGTAGAGCAAAGCTGTATTCTGTATGGCATTATCGAGATGAGTCGTGAGAAGTTGGACGCCGGCACGTCGCAAAACTCGCAGCCGCGTCGTCATGTGCCCGCGTGCCCGCATGCCCGCTTGGCGTTTGCCCCAATATTGACATGGATGGCCAGTTCTGTCTTGCAAGCTTGACTGTCACGGTCCCGGGCCTGTCCTACTCCGAGCCAAGTCTGTCCTGAGCCAAGCGTACGATGCCTCACGTTTTCACGTGTGAACACCGAAACACAATCAGTTGTGCGTCTTATGCACTCCCCAGTCCATACGCCATACGATATTCTTGTGGAGTGGGTCTTTTTCTCATACACTTCCACTTCTGATCTCTACACCTTATTTGTCGTCCACTCCGAGTCAAACACCTTTTTTCAGTCTCAACTAGGTGCTCCACCGCGGCTCCCTAGCTAAACCACATCGTTGGAAATTTGAAAGCCGCGGTGTTCATATCTCACACAGGGACAGGACAAGACTTTTACTTGTACTATGTCCTTGTCATGACTCGTGGGTGGTGACCCAACGTCGTCAATTGTATCACGAAGAACGACTCATGGGCAATGGTTGGCTTCTACTACCACAACACCATTTCGCGTCTCTCCTCAGGGCTGAGAGGTGTTGGGAGGCAGTGGGCCAGATTTCGTCACACCCAGATTGGGTACGTTGTCGATCGATCTTCTCCCAGCTGTGGATTTTTTATTCATAGGGCGAGGCTACGCGAATATGCGCCAAGAAAATCGGTGCGGCCACCGCCAACGAGGCAAATTCTCAAACAAAATATAGCACCAATGTGTATGATTCTCCGTACAGCCGCTACAGCGACTGCAAACCGCAGCATGCTGACACGAAGCCCCACGAGCCCTTGCGATAGCCGGAAGCATGTCATCATCGTTTGGTACATGGTTCCATCTCTCACGCGAGGCGTGATTCATCACTTGTCAACCGTACGTTTGTTGGGCAGAAGACGGGTCGTTGTGGCCTACAGGCTGCGTGCAATGCCGCCACGGGGACAGCCAATAATACGATCATGGAGCGTGAAATGGTAAGACGGCCAGTGTTATGGCGAAGGGAAGACGCAGGATAATCGCCATGAGTCTGGAGATCGGGCCAAACTCGAATCAAAGGTACGCTCAAATGGAAACACAAAAATCTCTCACCGTGTCGATATCTTGAAAGCATTTACGCTTGGTGGGGCCTCAGATCAGAGTTGATCATATGGAATTGAAGAGCTCCCCTCGAGAAGCAAGGGCTTGACAGGCTTGCCCTGATGTCCATGCGAATCGCAGCTAGCTGGGCTGGCCTCGATCTTGGTGGTTCTTGGTGGTGATGGAGGTTTGCCCGAGCCGTGTAACTTGAAAAGGCTTGATGGCAGTTGAGACATACCCCATACTTACGATAAAGGTAGAGATCCGTCAATCATATATATGGAATTGAATTGCTCCCATCCGAGTGACCGAATTCACTGAGTACCCAAGCAGAGTTCTTACGTGTGGCCTGTGACAAGGAGGGTGATGCTGGGCTGGTCCTAATATCAACGTCTTGCCACTGGCTCCAGGTCGAAATCAAAAATCTTGTATTTGCGATCACAGACTCGGAATAATACACGGGCCACGGCTACAGCCGCATCGCGCAAAGAACACCACAAACCCTTTCACAATCATGCTCACACTGATTGATTTGCCCATGACGGCTGCAATCCACTCCCCGGCGAGCCTCGACTGTCCTGTGTCCATCGTCATGGGCGCACTGTCGGCGCGCAGCTCCATTAGGATCACTTGGCTTGGATATAATGAGCAGTAGCGGCGACGACGCCGGGGCGCGGCTGGTCAGCGACTAGTTCTTCAGCTGAACAGCCTCGTAGTGAAACATGCTGTGTTCGACGTTCCGCAGGTCAAACGCACGCGTCCTCCCGTCCGCGCCGATCGTGATGTCCGTCGAGTTGAGTAACCAGCGACGTCATATCTTGAGGACATCACGTGATCACGAGGGGCGCCTCTGCTCGGGGCCTCCCTGTACCTTGGATTGCTGTGGAGTGAAGACAGTCAGGTGTGTTGGGAGCTCTGCGCGCGGAAGAGGACGTAAGGGACGTTACCCTGGATAAAGCCACCTTTGGGGAGAGGCGATGTCCGCCCGAACTCGCTTGTCACCTGACGAACGAAGAGGGCGTGAGGAGCACGTCCCGACGAGCTCCTTCGTCGGCGACTTATGCGACTGCAAAGCTCGTGCCGTGTCGCCACTGCAGCGCCGTGGTGCGGTACCGTAGTTCACCTTGACAGGCGTGACAGTCGGTGTAGTTGCCGTAAGCTTCCTCCACCAGCATGCGGTCGTCGGGCCCATTGTGGAAGCCCTCCGTGAAGAATACGATCCCAAGGCGGAATGCACAGCGTGGGTGCAGTTGTTGTTCCGGCGCCGGCGACTTGCACCAGTCAATCGTGTAGACGAGCCCTGGGTTTTCCCTATGGTTATCCATGCCGCGGAGACCAGAAAATGGAGATACGACATGAAGCTTCGTATTGAATCAACTGGTCCTCTTCAATTCCCACAATCGTGTGAGACAGTACTTGTACAGGCCTCAGGCGACCCGAGGCGGGGTGTAACCGTGATAGCTGTCTGCCGCTTGCTCACTTCGCTGTTGTGCCTCCTTATTGAAGGCCGCGAAGCCGACGGGGAAGGTGATAGGGCACGCAGCCGGAGTTGCCGAGTTGATCGCAACTGGGATTCTTGGGTGTCAAATTGGAGACGCGCGTGAGGTTCTGTGGGAGCCAAAAGGAAGTGGGAAGGTTGCTCCAAGTCCGACTCCGAAGGCAATTGAGTGATATGGTGAGGACGAGCAGCTATGGGGAAGGCGATGAGGAGGCGGGAACGACAGCCGCATGGTTGGAATCACGGTACTATACACTGCACTGCACCTAACGCGACTTGAGCCGAGTTGACGGGAGCAAAAAAAGGGTTAGGGTTGCCCCTGATACAAGTGTCCTCTAGTCTGTTATCCAACTCCCTCCATGACGGTAGTGCTCACGATGTATGATAGCTTCTACATGTCTCAATCATGTCTCAATTAGAAATAATTTCTCCGCAGTGTCCTGGCACCCCTCTCCGCAGTCGGTGTTCTTGTTTCTCTTATAATGATCCCTTCTTCCCTGTTTGTTAGAAGGTGAGATCTTATCCTCTATTTGCTTCTCTTTTTATTCTCACTTCTTTGTTTCTCTATATAACAGATTCTATCCTCTAAATTGCATACATGCCTCACAAACGTGATCTTGTTATTTCACAGTTCTGTCTTAGTCATTCTGAGGCATTTTCAGTCACAGCTTTCTATGCCAACACACATCATACTATGATTGGTATATTTCTGCCTTTTACTGTATCTCTGTATCTGCTAACACTTAACATAGTGTCAATCCTTATTCTAGAATATGCCAGTCGTCTTTTTGCCTCCTCATCTAGGCCAACTCTTGAACAGGCTTTTGATGAAGCACATTCCCGATACCTATTATCTAGTAACATCCACAATGCAGTTACAAAGTTTTTTACAACCCCTAGCTATAATCCTCAGCAGTTTACAGAATTTGTCCTAGAAAATCGTCTCTGATAACTCATGTTTTAAACTTCTGCTATACTATACTGATTTTGCTTCATATTCTGGCCTAATTTCTTAAAACATATTAATCTATACGAGACACGCACTGAGTCACAACACGCTAACATCTCTGTCACTTAGAGTGGGTTACTGTACCAGTGTGCAGGCTATGTGTTGCCGTGGGCATTGGCGAGTACGCTTCGTGCCAGTGCAACGTACTCCGCCGCCGGATCGCGGCCTTCCGCCTCACTCGTCTTCTCCCAGTGCGCGATCCCGCCCTCGACGAGCGTGAGCGCCTCCTCCTCGGAGTGTTCCTCGACCCAGCGAACGTACTCGGACGCCTGCCACCCATGCAACATATGCGGCAGCGGGATCGGCGAGCGCACGAGGATGTGGTGCAGCACCACGAGCGGCGGCAAGCCTGCGGTCGCGGCAGGCTCTGCGAGGCGCGCCGTCTCGAGGAAGAGCAGTGGGCGCAACGCACGGAGAGCGCGGTACTCCGGCCCGGCAGCGTCGAGTCCGAGCCCCCCGCCACCGTTGCCCCCGCGTTTACCTTTGCCTTCTGACATGAAAGCGCCTAGAGAGAATTCGAGCTCGGTCATGTTGCTCGTGAACTGAAGTTTGGACGTTTCGTCGAGCGGCTTGACGATCGATGCGTGTAGTACGAAGGCCCTGAGTATATGCCTCACGATGCCCAGCGGCCTGCATGGGCAAT
>Ga0137394_10004042_pt1 | contig 11086 bp, 9 predicted proteins | sample czobulk116metaG_FD_108278 | JGI IMG/M metagenome (GOLD analysis project Ga0137394, IMG submission 108278) | Vadose zone soil microbial communities from Angelo Coast Range Reserve, California, USA - czobulk1.16 metaG | ecosystem: Environmental > Terrestrial > Soil > Vadose zone | place: USA... | reverse complement strand
GCAGGGGGACATCGTCGAGATCGTGACGTCGCCCAACCAGCATCCGAGCCGCGACTGGCTGAAGATCGTCAAGTCGACGCGGGCGCGGGCGAAGATCAACCAGTGGCTCAAGGTCGAGGAGCGTGTGCGCTCGATCGAGCTCGGCCGCGAGATGTTCGAGCGCGAGGCGCGGAAGTACCGCCTGAATCCGACGGCGCTCCTCGGCGGCGAGGACATGAAGAAGACGGCGGCCGACTTCGGCTTCTCGGGGCCCGACGATCTCATGGCGGCGATCGGCTACGGCAAGAGCTCGGTCCACCAGGTCCTGAACAAGCTGGCGCCGAACGCGCTCCTGGAGTCGCCGGAGAAGCCGAAATCGACGGCGGCGCGTCCGGCGCCGACCGACGGCGTGCGCATCCGCGGCGTCGACGACCTGCTCGTGCGGTTCGCGCGGTGTTGCAATCCGCTTCCCGGCGATCCGATCGTCGGCTTCATCACGCGGGGTCGCGGTCTCACGGTGCACGCCCGCGACTGTCTGACGGTCGCCAAGAGCGTCCTGGACCGGGAGCGGCTGATCGACGTCGAGTGGGACGTCGAGGAGCCGGGCAAGCGGCCGGTTCGAATCGCGGTCTACATCGGCAAGGACCGCCCGGGGCTCCTCTCCGAGATCACGGGCGCGATCTCGGCCCGCAACGGCAACATCACGAAGGCCGAGGTGACGGTGACCGACGACCGGCGCGGGATCAACAACTTCGTCGTCGAGGTCGCCGACCTCCGGCAGCTCCAGGACATCATCGCCGCCATCCGCGACGTCAGAGACGTCATCAACGTCGAGCGCGTCCGGGGACTGTAGTGCTCGCCGGCGGGCAGGTCCGCCGTCGCACGACCGCGGTCCCGCCTGCGCCGCCGCTCGCGGGCGGTCGTCCATGACGAGACGGCGGTTCGAGGCGCTCGTCGAGAAGGCGCTCCGGCGCCTGCCCAGACGGTTCAAGGACAAGATCGAGAACATCGCCGTGGTCGTCGAGGACTGGGCCGACGACGAAACCCTGGCCGATCTCGAGATCGAGCCGCCGGACACGCTCTACGGGCTGTACCGGGGCGTCGACCTCACGCGCCGTGATTCCGGATACGGCAACGTCCTGCCCGACACGATCACCATCTATCAGGGACCGATCGAGGAAGACTGTGCCGACGAAGCGGAGATGGCGGAGCTGGTGCGCGACACGGTCATCCACGAGCTCGGCCACTACTTCGGCCTCGACGACGAGACCATGGAGCGCATCGAGGGCTCTGAGCCCTAGATGAGCCGCGGCCGGCGCCTCGTCGAGGCTCTCGCGGCCGCCGCCTCCCGATACTTCCCCGAGGACCAGAGCCCCAAGCGGGCGCTGCTCGAGAGCCTCGCGGGTTGCGCCGTGGGTCATCCCGAGACGCTCCTCCGCTTCCACGAGGCGCTCTGCTTCCTCCAGGCGTATCCGGACGCCCCGGAGATCCTCGAGCTCGTCGACCGGGCGCTGGAGGCGTTCCCCGCCCGCGTGGAGCGGCTCGGTCGTTCCGCGCGGCGCCGCCTCCACGACTCCGGCATCGCGAACAGCACGCTCGACTACCCCTTTGGTTTTCCGATGGCGCGCTGGCTCGCCTCCCGGTTTCCCCGCCACGCCGAGGTCGCCTGGGCCGGGTTCACGGAAGCGGACCGGCTCGACGAGACGCTCTCGCTGCTCGCGACGACGGCGGAAGGCGACGCCTTCAGTGAAGGCGGGATGGGCTGGCGGCGATGGCTTCGGGTCGCCAAGGGCGGTCGCCGGCTCACCGATCTGCAGCTCGTGCTCGAAGTGTTCGAGCGCACCGGGCTTCCCGAGGAGACGCGGGACTGGCTCTTCGAGAGCCTGAGCCTGCCGATTCTCTGGCGTCCGCGCGGCGCCGGGGCCTCGCGCACGCTCGCGCGGATTCCGTCGCGACCCGCGTTCTTCCACGAGCGAGGCCTCGAGCGGGGTGGCGTCGACCTCGTCGCGGCGCTCCGACAGCCGTTGCCCGTCGCGCGGGCGCCCCGGCCGCTCGCGGAGGTGATGATCGACGCCGCCCGCGTGGCGATGGCGACGCGCCAGCGGGAGCTCCACGCCTTCTCCTATCCGAATCCCGACGACGTTCTGGTGGCCGACGCGGGTCGAGGGCTCAGGCTCGTCTTCATCGGGATCCGGCCGGATTTCCGGCTGCCCCTCGAGGGCTACTACGGCTTCCTGGCGCTGAAGAACGGTGTGCCGGTGAGCTACGGCGGCGGCTGGGAGCTTTTCGGCACGCTCGATTTCGCCGTCAACGTCTTCGCGTCGTTCCGGCAGGGCGAGTCGGCGTACCTGGCGACTCAGCTGCTCCGCGCGTACCGGCGGATCTTCGGCATGCGGACCATCGTGGTCGATCGCTATCAGCTCGGCCACGAGAGCACCGAAGCTCTCCGGTCCGGCTCGTTCTATTTCTATCACCGCCTCGGATTCCGCCCGCGCGATCCGAGCGTCATCCGCGTGCTCGCGGAAGAACGGGCGAAGATCGTCGCCGATCCCGCGTACCGCTCGCCCGTCCCCGCGCTCAGGCGATTGGCGGCGGCCGAGGTTTTCCTGACGCTCCCGGATGCACCCGCGGCGCCGGAGCGGCGCCTGCGAGCGACCGACGTCTCGGCGCTGGTCGCGCGCCACATCGCGCGGGCGTTCCGCGGCGACCGGGTCGAAGCCACACGCGACTCGGCCGAGCGCGTCGGTCGGGCGCTCGGCGCGCCGCGCCGCGTGACGTGGTCACCCGCCGAACGGCGCGCCTTCGAGCGGATGTCGCTCCTCGCGGCGCTCATCCCGGATCTCTCCAGCTGGTCGCTCGCCGAGCGGCGCGCGCTGGTCGCGGTCATGCGTGCCAAGGGGAGCGGGAGCGAGATGCGCTATGCACGACTGCTCGATGGACACCGCCGCTTGCGCCGGAGCCTCGACGCTCTGGCGCGGGCCTAGCCCGCATTATTCACGACGACGGCGCCGCGAGTCGGACGGGGCCTGGCACCAGGGTGTCCCCGGCCCACCGGGCTCCGTCACCCACTCGCCCGAACGCGGCTCTTCGAGCTGCGGACGGGACGCGGGGGTCCCACTCCCGCCCGGCGGGCCGGGACACCCTGGTGCCACCCGTCTGACGGCGCAGTGGGGTTCGTGAATAATGCGGGCTAGCCCGACCGCGATCACCGGTCAGCTCTTCTAGCTCCGACTCGTAAGTTTTCGCTTGACAGGCTATTTCAATAGTCCGTATGGTTTCAGCAGATGCTGAAACAGCTGGAGCGAAAGAAACATGCTGAAATCCGCGGAGGTACGGCGACAGGTAGCCCAGCGCCTTCGGGAGCTCCTCCCGAAGGCGAAGAGCTGGCAAGAGAGCACCGATGCGAAAGTGGGTGGCCAAACCGCGGATTTATTGGCGAGATTCCAGCTGGCAGGGCAGGAGCACACGTTGGTCGCTGAAATCAGCTCGCTGGGCCAACCCCGGCAGATTCGAGCCGCCGTCACGCGACTGAACGAAATCCGTCGAGAGATTCCTGGGGCGTACCCCGTGGCTGCCGCCGCGTACATCGGTCCGCAGAGCGCCCGAATCCTCAAGAGCAACAATCTCGGATTCGTCGATCTGTCGGGCAACTGCTATCTCGCTTTCGAGAACGTGCTGATCGAGAAGGAGGGCAAGCGGAACGTCCGGCCCTCGACGCGGCCCCTCCGCTCGCTCTTCGCGCCCCGCGCGACGCGGGTCGCCCGCGTGCTGCTCGCCGAGCCCGGCCGGGCGTGGCGGCTCGAGGAGCTGGGGCGAGCGGCGGCCGTGAGCCTCGGTCACTCGTACAACGTCATCAAGCGGCTCGAGGAGCTCGCCTGGGTGGAGCGCGACGACAGCCAGCGCATTCGCCTGTCGAAGCCGGCCGACCTGCTCGAGGTGTGGTGCGAGTCGTACACCTATCGGACGAACGAGCTCACCTCATATCTGGCGCCCGAGCGTGTCACGCGGAAGTTCATGGGCGAGGTCGCGCGAGTCGCGAGCGCCGAGGGCCGCCGGTACGCCTTCACGCTGAACGCCGGCGCTGCGCTCCTGGCGCCGAGCCTCCGGCAACCGGCCGTGCACTGCTACCTCGAAGGCGATCCCGCGCCGGTCGCGCAGGCGCTCGGCCTGCGCCCGGCCGCCGAGGCGGACGGGGCGCTCCATTTCCTCGCGCCGTACGACCTGGGAGTGTTCTACGGCGCCTTCGAGAAGGGCGGGCTCAAGGTCGTGTGTTTGCCGCAGCTCTACGTCGACCTCGTGCACTACGAGCGCCGCGGGCCCGAGCAGGCCGAGCATCTACGGCGCGAAGCTATGGGTTACTGAGCGACGCGGAAGGGGGTGATTTGGTGAAGAAGAAGGCAAAGAAGAAGAAGAAGGGCAAGTAGATCCCGACGGCGGCACCGAGCCTCTCCATGGAAGGAGGTGAGACGCTCGATGAAGAAGAAGGCGAAGAAGAAGAAGAAGTAGTGAAGCTGCTTCACGGTGGGGGGTTTGGCGGCCTCCCACCAGGTACCGATCGGGAGGGGGCAGCGGCGCCCCCTCCCGATTGTGTTTAAATGACTTTCGTGACCTTGCCCGCCTTGAGGCAGCGGGTGCACACGCGCACGCGTCGCGACCTGCCGGCGACCAGCGCGCGCATCGAGACGAGGTTGGGGAGCCAGCGCCGCTTCGTGAGCTTGTGGGCGTGACTGATCGTGTGACCGACGCTGGGGCCCTTCCCGCAGATATCGCACCGCTGAGCCATGCACGCTCCCTGGGTTCACGTCTCCGAGGATTGGACCGAAGGCTTTGTATAGCACAGGGGTGCCAATGACGCAAACCGGCACGCCCCACACCCTCCAGACGCCGCTGCGATTCGTCAAGGGCGTCGGCCCGCAGCGCGCGAGCCAGCTCGAGCGCAAAGGGCTCCGCACCGTCGAGGACGCGCTCTTCTTCGTTCCGCTCCGCCACGAGGACCGGACCCGGCTGACGCCACTCCGCGCCCTCGTGCCGGGGCAGGCCGCCACGTGCTCGGGGATCATCGTCGGGGTCAGCCCACCGCCGCCCGGGCGCTCCCGGGTGCCGTTCACCGTGATGCTGCGCGACCAGAGCGGCTACGCTACCGCCAGCTGGTTCGGCTGGCGATTCCTGGCGCGTGTCCTCAAGCGCGGCCAGCAGCTGGTCCTGCACGGCCGCGTCGGACGCTACAAGGGCGCCCTGGTGATCCAGCAGCCGGACTACGAGATCGTCGAGAACGGCGAGGACGAGCGGTTACACACCGGCCGCCTCGTGCCGGTGTACTCCCTCACGGAGGGACTGCCCCAGCGGGCGCTCCGCTCCCTCATGTGGCGCCTCGTCGAGGCCTTCGGCGCCGAGGTGGAGGAGCCGCTTCCAGAGGGCGTGCGCGGCCGGCGGGGCCTCGTCGCTCTGGCGCAGGCGGTCCGGGACGCGCACTTTCCCCAGACGGACGCGGCGCTGGCGGCGGCGCGCCGCCGCCTCACGTTCGACGAGGGCCTGCTCCTGCAGCTCGGGCTCGCCATATTGAGAACCCGCGTCGCCCGGGCGCGCGGCGTCGCGCTGAATCCGCGCGGCGACCTGGTCGCCCGGCTCCGCGCGCGGCTGCCCTGGAAGCTGACGGGCGCTCAGGACCGCGTGTGGGAGGAGATCCGTCGCGACATGGCGGCGCCGCACCCGATGCACCGGCTCCTTCAGGGCGACGTCGGCTCCGGCAAAACGGTCGTGGCCGCCCTGGCCGTCCTGACGGCGATCGAGGCCGGCTACCAGGCGGCGGTGATGGCGCCCACGGAGATCCTGGCCGAGCAGCACTTCATGACGTTCCGCCAGCTGCTCGAGCCGCTCGGCGTGCGCCTCACGCTGCTGACCTCGTCGCTCAAGCCGCGCGAGCGCGCGGCCCGCCGTGCCGCGCTGGCGGCGGGCGAGACCGCGTGCGTCGTCGGCACCCACGCGCTCGTCCAGGAGGGCGTGGAGTTCCGCCGTCTTGGGCTGGTGGTGGTCGACGAGCAGCACCGGTTCGGGGTCGAGCAGCGCGCGCGGCTGCGCGGCAAGGGCGAGCATCCCGACCTGCTGGTGATGACGGCGACGCCGATTCCCCGCACGCTCGCCCTCACCATCTACGGCGACCTGGACGTGTCGGTCCTCGACGAGCTGCCGCCCGGTCGCCGCCCGATCGTCACGGTGGCGCGCGCCGAGGCGAAGCGCCGGGCGATCTACAAATTTCTGAAGGAGCAGGTCGCCGGCGGCCGCCAGATCTACGTCGTCTACCCACTGGTCGAGGAGTCCGAGGTGCTCGACCTCAAGGCGGCGACCGACATGGCGCGCCACCTGGCGGAGGAGGTCTTTCCCGACCTCGTGGTCGGGTTGCTGCACGGGCGCCTCGATTTTGCGGACAAGGACTCGATCATGCACCGCTTCAAGGCCGGCGAGATCCAGGTACTCGTCTCCACGACGGTGATCGAGGTAGGCATCGACGTGCCCAACGCGTCGGTCATGCTGATCGAGCACGCCGAGCGCTTCGGCCTCTCGCAGCTGCACCAGCTCCGGGGGCGCGTCGGTCGCGGCGAGTGGAAGTCGTACTGCATCTTGCTCACCGCCGGCCACCTCACCGATGAGGCGCGGCGGCGGATCGACGCGATGACGTCGACGAACGACGGCTTCCGGATCGCCGAGGTCGACCTCGAGCTGCGCGGCCCGGGCGAGTTTTTCGGGACGCGCCAGTCGGGCCTCCCCGAGCTCCGCGCGACCGATCTCCTGCGCGACACGAGCCTGCTCGAGGAAGCTCGGCGGGAGGCGAGCGGGATCATCGCACGCGACCCCGAGCTCGCCGACCCGGCTCATCGCGCGCTCCGCGCCGCCCTCCTCGCGCGGTGGCGGGGCAAGCTCGCGCTGGCGACCGCCGGGTAGCCTGGATCATTCGTGAACTTACCTCGCGCGAGGTAAGTTCATGAATATTCCGGGCGAGACTCACTGTTCGAGCGCGGGCTTCGCCCGCGCAATCCTTCCTTCCTCGTGGGGGAGGCATCGGAGGGGGCCGTCGAGGCCCCCTCCGAGACAATCATGCGGGTGATTGCGGGAGCGCTGAAGGGGCGGCGGCTCGTGACGCCGAGGGGGGCGACGACGCGCCCGACGGCCGACCAGGTGCGGATCGCGCTGATGGACGCGCTCGGACCCTGGCTGCCCGACTCCCGCGTGCTCGATCTCTTCGCCGGCGCCGGCGGCGTCGGGCTCGAGGCGCTCTCGCGCGGCGCCGCCTCCGCGACGTTCGTCGAACGCGACGCGCGCGCCGTCGCCGCGCTCGTCGAGAACATCCGATCGCTCGACGTCGAGTCGCGGACGCACGTCGTACGCGGCGACGTCGGACGGCAGCTCGCGCGGCTCGAAGCCGAGGGCCGGCGGTTCGAGATCGTCTTCCTCGACCCGCCGTACGCCACCGACGTGGGCGAGCGCGCGCTCCAGGCGCTGGGCACCGGCGAGCTCACCGCGCCGGAAGGGCTCGTCGTCGCCCAGCATCTGACCAAGCGCCGCCCCGCACGCGAATACGGCGTTCTGCGGGCGTTCCGGGACCGGCGATTCGGGGAGACGACCTTGACTTTCTTTCGAGCCGGAGGGTAGCCTACCGCTCGTGGCCAAGCGCGCCGTCTATCCCGGCATGTTCGATCCCGTGCACAACGGTCACGTGGACGTCATCCAGCGCAGCCTCCAGATCTTCGACGAGCTGATCGTCGCGGTGGTGGCCAATCCGTCGAAGCAGCCGCTCTTCTCGGTGAAGGAACGCCTCGAGATGATCGACGAGGCCACCTCGGAGCTGAGCAACTTCCGCATCGTCGCGTTCGACGGGCTCCTGATCGACCTGGTGGCGCGCGAGCGCGCCGACTGCATCGTGCGGGGGATCCGCGCCGTGTCCGATTTCGAGTACGAGTTCCAGATGGCGCTGATGAACCGGAAGCTCCGGAGCACCGTCGAGACCGTGTTCTTGATGCCGCACGAGAAGTACACGTACATCTCGTCGCGGCTGATCAAGGAAGTCGCCAGCTTCGGCACGTCGGTGGCCGGCATGGTGCCGCCGATCGTCGACAAACGACTGACCGAGAAGTACCCTCCCAAGTAACGCGGCGGTCCGCCGCCGAAGGAGCCGCGCCGTGCTGGCCGATCGCCTGAAGACGCTTGCCCCGTCGTCGACGCTCGCCGTGCAGGCGAAGGCGCGGGAGCTGCGGCGGCGCGGCGTCGACGTGATCTCGTTCGGCGCGGGCGAGCCCGACTTCGACACGCCCGAACGGATCAAGGACGCCGCGATCCAGGCGATGCGGCGGGGCCAGACGAAATACACCGAGGTCGGCGGCATCCCCGAGCTGCGGGCGGCGGTATGCGGCAAGTTCAAGCGCGACAACGGGCTCGCCTACGAGCCGGCGGACGTTCTGGTCTCGTGCGGCGCCAAGCACTCGCTCTTCAACCTGGCCGTCGCGCTGCTCAACCCGGGTGACGAGGTTCTCGTGCCGAGCCCGTACTGGGTCTCCTATCCGGAGCAGGCGCGGCTCCTCGGCGCGGTCCCGATCGCCGTCCCGACGCACGAGGCGACGGGGTTCGACCTGGATCCCGAGCGGCTGCGCGCGGCCGTCACGCCGCGGACGAAGGTGATCGTCCTCAACAGCCCCAACAATCCCACGGGCGCCGTGTTCTCACCCGCGTCGCTCGCCGCGGTCGCGAAGCTCGCCGTGGAGCGGAACGTGTTCGTCGTGTCCGACGAGTGCTACGAGGCGCTGACGTTCGAGGGGCGGCACGTGTCGATCGCCGCCCTCGACCCGGAAGTCAAGGCGCGCACGCTCGTCGTCAACACGTGCTCGAAGGCCTACGCGATGACCGGCTGGCGGATCGGCTTCGCCGCCGGACCGCGCGAGCTCATTCGCGCCATGACGGACGTCCAGAGCCAGGTGACGTCGAACCCCTCGTCGATCGCCCAGTGGGCCGCCGTCGAGGCGCTCGCCGGGCCCCAGGACGAGGTCGCCAGGATGGCGGGCGAGTTCGACCGGCGGCGCCGCGTCATCGTGCAGGGACTCAACGCGCTCCCGGGGGTCTCGTGCGTCATGCCCAAGGGGGCGTTTTACGTATTCGCGAACGTCTCGCGGCTGTTCGGGCGGCGGTGGAAGGCCGCCGCCGACACGACGACCCTCAAGGGCTCCGTCGACGTCACCGCCTTCCTCCTCGAGGAGGCGAAGGTGGCCGTCGTGCCCGGCGTCGACTTCGGCTCCGACGACCACGTGCGCCTGTCGTACGCGACGAGCGAAGCCCTCATCACCGAGGGGCTGACGCGCATGGCATCGGCGCTCGAACGCCTCGCGTGAGGCGCGGCCCCGGCGCGCCTTGACAGCCCTCGCGACATTCTCTACTAAGGAGAGTCACCGATGAAGCTCGAAGGCTCCTACGACGTGAAGGCGCCCCGACAGAAGGTGTGGACCGCGTTCCTCGATCCGGAAACGCTCCGGCAGGCGATTCCCGGCTGCGAGAAGCTCGAGCTGATCGGTCCCGACGAGTACAAGGCGACGCTGAAGATCGGCGTGGCGGCGGTGAAGGGGACGTTCGAGGGCAAGGTGCGGCTCCTCGACAAGAAGCCGCCCGAGTCCTATCGCCTGGCCGCCGACGGGAGCGGGGGACCCGGGTTCGTCCGCGCCGACACGGTGATCACGCTGACGGACATCGAGGGCGGCACGCGCGTCTCGTACAGCGCGGACGTTCAGATCGGTGGGCTCATCGCGGGCGTCGGGCAGCGGATGCTCGGCGGCGTGTCGAAGATGATGGCCGATCAGTTCTTCAACAAGATGAGCGAGCTGCTGACGACCGCCTGACCACCCCCGATGGCCCCCTCCGTTCATCGTCGCGCCTCGGCCGGCGGAGATTCGTCGGATCGCTCGCCTCGGGCCCGAGGGCCCCAGCCCTCGGGCGGCCCTGCGGCTCGCACGGCGGCCCCGCGCCGGCCCGCGGTGCGCACCTCCCGCTACCTCGAGCCGCGTCTGGAGCGCGCGTCGCGCGCCGAGATGACCGGAGTGCAGACGCGGCGCCTGCGCGAGCAGTTGGCCCACGCGGCGGCGCACAGCCCGTTCTACCGGCGCAAGCTCAAGGCGGCCGGGATCAGGCCGGCCGCGGTCCGGACGCTCGACGATCTGCGGGCGCTGCCCTTCACGACCAAGGACGAGCTGAAGGAGAACCAGGCGGCGCGGCCGCCGTGGGGCGACGTCCTCGCCGTCCCGCTGGACGACGTGCTCCGCATCCACATGACCTCGGCCACGACCGGCCGCCCCCTCGCGTTCCTCGACACCGCGGACGACTGGTACGGCTTCTATCACTCGTACGCCCGTGCGCTACACGCCTTCGGCGTGCGCCGGTCGGACGTCGTGATGGCGGCCTTCTCGTACGGGCCGTGGATCGGCTACTGGTCCGGCTTCTACGCGGCGCAAGACCTCGGCTGCCTCGTGTTTCCCGTCGGCGGTCTCTCCACCGACCAGCGGATCGATGCGCTCTTGAACTACCCGATCACGGTGCTGGGTTGCACGCCGTCGTACGCGCTCTTCCTCGGTGAGGCGGCGGCCAAGAAGGGCATCGACCTCGCCAAGGACACGAAGATCCGGGTCACATGGCACACGGGCGAGCCCGGCGCGTCGATTCCGGCCACCAGGACGAAGATCGAGTCGGCGTTCGGCGCGAAGGCGTACGACCTGCCCGGGCTGACCGAGATCGCGGCGTGGGGGTTCGAGTGCGACGCGCGCGCCGGGCTGACCCACGTGAACGAGGACTACTGCTATCCCGAGGTGCTCGACGCGCAGGACCGACCGGTCCGCTCGGGGGAGCGGGGGGAGCTGGTCTTCACGAGCCTCTATCGCAAGGCCATGCCGCTCATTCGGTACCGGACGCGGGACGTCGTCCAGGTCGCCGACCGTCGGTGCCCGTGCGGGCGCACGCTGGTCGCGTTCGAAGGCGGGGTGCTGGCGCGGCTTGACGACATGAAGAAGGTGCGCGGCGTGATTGTCTACCCACGGCGGGTGGAGGAGCTGGTGAGGCCGCACGCCGACGTGGACGAGTT
>Ga0137394_10004041_pt1 | contig 11088 bp, 15 predicted proteins | sample czobulk116metaG_FD_108278 | JGI IMG/M metagenome (GOLD analysis project Ga0137394, IMG submission 108278) | Vadose zone soil microbial communities from Angelo Coast Range Reserve, California, USA - czobulk1.16 metaG | ecosystem: Environmental > Terrestrial > Soil > Vadose zone | place: USA... | reverse complement strand
TGGCATCCCGACCTACCTTGGAGCTCACGGTTGCCGGTGCATCTGCTTACAACGTATCTGATACGGAAGTCATCGGCGACTACATCTTGTATTGGGTCGGAGACCCTATAGTCTCGCGCCGCAACGAGAGTACGCTATGTACCATCTACCTCATCGCGTGGAAGGAAGGATGGGTGTCCGAGGTACGTCTGTAACCCCACACCTGCTTCCTGCCTGAGCATCAGCCTACCCTAGCTTCGCTCTGCCCGCCCGGGCGTGTACGGTTCGGTCCTATCCGTGCTATCGGAAGAGATCATTTTGCTGATCCGGCTCCGCGAACCTGCGTTGGAACTGTGCCGGCTGACCAACATCGGCCGGCCAGGAGGCACGCTCGAAACGGTATGCATCCTCTCCCTGCCGGAGCTCACGATGGGCGCGTCCCTGCGCTGGGCGACCTGCTTCGGCGAGCACCCGGGCCACGCGCTCTTCTCGAAGAGCCGCCGTGCGCCCACGTCCGATTCAGTCGGCACTTTCATGTCGACTCGACACCCACCGCCTCCCGAAGGGTGGGGTCCGCGCCGGCAACTGCGGTCCGCGCCCACGGATGGCGTCATCAGCATCGTGATGCATGTCCACGGGCTGTCGGGCTACTTTCGCACAATCGATCTCTGCGTGCGATGCCGGTCGCTCCTCGCGTTCGCAAATCATAAGCCGGCGCAGTCGGGGACAGGAACGGGGACGGAAGCGGAGTCAATTGCGGGCGAAAGAGAACGAGAAAGATGGGGAGAGGAGGAGAGAGGAGAAGGATATGTGCCTATGGTGCCGTGGGAGGAATGGGGACCGAAGAACACGCGCATTTTGGAACACGACTCGCACACGTGGGGCTCGCTCGTCGGCGAGCGGCGCGCGACGGTCGGGCAGACCAGGCCGACGCTCATCACGATGCGCGATTACAACCCTTTCCGCGTGCGGCGGGCGCGGGCGCGGGCGCGGACGGGTGGGGCTGGGAACGAGATCATGCTCGAGTGCGGGAGCGTCATGAGGGTCGTTGATGAGATATCGACGTACCGCGGCGGCGAGTGGTTCGTCGACGACATCGAGTCGAGCTTGCCGTATGTCGAGACGGTCACGCTGTACCAAGGGTGCGAGGGGATTTTCATGGACGAGGACAACTTACTGGCAGAGGTGCGATCAGAGGTGAGCGTCGCGAAATACACCCACACTTGGGAACTGACTTTTGGTTGGGGATCACTTCAGGCTGGAGAAAGGAAGTTCCTTTTGCACCGTCTGTGACACGCTGCCTATGGAGAGAAGAGCGCATCTAATCGATTGTAATGCGATACGATGTACAGTACATTTATCAACGAGACACACGTTCCTGCGCGGACCGGTTCTTCCGGGGTTGCATATTGCATATTTGTATCGATCGCATCCGCATCCGGCACTTCCCCGCAAAAAACTACAAACCATGCCTACGGACCTACTCGACCTTCCCTCAGAGCTCATCGAACACATCCTCGCGCTCCTCGCGCACCAAGACGCCTCGTCGCTCCCCGCATGCCGCCAGACATGCCGCGCGCTCAACGCCACCATCGCGCAGTCCCAGCTCGTGCGGTACATCGAGCGCGCGGCTCTCTTGGGCGTGTACGACCCTCTCGTATCCGTTTCCGACGTAGAGGCGGAGGCGGGTGCGGGTGCTGACGCGGATGGGGCACCGATGATGACGATGACGATGGTGGCGAGCATGACGATACCGGAACGCGCGGCGGCTCTCGAGGCGTGGGACGAGGCGTGGGGCGCTCTGGACGACATACTGTGTACGCGCAAGCCCGACCTGCGCTTCGCGATGCCTTCGCGCGACGAGTTGCGGACGGGTCGCACGGCCGAGGTGGCGTCGGGTGCGGGCTCCGCTGCGAATGCAACAACTGCAACAACTACAACTACAACTACAACTACGGCCTCGACTCGCGTCGCCGCTGCCGTTGCGAATTCAAATGGTCCCGTACTTCCCGTACTTCCCGTGCCGGTGTTGGAGTTGGAGTTGGATCAGCAGCGATGGCGGGCGGAAGAGGAGGACGACGAGGACGAGGACGAGGACGACTGGCATTGCCATTTTTCGTTTGGACCTTGGTTCGTCGCGGCTGCGAGGGAGGGACCCGGCGTGCGCGCTGGGTACTCTTTTTTGGACGTTCATAGGAGTTTGGGCGGAGGTGCAGGTGGTGCAGGTGCAGGTAGGGGTGTAGCTGAAGGTCCGGAACCGGAAGCAGGGGCGAGTTGCGAGGGGAATAAGAATGAGGGCGAGGAAGAGGAAGAGAGCCCGAGCTGGACGACGATCAACGTTCCGGTGCGGAACATCGTCGTGTTTGCGCTCTCGACAGAGTTGGATCTAGCCGTGGCCATCTCGTGCGTGTCCCCTCCGTTCAAATCTTTTTTTTCTTTTGGTTTCGTTCTGACGTTAATTGCGCGGCAAAAACTATACTGTAGTGCTAGGGTCAAACGCGAGGAGGGCAGCAATACAATAACGAGTCATTTGGAAGTGCGCCCTCTTCGCTTTGGAGATGGGATGCCGCATCCGTGCGCCGAGGTGCCGACGATACGTTTGAGCGCGACCGGTGCGTCGGCGCATAACATGGCGCAGACGCAGTTGCTCGGGGATTATCTCCTGCTCTGGATCGGCGGGCCACATGAGGAAGATTACAGCCTGTGCAAATTATACTTGATCGCATGGAAGCGCGGCTCTGTCATGCTCGTGAGTTCCGAATCGTGTTCCGAAGAAACAAATCCTCTTGCTTCTTCCCTTCCCTTCCCCCCCTCGCATTGATTCATTTGTTGGTTATTTATCGTACAGTAATACTGATGACTGGTGACAGCTCCGGGACAATCCCGCAGGGAAGTATGGATCTATCGGAACCATGGTATCAGAAGACGTCTTTGCGCTCGTCCAGCTGAACCCACCCGGAATCGAGCTCTCCCGGATATCCAACATGAAAGACGACGGCGGCGGTGGCGGCGGTGGCAGCGGTGGCAGCGGCCCGCGCATGAACAAGCTCTGCACGCTTCTGCTTCCGCCGCTGCAGGACGGCGCGCGGCCGGATTGGGCCGTCTGCGTCGGCGAGCACCCGGGGCACCAGCTATTCTCCCGTGGGCCGTGGCCGGCGTACCGCCGCGCGCCGCCGCGTCGGCAGTTCCGCCAGTCGACGCGGGACAGCATCGTGAGCGTGGTTATGCAGGTCATGGGTAGCGGGAGACAAATGCGCATATTTGACTTGGTCGTGCGCTCCGCCACATTGCTCGCTCGCGCCGCGGCCGCTGACGTCGAGTCATTATCACCTTCCAATGGAGGAGAGGGAGGACAGGCGGAGCGGCCGGCGAGGGCCGATGCTAAAGACAATGATGACGAAGATGAAGATGATGTTAATGTCGTGCCGTGGGCCTCGTGGGGTCCGCGGGAGACGAGCATGTCGGATCACACGTCTTTCGAGTGGAATGATCTGCTCGGCGAGCGCAGGGCGACGGTCGACCTGAGCGGGCGTCGAATACGTATTTATGACTACAATCCGTACCGGATTCGGCAGGCCAGGATGTCTGGGCTGGCGAAGGTACATCATCATCGCCATGTGGGCGGTGGCGGAGAAGGGGGCCGAGTGCAGCAGCGGGCTGGGGATTCCGACGAGGAAGAAGAGGAGGCAAATAGATCCCACCGGAACGGTAGCCGCAGAATCACCGAGACGAGCACGGTTAAGGGAGGGCAATGGTTCCGGGAGGACGTGTCGACGGGGCTGCCGCACTTGGACACAGTGATTTACAGGTCGGGATGCAGAGCGATCTATATGGAGCAGGACCAGCTTCTGCTTCATGTGGACGATATGAATGACGTGAGTCTCACGTCGTCCTAATCGATGGTGCATCATAATTATCACATTTAGCTGACATGTGGGTTATTAGCATGCCAGATGGCCGAGCGGCACTCGTCGACGACCAAAGGAGGGGTTTGTGCTGCACCGTATGTAATCATCAGGAGCGCCGGCAGTAGCCCAGTTGTTCTTTCGTTTTCTCTTTTTTTGCCGTGCGCCATGGGAACCGCGTGTATAGTGTATTTCCACGTCACTAGAACCCAAGTCGGTGCCGCCTTTGGCCCACGAGAGGGGGCCCTGAGTATAAGTACGTTGTGTGGGTGATTCGAGTTTAGTGGCGGAGATGATATATGATGAATTCTGTCTGACAAGTGACACGAATGTCATTTGCCAATTTGGCATTCAGATATTATCGGCGGTGGCCGGGCACTCGGACGACGGTGGATCGATGAGAGGACGATAACCGGTTTACCGTCACGGTGTTGCCATATGAGCTTCTCCCTTTGAGATGGTCAGAAATGTGTCCCTCCCTCTATATTTCCAGCTTCTCTCTTGCCCTCTCCGTGTTCCTCTCGACGGCGCCCTTGCCACGCTCCTTTCCCCTGGATCCCCCTGGCGACTCTTCCTTCTTTCTTCCTACCTTATCGCCTGTCCTACTTCAGGGGTCCCCATAACCTTGTCGAGCCCCGCGCAAGGAACAACGGCAAACTTGGAAAAGCCGGCGATAAACGGGCGCACAACACTTGACCAACTCGGTCGGGCGTAAGCTGTCTGTAAAAGGTATCGGGCAAACTTGCTCAAAAAGTGCGTAAATAAATACCGTATTTTCTGGCTTCTGTGCACCCCCACGCGAGAGTGGTTTTGCCCAACCGACCCACCTTTCACTTCGGCAGGTCGTCTTCCCGAATTTCATATCCCCCCTTGTCGGATCATCGGACCGTTCCGCTCTACCTCGCCCCCCTCTCTCGGGCCTCATATTTCGAGATCCCGGTTTCCAAGACCCTAACTCCCTCGCGCCCTCTCTCACAAACGCACACACATACGCACGCACACCAGTCATGGCATCCCGTCGCAAGCTCACCGCCTTTGAGAAGACCATCCCGGACTACCGCAAGCGCATCCTCATCTCCCTCACCAAGGCCCTCCTCGTCCCTCCGCTCTTGGCCTCCCTCGTGCTCCACCTCGTTTGCCGATCGCCTTCGTTTTGGCTCTATTTATCTCTCGCCCTTCTCAGCATTCCCATCTCCGTCGGCCTGCGCTCCCACTACACCGTGTGGGCACAGGACAGGGAGGCCGCCCGCATGGGCGCCCAGCCGATCACCCGCGTGCGCGGTCGCTGGCCGGGGAATCTCGACGTCGTCCTCCGCCTGCTCAAATCGTTCGAGAGTGGGTACGTCCTTCAGGGCTTCGCAGACCTCTTTGCGGAATATGGCTGCACCACTCTCAACACGAGGTTCTTCTGGGATGATCAGGTGAGCCCACGGCGTGTTCTCATTCCCGCGGACGGGACAGGCTATTTACCACCTCGAATTAGATCATCTCCATGGACGAGAAGGTCTTCAGGTTCGTGGCGCACACCGGTTTCCCCCACTTCGAAAAGGGCATTCTATGGCACGAGCGCATGTACGTCCTTCATTGATTTCCCAGCGCCTTTCATTCTCCTCAAGCGCTCGTCCCCTCCCCTTTTGACAGTGACAAACTTCTGGGAACGGGCCTCTTCAACGCGTGCGTATATGATGCTTCTATTGATTGCCTTTATGCTTACCGTTCTCCAGCGAAGGAAATCGTTGGAGAACCGTACGTGCATGGCTTCTCCCCGCTCTCTGTCCGAAACTTACCTTCACCACCTTCGCTCAGGGCCGCCAAATCGCCCGCCCGTTCTTCACAAAGGAACGCATCTCGGACTTTTACATCTTTGAGCAGACTTCCGTGAAAACTCTCAATCTTATCGCCAGCCGTGCCGCCGCCTACGCTCCCATAGACATCCAGGACCTGCTGCAGCGTCTTACGCTCGACGCGGCGGCCCTGTTTCTGTGGGGTCACGCGCTCAACACGCTCGACCAACCACTCACGCAGCCCGGACGTGTTGTCCTTGGCCCGAAGGGTTCCGCACCTGCGGATGGTGGCGGCGAGTGGGACGTATTCACCAATGCGTTTGAGTCCGTCGCGGTCCTTATCACTCGCCGAGGCGTGCAAGGTGACACCTGGCCGTTACTCGAGTTGTTCAAGGACAAGACCGAAGAGCCTGTTCAAGTGATCATGGACTGGCTCGAGCCCCATGTGAGGCGAGCGTTGGATCGCAAAGTCAAGCGTAAGGAAGCGAACGGGGATGCCGTCGTCAGCGCGCGCAACGATGACACTGTATTTTTGGATTACCTCGCGGATCGGACCGATGGTGCGTTGCTCTGTGTTTTCACCTCGTGGCCCGTCCTGAGACACGTGTCCGTCGCAGATGTTGAACACATTCGCTATGAGCTGATCACTTTCCTTATCGCATCGAGAGATACCGTAAGCGCTCAGTTTGGGTTTCCGGGGTCCCTGTGAACTGAAAAGTGTCATAGACGTCCTCCCTTCTGACGTTTGTGATTTACTTCCTCGCGCTTCATCCTGATGTGTGCCATCGTCTCCGGGAAGAAGTCCTCGACACGTTTGGGCCGGCAGGTGCACCCACCTACCCACACCTCAAGAAGATGCAATATCGTACGTTAAATTGCCTTATCCGAGCTTCCGTTGTGATGGATTTGGTGACTGAATGGTTGTTATACGTCAGTCCATGCCGTGCTCAAGGAAACCCTCCGTCTCTTCACCTCCGCCCCGCTTATTGCGCGAACGTCAGTCGACCAACCACTCGTCATCCCGGCCACGGACAAGCTGTACCTCCCACCCAAGACGCAGATCATGATGTCCTCCCTCCTTGCACACAAGCGACCAGACTTGTGGGGTGCTGATGCCGAAGCCTTCCGTCCGGAGCGGTGGTTCGATCCCGCTTTGCTCGACAAGGTTACGAGGACACCGTTCATGTACTCGCCGTTCTACGGCGGTCCGCGTGCTGTGAGTCCCGTCCTCCTCCCTCCCTCCTTCCTTCCTTGATTTGTGTTAACCGCATTGCGTGATTCGCAGTGTCTGGGCCAGGAATTCTCGCTGAACCAAGCGGGCTACTTTATTGTGCGCCTCATGCAACGGTTTCAGGCTTTCCGCTTCGCGCCTGAGTTTATGCCCGCGGGTTCGCTTCCACCTGCTCACTGGGCTGGCATGCCAGGGCGTCAGGGCATCGAGAAGATCCACCCGGCGATCAACTTTACGATGCACAGCAAGGTGCGGGCCTTCCTTCGCTTCGTTTGGCTGTTGACTGACGGACGCGGGTTGAATTGACTCTAGGGTGGCTTGTGGATGTTTGCCGAGCCCGCGTCTCCAATCTCTCATGCACCTTCTGCATCGCCGGCGGAGTTCTAGGGAACACAGTCCGCGTTTGTGCTGGTAAAAACCGTTGGGTCCTTTGTTAGAGAGATGACTCTCCTTTGCGGCCTCCGGATCTGACTTGCATGCCCGAGTCATCCCACTGCATTCCTTTCCATTCACCGCCGCATCGCACCAAGTCAGTCATCTCACGCCTTTCTTTTTCTTGATTTCGGTTCATTTTTGTGGATATATAATGTACGAAGGATCTTTCTTTTTCTTTAGATGGCGGATTTTTTTTACTGTATACTTTCCAACAAACTACTAACATCAACTCACTTCATTTTCATTTCCTTTTTTCCCCTTTTGTGATACCAACGCAATATACCAATACACACAATGCGCATTCACCCACAATCTGACAGGCGTGATAGATTGAGTTGAGTTCGGGTGTTTGGTGCAGAAACAAGTGGGAGGAAGGGAAGGTGTCGGTTGCCCAGGAAATTGGCAGCATGAATGATGCGATGATGCCACGTACTGTAGTGGGGTTTCACATCCACGAGCAGTTGGGTACCACATACGGCGTGCCATGAATACGTACCCGTACTGTATGATAGTCGCTGGAAGTGAGTACCACCCTAATAGCACTCCAAGTTGGCATTTGGCACCTTTCAAAGACTGTCGAATTGTAGTTCGTAAGTAAGTGCCCCCGAATACGTATACCAAACGATTTCTAGTTGGGTTTGTGGCGTTTCCTTTTCTTATCTCCTTGTTTTTTTTTCTTTTGAATTTCTCCCTTCTCCCGCGTCTTTACAAAATCAGGCAGTTGCTTATGTCCTATATCCGGCCATGTGGTACTGTACTATGACGAGCTCGAGTAAGGTCCCGTGCTTGGTGGGAGTACCGTTACAGCCCTGAGTATGGATACTGTAACTTACCGGTGCGAGGGTCACGGTGAAGCGGAAGGGAAGGGAAGGAAGTGAGGCACGGGAGGCGGCATGGGTTGCTCTGCCGGTCAGCTCGCGTTGCGTCCGAGTCTCTGGAGCTTCTTTTTATTTATTTTATTTGTTTCCTCCTTTTCCTTCTTTTTTTCTTCGTTGCGCGCGGAATGCTTCTTGGGCGGTGACAATGCTGGTACCAGTTGGTGGTGTACTGTAGGTGTTGGTGTAGGTTTTTGCCGGATTCTAATTCTATGATACATGATACGACTCGACTCGATCGGAGGCGGGCTGCCGGATTCAGATGCTTTTGCTTTCCACCAACCCACCCACTCACTGGCTGCGGCTGTCACCCCTTTTCTTCTGCATCTTTCTATCTTTCTCAGGCTCAGGGTTCAGGAATTTCTCAAGTGGGCATCGCATCGCATCGCAACTGCCGGCGTTTTTTTTTGCTTCTGATACGAGCGCAGCTACGGCTATTGTACAGATACCGTGATTTTTGGTGTGCGCACGAGTGTGAGAAGAACATGGTCGAATGGAGCTGTGCGTATGAGAATTCTTTTTCCCGTTGTATTGCGATAACTGTAGTATCTCACCCCACCCATCACTTTGCAAGGCACGACGAAGCGAGGCCAGACACTGATAACGATGTACTAGTACTATCATAGCGAATTCTTTGCCGAAATCCCCATACTGCATGGATTGTTCCGTCGGCTGTGGGGAATGACCGAGGGGTGCTCAGGGCCGTTTTGATGATGAATGATGTGGGAACGTATGGGGTTGTTCCCCACATCACGCCACGCCACGCATCGCATTACAGTACCAGCGGGATGTGCATTGGAGAGAGGAACGGACGGACGGACGGGAGGGAGGGAGCTTTCATTTCCGAAGCTGAAGTACAACTGACTTGGTGACGCGGATGACTGCCAGTGTAAGTTGGCGTTATGCCAACAGGGAGAAAACAAAAGGCACAAGTACGAAGCACAACATGGATACAAGCGTGTGTGTCATCTTTCGAGAGTGTGTGTAAGAAAGAATGACATTAATGACAGATCGTTGAGGGTTTATGCGATGCGAAGGATACAGTACTGGGGTGGTGGAAGGGCGGAGAATGAGAACCGTGACAGGTACAGTTTACCACCATTTGGCTTTGCCCCGACCGCATTTGGCCGCGTACTACTACTGTACGCGCGCACGAATTTGGGCCCGTCGTACCCTCGGGATCAAGGGACAAAGATCGGAGACATTGGTTTTCACCGGGGGTTGAGGAACACAGCGAGGGGGGCGACGATAGATAACTGTACGACATGGGGATTCCCGAGCAAATTACCGTAATAACCCAACCCCAGGTTTGGACTTTGGCGCAGCCGCGCGTAATTTTTCGCTTTTTTCGGTTTCTGTGTCCCTTGCTTCTGGTTTTCTCATGTTGCCCCCTGCTACGCCCATTATATTGTCGTGCTGTAAATGCTCAAGATGGGTAAGCAATCACAGCAACACTCTTCTTTTTCTTTTTTTTCGTTCCAGGGTCGCGAGGGCGTCTACTGTAGTATGCGTCAAGGTATACAGTAGTACGCACGTGGGTTGAACTAAAGCGTCAAATTGCGTCGAAGTCGGTCACAGGATAGACTTTGAGGGGTGGTCCTGCGAGGCTCAGCAAGTCGTCGAATGCATGCCGCCAGCCAGTGGTGGAGAATCGTTTACCGCAAGCCACGCGGCAAAGTGTGAGAAACTGGATTTGCGACGAGCCGACTCGAACGAAGCCGTTCTCCGCGATGATTTGGCCCTCGCCAAGTTGCGTGTAGCCGACCCTAGGAATGCAGGAGTTACGGATCGACCCTGAGGGACCCCAGCGAAAGGTGCGGGCGCGAGTCATTCTTTCCAAAAAGTCGTTAATTGATGGAGGCACGACACGGGGTGTGAGGGGATGTGCGTTGATTCGATAGCTTTATTCGGTTCCAGCGATCACAGATCATAACGATGAGAACGGGCTTTTATTTCTTGTCACTCGTGAACGAGGGTCGATTTGGCCCTGCTGCGGCGGTGATGGTGAGGCTGCGCCATGTTTTTGCGGCGCCTTCAAGTTCAGCCTGCAGTGCCGACCCTGTCCTGCCGAGAGGTCAGTAATCTATCAAGACTGTCCTGAACAGCCACTGAGTTCTTGAAGTGGTGGCCGACATGCTTCGCAATTTGCGGGGAAAGGATATATCATTGCCGTACAGTATTGCCATCAGGGCGTCAGACATGACATGTCATGTCGGCCCTGGTGTGAGCGTGTCACGACGGCGGAATTCGCCGTAGTTGCCGGCTTCGTCGAGAGCGTTGGAAACGTGCAAGAGAGAGAAACCGTTTCTGGCTCGACGGCTTCCCAGTCAGTGCTCTCGCGCTTCCCGCCCCCTGCGGCGTGATTGGAAGTTTTGGAACCCCAACACAAACACTTTCCGGCGTGTTCGCATCAGGAAAATTTCTGAATGCCAGCAACGCCCCATATCGCTACCGGTCGGTCAGGTGCCAGTGCGTCGACGTCTCAGCGCGATTGAAAAAAAAAGTTAACCCCGATACGGGGCATATAGCCAAAACACACCCGTGACGACATCCTTCCTATCGAAGGGGGTTCATAACAGAACATTCAAGGCGTCAAAAAGAGCTGTCTTCGACGAGGGCGAGAGGGGGACATTTATTCGACTTGACGACAGACTGAGCGATACTGTACATTGAGGCCCGGGCTCGAGGTAGATAAGTTATTGTTACGGGTACGTACGGTACGTAGAGCGCGTAAAGTGCTGTTGACTGACTGAGTCACGTCCTCACTTACGTTCGGGAACAGCCGAGAGACTGGTTCTGGCGATATGTCGGTGATTCCTGCTTTCATCACTACATTCGCGATTTTTCTGGCTCTGGAAAGGGTGCCGATGATCATGCTA
>Ga0137394_10004040_pt1 | contig 11088 bp, 10 predicted proteins | sample czobulk116metaG_FD_108278 | JGI IMG/M metagenome (GOLD analysis project Ga0137394, IMG submission 108278) | Vadose zone soil microbial communities from Angelo Coast Range Reserve, California, USA - czobulk1.16 metaG | ecosystem: Environmental > Terrestrial > Soil > Vadose zone | place: USA... | reverse complement strand
GGCCGGATCGGATATCCGGTGATCACGTCCACGTCCGCCAGCTTGCAGGCCACCGCGATGGCCTCGCTGCCGGTGATCAGGGACGTCTCGTCGGCTGCCGGTCTCTGCTCGGGGGTCTGCGCAATGAGCTCTGCCATCTGGGACCTCTCTCAGCCCTGCCGGGCGAACTCGGCGGGAAGCTCTTCCTGGTACTGCCCGCGGTGGTGGAATCCGTGCGAGCGCTGGGGGCGATCCTTGATCCACGCCGCCAGGTGCACTTGGTAGCCGGACTTGTCCTTGCGCCACTCCTCCCACTGGCTGGCGTTGTCCTTGAACTGCACCTCGTTGACCATCGTCACGCAGCCCGCCACCGGGCAGACCGCCTCGCACACGCCGCAGCCGCAGCAGGCCTCGAGGTTGGCGTCGTAGAAGCCGTCCGGAGTCACGTCGAAGCAGGAATCGGGACACTGCAGCCAGCAGAGCGTGCACTTGATGCACGTCTCGAAGTCGACCACCGGCCGCATCGTCCGGGTCGCCCACTTCTTGAAGACCGCGTTGCGTCCCGGTTTCCAGCCGCCCTCCTCGCCGGTGACCGGGTCCTTCATCTTCCCGCCCAGGGGGATCCCGGGAATCGCGATGCCCTCGCGCATCTCCATCCAGTTCGGCATCTCGAACTTGTACGGCTCCTCCGGGTTGCCCTGGTCCGGCGTGACGGAGGCCGTCTGGAGCCGCTCGAACGACCGCTGGGCGGACGTCGCCTTGAGCTCGGTCTTCCACTCATCGCGGATGACCTGCTGCACGGAGGCGAGGCTGAAGAGCTCGGGCAGCACCCGCGCGATCGCGCCGAGGATGCGGACGTCGGTGTGATCGTCCTTGTAGACCCAGAGCCCGGAGAAGCTGGTGGACCCCTTGACGATCCCGAGCTGGTAGGGGGTCTGCTTGCGGTGGGCCATCGGGATCAGATCCTCGGGCTCCTTGAGCGAGGTGACGATCAGCGTGCCGTTGGGCTTGAGCAGCTTGTTGATCGGCTGCAGCCCGTACCAGGCCCAGGACTCCACGCCCTTGAAGAGCGTGTCGTCGACGCAGATGCTGACGTCGACCTCCTTGGGCTCATACTTGGCCTTGCCCTCCTCGAGTGTGAGCTCGTCGGTGGCCACGATGGCGAAGTACTTGGCGGGGATGCCGTTGCGCTCGGGACTGTCGCCATACCGGCCGAAGGAGATCCCCGGCTTTCCCTCGCGGTGCGCGGCGAGGACGATGGCGCGGCTGAGGTTCGCCGCGAGCTTCTTCTGGAAGATCCCCCGGTAGACGATCTCGACTGCGAAGAGTCGGCCCATTCGTTTCTTCCTCCTGCTCAGATCTGTCGCATCACTACTTCTTCGATCTCTCCCAGGTGCTGCCGCACCGCGGCCTCCGCGGCCTTGGCGTCGCGCCGCTGGATGGCGCGAAGGATGCGGCGGTGCCCCTCGAACGAGCGCTTCGGCCGCCCGGGAACTTGCAGGGAGCGCGAGCGGCTCTCGCGCAAGAGGTCCATCAGGACGTCGAGCACGCGAAGCACGACGCTGTTCCGCGACGCCAGCGCCAGCGCGTAGTGGAAGTCCGAGTCCTCGTCGATGGCCTGCTCGCCCCGGCGCAGCTTGGCCTCGTGGCGCTCGAGGATCTCGCCCATCTTGGCGATCTCCTCCGCGGTGGCGTTCTTCGCGGCGCGCGCGGCCAGGCCGGGCTCGATCATCCTGCGCACGTCGAGCAGCTCGGTCACCAGCTCGCGCTTGCGCGTGAGCACGAGCGAGAGCGGCACCACCAGCGCGTCCGCGGAGAGGTCGCGCACCACCGTGCCATGGCCCTGCCGCGGCTCGAGGATGCCCATCACTTCCAGGGTGCGGACGGCGTCGCGGATCGAGCTGCGCCCCACGCCCAGCTTCGCGGCCAGCTCCCGCTCGGGCGGGAGGAGGTCGCCGGGCTTGAGCGCGCCGCTGCTGATCAGCCTGCGGATCTGCTCGGCTACCTGCTCGTAGCGGCGCACCTTGCGCACCGCCTCGAAGGCGGTGGCGGGGGATTGCGGGTCCGAGCGCAATGGTCTGACCATTCGGGGGTCTGATCATCAGACCATTGCGAGGATGTCAAGTCGGATCGCGGCAGCCGGCCGTTCCGACGTTCATCGGGGGTGCGGGCGAGCCCAGGGAACGCGGTCGAAGGCCTTGTCCACCAGGCCGGCGACAGCGGCGCCGTCGAGCGGATCGACCTCCGCGCTGACCGCCTTCGTCCAGAGGAGCTGGCCCGTGGCGCGATCGATCAGGTCGAGCTGCAGCGCGGTCTGCGGCCCGGAGAGGAGGCCCCGATCGTCGAAGGGGAAGCGGACCGTCTCGGAGAGCGGAGGAAGCTGCAGCGCGACCGCCTCGATCGGCTCGGGCGGCGGAGGCGGGGGAAAGTCGAGGCCAGGATCGAAGGGCGACTCGGGTGGAGCGTACGGGACCGGCGGCTCCGGCGCGCCCCACGGGTCGCTCTCCACCGATTCCGGCGCGAGCGCCAGCGGCCGCGGCGGGATGGAGAACTGGAACCAGAAGCCGACGTAGATCGGCGAGGAATGGTACGGGTACGCGTAGGGCGCCGGCATCGGAGCGGCATGGCCGAGGCTGGGCGGCGGGCGTGGCGCCGGAGTGGCCTGCGGCTTGGCCGCGATCGGCTTGGTGGTCTTCGGCGCGGGGGCGGACGCGGTCTTCGCCGAGCGGGACGAACCCTTGCCGCCGCCGGTGGCGGCGAGATAGACGGCCGCCGCGACGACCAGGACGATCCCGACCACCATCCCCACCTTGGCCCAGGTCTGCTGGCTCCGGCGCTCCGCCGTCAGCCCCACCGCCCGCTCGCGCACGAACAGCACCGCATCGGTGGCCCCGGCGGCGCCCGAGGAGATCTCGTAGCTCCCGAGCGCCCCGGCCAGCGCCTCCCTCGCATCCCCCTCGGCAGCCCGCGACACCTGCGGCGGCACATCCCCGGAGCTCTCCAGCCACAGCTCCACGATCGGCGGCGCAATGGTCCCCGCCGCATCCATCGGCTCCCCGGAAGACGCCACCGGCACCCGCACCGTGGCGCAACCGAAGGCCACCAAAGTCACCAGGGCTATCCAGCCATTCCGCACAGGAAGACTCTAACCCCGGACCCCCCCTCCCCCCTCCCCGGCCACTCAGGAGATCCGGAAGATCCGGGGACACCCTACGCAACCCCGTGCCAACGATGTCGGAGATCCGGGGACACCCTACGCAACCCCGTGCCAACGATGTCGGACGGGGTCGGTACCGTGCCTTCATGGGCCCGGCTGCAGAGTTGGCATGGGGAGTTGCGTAGGGTGTCCCCGAAACTCCCGAGGCTACCGCCCGGATAACACCTGGGAGGCGGCGTCGGAGAGCAGGTCGCGATGGAGGCGGCGTTCGTCGCCGAAGAAGGCTCTTCCCACGCTGGCGTCGAGCAGGTGGGTGGCGAGGAGCTGGAGTTGGGACGGCTCGTCCCAAAGGCCCTCGGCGAAGATCAACCGCTGACCTTCGCGTTCGCCGAGGAGCTTCTCGAAGTACTGCAGGGCGATCTCGCCTTCGCGGGCCATGTGAGCCCCGACGACGATCACGTGCAGGCGCGCGAGGTCCTCCGGACCCAGCGACCGGCGGATGGCCGCCATCGCGGCGTCCAGGTCGTCGATCTCCGCTCGCGCCGCGTCCAGGGCATTGGCGAGAAGGAGCGGCGCCACCGCGCGCTTCCAATCCTGCGGACCTTCTTCGCCTGCCGTGAGGCGCACGATTTCGCGCTGCCGTTCGACCTGCTCCGGCGTCAGGTGGTGGCCGACGACTTCCAGCGCCTTGTTCGCAAGGGCGCGGAGCTCAGCCACCCGCGCCCGGTCGGGAGCGGTCTGGAACTCGAGCGCGTACAGGCCGAGCGCCAGATGGGCGATCGCCTTCAGATCGTGATACCGCGCCGACTGCAGCTCGAATTCCCTCCGCGCGCCGGCGTGCAACAGCGCGATCTTTTCCGGGCCGACGATCAGCACCGGCCTAGCGCTGGAGAGCGCACGCTGGCGCGCCTCCGCGTAGGCGGCGCGCGCACGAAGGTTCAGCTCGACCAGAGGGTCGGACGGGGCGTGCCCGGCAGGCGCGGTCGCGCAAGCGCAGAGTGCGGCGAGCAGCAGAGGTCGCATCTCGCCATCATAAGCCCCCAAACTTGCGAGATCTGGCGAGATCTGGGGAGCGAGATCTGGGGACACCCTACGCAACCCGTGCCAACGATGTCGGACCCTATCGGTAGCCTCGATGCCATGCCCCGCATGGCGCGCGCAGTCGTCCCCGGTCTGCCCCACCACATCACACAGCGAGGAAACCGACGTCAGCAAACGTTCTTCGGATCCGACGATTTCCTCCTGTACACCGCCCTGCTCGCCGATTCATGCCAGCGGTTTGGCGTGGACGTATGGGCGTACTGCTTGATGCCGAACCACGTCCATCTTATCGGCGTGCCCGACTCGGCGGATGCGCTGCGTCGAGCGCTCGGAGAGGCGCACCAGCGATACACGACACACGTGAACACGCGCGAAGGCTGGCGAGGTCACCTGTGGCAAGGACGCTTTTCGTCGTTCCCGATGGACGATCGCTACACCGTGGCAGCGGCCAGATATATCGAGCTCAACCCGGTCCGTGCTGGGCTAGCGATGCGCCCAGAGGACTATCCGTGGAGCAGCGCCAGAGCGCACCTGCTCGCGCGAGACGATGGGCTCGTGCGGGTCGCGCCGCTGCTCGAGCGCGTCCTGGATTGGCCGGCATTCCTGTGCCACCAGACGGACCCGAGGGTCATGGATGATTTTCGCCGGCACCAAACCACTGGGCGCCCCTTGGGAACCGAAGAGTTCATCAGCCATCTCGAAAGTCTGCTCGGGCGCATGCTTCGCCCAGGCAAGCCGGGGCCAGTTCCCGGTCGCGCGCGTGGGACACGAAGCGCGAGCGTAAAGGGCGAGCCGCTCGATCCCCACTCCTCCGCCGATCGGTGAGACACTGCGTTCACGATTGGGAGTGGCCGGCGTTCATCCGATCCTGAAAGAGGCCGAAAACCGGTACGACCGCGACGCTCCGCAGACCAATGCCTACCGATCTCGGAGGAAAGCGAGCGCCGCTCCGGTTGGCACGGTGGGTTGCGTAGGGTGTCCCCAGATCTCTGGCTACGTGCAACCGGGCCGGGCTTGCGGCATCCTCCGGGTGCGTGAACCCGAAGGGGCCAACCGAGCCGCTCGCGGACCGCGATCCATCCTCGCCGGTCGAGCTCGTTGTCCGCCCCCGTACCGCCGACCTCGTCGCCGGCTTCAAGGTGCGCCGGGCGCTGCCCTCGATGCAGCGCCGCATGGTCGGTCCGTTCATCTTCCTCGATCAGATGGGCCCCGCCGTGCTGGCTCCCGGGCGGGGGCTCGACGTCCGGCCGCATCCGCACATCGGCCTCGCGACCGTCACCTACCTGTTCGAGGGAGAGGTCCTGCACCGGGACAGCCTCGGGACGGTGCAGCCCATAAAGGCCGGCGCGGTGAACTGGATGACCGCAGGCCGCGGCATCTCGCACTCCGAGCGGACGCCGCCGCAGCTGCGGGAGACCGGCGGGCGCCTCTCCGGGATCCAGACCTGGGTCGCCCTGCCCCAGCGCGACGAGGAGATGGAGCCGGCCTTCGCCCACACTCCCGCGTCCGCGCTGCCATCCCTGGAGGACCGCGGGCTGCGCGTGCGCTTGATCGCCGGGTCGCTGTTCGGCAAGCGGTCCCCCGTGGTCACCCGCTCCGAGCTGTTCTACGCGGATGCCGCCCTGGAGCCCGGCGCGCGGCTCGAGGTCCCCGCGAGCCACGAGGAGCGGGCCATCTTCGTAGGCACCGGCAGCATGGAGATCGAGGGCGAGCCATTCTCCGAAGGTCAGCTGGTCGTCCTGCGGCCCGGCCAGCAGATCGTGGTGAGCTCCCCCGAGCGATCGCGCCTGATGCTCCTGGGCGGAGCCGCCATGGACGGCCCGCGGCACATCTGGTGGAACCTGGTCTCCAGCTCGCGCGAACAGATCGAGCAGGCGAAGTCCGACTGGGCTTCCGGACGATTCCCCCAGGTCCCCGGCGAGACGGACGTCATCCCGCTGCCGGGGCAGGAGGCTCCGGTCCCGAAGTATCCTTGATCGACCAGGCTCAGGCGCCTCGCAGAGCCAACACGATCGCCGCCGGGTCGTCGGTCATGATTCCGTCCGCCCCCAGCGCCGCGAGGCTGCGGGCCAGCGCCGGCTCGTTCACGGTCCAGTAGTCCACGCGCAGCCCCAGCGCGTGGCAGCGCCGGATCACCCAGGGGCGCGCGAGCTTGAGCGGAAGCTGCGCCGCGACGCCGGGCGGCGCCAGCGGCCCCCGCTGCGCCGCCGCGGGGAGCGAGACGAGCCGCGCCACCTCGCTGCGCCCCAGGCTGGTCGGGCCTCGATACCCGAGCGCCCGGACCTGCCGCAGCGTCGAGCTCTGAAAGGACGCGAGCGTCACGCGCCCGGCCTCGCCCAGCCTGTGCAGCAACTCGACCGCCAGCGCCGCCACCGGGACCTTGAGATCGACGTTGATCGGCACGCCCGGAAACGCCAGCACCACTTCCTCGAGCGAGGCAGCGCCCCACGCCCGCACCTCGTCCCAGCGGCAATCTGCGATCCGCCGGTGCACGCCGAACACGCGCGCCCCGTCCGGGTCGTGCGCGGCCACCAGGACGCCGTCCGCGGTGGCGTGGACGTCCGTCTCCAGCGCGTCGGCGCCAAGCTCGATCGCGCGGCGGAAAGCCGGCATCGTGTTCTCAGGCAGCTCCCGGGACGCGCCACGATGAGCATAGACGCGGATGCCAAAAACCGGGGACACAATACGCATTAACCATGCCAACCCCGGGTTTGGCACGATCAATGCGTATTGTGTCCCCGAATTAAGATTATCGGCGGCTGCCGGGATGGCGGACGTCCGTGCCGCGCACCATGTAGATCACCATCTCCGCCACGTTGGTGGCGTGGTCCCCCAGGCGCTCGAGGTGCTTGGCCACGAACAAGAGGCTGTTGGCGCGGCGGATGTTCCGCGGGTCCTCCATCATCAAGGCGAGCAGCTCGTTCACCAGGTTGTGGTAGATGGAGTCGAGCAGGTCGTCGTCCTTGATCACCGCCTCGGCCTTGGCGGGGTCGGCCTCCACGAACGCATCCAGCGCCGCGCGCACCTGCCGCTGTCCCAGATCCGCCAGCTTCGAGAGGTCGTGGATCGGCTTCATCGGCGGACTCTGGTTCAGGTCGAGCGCGCGCTCGGCGATGTTCACCGCCAGGTCCCCGATCCGCTCCAGGTCCACCACGATCTTCAGGGCGGTGGTGATGAACCGCAGGTCGCTCGCCGCCGGCTGCCGCAGCACCAGAAGGCGCCGGCAGGCCTCGTCGATCTCGATCTCCAGCCGGTTCACCTCCCGATCCTGCGAGACCACCATCTCCGCCAGCTTGGAGTCGCGCTCGGTCAACGCGCGCATGCTGTTGGCGATCTCGGTCTCCACCTTGCCGCCGAGCGTGAGCAGCTTGTTGCGCAGGTCTTCCAGCTGGACGTCGTACGTCTTGTCGGTATGCGCCTTCATCCGAACTTGCCCGTCACGTAGTCCTCCGTCCGCGGCTCCCGAGGATTGGTGAAGATCTGCTCGGTGGACCCGTGCTCGATCAGCTCTCCCATGTAGAAGAACGCGGTGGCGTCCGAGACGCGCGCCGCCTGCTGCATGTTGTGGGTGACGATAACGATGGTGAGCGACTCGCGCAGCTCGCGGATCAGCTCCTCGATGCGCGCGGTGGCGATCGGGTCGAGCGCGCTCGCCGGCTCGTCCATCAGGAGCACCTCCGGCTCCACCGCCAGCGCCCGGGCGATGCAGAGCCGCTGCTGCTGGCCGCCCGAGAGCGAGAGCGCGCTGTGCCGGAGGCGGTCCTTGACCTCGTCCCAGAGGGCCGCCTGTCGCAGGCTGCTCTCCACCAGCTGCGGATAATCCCCGTGCACGCCGTTCAGCTTCAACCCGGCCACCACGTTGTCGAAGATCGACATGGTGGGGAACGGATTGGGCCGCTGGAAGACCATCCCCACCCGGCGGCGCAGGTTCACCGGATCGACCCTTCGCGCGTGCAGGTCCTGGCCGTCCACCAGGACCTTCCCGGACTGACGCGCCCCGGGCACCAGCTCGTGCATCCGGTTCAGGCAGCGCACGAACGTGCTCTTGCCGCATCCGCTCGGCCCGATGATCGCCAGCACCGAGTTTTCCGGGACGGTGAGCGAGACGTTGCGCAGCGCGTGGTTCTGCTTGAACCAGGCGTTGAGCGCCTTGACTTCGATCTTCGGCGCCGCCAGCTTCTGCATCTCCACGGGCGGCCTCACCGGAACTTCTTCCGGGACGCCCAACGCCCCATGAGCGAGAGCGCGCCCACCAGGAGGAGAAGCACCAACGCCGAGCTCCATGCTTTGTCGTGCCATTCGGGATAGGGGCTCACCGCGTAGTTGAAGATCTGGACGGTCAGCGACGCGGTGGGTTGGTCGGGCCGCCAGTTCCAGAACTGGTTGTTCAAGGAAGTGAAGAGCAGGGGCGCGGTCTCTCCCGCGGCGCGCGCGACCGACAGCAGGATCGCGGTCATGATGCCGCCCAGCGCGGTCCGCAGCACGATCCGCAGCGACGTCCGCCACTGCGGCACGCCCAGCGCCAGCGAGGCCTCGCGCAGCGAGCCGGGAACCAGCCGGATCAGCTCCTCGGTGCTGCGCGCCAGCGTCGGCACCATCAACACCGCGAGCGCGACTCCGCCGGCCAGCGCGGAGAAGCGCCGCATGGGCAGCACCACCAGGCCGTAGGCGACGATGCCGACCACGATGGAGGGAACGCCGGACAGCACCTCCGCGGTGAACCGGATCGAGTCGCCGAAACGCGTGTCGCCGCGCTCCGCCAGGTAGACGCCGGCGCCCACGCCGATCGGGACACCGATCAGACAGGCGATCCCCACCACGTACAGCGTGCCCGCGATCGCGTTGCCCACGCCTCCGCCGGTCTCGCCCACCGGAGCGGGGATGGCGGTGAAGAAGCTCCAGCTCAGCCCGGCGAAGCCGCGGGAGATCACCAGCCAGAGGAGCGAGACGAGCGGCACCAGCGCCGCGGACAGCGCCAGCGCGCACAGGCCGGTCATCAGCCAGTTCACGGCGCGGCGTCGGGCGAGCGACTTCATGCGGCCACCCGCGACGGCCCGCGCCGCGACATGCGCACCAGGAGCCTCGCCGCGACGTTCAGGGCCACCGTGACCGCGAAGAGCAAGAGCCCCAGCGCGGCCAGCGCGGCGGTGTGCAGGTCGCCGCTGGCCTCGGCGAACTCGTTGGCGATCACCGCGGGCAGCGAGTACCCGGGCGCGAACAGCGAGGCGCGTATGGTCGGCGAGTTCCCGATCACCATCGTGACCGCCATCGTCTCGCCCAGGGCACGCCCGAGCCCCAGCATGGTGGCGCCCACGATGCCGGCGCGCGCGTAGGGCAGCACGGCGATGCGGATCGCCTCCCAGCGCGTGGCCCCGAGCGCGAGCGCCGCCTCGCGCAGCGCGCCCGGCACGGTCTGCAGCACCTCGATGGAGATGGAGGTGATGGTCGGCAGGATCATGATCGCCAGGATGGTCCCGCCCGCCAGGTAACCGAGCCCGATGGGCGCTCCCTGGAACAGCGGCAGGAAGCCCAGCGTCTTGGCCAGTAACGGCTCGATCGGCCTGCGCAGCACCGGCACCAGCACGAACAGTCCCCAGAGGCCGAAGACCACGCTGGGGATGCCCGCGAGCAGCCCAATCGGGAACGAGACCACCGACTTCACCGAGGACGGCGCCATCTCCGTCAGGAAGAGCGCCAGCCCGACCGAGACCGGCAGCGCCAGCACCAGCGCCACCGCGCTGGTCACCAGCGTGCCGTAGATGTACGGCAGCGCCCCGTAGACGTCGCGGGTGACGTCCCAGACCGAATTGGCCACGAAATCAACCACGCCGGTGTGCGCGATGGCGGGACCGCCGATGCGCATCAGCTCGGCGACGATCAGCGCTGCCACCACCAGCACGCCTAGCCCGAGCACCGAGAGCACGGCGACCCAGGCGCGATCCGGCAGGTTGACGCGGGCGGTTGAGGTCTCCGGCGCGCGCTCCGGCTCCCCGGCTTGCGTCACGATCTCACTTGCGGTTTGCAAGCACGGCCTTTCCCTGGACCGTGATGGACTGCACCGTCGCCTCCACCCTCTGCACCAGGGGCGCGGGCAGCGCGGCGTAGTCCAGCGCCGGGGCCATCTTCTGGCCGTCGTGGATGGCCCACCAGAGGAAATGGACCAGCGCGCCGCCCTTCTTCGGATCGGACTGGTCCTTGTAGACGAGCAGATACGTGAACGCGGAGATCGGGTACGCGTCCTTGCCGGGAGCGTCGGCGATCGACACGCGGTAGTCCGCGGGGATCTCCGCCCTGGCCGCGGCCGCCGAGACGCTCTCCAGCGTCGCCTTCACCCACTGGCCGTCGTGGTTCTGCAAGTCCGCCATCGAGAGCTTGTTCTGGTTGGCGTAGGCGAGCTCGACGTATCCCAGGGCGCCCTCCGTCTGCTTCACCGTGCCGGTGACGCCCTCGTTTCCCTTCCCGCCCAGCCCCGCCGGCCAGTTCACGCTCTTGCCCGAGCCCGGACCGCTCTTCCACTCCGGCGAGATCCTGGCGAGGTAGTCGGTGAAGACGGCCGTGGTGCCGGACCCGTCAGATCGGTGGACCACCGTGATTGCCGCGTCCGGCAGCTTGAGGCCGGGGTTGTCCTTCGCGAGCTGCGGGTCGTTCCACTTCTGGACCTTGCCGAGGAAGACGTTGGCCAGCGTCTGCGGCGATAGTCGCAGCGACGGCACCCCGGGGATGTTGTAGACCACCACCACCGCCCCCATCACGGTGGGCACGTGCAGGATGCCGGGAGCCTTCTGCAACTCGGCCTCGGTCATGGGCGCGTCGCTCGCGCCGAAGTCGACGGTCCTCTCGGTGATCTGCTTGATCCCGCCGCCCGAGCCGATCGACTGGTAGTTGATCCGCACGTCCGGGTGGAGCTTGTT
>Ga0137394_10004039_pt1 | contig 11088 bp, 7 predicted proteins | sample czobulk116metaG_FD_108278 | JGI IMG/M metagenome (GOLD analysis project Ga0137394, IMG submission 108278) | Vadose zone soil microbial communities from Angelo Coast Range Reserve, California, USA - czobulk1.16 metaG | ecosystem: Environmental > Terrestrial > Soil > Vadose zone | place: USA... | reverse complement strand
GAGGGCGTCGAATTCTTCGGGGGTGACGTAGCCGAGCTTGATGGCGGCTTCGCGGAGGCTGATGCGGGCGTGGTGGGCGGCTTTGGCGACCTGGGCGGCGTTGTCGTAGCCGATTTTGGGGGCCAGCGCGGTGACGAGCATGAGGGAGTTCTTGAGGTAGTGATCGATTTGCTCGCGGTTGGCTTCGATGCCGCGTACACAGTGTTCGACGAAACTGTTGCAGGCATCCGCCAGGAGTTCGACGGAGTGGAGATAGTTGAAGATGATGACGGGCTTGAAGACATTCAGCTCGAAATTGCCTTGCGAGCCGGCGAAGCCGATGGCGGCGTCATTGCCCATGACTTGCACGGCGACCATGGTTAAGGCTTCGGCCTGCGTGGGATTCACTTTGCCGGGCATGATGGAAGAGCCGGGCTCGTTTTCGGGAAGTGTGAGTTCGCCGAGGCCGCAGCGCGGGCCGGAGGCGAGCCAGCGAATGTCGTTGGCGATTTTCATGAGCGAAGCGGCGAGAGTTTTCAGCGCGCCGGAGGCGAAAACGAGTTCGTCGTGGGCGGAGAGCGCGGCGAATTTATTGGGATGGGAGCGGAAGGGAAGGCCGGTGAGCTCGGCGATTTTGCGGGCGGCGCGCTCGGCGAATTCGGGATGGGCGTTGAGGCCGGTGCCGACAGCGGTGCCGCCGATGGCGAGATCGTAGAGACCGTCGAGAGCGACGGCGATGCGGCCGCCGTCGCGGTCGAGAAGATTCACGTAGCCGGAAAATTCCTGGCCGAGGGTGAGCGGCGTGGCGTCCTGCAAATGCGTGCGGCCGATTTTTACGATGTCCGCGAACTCTTTGGCTTTGGCATCGAGAGCGTCACGAAGATTTTTCACCGCGGGGAGCAGGCGGCGCGCGGTTTCCGTGGCGGCGGCGATGTGCATGGCGGCGGGAAACGTGTCGTTGGAGGACTGCGACATGTTGACGTCGTCGTTGGGGTGGATGGGCTTCTTGCTGCCCAACTCCCCGCCGGCGATTTCAATGGCGCGATTGGAAATCACCTCGTTGACGTTCATGTTGGTCTGCGTGCCGCTGCCGGTTTGCCAGACGCGAAGAGGGAAGTGCTCGTTGAGTTTTCCTTCGATGACTTCGTCGGCGGCCCGCATGATGAGGCTGCACTTTTCGTGCGGAAGTTTGCCCAAGTCCTGGTTCACTAGCGCGGCGGCTTTCTTGAGAATGCCAAAGGCGCGGATCAGCTCGGGCGGCATCAGGTCTTTGCCGATGGCGAAGTGGATGAGCGAGCGGGCCGTCTGCGCGCCGTAGTAACGGTCGACGGGGACTTCAATCTTGCCCATGGAGTCGGACTCGGTGCGCGTCGGAATGGAGGCGGCTGGCTTTGCGGCTTCAGACATCGGGGACTCCTTGAAAGGCTGCTCACCAGATTCTATCAGCAAGTGACTGGTGGCTAGTGACTTGTGCCCCCGAGATGCATGCCACCCCCACACCCCCCCTGTTTTGGCCAAAGAGTGCGGAATCGACTGAAAAGAAAAGAGTTGAGTTTCTTCCTGGGTGCAAAGAGTGCGTAAGAATATGAAAACAAAGGACGGCTAGGTGCTTTGGAATGTCAAGAGCGCTTAACTCTTGCTCTTTCGCTCATCGAAGGGCAGCGAGGAATCAAGGGGAAACCAAGAGCGGATCGACAAGTATGAGGGCTAGAGACCGCCGTGTCGGCAGCGCGGAAAAAGGGAAAGAAGACGGCGGCTGCAACTTAACGGCGGGAGTGGCGGGACCACCAATCCCGCCAGGCGGCGGGATTGGAACCGAAGCCGGCGCCGGTGATGTCCTGCAAGGCCTGGAAGACCCAGCTGCGGGTGGCGGCGTCGAGTGTGGTGTCGTCCATCATCTGTAGGAGGCCGGGGACGGCGCTCAGTCGCTGCTCCTGCTTGAACATGCCGGATTGCGCGATGGCGCAGGCGGCTCCCTCGCGGACGTTAGGAGAGGGATCGCTGCGGAATGATTCAAGAAGCGGCGCGATGGAACTGTCCGTGGCCAGAAGGCCGAGACCGATGACGGCATAGGCGCGCGTGGTTTGATCGGGATCGTGGATACGATCGAGAAAGACGGTTTCGAGACGGGCGGTTTCCACACCGCGATTGCCGAGGACGCCGAGAATCCAGAGGAGCCACGCACGATGTTCCCGTTCGTCCTGGAGGCGGGTGAGGAGCTTGTCCACGCTTTCGGGGGATTTTGGCAGATTGTAGCCGGCCAGAGTGATTTCGAGGGAGGCAGCACGGACGCGGAGATCGTTGGCATTGATGGCGGTGTTGAGCAGATTCGCGAGCGGGCCCTTTTGCACTTCGAGTAGGCCGTACCAGCCGGGAACATTTTTTTCGATGAGTTCGATAGCGCCTTCATAGTGGTTGATGGCGCGTTCCATGAGGAGCTCGGCTTGCTGCTGTGGGGCCATGGAGGAAAGGCCTTCGATTTCGTGGTCGGAGAGTTTTGCGGGGGAGGCGGGGAGAGGGGCACTCTTTAGTTGAATGATGCGTTCGAATTCGGCCCAGGCGGCTTTGATGGGGGCAGGGTTAGCGGCGGCGAGAACTAAGAAAGTGAAGCCAATGGCCAGAATCGCAAAAAAGCGCTTTCCGAGGCCCGGGGTTGCAGGGCGGATTTCGTCCGGTGTGACGGGCGGTTCCTGAACCTTTTCGTCCTTCATGAGGGACACCTCGACGCCAGGAATCAGGCTAATTGGGTGATTTCGCGCGAGCAATAGTACGAATGGGGCAACGGCACTGCGGCTCCAGGCTAGGTCATGTATACTTTTTGGCAGGGGAATCCGCGCCATTCATGGCTGAGGGAATCAAAGAAGTGCGTGCGAGTGTTAAGACGCGGCTGCGGCGTGGGCTGCGGTTTGCACGGACGCGTGCGCGCGAGTTGCGGATGATCGGAAAGGCGCTGGCTTCGACGAAACACCCGATCCTGGTACACATCATCCCGATGCGGCAATGCAATCTGGCTTGCACGTATTGCAATGAGTTCGACGATTTTTCGAAGCCGGTGCCGCTGGAGGAGATGAAAAAGCGGCTGGATTTGCTGGCGGACATGGGAACTTCGATCATTACGATCAGCGGGGGCGAGCCGCTGATGCACCCGGAGCTGGACGAAGTAATCCGGCACATCCGGCAGCGCGGGATGATCGCGGGTTTGATCACCAATGGATTTTATTTGAACCGGGAGCGCATCGAGCGGTTGAACGAGGCGGGGCTGGAGCACCTGCAGATCAGTATTGACAACGTAGCGCCGGACGACGTTTCCAAGAAAAGCTTGAAGACGCTGGATGGACGGCTGGAGATGCTTTCGCAGTGGGCGGTGTTCCAGGTAAACATCAATTCGGTGCTGGGGAGCGGCGTGAAGGATCCGGAAGACGCACTGAAGATCGCGCGGCGTGCCGTGGAGCTGGGATTCACGAGCACGGTAGGGATTATTCATGACCACAACGGGCAGCTGAAGCCGCTGGGCACGCACGAGCGGGGAATTTTTGAAGCTGTCATGGAGTTGGGGAAGCGGTCGTTTTCGAGATTCAATGAATTTCAGCACAATGTGGCGCGCGGGCAAGAGCACAACTGGCGCTGCCGCTCGGGCTCGCGGTATCTCTACATTTGCGAGGATGGACTAGTGCACTGGTGCTCGCAGCAGCGCGGATATCCGGGAATTCCGCTGGCGGAATACACGCCGGAGATGCGACACCGGGAGTACTTCACGGAGAAATTCTGCGCGGCGCGATGCACGGTTTCCTGCGTGCAGCAGGTGGGTATATTGGATAACTGGCGCGGACCGCAGAATCTGAAGCCGATGGCGCCGCCTGCGCCGCAGCCGCAACTGGTGCAGATTGGGCACGGGCGCGGCGATTCTTGATTCCACATCAATTGGTTCAGACGGTAATCTGGATTCCTGTTTTCCGACAGTACACATTCTCGAACCGATGTATTGACGACCGCCTCTTTGCTCGCCAAAACTATGCCCATGACAGGCTTCGCGATTGAAATTGAAAATCTGACGAAGGAATATCCGTTTGGATTCCTGCATCTGCAGAAGAAAACTTCGCTCGAAGGGCTGAATATGCAGGTGGAGACGGGCGAGGTGTTTGGCTTCATCGGGCCCAACGGCGCGGGGAAGTCCACGACGATCAAGCTGCTCCTGGGTTTGATTTTTCCGACGGCGGGGACGGCGCGAATTCTCGGCAAGCCAATCAGCGACGTGGAAATGCACAAAGACATTGGGTACCTGCCGGAGCAGCCGTACTTCTACGACTATTTGACAGCGGCGGAAGTGCTGGATTATTTCGCTAGATTTCACGACCTGACAGCTGCGGACCGCAAGGAACGCGTGGAGCGGATGCTGAAGAAAGTGGGACTGGAAACGGCGCGAAAGATTCAGCTGCGCAAGTATTCCAAGGGGATGCTGCAGCGCGTGGGGCTGGCGCAGGCGATTTTGCACGACCCGAAGCTGGTCATTCTGGACGAGCCGATGTCGGGACTCGACCCCGTTGGGAGACGGGAAGTGCGCGACATTATATTGGAGTTGAAGCGCGAAGGAAAAACGGTGATGTTCTCCACGCACATTCTCTCCGATGCGGAGATGTTGTGTGACCGCGTGGGCGTGATCGTGGGAGGGAAGCTGCGCGGAGTGGGCACGCCGGGGCAGCTGGTGGACCTGAAGACGCAGGGGATGGAAATTCTTTTTGCGTTGACGGCGGCGAGCAACGCGCCGCTGTTGGCGAAGGCGACGAAGACCGGGGAGTGTTACCGGCTGCAAGTAGCAGAGGGAGAGTTGTACGCGGCGATCGAGCAGCTGCGAGGCGCGGAGGCGCGAATTCTCTCGGTGACACAGGTGAAAGCGACGCTGGAGGAATTCTTCATGAACCTGGTGGAAGCGGACCGCGCGCAGGCATCGGCGGTCGAGGTGAGCGGGAAATGAAGCGCGTGGGCATCGTGGCGCTGAATACGTTTCGTGAAGCGGTGCGCGACCGCGTGCTGTACAACCTGGTATTTTTCGCGCTGCTGATGATGCTGGCGGCCGTGGTGGTGGGGCAGATTTCGATCGGGATCGAAGAAAGCGTGATCGTGAGCCTGGGGCTGAGCGCGATTTCGGTGATCGGGCTGCTGATCTCGGTCTTCATCGGCGTCGCGCTGGTTTCCAAAGAGATGGAGAAACGCACGCTGTACGCGCTGTTGGCCAAGCCGGTGCGGCGCTGGGAGTTTCTACTGGGGAAATTCGGCGGGCTGCTGCTGACGCTGGCGGTGAACACGGCGGCGATGGCTGCGGGGCTTTTTCTCGTGATGCTCTACGTAAAGCATTCGCTTCAACCGAGCGATGCGGTGGTGCTGGTGGCGGTGTATTTCATATGGCTGAAGCTGGCACTGATTGTGGCGCTGGCGCTTTTGTTTTCCTGCTATACGACGCCGCTGCTTGCGCTTCTGTTCACGTCAGGGTTGTACATCGTGGGATTGTACGTGCAGGAGCTGCGCGATTTGCCGGCGCAAGTGATGAGCCCGGCGATGGTGGCTTTCACGAAATGGCTGTCCTATCTTCTGCCGAACTTTGAAAATTTCAATGTGATGGCGATGGCGGCGCACGGGCGGGCCGTGCCAGGAACGCTGATTCTGCAGAACACGCTGTATGCAGTGATTTATTGCGCGATCGTGCTGACGTGCGCGGCGGCGGTGTTCTCCCGGAAGAGCTTGAAATGAAATCTCAAAGAGCCATGGCGTTGCTGCTCATGCTGGTTCTTCCGCTGGGATTCGCGGGAATCTGGCGCTTGCAGCACAGCATCGATTCGCAGCTCGCTTCCGTGAGCCAAGACCGGGACGACATCCTGCTGCGCTCCGGCAAACTGGTGAAATGGCTGAGCCTGGAATATGCGCCGCTAATGGCGGACATTTACTGGACGCGCGTGGTGCAGTATTACGGCAACAAGCACGTGCGAGGGCAAGCGAATCTCGATTTGCTGTGGCCGCTGCTGGATATCACGACAACCCTGGACCCGAATTTGATCGTTGCTTACCGGTTCGGCGCGATGTTTCTGAGCCAGGCGCCTCCAGCGGGCGCCGGCAGGCCGGACCAGGCGGTGGAGCTGATCCGGCGGGGGATTCAAGCCAATCCGGACTACTGGCGCCTGTATGAGGATTTGGGATTTGTGTACTACACGGATCTGAAGGATTACCAGAAGGCTTCGGAAGCTTTTCTCGAAGGAAGCAAGAAGCCGGACGCGCAGTTATGGATGAAAGTAATGGCAGCGAAAATCGCGGCAGATGGGGAATCGTTCTCGACTTCGATGTTCTTATGGAAGGATATTTACGAGTCGACCTCAGATCCGTTGATCAAGAAAAACGCGCTGTCGCGTTTAAAATTGTTGAGGGCGCAAGAAGATTGCAAGCAGCTGGATGCGCTGGCGGACGAGTACGCGAAGCGGAACGGGCGGCGTCCCGCGCGCATGAGCGATCTCGTACAGGCCGGTTTGTTGCCGGGAATACCCAAGGATCCGGAGGGCTTCGTCTATGTTTTCGGGGGAGAAGGAAGGGTGGAGCTCAATTTGGACAGCCCCCTCCTGGAGCAACAGCTGCTCCTCGAGCGCTATGACAAAGTCCTTCCCCGGTAGGATGGCGCCGGTTGCTGAGTTCCGTCACTCCGGGACGCAGAGCAGGGTCATTTGCGGATCGATGATGATTTTGCGTGGTTGCGTTGGCGTGAGGAAATGGAAAGACGTTTCCGGTCCTGCGGCAACGACGTTTCCAAGGAAGGCCCTGCTTCCGGATCCCCCGCTTGTGTAGAGGGGAACGCTGGCGATGAATGCGCGCGGCACACCGGATTGATACAGTTTCCCCTTCACAAGATACCCTTTCTCGGCGGCATGGGATGTGAACTCCACGCGATAGTGCGGTATGCCCGTGCCGCGCACCCACTGTTCAAAAAACCATTGCATGGAGCGCCCGCCTTCGAGGTCCATGACGGGGGTCATAACCACTTCGACTTCACGCTGCAAGTCTTCGGTGGAGAGGGCGCGGTAAGCGTACTTGGTGACCAGCGTTTGCAGAAGGGCCGTGAACCGCGCGTCGGGGCTCTTCGATCCGGGTTGGCGCAGCATTTCGCGCAGCATGTGAAAGATCCATGCACCTTTGCCGTAGATAATCTCCTCGTACGCCTGCGAAGATTTTGAGGAGTTGAGACGAGTGCCCATTGTGAGCGCGCCGACATCCCCGGCGGGCTGCACGGTGCCGGCAGGTTTTTCCAGGAGCTGACGGCGATAGCGTTCGAGCCACACTCTGAGAGTGTGGTCGGGGATCTTCTTGGTGTCGGCGAAGAGCAGGGCGAGATACTGCGCAATGGCTTCATTGATCCATTGATCGCGGTAGCTGGACCATCCGACGACGTTACCCCACCACTGATGGGCCACTTCGTGATAGGGAACGAGTTCAGTGAAATGTTCTTGTCCGCTGGTCGTGAGTCCGGCGCGCTGCTGGGCATCGGAGGGCAGAAAGGAATACGTGGAAATGTACAGCAGGCCCGGCCAGCCTTGCGCAAAGGTTCCCGGAATCTGCGAAACGCTCAGATTGCGCAACGGAAAAGGGCCGCTGAAAGTTTCGTAAAAACGAATCGAGGAGTCGATCTCTTTCCCAAGTTGCTTGAGTGTGTCCGCCGGACTGGGGGGAGTGAAAATTGGGGCGATAACACGGCCCGTCACGGGAGAGCCCAAGGGTCCGGAAGGAACGTGAATGACGTCTGAATCGGAAGAGGCGAGGCGGTTCCGCAGAGATTGCTCGAGTTGCCGGTTTGCATAGACGTCGATGGAATGGCCTGCGGAGGTCACAGCAGCCGAAGCATATTCCCCGAGATTGAATCCCGCGACGGAGGCGGGTTTATCTGTTTTCCAATGCCCCACGCGGAAGTCGCCATCCTCATGCTCTTCGAGTTTGGAGCCGGTGGCGATCAGGCGGAGCTTGCGGGGCCAGCGCATGGTGAGGTCATAGGCTGCAAATTCGGCGGAATCGCCGAGATGCGGGTACCAACTTTCCCGCGCGCCGACAAACAGCACGCCGTTTCCGGCATTTTCGATGACGTTGCCGTGGTAGTGAAATTGAAGGGTGAATTCCTGATCGCGCGGAGGGGCCTCCGGAAGCACGACACTGAGGACGTCGAGGCCGCGGGCGCTGCGCTGCTGTAAGTTCATGCCTTCATTCTGAAAAAAGGCAAGGGGCTCGCCCCGCTCGCCGGAGACTTTGTCCACGTTGAGCTCGCGAGAGAGCTGAAAGATCAGCGCACGCTGGCCGCCCGTTTCCGAGCGGACGCGGACGGAAGTGGAGGCATCGAGAGTGTTGTCAGAGAGAATCGAAGTTTCGATGGAGTAACGCACCCCGCGGAAGGACACAGGACGAACCGGAATCCCGGGAACCACATGGGAAGTCCATACGTCGTAGAAAGTCTTGGCCGCACCTTTTTGGAACTGACCCAGGAGGAATTGCTCGTCCCGCTGCAAATCCAAAACGACATCGAAAAAGCCAGTAACCGCGCCTTCGAGCCCGGCATAAAAATAAGGTGGCGGATTCCGCGAAAGGCGATCGAAGAGAATGCGGATGGTCTGGCCGGGGTTGAGGTGGGCGAGTGCGGGCTCCCACTGCGCGGCAAACGAAGAATCCACCTGGGGCAGGAGCTTGGCCGATTGGAATTGGCGAAGGAGCTCGTCAGCGGTGGCGTCGGTGAAGCGAAAATATCCAGAGAAAAAGTCTTGATCGAGAACGGGTGCCCCAAGGAAATAGCCCATTTGCTGCTTCTCCGCCGGGTCGCGTGGGAGAGCCAGGGCATGGCCGCGGCCCGAGAAGACTGCGCCGGTGATATCCCCGTCGAGAGGAGAAAGAAATGCGAGCGTACCTTCCTCGAGGGAGAGGACCGCGTCGCCGCGGCGGAGCTCGATCCGGTTGGCTGGAGCGATGTGGTAGATGGTGGAAGGATCGACACGGAGAGCGCTGATCGCATCATATAGTTCATGCGGCGTTCGATCCGCGGCCGACAAAAAAGCCGGGGCCAGAAGACACCAGAGCCCGAAAAACTTCACCCCAACCCGCATATACGAAGTGTAGTCACATTCGGCATGGGGGAACAAGGCAAGCGGGACCGTCTAGCGGGCCGGAATTAAGATAGGAAAATGCTTCGAATGATCCCTTCCCATCCGACGCGCCTGGCGATGGCGTTTGTTGCTCTACTTTTCTTGAGCGCTCGCGCCGCGGCAGACACCATCGTCCTGAAAAATGGCCGGCGCATCCTGGCACTGAGCGCGTATGAAGATGGCGACAAGGTGCGGTATCTGACCTCCGCGGGTGAACTGAGCCTGCCGAAATCCATCGTGGATCACATCGAGAAGGGCGGTGCGGTGCCGATGGCGGGTGCGCCGGGGGCCGCGGCGAACCTGGCGATCGCTCCACCGGTCTTACAACCGGGCGAGATCAGCGGCGGCGAAGAAGTTGAGCGCGCAGCCGTGCATGATGGAGCCGTCGACCGCGGATACATTGCGAAGTTGGAAGCGGATGCACGGTCGGGGACCAAGCGAGCCAATTTCACCGCGGCACTGGGGCATCATGCCGCGGCGATGTTCGAACTGTCGCGCGGCGATATGGAGCACGCGCTGAGCGACGAACGCACCGCGCTGAACTATGAGCCGGAAGCGCCGGGACTTCTATTAAACGTAGCCTATGTCCATCTGCGGCGGAGCGAATACAAACAAGCACTGGAATACCTGGATAAGGCGAAACGCTTCGCGCCAGACAATGCGGATGTGGCCAAGCTCGCGGGCTGGTCGTACTACGGGTTGAATAAGCTGGACCAGGCGGTGGCGGAGTGGAAGCGCGCGCTTGCGCTGCGGCCCGACCGAGAAGTGCAGGCGGCACTTGAAAAGGCGCTGCAAGACAAGCAGGAAGAGGAAAGCTACAAGGAGAACGAAAGCAGCCACTTCAAGTTGCGCTACAACGGTGCGGCGGAGCCGGCGCTGGCCCGGGACGTGCTGCGCACCCTGGAAATGCATTTTTCCGCCATCGAATCGGAGTTGAGCTTTACGCCGCCCGAATCGATCGGCGTGATTCTGTACACACAAGAGGCGTTCACGGACATCACGCGGGCGCCGTCGTGGGCGGGCGCGCTCAACGACGGGCGGATTCGTGTCCCCGTGCAAGGATTGACGGCGGTGGACCAGGATCTGTCCCGTTCACTGAAGCACGAGCTCACCCACAGCTTCATCTCGCAGAAAACGCACGCGGCCTGCATGGGGCTGAAAGAGAGCTGCGCGATTCGCGCTCCCACCTGGATTCAAGAAGGAATGGCGCAATGGATGGAAGGGCAGCGCAGCGGGGAAAATGCGAGTGTGCTGATCCAGGATTACGCGGCACGGCAGGTGCTGCCGCTGGGCCAACTGGAAGGCGATTGGACGCGCATGAAGTCGGATGTGGCGCGCTATGCGTATGCGTGGGCGCTGGCAAATGTCGAGTACATCGTGCAGAAGGACGGAATGAGTGACATCAACCGCATCCTGGATCGCATCGGGTCCGGAATGTCTGCGGAGGCGGCGCTGAAGGAAGTGCTGCACAGCGACTACAACGATTTGATGCAATCGACGGCGGAGTATTTGAAGAAGACCTACGGGCGCTGACCCATCTGCAAGATCATGTCAAGTTGTGGCCAGAAGCGAGGCCAGGAGGGCGGCCCGGGCGGGAATCGTGCGTATGAGGATGTGCTCGTTCGCAGAATGAGCGCCGTCGCCGACGGCGCCGAGGCCGTCGAGGGTGGGGACGCGCAGTGCGGCGGTTAGATTTCCGTCAGAGCCGCCACCAACGGTGCATTCGCCTAAAGCGAGGCCCATCCGCGAGGCGAGTGATTTGGCGCGGGCAAAGAGATTGGCGCTCATTTTGCGTTCGAGGGGCGGGCGATCGAAGCCTCCAGTGATTTCAAGGCGGGCGCCCCGATGTATTGCGCGGAGAGCATGCAGTCTTCGTTCCAGGCTGCGCATATCGGAAACGCTCAGCGCGCGCAGGTCAAGAGCGGCGCGGGCGCGTTCGGGGATCACGTTGGAG
>Ga0137394_10004038_pt1 | contig 11088 bp, 8 predicted proteins | sample czobulk116metaG_FD_108278 | JGI IMG/M metagenome (GOLD analysis project Ga0137394, IMG submission 108278) | Vadose zone soil microbial communities from Angelo Coast Range Reserve, California, USA - czobulk1.16 metaG | ecosystem: Environmental > Terrestrial > Soil > Vadose zone | place: USA... | reverse complement strand
CGTGATGCTCGGGACATCGCGCGGCGGATGCGCGAGTGGTGGAGCACACGGGATCGTTGTCTCGACGCGCAGCTCGCGCTGGCCCACACGCTTCGTCGCCGGTCCTGGGACGACATGGCGGCAGAGATCCTCGATGTGATGGAGACTGCCGCGTGAAATGCGGCAATCGACTCGGGGCGCTGAGGCGGCAATGAGCCTGGCCCAGCGTGCCTTCATCGTCTCGCTGTTCACGTATCTCCGTTTCGGCCTCGCCCTCGTCGTGGGGGTAATCCTCGTTCCCTTCGTGCTTCGCCGCATCGGAACTCACGAGTATGGATTGTGGATCGTGACCGGCGAGCTACTCGGATACGTTGCTCTCGTCGACTTCGGACTGGTGGGCATCCTGCCGTGGCTCGTCGCTGAATGCGAGGGAAGGCGCGACGTCATCTCCCTGAGGGGCCTCTTCATCCATAGCGTGCTGCTGGGTGGAGTCGCGGCCTGCCTGTATGGCGTCGCCGCTATCGGCTTGTGGTCAGTGGCGCCGGCAACTCTGTCTCTGTCAGTGGACGACCGCCTCGCTCTGCGTGGCCCCTTCGTCATCATGGTCGTCGCGACGATGTCCGCCTATCCGCTGCGGATTTTCAACGCGTGCCTTGTGGGCGCCCAGGATGTCGTCTGGAACGGCCTCGCCGCCATCGCGCAGGCAATTGCGAGCGTCGTGATCACCATCGGACTGCTCGTACATGACTATGGTCTCTATGCGCTGGCACTCGGTGTCGCCGTGCCTCAATTCGCCGCTCTCCTCGCCGACGCCGCTCGTACGTCGCGCCTGCGCCCCGATGTGTTCCGCAGCTGGTCTTGGCCGACATGGGCCGGCATGTCGTCGGTGGCGACGGTTGGATTCGCCGCCTGGGTCGGCGCCGTCGGCGTCCAGCTCGTCGCCGGCGCGAACGGAATCGTCGTCACGTTTCTCCAGCAGGCGGCGGTGGTGCCGGTGTTCATGTGCACGCTGAAACTGAGCCAGATCCTCGTTCCGATGTGCTGGATCGTGCCGGACAGCGGATTGGTCGGTCTCGCTCGCTTGCATGGGGAGGGTCATTCCGACCGGGTGCGCGCCGTGACGGAAACGATGCTGCGCATGCTGCTGATCGTGTCGGGATTGGCGGCGTGTCTCGTCTTGATGATGAATCGCATGTTCGTCGCGTGGTGGGTCGGTCCCCAGCTCTTCAGCGGCTCCGTCGTCACCGCCCTGGCGGCCGCGAGCATCATCTCGTCATCCTTTGTTCACGGTTTGCTCTGCGTGCCTGTTGTGCTGGGCGCGCGGCTCAGCGCCGGCGCCGTGACCGTGGCGTGGGGCGGCACGCAAATTGGATTGGCTGCGATGCTGGGACACCGGTGGGGATTCGAAGGTATTGCCGCCGCCTCGGTGGTGAGCACCCTCGCCATCGCGCTGCCACTCGGCATTCGTCTCGTCCGATCGAAGACGGGCATGACGGCACACTACGTCTGGAGTGCGATCCTGTTGGCGTGGTTGAAGCGATCCATTCTGCCGATCGCATGCGCCGTGGCGCTGATGGTTGGTCAGGACCGCGATGTCGAACCGCATTACCTGTTCGGTTCCGCCAGCGTGCTCCTCCTCTACGTGTTGTCGATGCGCGCCCTCTGCCGTGAACTGGCGGGTCTGCGTTCGGTGTCGCAGTGGCTGGCGTCGGGTCCATCTGCGCTGTTTCATCGATTCGCCGCCATTGCAAGACCATCATGATGGACGACACCGTCGCCTGTCCGCTGTGCCGGGGCGGACGCTGCGTCGAATTACAGCGCACCGCCCCTCTCGACCACGACGAAGCGATCGTCCAGTCGGGATTCGCGGTTCCGGGCGACATCATTCGGTTTTTTGGATGTGTGCATTGCGGGCTGATCTTTCGCATGCCACGTCCGAGCGCCGACGGCCTCACGCGCTATTACCGCGACGTGCTTCCGTCCCGAGACACGGAGATTATTCGTCGCCTCGGCGTGACCAAGGAGCAGGCGGCCTCGAGAACGGAGCGCCGGTTTCGCGAGGAGTTCCGCCGACTCCAGGGTTTCATCGGCAGCCGGCACGGCCACGTGATCGATGTCGGAGGCGGGCGCGGCGAATCTCTTGTTCCTTGGCTCGAGACGGGCTGGCGGGCGACGCTGGTCGACCTCGGGGTCGAGCAGCGTGGGGCCGTGCAGCCGACGATTGCCCGGCGCTCGTCGTTGGCGGACCCCACCGACGTCGTCTGCCCGCCGGCCGATGTTGTCCTGAGCTACCACTGTCTGGAGCATGCCCTCGACCTGCAGGCCTGGCTTCGTGAGCTCCACGCTGCATCGAAGGCGGACTCACTGTGGGTGATCGAGGTCCCGGTCGAGCTGCCGTATATTCGGGGGCTGCTCGGACCGAAAGGCGTGATCCGGCCCCAGATAAACGCGGAACACTTGAACTTCTTCACGCCGCAGTCGCTGCGGTGGGCGGCCCGCTCGGTAGGGCTGAGGGTACTCGGGGTCGTTCTCGATGTCGTGTTGTACTGGTTCGGCCCTTCGGTCGTACTGCGGCTCTACGCGAACGATGCGCGCCGGGCGCCGCTCGATGTTGCTGAAGATGCCTTTGCCTCAGAACGTGCGTTTCGGTCGTACTTGCGGTGGAGACTCATCTTCTGGCGCCGCCTCGGCGGCCTGAAATTCAGAGCATTTCGCCATCGACACCGGGAGTATCTGTGAGCGTCGTGTGGCACCTCCTGACCGGCGAATATCCTCCGCAACGGGGCGGCGTCGCGGACTACACGCATCTCGTCGCACACCGCCTGGCCCGCGAGGGCGAACGCGTTCGTGTCTGGACTCGCGCCGGTTCCCGGTCCTCGCCCGAGGAGCAGGACGCACGCGTGTGCCGCCTCCCGCACGCATATGGGATTCGATCGCTGGCGGGCCTTGGAGAGGCTATCAGAGCAGCCGGTGCTACGGGGCGCTTGCTGGTTCAGTACGTTCCGCAAGCCTTTGGTTATGGCGGGATGAATCTCGCGTTCTGCCTGTGGCTCGCCTGCCGCCGAGAGCCCGTGTGGACGATGTTTCACGAGGTTGTCTTCCCGCGCGAGCCCCGGCAGCCAGCGCGACACCGGCTGTTGGCAGTGATGACACGCCTGATGGCAGGGGTAGTCGCGCGGGCATCTGAGCGCGTGTTCGTCTCGACGCCTGCGTGGGCCACCATCCTGCGATCGATCGCGCCTGATGCGCCCCCCGCGGAATGGCTGCCGGTTCCAAGTACGATCAGCCCCGTCGGTGATCGTCACGATGCTCCCAGCATCGTTCGCCGGTCTGGCGGTAGCGGTAGTCGCTTGATCGGCCACTTCGGATCCTGCGGGCCGTTGATCGCCCAGCAACTGGCTGGCGCGATTCCGGAGGTTCTCGAGCACACGCCCGACACCTCGATGGTGCTCATCGGTGAGGGCGGCCCAGCGTTGCGCCGGCGCATTGTCGACCAGTGTCCGGAACTGGCACGCCGTCTGTGGGCAACGGGGCCGCTCAGCGCGGGCGATGTCTCCGCCCACCTTCTGGCGTGTGACCTGATGCTGCAGCCGTTCGTCGAGGGCGTGACGACGCGCCGCACGTCCGTGATGGCTGCCCTCGCTCACGGCGTGCCGACCGTGACGACCCAGGGACGGCTGACGGAACCGCTGTGGCGCACGACAGGAGCGGTCGCGCTGGCGCCGGCAGGGGATCCGGCAGCTCTCGCCGCCTTGACGTCAGAGCTGCTGGCGGAACCCGGGCGGCGTGAGCGTATTGGCGCGTTGGGCCGTGCAACCTATAGTGAGCTCTTTGACGTTCGCCATACGATTGCCGCCCTCTGCGGGAGCGGCCGTGCAATTCATCACGTCGCCGACGCCGGCGTGGGCTGATATTGCGCATGCGCATCGCAATCGTTACCCGGAACGGACGCCACATCGGCGGCATCGAGACGTACCTCTCCTGGGCAGGCCGCGAGCTCGGAGCGGCTGGTCACGAAGTGGCGCTGCTGCACGAGGTCGACGTTCCGCTCGATCGCAACGCGGTGATGATCGTCGACGGCATGCCACGTTGGTGCGTCGGAGATGTCGGCGCCGACGGCGGCGTCGATTTGCTGCGGCAGTGGGCCCCGGATGTGATCTATGCCCACGGGATCTCGGATACGGGGATCGAGGACGCGATGTTACCGATCGCGCCCGTCGTCTTTCATGCGCATATGTATCACGGCCTGTGCATCAGTGGGCAGAGGATGTTTCAGACTCCGCGGCCGCGCCCATGCCATCGTCGCTTCGGTGCGTCTTGTCTCGCGCTGTACTATCCGCGGCGTTGTGGCGGCTGGCATCCGGGCACGATGTGGCGCGACTACTGGCGGCAGCGACGGCGGCGGCAATTCTTGGAGAAGTGTTCGACAATCGTGACGAACTCGCGATATCTTGCGGCCGAGTACGCGAAGCAGATCATTTCGGCGCGCCGCATCGTCGCTCTCCCTTTTCCGGGTGGGGCCCTCGGCAACCTCGGATGGGTGCCGGCACACAATGCCGGTGAACACTTGCGCAAGGAGTGGCGCCTGCTGTTCCTTGGGCGGATGGATCGCCTCAAGGGCGGGGAGATGTTCCTCAAGACGCTGCCGATCGTCGCTGGCGCCGCTCAACGGCCGATTCGTGTGACGCTCGCAGGTGAGGGCCCGGAGATCGAGCGCTGGAAAATGTTGGCGCGCGACCTGCAGGCCGAAACCGCGGGGCTGACCGTCGCCTTCGTTGGTTGGGCCGAGGGTCGGATGCGCGAAGATCTATTCAGGCGTTCCGATCTCCTCGTGGTGCCCAGCGTTGGCCCCGAGACCTTCGGAATGGTAGGGCTTGAAGCTGCACGCTTTGGCGTTCCGGCCGCCGCCTTCGCCGTCGGCGGGATTCCCGAGTGGCTCGAAGACGGCGTCGTCGGACGGCTGGCATCTGGCGATCCGCCGACGGTCGGCGGCCTGGCGGCGGCCATTGTCGACTGCCTGCGGGACGTCACCACCTATCGACGGCTGAGCGCGGGCGCGCATGCCAACGCCGTTCGGTTCACGCGCACCGCACACACCCGCGAACTGTGCGACATTCTTGCGGAAGCCGTGCAGTGGAGCCACCGGCCGGTGGCGTCCGTATGACGCGCCACCTGGATACGGTTGTGGTCGGCGACTGTGCGGTGACAGAGACGCCTGCGGCTGCGCCCCTCGTCAGCATCGCGATTCCGACCGTGAACCGCCTCGGTTATCTCAAGGAGGCGGTCGGCGCGGCGCTGGCGCAGACATATTCCTCCATCGAGGTTCTCATCGGCGACGAGTGCGTGAGCCACCCGACCGGCGCGTGGGCTCAGCAAGCCGCGGAGGAAGATACGCGAATCCGTTATCGGCAAAACCCGAGACGCCTGGGGCTCGCCGGCAACTGGAATGCGTTGGCCGACGCGGCCCGTGGTGAATTCATTGTCATCATCGGTGATGACGATCGGCTGCTTCCGACGTTCGTCGAGACGCTCATGTATGCGAGAACGGCGACGAGCGCCGTCGTGTTTGCAAATCACTATCTGATCGATGCGCGGGGCAACCGCCTGATGGCAGAGAGCTTGGAACACACGCGCCGGTATCATCGGCATCGGTTGCCACGTGGCGTGCTGGAAGACCCGCGTGCATGTGTCTGGCGGAACAGTATTCCCATGAGCGCAGCCCTCGTGCGGACTGACGCGGTACGGCGGCGGCGGTTCAACGAACGCCTCAATACGCCAGAGATCGAGTTCTTCGTCAGACTTGTAGAGGATGGCGCGGAGTTCGTCTTCGTGCCGGATTATGTGGCTGAGTATCGGGTTCACGGCCAATCAGCGACGGCCGCGGGCTTGAGAAGTGAGGACCTCGCGCAGAGCCTTCTGGCGATACCCGTGTCTGCCGACGTGGAGCCCTACAAGCGGACATTCATGTCGGCGTTGCTCGTCGGTGCGGTCGGGCGCTGCCTGGAGAAGGGGGATACGCGGCACGCGAACATGCTCCGAGCGAGCCCGTATTACATGTGCAATGAAGGTCGGGGTCTCGTCACTTGGACGCGACGCATGATGCACAAGCTGTGCGGGGCCCTGTCGCCGAGGCTGTCCATCACATTGTACGGGACGAGTGTCACCGCATGGAGGTCGTGTCGATCCTTGGCCCAGCGGGTGCGCTCGCGAGCGAAAGTGCGGGCGAGACCGTGACCAGGGGGACGGATCGATCGGTCCGGGTCGCGGTGATCGCCGACCTCGTAGAAGAGAACTGGCCGAGCATGGATGTCGTCGCCGAGATGCTGTACGCACACTTGCGACGCGAACTGGTCGACGTCGCTCTCGTGCGACCGAAGATGGTCCGACGGTTCAGCCGCGATGGCGATGGCCGGGGTAGACGGTACACGGCGGATCGCTTCAGCAACCGCCTCTGGGACTACCCGCGAAGCCTGGCGCGGCTGTGGGGCGCCTTCGATGTCTTTCACATCGTCGACCACAGCTATTCCCAACTGGTCCACGCGCTGCCCCCCGAGCGAACCGTGATCACGTGCCACGATCTCGACACGTTTCGAGCGGTTCTCGAGCCCCAGGCCGAGCCGCGGTTCTGGCCGTTTCGGGTCATGACGCGGCAGATCCTGGGGGGATTTCGGAAGGCCGCACGTATCGTGTGCGACAGCGAGGCAACCAGCGCGGCGCTCGTGCGACATGGGCTTGTCCCGGCGGAGCGTTTGGTGGTCGCACCGCTCGGCCTTCATCCCGCGTTCCTGGGCGGCGGCGGTGTGAGGGCGCAGCGCGCGATCGAACGTCTGCTCGGCGTCAAGGGCGGCCGGCTCGAGGTGCTCCACGTCGGAAGCACGATTCCGAGGAAGCGTATCGACGTTCTGCTGGACGTCGTTCACGAGATCCGCCGGCGAGTTCCCGGGGCACGCCTCGTGCGGGTCGGCGGCGACTTCACCGTCTCGCAGCACGGGCAGCTGTCGCGCCTTGGACTCGAGGATGGCGTGAGCGTTCTGCCGAGGCTCGGGTGGGACGAGGTCGCCGCCATGTATCGACGCGCCGACGTGGTGCTGCTCACATCGGAGCGCGAAGGCTTCGGTCTCCCGCTGCTGGAGGCGCTGGCCTGCGGCACGCCCGTCATCGCCAGTGACATTCCCGCCCTGCACGAGACGGGGGGATCGATGGTGACCTATTGCCCCGTTGGGGACGTGCAGGCCTGGGTCACGGCAGTGCTGGCGCACTGGCGTGCGCGTGCGCCCGGAGACCCGGCGCTCGCGATCGAGCGGCAGGCGCGGGTCGCGCACGCGAGGAAGTTCGGGTGGGCCGACTATGCGGGCAAGATGGTCGAAGTGTACCGCGACGTTCTCACGGCGGTGGGCAACTGACGTGCGAATCTTACACGTCGGAAAGTTCTATCCGCCGGTTCGCGGAGGCATGGAGCGCGTTCTGCAGCTGGTGGCGGAAGGAGAGCGGGGCCGGGTCGACACGCGTGTCCTCGCCGCGAACTCTGGTCCGCGCACCGTCGAGGAGATTTACCGCGGCGTCGCGGTGACGCGGGTAGCGCGCTTCGGCGTGGTGGGCACGGTCGCGCTGTCCCCTGGCTTTCCGCTACAGTTGGCACGGAGTCGCGCCGACGTGATCGTGGTCCACGAGCCGAACCCTCTCGCGCTGCTCTCGTATTGGCTGGCACGGCCGGCGGGACGGTTGGTGGTCTGGTTCCACAGCCAGGTGATCCCGCATCGGTGGTTTTACCGCTTCTATGGCCCGTTGCTGCGCTGGGGACTGCGTCGTGCCGACGCCATCGTGGTCTCGTCCCCGACGCTGCTCGAGCATGCTCGAGAACTGAAGCCCCACCGCGACAAGTGCGTGGTCGTCCCGTACGGGATCGACCCGAGGGGCTTGGCGTCGACGCCGGCGCTGCAGACGGCGGCTCTGCGCGCTGGGGCGCGATACGGAAGACCGCTGCTGTTGTTCGTTGGACGACTGGTGCCCTACAAGGGCGTCGATGTCCTGTTACGCGCGCTGTGTGGTCTCGAGGCTCACGCTGTAATCGTCGGCGCGGGCCCCCTCGACAGCGAGCTTCGCCGGCTCGCCGACTCGCTCGCGATCACACAGCAGGTGCACTTCGTCGGCGAACTCCCCGATGACGACCTGCTCGCGCTCTACCACGCGTGCGACGTGTTCGTGCTGCCGTCGGTCGCTCCGAACGAGGCGTTTGGCGTGGTGCAGCTCGAGGCCATGGCGTGCGCCAAGCCGATTGTCAGCACGGACCTGCCGACCGGTGTGCCATGGGTGAACCGTGACGGTGAATCTGGGCTGGTCGTCGCGCCCGGTGACGCTCACGCTCTGCGCCGGGCGATCGGACGCCTGCTGGAGGACCCGGTCCTCCGGGAAAAGCTCGGGCGGCAGGGACGGCGACGTCTCGACGCGGAATTTACGGCCGACCGGATGGTCGAGCGCGTCACCGAGCTGTACGCGCGGCTGGCGCAAACGACGGGGCCGCACCGCACGCCCGCGGCGAAACGCGCCTTGGACGTGACGCTGTCGGGCCTCGGCCTTCTGCTCTCCGCCCCTCTGTGGGGACTCATCGCGCTCCTCGTCAAGCTCGACGACCGCGGCCCGATCTTCTACGGGCAAGCGCGCGTGGGCCGCGGCGGCCGCCCCTTCAAGAGCTGGAAGTTCCGCTCGATGATCCCCGACTCGGACCGCCGCTTCGGGCCCCGGCAGGCCACCGCCGGCGACAAGCGCATCACGCGCGTCGGCCGCATCCTGCGCGCTACGGCGATGGACGAGCTGCCGCAGCTCTGGAACATCTTTCGGGGTGACATGAGCTTCGTGGGGCCGCGGGCGCTGATGACGCAGGAGATCGAAGCCGGCGCAGCCGGGGAGGCGGTGGCGATCGACACGATCCCCGGCTATCAGGAGCGCCACCGGGTGACCCCGGGGCTCACCGGAATCGCGCAGATCTACGCGGACCGCGACATCCGGCGCCAGCACAAGTTTCGCTACGACCGGCTCTATATAAGGAAGCAGACGTTCTGGCTGGACGTTCGTCTGATCGTGCTGTCCTTCTGGATCACCTTCCGGGGGAAGTGGGAGCATCGCGGCAAGAAGCTCTGAGTAAGAATTAGGACCCGCTGGACCGGCCGCCTTATACTCCCGCCGTGATCGATGTGGCGATCGTCGGGGGTGGCCCCGCGGGGTTGCTGTCGGCCTCGCTCATCGCAGAAGCAGGTCTCGAGGTTCTCCTGCTCGAGGACCACGATGACATCGGCGCACCCACCCACTGCACGGGTATCGCCTCGCTCGAGATCGCCGAGTTCGTCAAGATCCCCGACGAGATGATCCTGGGCGGCGTCACGCGCGCTCGGCTCGTCGCGCCCGGTGGAGGGCATGCCGACACGCGCTGGGATGGGCTCGGGAAGGAGCGCCTCTTCGTCCTGGACCGGGCGGTGTTCGACCGCAGCCTCGCCGAGCGTGCCACGCGGTCCGGAGCCTCGGTGCTGACGGGCTCGCGCGTGGACGACATCGAGGTCAGTCGCGAGCGCGTGACGCTGCAAGCGTCGGGGCGGCACATCGAGGCCCGGGCGTGCGTGCTGGCCTGCGGCGTCTCGTATGCCTTCCAGCGCCGGCTCGGCCTCGGGCTGCCGGGGCAGCTCATCCATACGGCGCAGGTCGAGGTGGACGCCGACCCGGCCGAGGGCGTGGAGATCCATTTCGGGCGGTCCACGGCCCCCGACGGCTTCGCGTGGGCGGTGCCGGTCGTGCGCGAGCGCCGGCCGCGTCTCAAGTTCGGCGTGATGGCGCGGGGGAACGCTGCCGAGCACCTCAGAGCGTTCTTGCAACGCCCTGAGGTGCAGGCCCGGCTGCACGAGGAACCCGGCGACCCGATCCGGCGATTGCTGCCGCTCAAGCCCCTGCCGAGGACCTACACCGAGCGGCTGCTCGCTGTCGGCGACGCGGGGGGCTTCACCAAGCCGACGACCGGCGGCGGCATCTTCTACAGCCTGCTGACAGCGTCGCTCGCGGTTGAGACGCTGCTCCAGGCCTTCCAGGCCGGCCGCTTCGACGAAGCGATCCTTGCGGGCTACGAGCGTGCCTGGAACGACCGCCTGGGCCAGGAGCTGCGTGTGGCGGACTGGTTGCGCGGTCGGCTCACCCGACTCACCGACGCCGAGATCGATCGGCTGATCGCGGCGGCGGCCTCGAACGACGTCCAGGCGCTCGTCCAGCGCACCGCGCGGTTCAACTGGCACCGCGACGTGATCGTGGCGCTGCTACGCCAGCCGACGATCGGCGCGCTGCTTGCCCGCTCGCTCTTTCGCTGACGATCGAGCCGGTTCTGTCGTCCCGATGTGGGTCACTTACCGCGCCTCGAGGATTCCATCAGCAGCCAGTCGATGACGGCGCCGGGATCATGATCCTCGTCGGAACGCGACGCCGGCGGCCGCGCCGCCGCGGCTTCCGCGGGGGCCCGCGGAGCGGGCTGCGGGCGCACTGTCCTGACCGCGTCTGACGGGCTCGAAGGCATGGACGGCGGCGGCGTCGCGCGTGTCACCGGCGAGACTGTCGCCGGCGTCGCGCTGTCAGGCGCAGCCGGCGGCGGTGTCTCGAGGGGCGCAGGCGATGCGGCCGGTGGCGTCGTCGGCGCCGGCTCGGAAACGGTCGGCAGGACCCGGTAGACGGCCTGCGGGACCTGAGCGGAGCGGAGCGCGGCGATGCCCCACACCACTGGCACGGCGACCAGCGCCGCCAGGGCGGCGGCGCTCGCGATCGCGGTGACCCGTCGTGTCGCCTGCGCCGGTGGCTTCACCACGAGGGCGTTGAGGAGTTCCGGCATGAATGGCCGCCGCTCCGGCTGCTCGCTCAGGGCGTCGGTGATGATGCGCTGGACCGAGACCGGGACCACGCGCCGGCGTTCTCGCACCCACGGCGGCGGCGCCGCCGACTGCTCGGCAAGGATCGCCTCGCGCGTCGTGCCACGGAAGGGCGGGACCCCGCAGAGCATCTCGAAGACGATGATCGCGAATGCATAGATGTCCGTCTTCTCGGATACCGGCCCCTGGCGGATCTGTTCCGGGGCGAGAGACT
>Ga0137394_10004035_pt1 | contig 11095 bp, 8 predicted proteins | sample czobulk116metaG_FD_108278 | JGI IMG/M metagenome (GOLD analysis project Ga0137394, IMG submission 108278) | Vadose zone soil microbial communities from Angelo Coast Range Reserve, California, USA - czobulk1.16 metaG | ecosystem: Environmental > Terrestrial > Soil > Vadose zone | place: USA... | reverse complement strand
TCGACAACAACATGCGGCGGTCCTTCTTCGGACCCGATGGGGACACGACGTGGAATCTCGCCCGGCTGCGCCAGCAGACCCGCCACTTCACGCATCACGATATCGACATCCGCGACCGGACCGCGATCTTCGACCTCGTCCGGATCGAGCGTCCGGACCTGATCGTCCACTGCGCCGCGCAGCCGTCTCACGATCTCGCACGGGATCGTCCGTTCGACGATTTCGAGGTGAACGCCGTCGGTACCCTCAACCTGCTCGAGGCGGTGCGCCAGCACCGCCGCGAGACGCCGTTCATCTTCATGAGCACGAACAAGGTATACGGCGACGCGCCCAACGAGCGGCCGCTCGTCGAGCGGGCGACGCGCTGGGAGTATGCCGATCCGGCCGACCGGGAGGGCATCGACGAGACGTGTCGTGTCGATGCGACGCTGCACAGCCTCTTCGGCGCTTCCAAGCTCGCCGCCGACGTAATGGTGCAGGAGTACGGCCGCTACTTCGGGATCCCGACGGTCTGCTTCCGGGGCGGTTGCCTCACGGGACCGAATCACTCGGCCGCCGAGCTGCACGGCTTTCTCGCCTACGTGGCGCGTGCGCTCCGCGAGGGGCGCGTGTACCGGATATACGGCTACAAGGGGAAGCAGGTTCGGGATAACCTGCACTCGTACGACGTCTGCATGGCGTTCGAAGCGTTCTACCGGCACCCTCGCGTGGGTGCCGTCTACAATCTCGGGGGCGGGCGCGTGAACAGCATCTCGGTCCTCGAGGCGATTGCCGGCTTCGAGGAGCTGATGGGCGGGAAGCTGCGCGTGGAGTACGTCGACCAGAACCGCGCCGGCGATCACATCTGCTACATCAGCGACCTCCGCCGGCTGCAGGCCGAGTACCCCGACTGGCAGGTCACGCGCTCGCTCGACGACATCCTGCGCGAGATCGCCGGGCACCGACCGGAGCGGGCCGCGTGAGGCTCTCCGTCGTCATCCCGGCCCGAAACGAGGCAGGAAACATCGGACCCACGATCGACGCCGTCCGCCAGCGCCTACGCGGCGAGGGCGTCGCCTATGAGGTGGTCGTGGTCGACGACGGCAGCTCCGACGCGACTGCCGACGAGGTGCGGGCGCGTGCCAGCGCGGACCCCGGCGTGCGGCTGGTGCAGAACGCGGAGCCCCATGGCTTCGGCTACGCCGTGCGCCGTGGCCTGGACGCCTTCACGGGCGATGCGGTGGCGATCATGATGGCCGACGGATCCGACAGCCCGGACGACCTCGTGCGCTACTTCTACGTCCTGCGTGATCGTGCGGAGTGCGCGTTCGGGTCGCGCTTCGTGGCGGGCGGGCGCGTGGAGGGCTACCCGCGCCTCAAGCTGATCGTGAACCGCCTCGCGAACTTCTTCGTGCGCGTGCTCTTCGGGTTCCGCTACAACGACGTGACCAACGCCTTCAAGGCGTATCGCGCCAACGTCATCCAGGGCTGCCGCCCGCTCCTCGCCGCGCACTTCAACCTGACCGTGGAGCTGCCGCTCAAGGCGATCGTCCGCGGCTACTCCTACGAGATCATTCCGATCGGCTGGCACCAGCGCAAGCGCGGCACGTCGAGCCTCGTCTTGCAGGAGATGGGGAGCCGTTACCTCTTCATCGTGCTCTACGTCTGGCTCGAGAAAGTCCTCACGCGAGGGGACTACCGTCGTCCCGCGGGTGAGACCTTCGAGCCGTTCGTCGGCGCCGCCTCGCGTCGCTGAGCCCCGGAGCCCGTGGCGGCCCCCGAGCTGTACGACACGCGCTTCAGCACCGCCGAGCGGCGTGCGAAGGAGATCGTCTGGCGCGTGCTGTGCGAGGATTTCTTCCAGCGCTACGTGCCGGCCGACGGCGCGCTCATCGACCTCGGTGCCGGGTTCTGCGAGTTCGTGAACCACATCCGCTGCCGGGAGCGATGGGCGGTGGGGGCGGACGAGCGCGCCCGCGCGATGGCGGGCCCCGGGGTGCAAGTCCACTGCGGCCCCGCGCACGACCTCGGCTGGCGCGAGACGGCGAGCGTCGACGTGCTGTTTGCCAGCAACGTCTTCGAGCACTTCGTCAGCAAGGAGCACGTTCTCACGACGCTGCGCGAGGGATACCGGGTGCTGCGGCCGGGCGGAAGGTTCCTCATCCTGCAGCCCAACATCCGCTTCGCCTACGACGTGTACTGGGACTTCTTCGACCACCACCTGCCGTTCAGCGACCGCGCGATGGTCGAGGGGCTCGAGACGTGCGGGTTCTCGATCGAGAGCGTCCGCCCGCGCTTCCTTCCCTACACCACGAAGTCCAGGCTGCCGTCGTGGCCGATCCTGGTGAAGCTCTACCTCCGTTGCACGCCCCTGCACTGGCTGCTCGGTAAGCAGATGTTCATCGTGGCGGTGAAGCCCTGAGAGGCGGAACGGGGCGCATCCGCCGCACCGATCCCACCGACCGTCACTTCCTCGCCCGGGTCACGTACAGGATGCCCTCGCAGGAGTGCCAGATGCCGACGGCCTGGATCGCTCGCACCAGACCCTGTCCAAACCGACCGAACTCGTACGGTGGCTTGTGCTCGTAGTGCACGAATGAGCCCACGTCGCAGAGATCCACGAACAGGCCCTTCGACCATGGCAGGAGGTAGTCGTCGGGCACCACGCGTTCGATCTCGAAACCCGAGCGCGCGAGGAACCCGTCCATCTCGCCCTTCACGAAGCGGAACTCCGTGAAGCCCAGCTCTTTCCCGCGCAGCTTCCAGAGGGCGTAGAATGCGCGCAGCGCAGGGTTCACCACGAAACGCCGGAAGGTGTTGTTGAACGGCACGACCACGAAGAAGACGCCGTCCGGCTTGAGAACGCGGTGGATCTCCCGGAAGAGAGTTTCCGGCCCCTCCTCGAAGTGTTCCGCGACGTACGACGAGAAGGCAGCGTCGAAGCTGTTGGCGCGGAAAGGGGAGTGGAGCGCGTTTGCCCGCACGAGCCTCATGCCGGGGTCGTGCTCCCGGGCGACGCGCAGCGGACCCCAGCTGTCGTCCAGGCCGACCGACCTGTTCCCGAGCTTCTCGAAAAAGGCCATCCAACGCCCGGTGCCGCAGCCCGACTCGAGGATGCGCTTCCCTCCGCGGCCGAGGAACTCGCGGAAGAGGGGAGTCGCCATCTCGTGCTTCTCGATCACCGAGAGGTGGACGTCGTAGTACGCCCTTCCGGGTGTCTGCTTGGCCCAGTGCTCCTCCGTGTAGGTCTCGTCGAGCCCCTTGGTGATCTCTTTGCGCAGGTATTGCTTGAAGCTCATCGCGTCGTACTCAGGGGGCGGACATGACAAGGAGCGGGCGTTCCGTCAAGCACGCGACGCTGCCAGTGAAGGCGAACGGCCGCCGCCGCGTCGGTCCCTGTGCTTCACCCGCTGGGCGAGACGAGGTAGCGCGCCGTCAGCTCGACGCTCTTCTCCTTCATGAACGCTACCCGCGGGAAGCTCCAGGTCACGCTGTTCCCGGCGATCGTCGAATTCCGGCTCGCCTCGAGCACCTTCCCGGGGAACGCAATGCTGATCTTGGGACCCGGCTTTCCCTCCTCCTTCAACTCCGTGGGCGTAGGGTTGGTCCACGTGATCGTGAGGAGCTCCTCTTCCCCCTCGCGACGCCGGGCGATCCTGACGGAGCGGAACATCTCGAGGGCCGACAGCCTGGTCGGATCGTCGAAGCCGAGCTTTACGATTGCGGCGCCGTCGTCCCTGACCTTGAGCGACTCGATCGTCACCCGCGGGGCGGTGAACCGTTGTTTCTCGATCGCTTCGTTGGAGTTCGGAAGGGCCTGGTATGCCATCTCGAGGGTTCCCGAACCGTCGGGCTTGAGAGTCCCGTCAATCGTGACGCAGGCAGAGAGCGTGGCTAGAGAAGAGGAGAGGACGGCAGGGAGCGCCCAGCGGAAGACGGAGCGGCGAGCGCGGGACATCGCATGCCGCTACTGGAAAGCGACGGCCATTGTCAAGGAAACTCGACCGGCGGTGATGGCCGCTCCCGGTTCACACCTCCGGCGCGGTCGCCAGCGCGGCGACGCTGACGCCGATCGGCAGCCGGGGGACGAGACGCAACACGCTCGCCTCGAGCCGATAGGTCGTGATCAGGGCGCGGTTGATCCACGGCGCGTGCACGCGGAAGTCGCTCCCGGGACGGCGATGGACCCCGAGGCGCGGGAGGACTCCACGGACCACGACCGCGGGCGCGAAAGCGAGCGTGTTCGTGTAGGTGAGCCGGCGGACCGCGAAGCGCGCGTGCTCGAGGGCGCGGCGGAGCCGTCGCGCCGTGTAGCGGCGGACGTGCTGCATGAACACGTCGTGCGCGCTCCAGAGGAACTGGAAGGCTGGCACGCTCACCAGAAGCGCCCCGCCGGGACGGAGCACGCGCTGCACGCCGCCGAGCAGGGCGGCCTCGTCGCGGAAGTGCTCCAGCACGTCGAGCAGGAGCACGACGTCGAAGCTCCGCGCCGCGAACGGCAGCCGATCGCCGTCGGCACACACCACCGCGCGGAGCCCACGACTGCGGCAGTAGCCGAGGGCGGCCAGCGAGCGCTCGGCGCCCACCACCGCCTCCGCCCGATCCTTCAGGTGACCGAGGACGCCGCCCGTGCCACACCCGACATCGAGAATGCGCCGGGGCCGCGCACCCATCACCTCGTCGAGCAGGGAGGCGGCGAGGAGGCGCTTGCCGACGAACCACCAGTGATCGCCCTCGAGCGCGTACATCTCGTCGATCGCGGCCGCCTCCATTGCTCAGGACGGGCCCGGCGGCCGCTCCTCCGAAAGCGCGCGGCCGCGTAGGCGGGCGGCCCTTTCGTGCAGACCGTAGCGGCCGCGCGCGGCGTTGAGAGCGATGCGCAAAAGCCCGAGGGCCGAGCGCAACGCGTCCCGGGTGCGATTCACCTTGGTCCCCTGGGCGTCGCGCCAGCGGACCGGGACCTCGCGGATCTCGAGGCCGAGCCGGCGCGCCAGGAAGAGTGCCTCCGCGTCGAAGCTCCAGTCGTCGAGCGTCATGCGCGGGAAGATCTGGGCCGCCGCCTCCCGCGTGAAGAGCTTGAAGCCACAGGTGACGTCCGAGACGCGCAGGAGCAAGAGGCGGGAGAGGAGCGTGAACACGCGCCCCATGCTCTCGCGCAGGAGGGGCTGACGTACCTCGACGACGGCGCCGGCCATCTTGCGAGAGCCGATCGCGATCGCGGCGCCTTCCGCGAGGCAGCGGCGGAGCTTCTCGAGCTCCTCGATCGGCGTCGACAGGTCGGCGTCGGTGAGCAGCAGGGCGCGACCCTGCGCGCGCATCATGCCGACGCGCACCGCGTAGCCCTTGCCGCGGTTGGGGCTCGAGCCGACCACGATCACCGGCGTGCGGAGCATCCGGCTGCAGTCGCGCACCACGTCCGCCGTGCCGTCGGTGCTGCCGTCGTCGACCACGACGATCTCGCTCGACGGCTCGTGCGTCTGGAGCCAGGCATCGATCCGCCCGAGCGGCTCGGCGATGCGCTGCGACTCGTTGTAGGCGGGAATCACGACGCTCAGCTGGCGCTCTCGTTCGTCGCGGGTCACGTGGGGGGCCTCCCGATGGCAGCAACCGTGGCCGGTGGCGCCGCCTAGCGTGCGGGCCCCTCAGCTACCACAGCCGCCCCGCGGGTTGCCAGGCCGATTCCGTGCGCGCCGGATGGGAGAAGCCGTGCTTGATCGCGGCAGGAATCTTCTTGACACCGTCTGGGTCCACCACATATTCGAGGGCGTCTGGGGGCGCCTGGCTTTGGACGCGAGGCGGGTGCGGAAGTGATCGGGGCCGGGGTCCGACAAGACGCGATTTGCTCAACGTGGCTTTGATGTGGGCGCTCGCGCTGGCCCCGCTCCCGACGTCACGCGGGACAGCGTGAGCGAGCTCACCCCTCGCACCTCCTCGACTGGCGGCCGCGCGTGAACGGTGCGCCCGCGCCGATCTTGCCCGCGAAGCGCGCCTTCCGGCTGGTCGAGGCTCGCCGCACGCGATGAGCCGGTCGTCCCGCGCGCTCGCCGTTGCCGTGCTGGTCGCGGCCGCCGCCTACGTCAGCGTATTCCAGCTCGGTGAGGGTGGCGTGAGCGCCCTGCTCGGCCGCCCGACGTTCTCGGAGCAACACTACAACCTCAACGGGTACTACTCCAACGGCCGCCAGCTCGCGCACGACATCTACGCGTATTTCTATCCGCACATACTGTATGCGCGGGAATGCCTGCGCGACGGCGGACGCGGGCTCCTCTGGAATCCCTTCCAGGACTGCGGCGAGCCCTTCTTCGGTACGAGCCAGACGGGCCTCCTCTACCCGCCGCATCTGCTCTTCTTCCTGCTCGCACCCAACCAGGCGCTGCGCGTGGTCCCATTCATCAATCTTCTCGTCGCCGGGCTTTCGATGTTTCTCCTCTGCAGGGAGCTCGGGGCCGGGACGCCGGCCGCGCTCGCCGGTGCCCTCGCGTTCGAGCTCGGCAACGCGACGCTCCTCCTCACGGTGTGGGCCTTCATGGTGGTCGGCCCGTACGTCTGGCTGCCCGCGGCTCTCCTCTTCTGCGAGCGCCTGCTGCGAGAGCCGACGGCGCGGCGAGCGATCGCGCTCGGCGTGGTCCTCACCATGTCGCTTCTACCCGGTTACCCCCAGGTGACCCTCTTCGCATATCAACTGATCGGGTTGCGGCTGCTGTGGGAGTTCGCGACCCGGCGCGTCCACGCACCGTTCCGTGTCGTCTCGCTGCTCGCGCTCGGGATCGTCCTCGCTCCGCTGCTCGCTGCGGTGCAGCTCGTGCCTTCACTGGAGGTCGGGCGGGAATCGGTCCGCAACGCCGCCCTGCAGCTCTCGGAGATGGACCCGCTCGGGTCCCTCGAGTGGTCGAGGATCGTGTTCTCGCTCGTCACCCGCTCGACCGTGATGCCGTTCGTTCTCGTCCCCTGCCTGCTCGCCGTCGCGGCGTTCCTGCGCCCGACGACCCGCCGCCATGCGCTCTTCTACCTCGGCGCTGGCGCGCTGTTCTTCGCCCTCGCATTCGGGCCGAGGACACCGCTCTTCGGGCTCTACGTGAGTCTGCCCCTGGGGAGGCTCTTCCGCTTCCCCGATCGGTTCGTGTGGGTCACCGCCTTCTGCCTTCCCGTCCTGACCGCCCTCGGGGTCGATGCCCTGGTCTCCTGGGACCCGCCGCTCCGCCCCTGGCGGCGCTGGCTCGGGGTCGCGCTCGCCGCGCTCGCCCTCGCCGGCATCGCGCTCGCCCCGTGGGGACGCTTGCGGCCTCCCGAGTGGGCCTTCGCCGGCCTGGCGCTCGCAGCCGGGGTCCTCGCAGCGCTGGCGCCCGGCCGACGCTCCTGGGCGGCGGGTGGTCTCGTCGTCGCGGTCGCGCTCAACCTGGTCGCCGCGCCGGCGCACCTGTGGCAGTGCCTGCTCCCGGACGATTCGCCGCTGTTCGCCTACCGCGACGCGTTCAGGACCCTCCGCGCGCGCATGACGCCGCAGGACCGGGTCTACTTCAACTTCTCGACGCCGTTCGCGACGCAGTTCGGCCTGATGCAGAAGACCGCGTCGGTGTTCCGGGTGCCGTCGATCCAGGACTACGAGCCGCAGATCGCGAGGCAGTATGCGGAGTACTTCGTCCGGATGCGCGAAGGTCACCGCATGACGAGCCTCAACGACGTCTACTACTACGTCGGGGGCTGGATGCCGCCGGGGTTCAACCAGCGGTTGTTCGACCTGGTCGCGGGGCGTTACGTCGTGGTGGCAGCGCCGAATGACACGACGCCGAAGATCCTGGACCCGCCGCCGCAGCTGATCGAGAGCTTCGACGGCCTACGCGTTTACGAGAACCCCCGCTCGCTGCCGCGCGCCCGCTACGTGCCGCGTCTCGACGTCGTCCCCGACCCCGATGCGCTCCTGCAGCGGCTGGCCGCGGGTCTCGACGACCCGCGTCGCGTGGCGCTGCTCGAGGCGCCGCCCCCGTCGGGATTCCTCGGTGTGGCGGGGAACGAGTCGACGGGTGGCGTCGAGTTCGTGCGCAACGACCCGGAGGACCTCGTCCTCCGCGTGCAGGCGCCGGCGCGAGGCTTCCTCTTCCTCGCCGACACGCACTTTCCCGGCTGGCAGGCTACCGTCGACGGCCACCCGTCGCCGATCCTGCGGGCGAACCACGCGTTCCGCGTCGTGGAGGTTCCCGCCGGCGAGTCGATGGTCGAGTTCCGCTACCGACCGGCCAGTATTCTCGTCGGCGGGGCGGTGTCGGCCGCGACGATCCTCGCGCTCGCCGTCTTTCTCTGGCGCGAACGGCGCCGGCGGTAGGCCGGGCGCGCGAGGCTTCCCGGATGCGTGACGCCCCGATAGACTTCGCGCCCGCTGCGACCGCCGTGGAAGGGAACCCGCATCACCCCGGCCCGTCTTGCTGGAAAGGCCACTGCCCGAGCCTCCCCGCGCCTCGGCGGCCCGCTTGAAGCGCCTCGTCTCCCGACTCGGTGTCGCCGCGACGGTTCTCGCGGCCGCGGCCTGGTTCGTTGCCTTCCGCCTGGGCGACCGGGATGGCCGCGGCCTGCTTGCCCACGACGTCTACGCCTACTTCTACCCGAACGTGCTCTACGCCGCTGCCCGGCTGCGTGCCGGCGGCGAGGGTCTCCTCTGGAACCCCTACCAGAACTGCGGCGCGCCGTTCTTCGGCAGCAGCCAGACCGGACTCCTCTACCCGGCGAACCTCTTCTTTCTCTTCCTCGACCCCGGGCACGCGCTGCGCGCGGCGCTGCTCTCGAACCTGGTCGTCGGCGGCGCGCTGGCCTACCTCCTCTGCCGGGAGCTCGGCGCGGGACGCGTGGCCGCGCTCGCCGGTGCGCTTGCGTTCGAGCTCGGCAACGCCAGCGTCCGGCTCACCACCTGGGCGCCGATGCTGAGCGCCCCGTTCGCGTGGCTCCCGGGGGCGATGCTCTTCTGCGAGCGGCTGATCCGGGCGCCGCGTGCGCGGGACGCCGTCGCACTCGGCGGCGTGCTGACGCTCGCGCTGCTTCCGGGCTACCCGCAGACGGTCCTCTTCGCCTACCAACTGATTGCCCTCCGCGTGTTGTGGGAGTTCGCTACCGCGCGCGTCGCGCGCCCTGCGCGCGTCCTCGGTGCCCTCGCGGTTGGCCTCGGCCTCCCCGTTCTCCTGGCCGCTGTCCAGATCCTGCCCGCCGTCGAGGTGGCGCGCCTCTCGGCCCGGCCGTCGGCACTGAGCCTTGCCGAGATGAGCCCGCTCGGCTTCCTCGGCTGGAAGGCGTTCCGCATGCAGCTGGGCTTGCGGAGCGCCGTGCAGACGCCGTTCATCCTCGTGCCGTGTCTCGTCGCCGCCGCCGCGCTCGTGGGCGGCAGCCGCCGCCGGATCGCACTCTTCTATCTCCTCGCGGGCACGGTCTACCTCCTGCTCGCCTTCGGGCCGAACACGCCGCTCTTCGCGCTCTACCTGGCGCTGCCGCTCGGCGCGACCTTCCGCGAGCCCATCCGCTTCATGTGGGTGCCGAGCTTCTGCCTGGCGGTGCTCGCGGCGCTCGGGGTCGAGGCGCTCGCCCGCCCCCGGGCGGGCGCGGCTTGGCGGCGCATCCCGATTGCCGCGGCGCCGCTCGCCGCGTTGATCGGCTTCTTTCTCCTGAGCCCATCCGGCCTCTCGCGCCCCGAGGGGTTGCTCGCGGCGCTGGTGCTCGCCGGCGTCGCGATTGCGGCTGTCGCCCCGGGCGCCGCCCGCGCGGCGGCCCCCGTGCTCCTGCTGGCGGTGATCGCCAACCCGATCCTCGCGCCGTCGATGACCTGGCAGCGCCTCCTGGCCGACGACACGAGCCTCTACCGGCATGCGCCGCTCTTCGCGCGTCTCCGGGCGCGCATGGGCCCGCAGGACCGCATGTACCTGATCCACGACGCGCCCGAGAAGACCGATTACGCCCTCATGCGGAAGAGCGCGTCGCTCTTCGAGGTCCCGTCGATCCACGACTACGACCCGCAGCCCTCACGCCGCTACGCCGAGCTCTTCATCATGCTGCGCAAGGGCCGCCCGATGGTGAACCTGAACGACGTCTACTACATCCAGGACTGGGCGCCCGAGCTGAACCGCCGGCTCCTGGATCTGACCGCGGTCCGCTACCTCGTGGTCGCGGCGAGCGTCGACCAGACCTCGGACGCGATGCGGCCTCCGGTGCAGCCGGTCGACGCGGACGCGGAGGTGCGCGTGTACGAGAATCCCCAGGCACTGCCGCGTGCCCGCTGGGTGCCGCGCATCGAGGTCGTGCCCGACGCGAGCCTGCTCCTCGCGCGCCTCGCGGCCGGACCCGATGACCTGCGGCAAGTGGCGCTGATCGAGGGTTCGCCGCCCACGGGCTTCGCCGGCACGCCGGGCGACGCCGCCGACGCCTCGAGCGAGATCGTCGAGGATCGGCCGGAGCACGTCGTCGTCCGTGTCCACGCGCCGGCCCGCGGGTTTCTCTTCCTCGCCGACCAGCACTTCCCCGGCTGGGACGCCACCGTCGACGGCAGGCCGGTACCGGTCCTGCGCGCTGACCACGCCTTCCGGCTGGTCGAGGTCCCGGCCGGCGAGTCGACGGTCGACTTCCGCTACGCGCCGGCGAGCCTCCGCCTGGGGGCGGCCATCTCAGCCGCGACGCTCCTCGGCGTCACGGCCGTGCTCCTCCTGCCGCTCCGCCGCGCCAGGCGACGAACGACGGCACCTGCTCCAGCCGTTCCATGAGCCCCGCCGCGATCGTCTCCTGACCGCGAGCGTTCGGATGGGTGCGCTCGGCCATGAGGAAGTTGTCCGCGAATTCGGCCACCGGTGCGATCGCGTCCCGATCGAGCTTCAGAAGCCGTGTTCCGACCGATGACTGGAGCGGCGGCAGCGGCGTGAACTCCGCGGTGTCGGCAAGCCAGAACTTGTACTCGACCGCGCCGACATCGGGCGGCACGTCGACGGCGCCCGAGAACACCCCGTCGCCCGCCACCTCGTCCCCGTGCGTGCCGTCGTCGGCGAGCGACTGGGCGAAGGTGAAGTCGGTGCGGAAGTAGGCGCCCCCCTTGACCGACACGGCAGGCGCGGGCGACGCGACGACGACCCGGAACAGAACCCGGTGGGGG
>Ga0137394_10004034_pt1 | contig 11095 bp, 6 predicted proteins | sample czobulk116metaG_FD_108278 | JGI IMG/M metagenome (GOLD analysis project Ga0137394, IMG submission 108278) | Vadose zone soil microbial communities from Angelo Coast Range Reserve, California, USA - czobulk1.16 metaG | ecosystem: Environmental > Terrestrial > Soil > Vadose zone | place: USA... | reverse complement strand
GGCGAACCAGCAGCGCAAGGTCGTGGTCCGGCTGTGCCGTGCTGGTAACTCGGGGCCGTTTGTGGATTGGCGTGGGCTCCGCTGCGCGAGCCTCTCCTGACCCGAGCCTGCCTGATTCCGGTGGTGGAGGGAAATCGTCTTCAGATGGGGGCGCTACCATGCTCCAATATTCGATCGATGGGATGTCCCCGGTCCACTCGGCGTACGGATTCTCACCGAAGACCACGATTGCAACATCCGGACGTGTTTGATAGCTCCCATCGACGCTCAGCGTCGCGGTACCTCCGGCGGGCTCAACCGTGGAGCGGATGCCCTCGAAAATAGAGGTAGCACCCGGGAAGTCTGCATTGGAATTACCGGTTCCGGACCAAGTCAGAGTCCAGCCTCCGCACTGTTTACCGATATCGTCCGCGCCATTGCCGGCCACAAGCACCCTGATGTCTCTACGTAGAGGCAAAACCGCACCGTCGTTCTTGAGCATGACCAGCGATTCACGGACTGCCTCACGGGCAACTGTCCGATGTTCGGCGGACCCGATCAGTTCAGACCGATTAGCAAGAACGCGTTGCGAGGGCAGGCCTTTGTCAAACAGCCCGGCGCGAAATTTCACCCGCAAAATGCGCGCGACGGCATCGTCGATGCGGGACTCGGGAATGTCACCGGCGCGGACCTGCGCAACGGTATTTTGAATGAAGTCTTTCCAGTCCTTAGCTACCATGAACAGATCAACGCCGGCAGTCACGGCGCGTGCGCACCGGTCTCTGGAGCATCCCTGGACTTCATCGATTCCGTCCCAGTCACTCACGACGATTCCATCGAATCCCAACCGCCCCTTGAGTACTTCCGTCAGCAGATGCTCCTGGCCGTGAACTTTGACTCCCTGCCAGCTATTGTGTGACACCATGATCGTCTGAACGCCCGAGCGAATTGCAGCGATGTACCCAGGGGCGTGAATTCGCCTCAACTCCCGCTCCGATGATCTGTTGTCTCCTCTATCCACCCCGTCTTGCGTTCCCCCGTCGCCGATAAAGTGCTTGGCTGTTGCGATGATATGGGACGAGTCGAGGAATGAGGACCCGCCCACGGCACCCTGCAGCCCCGTGGTCATGCGTGCCGCCATTGTCATCACGACACCGGGGTCTTCAGAATAGCTTTCATATGTGCGCCCCCAGCGATGGTCGCGCACGACCGCAACCGCAGGAGCGAACGTCCAATCGATTCCAGTGACTGCGACTTCTTCGGCTGTAATCGCTCCGATACGCGCTACGAGATCCGGGTCGTGTGCCGCTCCAAGTCCAATGTTGTGAGGAAATACGGTGGCGCCGAACACGTTGTTATGCCCATGGACAGCATCCGTGCCCCAGAGCACAGGGATTGCGGGTGCGCCATCACTCGATTGGAGGGAGGCGCCGAAATAACGATCCGCCAACGCGACCCAATCGGCAACCGCCGCATGCTTATTGCCCCCGGGAAACGCGCCACCGCCATTCAGAATCGCGCCCAGATGATGCGTTTTGACATCATTGGGCGTGACGTAGCGGATATCCGCCTGGACCATCTGCGCGACCTTCTGTTTGAGAGTGAGCCTATAAAGCAGTTCGACGATTCGGGCCTCGATCTGCGGATCTCGCGGAATGACCCTGTTCAGTCGGGGCCATGGCTGCGAACGAGACGGGGGAGGGCCACGTGACCCGTTTCCTTCCGGTTGCGAACTCCAGCTCGGTGTCATGGCATCTATGACAGCCATAATTCCAAGCATGACTCCAAGCACAATTCGGCGCGTCACAAACGAAGCTAAACAGCAGACGCGCAAGTTGGTTCGGCGTGGATCTGAGACAGGCATGTCAGACAAACGTCGAGGCGTCGGTGGGATGAAAGAACAATGCCGTCGATGAAACGATCTACCGCAATCAAACCGCGGGCAGGAACTCCTGGCGCGCGAGCCCTGCGACATCGCGGGAGACAGAATGCCTCGCGAACCGCATGGCCGCGTCTAACTGCCGGTACATCCCGAGCGGTGGCTCCGCACGGGTCATTCATGGAACCGTTTCCAAAAGAATACTACAATGAGGGTTGCAGTCAATTCAACATCCGCCTGTCCGCTCGGCCTTAGGGGAGCTCCCCGAACGCTCATGCACGCGCGTAAGAGACCTACAGTCGTCGATGTGGCCTCGCGCGCAGGTGTCGCGGTGGGCACGGTCTCTCGCGTGATCAATCATAGTGAGGCGGTCAGCCCGACGACCCGTGATGCGGTGTGGCGGGCAATCGCGGACCTGGGATTTCGTCCGAACAATGTCGCGAGAAGCATGCGAACCCGCGTGACGCGCACCATCGGATTTGTCGTTCCCGACATCTCTAACCCGCTTTTTTCGGTGATAGCGCGTGCAGCCGAGGGCACCCTTCAGGACATGGGATATCTGCTCAATCTGGCCAACAGCGGGGACAGCGTGGAGCGCGAGGTGAAGCTGATTTCGGACTTCGCCGAACGGCAGTGCGACGGTCTGATTTTCGTCACCAACAACGAGTCAGATGTGCGGATGATCGAGGCGCTGAGAGCCGTGCACTTGCCGCTGGTGGCGCTCGATCGGGATATCAACCTCCACATCGACAAGGTCATGACGGACCACGCCCGTGGGATGCGACTTGCGGTCAACTACCTGCTCGAGCTCGGGCATCGTCGCATTGCACTGATAAATGCCTCGGAGCTGATTGCACCCGGGCGCGAGAGGCTGCGTGGCTTTCGGGAGGCGCATGCCGAGTTCGGACAGAGGGTCGACGAGTCGCTTATTCGCTCCGGGCGTCTCGATCAGGAGTTTGGCGCCACGCAACTGGGCGCTCTGCTGGACCTGCGAAGACCGCCTACCGCTCTGATAGCGGGAGGAAATCAGATCCTTGTCGGCGTTCTGCGTGCACTGCAGCTGCGTGAGCTTACGGTGCCGCGGGATCTCTCACTAATCAGCTGCGACGATACTGCAGTGACCCAGGTCTCATCACCGCCCATCACTGTGGTGGACAGAGATCTTGCTCAAATAGGCCGCACTGCGGCACAGATCCTGATTGACCGGCTGAGCGGACAGAACCCCTCTCAAGCGACGAGAGCGTTTCTGCCGACTGAGCTGAAAATTCGCGCAAGTTGCACCGCCCGACGGTAGAGATGCCACTGGGCCGTCCACGGCAGTTGCACAAAATCAGCGCCGTGCTCGCGCTGATGGCCAGTGCGATGATGACGCTCGCCTCTGACGCCACCCATGCTCCGCCTCTCGCGCGGCTGCTGGCCGAGGTATCGGCGGCGTACGCGAAGCTTGAACCGCAGTCCATTCGGCCTGCAGAGGGATTCATCAAGTACGACTACCTTGTACCCGCCGGTTACTACGGGCAGATGTGGGACTGGGACGGCTTCTTCATCGGATGTCATCTGGCCAACCAGAGTGCGGCGAAGGCGAAGTACCTCAAGTTCTGGGCACTGAATTTCACGGCCGCCATCGATAGCCAGGGTTACGTCGCGGGATGCATCACGACTAAGGGTCCGCGACCGCTCATGGGCAGATTTGCGATGAAGCCATTTTTGGCTCAAGGGGCGGTGATCGCCGCGCAGCGGCTGGGCGACTACGAGTGGGTCAGGCCGATCTGGGAGGCTTTACGGAAGCTCGTGAGCTACCGCGAGCAAACCCAGTACGACCCGAAATGGGGTCTGTTTTATTGGGAAAATGCGATGCAGTCAGGAGCCGATAACAACGTCGCACTTACCAATGATCCTCACGAGCGCAGCTCGATTCTCGCGACCGATCTCTGCACATTTCAACTTCGCGAATATCTGGCGATGGCGGTGATCGCGGACAGGCTGGGAGACCGAGCCTCGCACAATGTATACCTTGAGCGTGCGGAGAAGCTCCGCGACGCCATGGTCAGGCACATGTGGTTCGAAGCGGATTCGATGTTCTTCAACATCCGCCGCGCAGACGGCAAGCCCGTTCGACGGATCAGCTATTCGAATTTTGTGCCGCTGCTCGAGGACTTGATTCCACCGAGCGCGGCGCAGCAGATGATCCGACGTTATCTGCTCAACGAGCAGCACATGCTCGGCAAGTACGGTATTCGGAGCCTTTCAAGGCAGGATCAAGAGTACAACAACCGCAGCATCATCGAACCCTATTCGAACTGGCAGGGACCCGTGTGGATCAATGCGAACTATCTTCACTATATCGCTCTCAAGCGCTACGGATTTGATCGGCAGGCGTCCGAGCTTGCAGAGACGCTCGGGCGCGTGGTGCTCGCTGATGTTGCGGAGTGGAAATCCATGCACGAGAACTATCACCCGGAAACGGGTAAAGGGGTAGCGCCGACACCGGAACTTTCTCCGAACCACAAGTTCGCCGGGTTTGTGGGATGGAATCTGCTTGTGCAGGACATGCTCGAATGCGAAGTGGAGGGCCGGTGCGAGTTTCTCGAAGTTTCAGGTAAGGAGAAGCCCAACTAGCGACTATCGAGCCTCAGCGCTGCCGGGAGAACGAGGGCGAGGGCCACCAGGTAGCACAACCCGGCGAATAATCCAATGATGTGATAGCCGCCATATCCGAGCAGGATGGCGGCTATTGCCGGTCCCGCCGCTGCACCGCTGGTCGTCATCAGGGATCCGGCCAGATTGGCCCGGCCACCCGGATCGTAAGCTGCCATCAGTCCCATCTGGTACGGCAACCCGTAGAACCACGAAAGTGCTATGAGCGCACACGCGATTCCGAAGCCGAGGGACGAATCGGTCAAGACAAGCGCAATTGCCGCGAGGACGGACATGCCCAGTGAGATCACTTGCGGCCAGACTCTTCCGATCGCCAGAGTGACGACGCTGGCGGTAAGGGAACCCAACAACCCCCAGATCATGAGGGAAGTGCCAATTAGCAGCCCAATCTCGTGAGGTGGAAGACCCGCACGCACGCCAATTCGCTCCTGGTATGACCATATCGCAGCGTGCCCGGTGTAAAGGAAGAACATCATCAGAAGCACGAGTGTGACCACGATTCCGGAACCGCTCCCGCGTCTGGGGCGCTCTCTGGCGGTTGCCGGAATCTGACCGGCCACCGGCCGGGTTTCCGACGGAATGAGGAACACGGCGGCGGCAGTCGACAGTGCGAGCGTCGCGAGCCCCAGGAACAGCCCGCCCAGATGCCAGTGCGAGATGATGTAAGGCCCCGAATACACAAGCAGTCCCGTGCAGAAGATCGAGACAGCGTTGGCGGCCGCGAAGGAGCGCTCCGGTCGCTTCGTTGCCGCAGCCATGGTCAGGAACACGGAATAGCTCGCGGCGGCAGCAAAGCCGTTAGCGAAGCGCAAGCTTAGAATTTGGAGGAACTCCCCCGCTAGGGGTGAAGCAGAGTTCGCCGCGGCGATCGTCGACAGTGCTGCCAGCGCCAATGTTCGCCGCCGCACGCGCTGACCAAATCGCAGCAGTGCCAGCATTCCGGTCGCGAAGCCGCCCATCTCTGCCGCGGAGACAAATCCGGCTTGGGGCGCGGACAATCCCATCAGGTCCACGAGCGCGCCAACGATCAATGGCTGTGCCGCCATGGCGGTGTTGCCAAGCAGAGAGAAGACGTTCAAAGCTACGAAATAGCTGGTATGTGTAACGATGCTTGAGCCGGATCCGTCGACTTGCTGGGTGCGTGCATCGAAATCGCCGCTGGATGTGCTGGGGGACAAGTTGGGAGCTCTGAGCGTTCATTGCAGCGCGCGGCTGACGCCCGGGAGTATTGCCTGCCGCTGGAGAATTGAAACGTTTCCAAATATTATTGAATCCGTGAAGGAGCGTCAATTATTTGCACCGCGACGCATCGAGGCGATTCGGTGGAGGAACCGCAGTGAGTGACCAGCTGTATCAGATTCGCACTGGTACAGAACTCGTCAGAGTTTACGATGGTACTGAGCTGTCGGTCCTGATCTATAGGCCCGACAGCGCCGATCGATTCCCATGCCTACTTACGTACACGCCATACCGAAAGGGATCAGGGTTGGGCGATTCGTTCGCCGGCTTCGCTGCGCGGGGCTATGTCGTAGTCATCTACGACGTGCGTGGAACCGGTGACTCGGCGGGAGCATGCGATTCGATCTACAGCGACGAGGAACGCGCAGACGGGTACTTCATGGTGGAGTGGTGCGCCCGGCAGGCGTGGTGCGACGGCAAGGTCGGAATGTGGGGTATTTCCTTCGGGGCGGTGGTTGCCCTGCAGATGGCGGCCGCAGCTCCACCATCCCTCAAAGCAGTGATCGCCCGCTCAGGAACGGACGACCCGTACGCTGACTGGACCAACCCGGGTGGGTCTCCTCGTAACTACATCTACGAGATGTACGCACCGTTCATGGCGGCCCGAAACTTCGCGCCGCCCGACCCTGAAGTCTGGGGTGACCGCTGGCAACAAGTGTGGAACGAGCGACTCGAACGCAGTGTTCCCTGGGGCGCATCGTTCGCGGAGAACTTGGACGACGGCCCTTTCTGGCGAGTGCGAGCAGTGCGGGAAAAGCTCGACCAGATCCGGTGCCCAATATTCGTGGTCGAGGGATGGGCCGATTGGTACGCGACCCCGATGCTCGAGATTTTTGGTCGGCTGACAGGTCCTAAACGTGCGTTAATCGGGCCGTGGTCACATCAGTGGCCCCATAACGCTCTGCCGGGTCCACGTATCGATTGGGAGCGCGAGGCACTGAGATGGTGGGACTGCTGGCTAAAAGATATCGACACCGGCATCACAAGGGAGCCGCCTCTAACAATATTCGTCAAGGAGTTCTCGCAACCGCTCGGCAGCAAGGCGATTGAGGCGGGCTCGTTCAGAAGCGCGGGCCGGTGGCCGATCGCGGGGACTCAGTCCGCGGTTTACTACTTTGAAAGCGCCGGGCGACTGTCACGAGAAGAGCCCCGGGGTTCGTCTGACGAAGACGAAGCAGACTCAGTGGCTTACGAGCCTACGGCCGGGTCCCACGCCGGAAAGCATGGTGGCGGGCCGTTTCGCTACAACTGTCTGCTGCCGCGCGATCAGCGGGCGGAAGAGTTAAAGAGCCAAATCTATACCACGGATGTCTTGTCGGAGAGCATGACTCTGATCGGGCGTCCCAGGGCTTCACTGTATGTATCTTCGACGGAGCCTGTTGCACAGATGACCGTGTCCCTGTGCGATGTCGCACCCGAAGGAACTTCAGTACTGATCACCCGCGGATTCCTTAACTTGGCGGCACGCGAATATCCGCGGCAGAGACCGTCCCGACTCTCCCAGGGAGAAATCTACAAAATCGAGCTGCTGCTACTTGCGTGCGCGTACGCGATTCCCGCCGGCCATCGTCTACGGATCATGCTTGCAGGCGCAGACTTCCTGAACATGTGGCCAGCACCCCGCGCGTTCGTCAACACCATACACCGAAGTCGGTCCTATCCGTCGAACATCATCTTGCCGCTTGTTCCCGGGGAGATCGGCAGTCAGCCTGCGAGCCTCCACGTGCTGACGAACGATCCGGCTCCGACATTGCCGCCAGTGGTATTCAGGATCGGTGAGGACATCGTGAATAGAACAGCCGTGTATGAGTTCGAGAACCTGCTCCTCTTTGGTAATCGGGGGAAGTTCGAAGTTTCATTGGACAACTGCGCCAATGCGACGATAGAAGCGGACGCAACTTATGCCTGCAAGTACGGTACGGACGAATTTGTCGTGCGTGCGACTTGCTGCACGAACAGCACGATTGATACGTTTAGGCACCAGACGGAGATCGAGATCACGATGAACGGCGCGAAATATTGGGCGAAGAGCTGGTCAACCGAAGTACCCCGTAGCTTCTTTTGAGTTCAGGCAGGACAGAGCTCATGCCACCAGCTCAGACAACGTCAGCTGCTGTGTCGCGAACGCCAGCAGAAGTAGCGACGCCGCCGCGGCACATGCACCGGCGGGTACCCACGCCCACCAGCGGACATCCTTTCCGCTCAATCGATTGACCATCAATCCGATCGCAAGCGGCGGCTACTCCCAGGACTTGCGGAGAGTGATCCCGACCTGCCTGGGGCGCCCGACCAGTGCCTGATTCGTGTTCGGCTCGCCGAAGTAAGCCTGTGCTCCGTAGAAAATCTGCCGGTTCAACGCGTTGTCGAGGAACAACTCTACCGCCCAGTCTGCCTTGGTAGGTCTCAAGATCGTTCTCAGATTGACCAGCGCATGTGCCGGTACGTAGTAGAACGGGTCGCTCGCTACGGCTTGATTGCTAATCTGCCAGCCGTAATAGGAAGCATCGGCTCGCAACGCGCCGCGGTAGGCACCGTGCAGTATCGGGAAGGACAGCTCGCCGCTCACGGTGCCCTGCCACTCCGGAGAGTTCTGTAACGGGTCACCTTCATTGCCGATGGATGAGCCCGCAGGCGGACGGCCGAGGCGGGCGTGCGTGTAGGTCGCCGAGGCCGAGAACAGGGACCAATTGGTCGGGCGCAATGTAAACTGAACTTCACCGCCGCGGATCGTCGCGTTTCCGGCGTTTGCCGTCACCGCTGACGCACACCCAGGATCATAGACATTCAGGTTCAGGTTGACCTGCAGGTCCTTCCAGTCGATGTAGAACGCGGATACGTCCAGCTGAGCCCGGCCATCGGCAAATGCGGTTTTGAATCCGAGCTCGTAATTGGTCAGGCTGTCGGAATCGAACGTAGTCTTCTGTGCGATTCCCGCGCGCTGAATCGCGTTGCGGCACGCGTCGGTGGAAATCTGCAGGGCCGATGGACCGCCTGCGCGGAATCCCTTGCCGACGTTTGCGTAGAGCATGGCCGTCGGCTCGAAGTAGTACTTGGCCGCAAAGCGCGGCACGAACCCCGTTTCATCGCCGGAGTCGATATCCGGGGGACCCTCGGTGCCGACCATCCCCACCAATGCGCCGGTGTTGCGGCTGAGTTCATGGAAAGTCTGCTTGAACCGGCGTCCGCCGGCGGTCAGGTGAAGGCGAGCGTCGAATAGCTTCAATGTCAAGTCGGCGAACGCGGAGTAGTTCTTATTGGCATGATCCTGCCACGACCCGTAGACCAGTGGCCCTCCGGGAATCGGTCCATTCGGGGGTGTCGTGGAAACCGCCTCGTTGAAACCGGGTGCCGTCCAAACGACCGAGAGGGGTCTGTCTTCGTCGAAATAGGCCGCCCCGACCAGCCATTCAAAATGGTCGCTATGCGGGGACGTCAGGCGCAGCTCCTGGCTCGTGGCTCGGGTGTTGAATTCGAAGTCGAGAAACGCCGTACTCGGCAGGCCGCCCGCGGCGGTGCGACCGTACACATCGGAGATGAACTGGGTCGTGTCCTGTCGCCATCGATACTGCCGATTGAAGTATCCGGTCACCGAGGTCAAGCGGGCGAAAGAAAAGTCGTAGTCGATGGAGAGTGCCGCCTGATAGAAGTACTCATCCCGGGGCTCGGCAGAATAGTTGTGCGTGACATAGTTCAGGTCCAGATTGCGTTCTATGAAGCTTTCGAACTCGGCGTAGCGCTTTTGCAGTAGAAACAGTGGCTCGATGCTCAATTTCTCGTTCGGAGTGTATCGGAGCGTCAAGCGCGTCCCGCGGGTGTTCACGGAATTCACGTCCGGGATGTTGTGCGCACCGTTTTGCGGGAAGCCGGGGGGAAACCCGGGAATGGGACCTTTGTGCGCGCCCGGCGCGAGACTGGCTGGGCTCCAGTCGATCCAGCCTCCCTCGTGATCGCTGTAACCGACCGCGCGCAATGCGAGCTGGTCTTCGATAAGGGGAATGTTCACGACTCCTCGCAGATTCCACGAAGCTGCACCCTGGTCGATGTCAGCGCCCGTCGCTTCCGCGCTCGCCGTGAAGTGCTTTGGGTCCGGACCGCGTGTGATCAGTCTGAGCGTTCCGCCCATTGACGCCTGACCGAAGAGAGTCCCCTGAGGTCCCTTGAGCAACTCAATACGATCCATGTCGTATAGCACCATGTTCACAGGCTGCACAGCCACGTCATTGATGTAAAAACCGGTGGTCAACCCGCCGGCACCAGCCGAAGCGTCCGTAAGCCTGGTGTTGCTGACTCCGCGCACGGTGAGATCGAGGCCCACGCGGTCCGCAAAGCCCGCGCGGTTAAAGCTCAAACCCGGCAAAAAGCTGGCGTAGTCCTCGGCGGTGCTGATCCCGATAGCCTCGAGCTGATCGCCGCTCAGAACCGAAATGGCCTGCGGTACGTCGCGCAGCCTTTCCTCGCGGCGGGTGGCGGTGACGACAACTTCCTCCAGCTGAGTGCTTGCACGTTCCTCCGAGTCAGTTGTCGCCGGCGCCGCCAGGGAAGCAGGAGCGACGAGTGAGGCTCCGAGGAGCGCCACGGCCGTGGAGCAGCAGGAACTTGTGACCGGCCCGCATACGTGCTCGCGCATAGGTCCCCCCGTTGTTTGTCGTCCGCAAAGCCCGGACGTTTGCGATTTCTGAGTAGGGAATCAGCTAATGCATATCTAAGATATAATGTTACTATCCAGACGGTATTACGTCAACAGCGGTTCCCGCTTCCGTCACGATCCGTCGAAACCGCCGGAACACCTGCGCGAGCTCGCAACGGTCCCATAAACACGGTCTTTCGTGCCCTTTCCCGATAAATGTTGTGGTCGCCGCCCTGATCAACGCCGCACAAGCCGCGTCAATAAAAAGAATATACTTCTGAAGGTTTGCGGACCCTGGCAGTGCGTTCCCGAATTTGCCCAGATGGGGTGAGCCCGTGGCTGGCAAGGCCGTCAAGATTGGAGTGATTGGGGCAGGGTGGTGGGCCACGAAAAATCACCTTCCCGTCCTGCGGGCGAATTCCGCAGTGGAGGTCGTTGGGATCTGCGGGCTCGGAGTCGAGCAGATACGCAAAGTGCAGCAGTTCTTCAGAATCCCTTTTGCGACTGAGAGCTACGAGGAACTGCTCGCCCGGTGTGAGCTGGATGGAGTGATCGTCAGCTCACCCCACACCCTCCACTATCAACACGCGAAAGCGGCGCTTGAACGTGGTTGTCACGTGCTGGTCGAAAAGCCGCTTGCCACCACGGTGCAGGATGCGCGCAACCTCGTCCGGCTCGAGCGTTCGATGGGGACAACCATAGTGGTTCCGCTC
>Ga0137394_10004033_pt1 | contig 11096 bp, 7 predicted proteins | sample czobulk116metaG_FD_108278 | JGI IMG/M metagenome (GOLD analysis project Ga0137394, IMG submission 108278) | Vadose zone soil microbial communities from Angelo Coast Range Reserve, California, USA - czobulk1.16 metaG | ecosystem: Environmental > Terrestrial > Soil > Vadose zone | place: USA... | reverse complement strand
TCCTGCTGCAGGGCCAACGGATCGGCGAACCCGTCGCGCAGTATGGTCCTTTCGTCATGAACTCACGCACGGAGATTCAGGAGGCATTTGACGATTACCGGCGCACAGGATTTGGTGGCTGGCCCTGGGCCAAGGACGATCCTGTCCTTCCGCGTGGCGAGGGCCGTTTTGCGCGGCACGCCGACGGACGCGTTGAACGAGTCGCATAACGCAAGAAATCCTGTGACTTTTGTGCCTTTTTGTGGCTAATTCTCTCTCAAACCCCGTCGAGGTGCTGAAATGAATAGGCTCATCTTCCCTTCCGTCAAGGGGACCGGCGATGCCGCGAATTTCGTTTGCAAATGACCAAATTCACTGTTGAATGAAACTCTCTTCTTTGAAAGGGCTTGGAACGTTGGTTTGCAAGTAACGCGCACCCAATATAAGGTTTGAGGCATGCAGGGAAAAATAAAAACAATCCAGCAGCACATTCTCGATGAAGAGCGGATGTATCCAGAAGCGACGGGAGACTTTACGGCTCTCCTGACCACTCTGACGCTGGCGGCAAAGATCATTTCGCGTGAAGTCAATATGGCCGGCCTGGCGAAGATTCTGGGTGATACCGGCGAGGTAAACGTACAGGGTGAAGCTGTCCAGAAGCTCGATGAGTTCGCGCAACAAACGATCTGCCGGGCGATGGGTCACAACGGACACTTGTGCGTCATGGCCTCCGAAGAATCCGAAAATATCATTCCTATTCCGGACGGAAGCAAGCGAGGCAAATACGTTTTGATGTTCGATCCGCTCGATGGGTCATCCAATATCGATGTCAACGCCAGTATTGGAACCATCTTTTCGATTCATCGCAAAATCACAAAAAACCACGAAGACGGCTCGCTCGAAGATTGCCTGCAGAAGGGCTGCGACCAGGTCGCCGCAGGCTACTTTATCTACGGTTCGAGCACGATGATGGTCTACACCACCGGAAACGGCGTGCACGGATTTACGCTTGATCCGAGTCTGGGTGAATTTCTTCTATCTCATGAAAGCATCCGCACAGCGTCGCGGGGCAAGATCTACAGCATCAACGAAGGGAATGTAAATTCGTGGGATGCAGGCACGCGCCGATATATCGAGTACCTGAAGGAAGACCGAAAAGATCGCGGCCACCCTTACACTCTCCGATATATCGGTTCACTCGTTGCTGACTTCCATCGAAACCTGCTGAAGGGCGGAATCTTTCTCTATCCGGGTCCGAAAGGAAAGCTACGATTGTTGTATGAAGCTGCGCCACTCGCAATGATTGTGGAGCAGGCCGGCGGCGCTGCATCCACGGGGGCGGAACGGATTCTGGACATTCAGCCGGAGTCACTGCATCAGAGAGTGCCTTTGATCATCGGCAGCTGCGACGACGTCGCAGAGTACAATCGGTTCTTTGGCGAAGCGCAACAGGCGGCTGCGGACTGAGTAGTTAGCCTGGAGCTGGATCAATGTAGTCGCGGGCTTTAGCCCGCGTTCAGGCTTCGACAGTGGGTTCAATCTGCGCGGGGAGAATGCGGGCTAAAGCCCGCGACTACATGCTCGTCTCGAGAACCCTCAGCTGCCCACAACAAGGTTGGTTAATACTTCATCGACGCTGGTGAGGCCTTCGGCCATGATGAACATGGCGTATTCTTTCAGCGTCCTCATTCCGGCTGCCCTGGCAATGTCGCGAATCTCGTCGGTTTTTGCCCCGCGAGCAACGCCGCGCTTCAGTTCATCGTTCATTGTCAGAAGCTCGTAAATGCCAACGCGGCCTTTCTTGCCGGTGTGATTGCACTTGTCACACCCTTCCCCTTTGTAGAATGGCGGGGCGTTGTCCCTGGTGTAGCCAAAGTAGCCCAACGTCGTTTCATCGACCTCAGCTTGAACTTTGCAGTTCTGGCATAGCCGTCGTGCCAGGCGCTGGGCAAGGATGCCGATGGTGGAATTCGCCATAAGGAAGGGCTCGATTCCCATTTCTTCCAGGCGCGTAAAGGAACTCGAAGAATCGTTCGTATGGAGAGTTGTGAACACCAGGTGACCAGTTAGCGCGGCTTCCACCGAGATTTTCGCTGTCTCCTGGTCACGCGTTTCACCGACGAGAATTACATCAGGATCCTGGCGGAGGAACGCCCGGAGAATGCGCGCAAAATCGAGTCCAATGTCTTTGTGGGTCTGGACCTGACAAAGGCCGGGCAGGTCATATTCAATGGGATCCTCAGCCGTCAAAATATTGATGTCCGGAGAATTGATTTCATTCAACGAGCTATACAGCGTCGTCGTCTTACCTGAACCCGTGGGCCCCGTAACGTAAATGATTCCGTAAGGCTGATTGATCATCCAGCGCAGCTTCTCGACAGTTGGTCCATGAACAATGATCTTGTCCAGAGGCAGCAGGTTGCCGCTCTTGTCGAGAATACGCATGACGATCTTCTCGCCGAATTTCGCCGGCACAGTTGAAACGCGGAAATCGATGGAGCGACTTTCGATCTTGATCGAGATGCGGCCGTCCTGAGGCAAACGGCGTTCGGAAATATCCAGCCTTGAAAGAATCTTGAAGCGCGACGCCAGCGGAAGCTGGATTTTCTTGGAGAGTTTGTTCTCGATATGCAACATACCGTCGATTCGAAGCCGCAAGACCACACACTCCTCCTGCGGCTCGATGTGGATGTCGCTCGCCCCCTTCTTGATGGCAAGGGCTAAAATGTTGTTCGCCAGCCGGACGATTGGCGCATCTTCGGATGCCGTCGCCAGGTCGGTCGTGCTCGGCTTCTCTTCCTCCTCCTGCTGGACTTCGAGTCCGCCAAGAATTTCATTCTGCAAGTCTTCAAGACTCTGCATCTGAAATTCGGGGGTAGCTTTTTTCCTTTCATCTTTCCGCCTTTCCCGGTCCTCTTCCTTCTTTCGATCGGCATCGCGTTTTTCTTCCCTGATGCCCATCAGATCCGGATAGACGGTGTCCATAAACTTCTTGAAGTCATCCTCGGTACAAACCTGCGGCTCGATGATCGCGCCTTTGATGTACCTGCGCACATCGTCGAAGGCGACCAGATTGGCCGGATTCACCATGGCGAGGGTCACGGAGTTGTTGACGTACGAAATGGGGACGACCTTGTGAAGGAGACATACGGATTGAGGCAACAAACCCACAACCCGCTGATCAAACTTACCCTTGAACAGATTGACGTACTCGATACCGACGGCCTTGGTCGCGTCTTCAAGACGTTCAGCGAGAATGCGTGCAAGGCCTATGGAAATTTCCGGATGCTGGGTCAGAAGATTTCTGAAGTCCGCTCGCGTGAGTGTAAAGACCACAGTTGGTTGGACGGTCGTAACCGTCGCTGATCGCGGCTTTCCCGTGAGCAGCGACATTTCACCGACGGCTGCACCTTCCGATAACTGCGCCACCAGGAAATCGATACCGGTCGCCGGATCCTTCTTGCGAACTTCGACCAGCCCGGATTTGATGATATACATCGACACACCGGGCGCGCCTTCGCGTACGATGACTTCAGCAGGAGGAAATTCGGCCGTTTTCAGGCAGGTGCCAAGTTTCGCAAGACTATCCGGGCTAAGCTCGGCGAACAGCTTGACATTTTTCAAAAAATGGACAAGCTGATCGATATCGTTAACTACTGCAGACATGCATTTCTAATTGGTCTCGTCTATCTCGAAATCTGCCCTGCCTGGCGCCCGTCAAGAGGATGAGAGTAAGTTAGTCTCGCATCCGTGACGCAGGAAGTCAAAGGCGGAAATTAGGGACAGGCGATTAAATTGCCCAATTTGCGAACTAATAATCCGGGCCGGGCCGGCTGGTCGTCCTGTCCTCGAATTTCCTATCTTCAGCGTTTACTGGGTTTTACGGAGTTCTTGCTTCCAACCCAGGATTTTGGCGACATTCCCCTCTTTTTCGGCTTCTTCGATCCGACCTTGAGACTGGTAGAACATGGAGAGGCTGGTATGGGCGAGGATGTCATCCTGATCAATTTCAATGAGTTTCTTGGCGGCTAGAATTGCTTCATCGACGCGCCCCCCATTGAAAAGTGCCATTCCCAGACCATGGAGAGCATCCTGATAGTTAGGATCCATCTCCAGCGCATTTTTGTAGGATTGGATGGCCTCGTCCAGTTTCTCATCGCCAAACGCGTTCACGGCCCGCTCGAAGTACTCTTCCTTCGTCATAACTGAATTCTATAAAGAATTAGCCACAAAAAGGCACAAAAAGACAATTCGGGGACAGACAACTAAATCACCCAAATTTGATTTAAGAGCTCTTGGTTGAATTTGGGTGATTTAGTTGTCTGTCCCCGAATTAGCTTTATTCGTACCGCAAAGCTTCGATCGGGCTCAACACCGCGGCACGGTACGCGGGATAAAGGCCGAAGACCAGGCCGGTTCCAACGGAAACCGAAAATCCAATGGCCACCCAAAAAACGGACACGGAAGCCGGAAGGAATGGCGCAACGGTCCGTATGATTGCTGCCAGTGCGGTACCGGTGACAATTCCCAGAATCCCACCGACGGCGGTGAGCACCATCGCCTCAAATAAAAATTGCATCAAAATATTCCGCTGAGTGGCACCGATCGCTTTCCGCACACCGATCTCGCGAGTCCTTTCCGTAACGGAAACGAGCATGATGTTCATGACCCCCACGCCGCCGACGACCAGGGCTATGGAGGAAATTGCGAGCATGACCGTAAAGATGCCGCTCGAAATCTGATTCCAAAGGTCGGTGAACGTGTCTTGCGTGGAAATGGCGAAATCGTCGTCCTTCCTGGGCGGAACGCCCCGCCGGATGCGTAATAAAGCTTGAATCTGCTCGATGGCTCGCGGCATGTCCTCCTGCGCAACGACCTTCACGGCAAACATGAAGTCTTTTTGTTCGGGATGAAGGCGCCAGAACGTGCCGATAGGCATCTCGGCGACGTTGTCGTTCGGATTTTTTCCTCCCGTTAACGCATCTTTCCGTTGCTCCAACACACCGATAACGCGGAACGGCTGGCCTTCGATCTCCACCTCTTTATCGACAGGATCGACATTCGCCGGGAAAAGGGTATCGGCCGTATCATTGCCCAACACAACGACGTTCGAATTGTGCGTGTGGTCGGATTCGTTGATCCATCGGCCCGATGTGAGGCGCAGATTCATCACCACGGCAACTTCAGGGGTGGCGCCTATAAAAATTGTATTTTTTGCAGTATGGTCGCGATAGCGCACTGCGAACGATTTCGAACTCGCATTGAAGTTTATGTACTGCAGTACGGGAGCGATAGCCTGAACCAACGGAAGTTCTGCGATTGCGTTTGCATCCTCGAGGGTGAGCTTCCTGCGGCTGAACATTTCGGGCGGTACCCGGCCGCCAATCGTCGGAGGAATTCTCTGTACAAAGATCAGATTCGATCCAAGATTTTGAATCTGCGAAGAGATGTTGCTATTCAGGCCACTGATAATCGAGGACATTCCGATGACGGTTGCCACGCCAATAACCACACCAAGCACCGTAAGGAACGACCTGAGCTTGTTTTTCCGCAATGAGTCGAGCGCCAGCAGAAGGATTTCACTCATACCGCAAAGCCACAATGGGATCGAGATTTGCCGCCTTCGTTGCCGGATAAATGCCGAAAAAGAGCCCTACGGTTGTTGAAACACTCAACCCCAGAACCACTGCCCACCACTTGATGGAAGCCGGTAACGGCGTGAACCACGAGACCGCGAGTGCGATCAAAGCTCCGAGAAGAACGCCGATAATCCCGCCGACCAGAGCTAAAGTCGACGATTCCACCAGGAACTGAATGAAAATGTCATGCCGCCGGGCGCCCGAGGCTTTTCGAATGCCGATCTCGCGCGTACGCTCGGTCACAGATACCAGCATGATGTTCATGACGACAATGCCTCCGACAACCAGTGAGATCGACGCGATTCCGATTGTCACGGCAAAAAATGCGCGACTGATATTCGCCCAAATCTGGAGAAAGTTGTCGTTCGTATTAAGCGCGAAGTCGTCCTTCGCGCTATAGGAAAGGTGACGCCGCGCCCGCAGGGTGAGGCGGATTTCGCTTTCGGCCGCAGGAAGGTGGGCTTCGTCTATAGCCTTCGCGTAGATGCTCACAGAGCGGCGCGCGCCATACATTTTCTGATGAAGCGTAAGGGGTATCATCGCCCAATTATCCTGTGACTGGCCGAGAACAGACCCCTGCTTGGTCCCTATACCAATGACTTGGAACGGCCGGTCATCGACGATCAGGGTCTTTCCAATTGGATCGACGAATGGGAAAAGGGTGTCGACGAGGTCCGAACCGATCACACACACATTGCGCGCGTGTTCCACATCATATTCGGTCAGGAACCGGCCGGTCTGTAATTCGTAACCGCGAATCGCCGGCGCCTCTGCCGTAAATCCCCGAATCTCCGAGTCCACATAGTCGCGTGCGAACTTCACACGAGCCCGCGCGTTGACCGAAGCCCCGACAGCTTTACAGTCGGTGCATGCGGCGCGTATCGCCTCCATATCGGAGATGTAAAGGTTTTTGCGCCTTTGGTTTTCAATGAAGTCGTCCAGGGATGTGATCACCGGAGACATGCGAGTGACCGTGATAACGTCAGGGCCGAGATTGAAGATCTTTCCGGCAACATAATCGTTGAGGCCGGAGATGATGGATACCACTGCAATCACGGCCATGACACCGATAACGATGCCGAGCAGCGTCAACAATGATCGCAATCGGTTGGCGCGCAATGAAGAAAGGGCAATGAGTACGGCTTCCGCGAAGTTCACATCGCTATATTACGGCTGATCGGCGGCTTTTGTTTCCCGGGTTTTAAAACTACCGCGCTCTTCCAAACTTTTCCTGAAGTAACCGGATTTTTTCCTCCATCGTCTGCTTTGGCGCCGGAGGAGGCGGCGCTTTTTCGACGGGCGGCCTGGGCGGGCGGGTTTGCTGGTTTTGCGGTTGTGGCTGCTGGCGTTCCGGCCTCGGTCTTTTCGGTTGAGGAACAGGCAGTGGTTTTGCAGGACTCTGGGCTTCCGCAGCCATCGGAGCCTGTGGCCCCGCTGCCGCCGGCTTCGGTTTTCTTTTCACCCGCGGACGGCGCGGCGGTTTGGGCATGATCGCTTTCATCGAAAGGCTGATTCGCTTCATGGCGGCATCGACGCCAATGACTTTCACCTTCACGATGTCGCCGACTTTCACCGCCTGCCGCGCATCCTGCACATACTTGTGCGAGAGCTCCGAAATGTGAACCAGCCCATCCTGGTGTACACCGAGATCCACAAACGCGCCGAAGTTGGTCACGTTTGTCACCGTCCCTTCGAGTTCCATTCCATCTTTGAGATCGGTGATGTCCTTTACGTCCTCGCGGTACCTGGGCACAACGAACTTGTCGCGCGGATCGCGGCCGGGTTTCAGCAGTTCCTCGCGGATATCGGTGACCGTGTATCGGCCTGCCTCGCCTTCAAATGTTTTGAAATCGATTGAGCTGATTCGGCCTGGATTCTCGATAAGCTCGCTGGCGGCGGTGCCAAGCGATGCCGCCATACGCTCGACAAGCGGATAGGACTCCGGATGGACCGCTGTGCGGTCGAGTGGATTTTCGCCATCCTTGATCCGCAGAAATCCCGCAGCCTGTTCAAACGTTTTTTCGCCGAAACCTTCGATTTCCCGAAGCTGAGTACGGGCTTTGAAGAGGCCGTGCTGGTCCCGATACGTCACAACGTTTTGCGCCAGCTTGTCACCTATACCGGATACGTACTTCAGCAAATCAACCGACGCCGAATTGAGATCGACACCCACGCGGTTCACGCAGGATTCAACTACCGCGCCCAGGCTTCGCTTCAGTTTCCTCTGGTCGACATCATGTTGATATTGGCCGACGCCGATCGATTTCGGCTCTGTCTTCACCAACTCCGCCAGTGGATCCTGCAGCCGGCGCGCGATCGAAATCGCGCCGCGCACCGTCACGTCCAATTTTGGAAACTCTTCGCGGGCCCGCTTTGACGCGGAATAGATCGACGCGCCGGCCTCATTGACGACGACGACAAACACCTCCAGCTTGTTCTTCGCCACGACAGATCGAACAAACGTGTCGGTCTCGCGCGAGGCCGTTCCGTTGCCGATAGCAATACCCCGCACGTTGTCCTTCTGCATCAAGTCCAGAAGTGTTTTTTCGGAACCTTCGAGGTCCTGCTTCGGTTCCGTCGGATAAATCGTCTGGTTTTCCAGAAATTTTCCGGTTTCGTCCACAACCGCAACTTTGCATCCCGTGCGCTGGCCGGGATCGATTCCCATGACAGGAAGATGCCCCGCCGGCGGCGCAAGCAGCAAGGTGCGAAGGTTCTCTTCGAAAACTTTGATTCCTTCGGACTCCGCACCTTCGCGCAGAATCGAGCGCACTTCATTCTGGATCGAAGGCAGAAGAAGCCGATCGTACGCATCCCGCGCCGCAGTGTCGAGAAAAGGCGCAAAATTAGATTGCGGATCACGGATAATCTGGGGCAGAAGATTGGCGATGATCCTGGCGTTGTCAACGTCGATCGAAAAATTCAGAATACCTTCACGCGTCCCGCGGCGGATGGCGAGCATGCGGTGAGATGGAATCTTCGCGACCGTCTCCTCGAAGTTATAGTACATCTCGTACTTCGTCTTCTCGGTTTCCTTACCCGACACGACTTTAGCCCGGACCACTCCCTCCGCCATCATCACATCACGAAGCTGTTTTCGAAATTCGGGAGTTTCCGAGATCCGCTCAGCAATGATGTGAAGCGCGCCTTCAATCGCCGATTCGATCGTCAGTACTTCTTTGTCCAGATTAATGAATCGTTCGGCGTATTCCCCCGCCGGTTGCTCGCCAGTCTGCTCCCAAATGTAATTTGCCAGCGGCTCCAGTCCGCGTTCAACCGCCATGGCCGCCTTCGTCTTGCGTTTCGGTTTGTAAGGAAGATAGAGATCTTCGAGTTCGCTCTTGCTGTAGCACTTAAGAATTGTGGTTTTCAACTCTTCGGTGAGCTTTCCCTGTTTCTCGATTGAACCCAGGATCGTATCCCGCCGTGATTCCAGGTCGGCGTAGTACTGTCTCCTCTCATCGATATCCCGGATTTTGACCTCGTCGAGATTACCTGTCGCCTCCTTACGGTACCGCGCTATGAACGGAACCGTGGCTCCCTCTTCAAACAACCTGATCGTGGTTTCCACGCGCGCGACGGGCGCGCCGACCTCTTTGCTGATCCTCAGGAGGACTTCAGGACTAAACATGGCGTGAAACAAAAATTATGCCAGAAGTCTTCAATCAGTGCTCGCGATCTCTTTGTATGCCGTATTTGCGGCCCTCAGTATCGACCCACCTTGAAAATGAATCCACAGTCGTTTCATAGCGAGACGTGTTTTCTTTTAAACGACGCGAGTGGGCCAACGTCACTGTGCCACTGCGCTCGATGTCTTGAACCAGATCGTACTGGTCCTGCATAACCCGCAGCAGATCGGCGATCAGTTCGTCGCTGCGCTTGGAGACGGACGGGCCATGGTGCAACTGATCGATGGCTTTTGAAATCTCGTTACGCGTCCCGGCGAGATTCGTCGTGCGGCCGCTTTCAATCTGCTGAGAGGACGCTTCGAATGCCTTCTGTGCAGTATTGATGGCATCAATGAATTCCTCCGTCGAGGAACCGGTTCCGATTTGCATCACTCCACGGGGCAGATTGCGAACCGACAAACGAGGACCATCGTAGTGCACGCCGACTTCATAAAAGCATACAGCGATCATCGCGAGCAACGCGACTTGTATCGATTGGAATCCGGGATGAGTCTCTGCTCCCGGCTTTTGAAAGGGAACAAGGGCGGCGAGCGCCGCGCCGGCCAGCAGTCCGCCGATGTGAGCGGAATTGTCGATCTGCGGTATCGTGAAACCGATGATCAGATTTATGACGATGACCGGAAGTACGCCGGTTCCAACCGCGCGTTTGAAGAAAGTCGGGATCTCGCTGCGATACCTGAGTCCGAAGACCAGCAGCACGCCGAACAAACCGAAGATGGCTCCCGAAGCGCCGGCAGAGATCGTGTACGGATGATAGGAATAGCTGGCATAAACACCGGCCACTCCCGTAAGCACATACAGAATGACGAAACGCGCACCGCCATAGAGCTTTTCGACCTGCGGCCCGACAATCCAGAGAGCGTACGAATTAAAGAACAAGTGAAGCAATCCGATGTGAAGGAAAATCGGCGTGACGAATCGCCACCACTGTCCCCGAACAATTTCGGGATTCGATTTCACTCCGAACGCCATCAACGTCGCTTCGTTGCCGCTGCCGCCGGCGAACGCCATCAGTAGAAACACGACGATATTGAGACCGAAAAAGATATAGGTGTAACTTGGACGGCGGGTCCAAACCGCGTGAAGAAATTCGAGATGGTCTTCGGGAATCATGGTTAAGAAGAATTAGCCACAAAAAGGTGGAAATTCGGGGACAGACACCTAAATCACCCGAATTCAACCAAAGAATCTTAACTGAATTCGGGTGATTTAGGTGTCTGTCCCCGAATTTCCACCTTTTTGTGGCTAATTCCCCTTTAGATCGTTTTGCAATATCTCGGCGATCTCTCGCGCAGCCGCCCGGGCTTTGTCCAGTTCATTCGGTCTAAAGGAAATGGCCGCAACGACCGAATGTCCCCCGCCGCCGTATTGTTCGCACAATTTCGCGAGATTTTGACGGCGCTGGCGTTTCGTCCACGGGTTGGTTCCCACGGAAACTTTTGCGCGCACCGCCGACTGGCTCACGCCGACGCTGTAGACGCTCTCAGGAAACAGGTAATAGGGAATGAACTTATTGTAGCCGTCCAGGTCGTACCCACTGACGTCGAACTCGATGACACCATCAGTGCACCTGGCGGCGCGGCGCATGATCTCGATGGATTCGAAATGGTGCTCGTACAGGTTTTCGAAGGTCGAACCGATCTCCGAATCATTCATGACGTCGGCAAGCGATTTGCGCTGCAATTCTCGAATGATCTTATGGATGAGCTCCGAATTGTGGCTCGCCTCGATAACCAGCATCAGTCGCATCGCTGATTCTTTCAGCTCGACGGCCGTCTTTGCATCGGGA
>Ga0137394_10004032_pt1 | contig 11096 bp, 11 predicted proteins | sample czobulk116metaG_FD_108278 | JGI IMG/M metagenome (GOLD analysis project Ga0137394, IMG submission 108278) | Vadose zone soil microbial communities from Angelo Coast Range Reserve, California, USA - czobulk1.16 metaG | ecosystem: Environmental > Terrestrial > Soil > Vadose zone | place: USA... | reverse complement strand
CAGCGCCGCGTGCGGCTCGATGTAACCCTGGTGGACCGGCGCCGTCTTGAACTCCCGCTCCACGATGACGTCGGCCTTGGCGAAGCCGGCCTCGATGTCCCCCAGCACGATCTCCACGCGCTTTGCGACGTTCGACGGCTTGTCGGGCTTGGGGTCGACGCCCGCCGTGAAAAGATCGTCGTGGAGCAGCGGCGCGCCGGGGCGCATGGCCTCCTCGACGTCGATCACGTGCGGCAGCACCTCGTACTTCACGTCGATGAGCTTGAGCGCGCGCTTGGCGATGGCCGTGCTGGTGGCGGCGACGGCGGCCACGGCGTGGCCCTCGTACAGCACCTTCTCGCGGGCGAGGACGTTCCGGACCACGTCCTTGTAGTTCATCATCATCTCGCCGGCCGGGATGAACTCCGAGGGCTGGTCGGCGAAGTCATCGCGGGTGACGACCGCCTTCACGCCGGGCAGCGCTTCGGCCTTGGAGGTGTCGATCGAGACGATACGCGCGTGGGGATGCGGGCTGCGCAGCACGCGGCCGATGAGCTGGCCGGGCAGGCTGAAGTCGGCGCCGAAGCGGGCGCGCCCGGTGACCTTGTCCATCCCGTCCGGGCGGATGGTGCGCGTGCCGACGTACCCGTGTCCGTTCGTCTGCGTCTCGGCCATGGCTAACCCTTTCTCATTGCGACCGCAGCATCCTTCACCGCGCTCACGATCTTGTCGTATCCGGTGCAACGGCAGAGATTGCCGGCGAGCCAGTAGCGGATCTCGGTGTCGCTCGGATTCGGATTGCGCTCCAGCAGGGCGCGGCTGGCCACGAGGAATCCCGGCGTGCAGATCCCGCACTGCAGCGCCGCGTGCTCCAGGAACTTCTTCTGGAGCGGATGCAGCGTCTCGCCCCTGGCCATGCCCTCGATCGTCTCGATGCGGCGGCCGGCCACCTCGCAGCCCAGCACGAGGCACGAGCAGACCAGCCGGCCGTCGAGCGTGACGCTGCAGGCGCCGCAGTCGCCGGAGGCGCAGCCTTCCTTGCTGCCGGTCATGTTGAGCGTGTCGCGCAGGACGTCGAGCAGCGTGTCCTCCGTCTCGCAGAGGAACTCCACGGCGTCCCCGTTCACAGTCGTCTCGATGTGATGCTTGGCCATCAGTTGGTCCTCGCTCGGTCCAGCGCGATCAAGGCCGCGCGCCGTGCCAGCACGCCGGCGACCTGGATGCGGAACTCTATCGTGCCACGCTTGTCGTCGATCGGCGCGCAGGCCGCCCGCGCGGCGGCCTCCAGGCGGTCCTGGGCGCCCCGCTCCAGGCGGCTACCGACGATGGCCTGCGCCGCCTCGCGGACCAGCAGCACGCGCGGCGCCACCGCGCCCAGCGATACGCGCGCGTCCATGATCGTCCCGCTCGCATCCACCGTGAGGCTGACGCCCGCGCCCACCACCGCGATGTCCATCTCCGTGCGCGGGATGAAGCGCAGGTAGGCGTCGCTCGAGCGCGGCGGCCGCGGCGGCAGCCGGAACGACACGACGAACTCGCCCTTGCCGAGCGCGAGCTTGCGGGGGCCGAGCATCACGTCCTCCACCGGCAGCTCGCGCCGCCCCTGCGGCCCGGCCAGGATCGCCACCGCGCCCGCGGCGATGAGCGCCGGCACGCTGTCGGCCGCCGGCGAGCCGTTGCAGAGATTACCGCCCAGCGTGGCACGGCCCTGCACCTGCGTGGAGCCGATGAGGTTCGCGGCCTCGACCACACCCGGCCACGCCTGCTTGAGGCGCGCGTGCTCCTTGAGCTCGGCCCCGGTGACGGCGGCGCCGATGCGCCACCCGCCCTTGTCCTCGGTGACCGCGCGCGTCTCGGCGATGCCCTTGATGTCCACGATCAGCGCGGGATCCACGATGTCCGCGCGCATCTGTACCAGCAGGTCGGTTCCGCCGGCCAGGACGCGGGCCTCGCCCGCGCTGCCGGCGAGCAGCGCCGTCGCCCCTTCCACGGTCTCGGGTGCCTCGTATCGCATCAGCGGTAGGTCCTCTTTCGTGCCTCAATATCGCCCACGAGGCCGGATGATGACGGGCCTTTCGCTCCCTGTCAAATGACCGGCGGCCGACTGTGTCCCGGCCAGCATGTACCACGCCCCCTCGAGGCAGGCGTCGCGACGGTTTGACAAACTACGTGCGGGAGCGGCGCGAGAAGGACTTCGTGCGCTCGGTGCTCGACGTCTACGTCAGTCCGACCGTCATCCAGGAGATCGTGAGCGGCGGCGTGGACCTCGCGCTCGGCGGCCGCCGGCGCCCGCTGACCATCCTGTTCGCCGACGTGCGCGGCTTCACGGGGCTGTCGGAGCGGATCGCGCCCGAGCCGCTGGTCAGCCTCCTCGGTGAGTAGTTCGCCGCCTCGACGCGGATCATCCTGGCCCACGGCGTCACGCTCGACAAGTTCATCGGCGACGCGGTGATGGCCTTCTGGGGCGCGCCGACCTCGTACGACGACTACGCGCTGCGCGCGGTGAAGACCGCGCTCGAGATGCAGGCGGCGGCGCGCGTCATCGACGCCAGCGCGCAGGCCCGCCTGGGCGAGCGCTTTCGCATCGGCATCGGGATCAACTCCGGCGACGCCGTCGTCGGCCAGATCGGCGCGCCCGAGCGGCTCAGCTACACCGCCGTCGGCGACCCCGTCAACGTGGCCGCCCGCGTGGAATCGCTGACGCGCGAGAAAGACGCCGACATCCTCATCACACAGTCCACCTACGAGCTCGTGAAGTTCGAGGTCCAGGCCGAGCCGCTCGGCTTCATGCACGTGAAGGGCCGCACCGATCCCGTGGGCCTCTACCGGGTGCTGGGGCTGAAGGAGACCGCGAGCGCTGTGACTGGCCGCTGAGCTGCAACAGGTGGCGACAATCCCGCGGTACGCACTCGCCTATACTGCTCTGCGTGATCGGCACGATTACTTCGGCCGCTCGGCGGGCGTACTACTCAGGCACGCTCGTGGCGTTCTGTGCGGCCGACCGCGACGAGATCTTTGCGCGGATGGCGCTTCAGAACGACTTCGACCTCACCGGCACTCAGCGTGAGGCGTGGCTGGAGCAGGCGGAGATACTCCAAGAAGTTCTAGCCCGCCACACCGGCTCCATCTACCTGGAGTTCACGATTCCGCGCATGGGCCGCCGGATCGATGCGGTCGTCATCATTGGGTCTGTCATCTTTGTTCTCGAGTTCAAGGTCGGTGAGCAGACGTTCAAGGCACAGGACCTTGATCAAGTTGTTGACTACGCTCTCGATCTCCACAACTTCCACGAAGGCAGCCACGACACGTACGTCGCCCCGGTGTTGATCTGTACGCAGGCTCGCCGTGACCGGTTGACCGTACCCGGCGTACCGTCCGTGCATCGTCTTCTCGATGTGGCGAAGACGAACGCCGAGGCATTGGCGTCGACCATCGACCACATCTTGGGATTGGTACAGGCGCCCGTGATCGGAATCGACCGGTGGGAGTCGAGTGGATACAAGCCCACGCCGACGATCATCGAGGCAACGTTAGCGCTGTATCGGGGGCACTCAGTCACGGACATCTCGCGGAGTGACGCCGGAGCGACGAATCTGAGCACGACCGCGGGAACCGTCGCGTCCATCATCGCCGCCACCAAAGCACGTTCGGAGAAGACCATCTGCTTCGTGACCGGGGTCCCCGGCGCAGGCAAGACACTTGTCGGCCTCGACGCGGCAACCAAGCACATCGACCACAAAGACGAACTCTACAGCGTGTTCCTGTCAGGCAACGGCCCGCTCGTCGCCATTCTTCAAGAGGCGCTCGCGCGCGACAAGGTGCGTCAGGAGCGGCTCCGGGGTCGGCCGTCACGCAAGGGAGCGGCCCTGAGCGAGGTCCGCGCCTTCATCCAGAACGTCCACCACTTCCGCGACGATTGCCTCGTGGACATGGCAAAGCCTCCCATCGAGCACGTCGCCATCTTCGACGAGGCCCAGCGCGCTTGGGACCTGAAAAAAACCGTCGACTTCATGACGCGCAAGAAGCGGCGGCCGGACTTCAATCTCTCCGAGCCCGAGTTCCTCATCTCCTGCCTCGATCGACACAGGGACTGGGCGATGATCATATGTCTCGTCGGCGGCGGCCAGGAAATCAATACCGGTGAGGCCGGGATTACCGAGTGGTTGACGGCACTGAATCGCTCGTACCCGCACTGGAAGATCTACGTGTCCGACCGGCTCACGGATAGCGAGTACGACGCAGGACGGGTTGTTGAAAGCCTGCGCGGGCGCCAACACGTGCAGTTCAAGCCAGATCTGCATCTGGCCGCCTCCATGCGATCTTTCCGCAGCGAACGAGTGTCGAGGCTGGTCAAGGAACTACTCGATCGCGAAATGGACGCCGCGCAAGAAAGTCTGCGAGCGGTCGAGGGACGATACCCGATCGCGCTGACACGCGATCTGCACACGGCCCGCCGATGGCTCCGAAGCAAGGCACGAGGCTCGGAACGGTATGGGATCGTCGTGTCTTCGCAGGCGGAACGCCTCAAGCCGCATGCTCTGGACGTCAAGACGCCGGTCAATCCCGTTCACTGGTTTCTCAACGACCGGGACGATGTCCGTTCGTCCTACTACCTTGAGGACGTCGCTACCGAGTTCCACGTACAGGGCCTGGAACTCGACTGGGCCTGTGTCGTATGGGATGCCGACTTCCGATTCGCGGCACGCGACTGGGAGCACTGGTCATTCCGCGGCAACAGCTGGCAGCGCATCCTCTCGCGTGAGCGGCAGCGTTATCTGAAGAATGCGTATCGCGTGCTGTTGACACGGGCTCGACAGGGCATGGTCGTGGTCGTTCCGCGCGGCGATGACGAGGATCCGACGAGGCGTCCGGCGTATTACGACGCGACCTTCGACTATCTGGTGCAGTCCGGCATGGAGCTTATTTAGCTGTCCCCGAGCCCTCAGGCGCGCGCGAACAGCTCGCGGGCCTGACGGGCGCGCGCCCGGTCCAGCGCGTTCTTGGAAGGATCGCGCAGCAGCTCGTAGAGGTGCTGCGCCGCGAGCGCCGGCGGGATGATCACGTAGGCCGCGCCCTCGGCATAGAGCGCCCGGGCCTGCTCGAGCGTGTCGGCCGTCACGATGACGCGGGCCTGTGGCGCGAGCGAGCGGACCAGGCGCAGGAGCCGATGGTTGTCGGTGCCTTTCAGGAACCAGTCCGACACGCTGGAAACCACGATCTGCGCGTTGGCGACCCCGGCGTGGCGCAGCGTGTCCGCGTTGGAGATGTCGCCGTAGTGGCAGTGCACCCCGTCGAGCTGCAGGCGCTCCAGCGTCTCCGGGTTGAAGTCGACGGCGACCAGGCGGGCCTTCATCGCGGGTGACTCGCGCTCGAGGTGCTGCACGAACGCGAGGCCTTCGCGGGACACGCCGACCAGGAACACGTCCGGGTCGCGCCGGGCGGCTGCGACGCCGGCCTCCGGCGCGCGGGCCGGCGCGCGGGCGACCCAGGACGGGACGCCGAACCCGCGCAGCGAGCGGGTGAGAGCGCTGGCGATCTCGTGGTTGAAGAGGATGCCGTAGGTCGAGATCAGCGCGGTGATGAGCAGGGTGAAGAGCACGAGCGCGGACGTGTCGGGCCCCACGTGACCGTAGGTCGCGCCGAGCGCGACGATGACGAGCGAGAACTCGCTGACCTGGGCCAGGTTGATCGCGACCACGCCGGCGCTGCGCAGATCGACGCGGAGCAGCGCGAGCATCGGGACCACGACGACCAGCCGGCTGGCCATCACGAAGAGCGCGGCCGCGCCGGCGAGCAGGAGCAGCCGCGGCGTCGGCAGCGGAATCTTCAGGCCGAGCGCCACGAAGAAGAGCGTCAGGAAGAAATCGCGGACGCCGCCGAGCCGCGCGGTCACCTCCGCCCCGTAGGGAAAGCCGGCGATGACCAGGCCCGCGATCAGCGAGCCCATCTCGCCGGAGAGCCCCGCCTTGGCCGCGGCACCCGACAGCAGGAAGCACCACGCCATGGAGACCAGGAGGACGAGCTCGGTCGAGGACGCGATGCTGCGGTAGAGCGCCGGCAGGATGTAGCGGGCGATCAGCACGGCGGCGACGAGCAGCCCGACGCCCGCCACGATCGATCGGGCCAGCGGACCCACCTGGAGATTGCTCAGGTTCGGCTGCACCGCGAGGAAGAGAATGGCCCAGAGGTCCTGGAAGACGAGGATTCCCAGCGTGATGCGCCCCGTGAAGGTGGCGATCTCGAACTTGTCGAACAGGAGCTTGACGACGATCAGCGTCGACGAGAGCGCGAAGGCCACCGCCAGGTAGAGGTGATCGAACGTCCCGCCCGTCGCGATGCCCTGGACGGCCAGCCAGCCGAGCCCCGCGCAGAGCGGGAACTGCAGGAAGCCGGTCACCGCGATGGCGCGGCCGGCCTTCAGCAGGTGGGGGATGTTCATCTCGAGCCCGATGATGAACAGCAGCAGGAGCAGGCCGATCTCCGAGATCAGCTCGATGCTCGCCTCGTCCGTGATGATGCGCAGGCCGACGTGCGGCCCGAGCAGGGCGCCGCCCACGACGTACCCGAGGAGCAGCGGCTGGCCGACGCGGCGGGCGAGCAGCGCCAGCGCCGCGGCGGAGATGATGCTGACGGCAATCGCCGTCAGCAGGTCATGCGATGGCAACGGGCCTCAGCGCGGCGTCGCGCGTGCGAGCTCGGCGGCCGCGGCCCTGGCCACCGCGGTGCCCTCGAAGAAGCGCGGGTTCTGCGTGCCCCACAGGTGCACGGCGTTCGCGAACGTGAAGGCGCGGAAGTTGTCCCGGCTGATCACGCCGTCGTCGACCAGCTCATGGGCCTCGACCAGCGGGTCGCGCATGTCGATCACGTCGAAGTGGCCGATGTCCGAGCTGTAGAGCGCGTTCAGCGTGGCGCCGAACGGGTTGTGCGGGTTGAAGGCGGCGGCGTTCATCCGATCGTCGGCCTCGCAGCCGAAGTAGAACGGCTTTGCGTAGAGGTCGACCCAGTCCTCCTTGCGCGTGATCCGGCAGGCCGAGAAGTCGTCGAGGTCGGCCACGCCGCCGGTGAGGTCGTGATCCTGGTCGGGCCAGCCGTCGCGCGCCTGGAGCGCCGCGACGGTGTCGGCGTCGCCGTACTTCTCGGCCAGGCTCATCAGCAGGCCGCGGTCGAGCTTGCGCGGATCCATGTGTTCCAGCGCGCGGGCGTTGCGGCGCTCCCAGTGCTCGAGCAGGTCGCCGAACAGCTGGCAGGCCCAGCCCACGCCGCCCTCGAGGAACGCGAAGCGCAGGGCGGGGAAGCGCCGGGTCACGCCGCCGAGGAAGACCGCCTTGCACACCGCGTGGCCGGCGGCGGCGAAGTGGCCGATGTGGTTGTAGACGAAGTTGGAGGGCGACAGGCGCAGGCCCTGGTTGCTGCCCGCGCTGTGGAACGTCGGGGCGATGCCGAGCTCGACGCACTTGGCCCACACCGGGTCGTAGTCGTGGTCGCTGTCGAGCGCGAGCACGTCGTACCAGACGGCCAGGCGCGCCACGTCGGGATCGGAGCTGGGCGCCGGCATCCGTCGCGACATGCCGCTGCCGAACATGCCCACCTTGGCGCCGAGCTCGCGGGTGACGTACTCGAGCTCCGCGATGGCCTCCTCCGGCGTGTGCATCGGGATGATCGCGGCCGGCGTCATGCGGTCGCTGAACTTGCCGAAGGCCTCCGCGGTCACGACGTTGTGGGCGCGGATCACCGCGCGGCGCGTGGCGTCGTCGCTGATGCGCGGCATGCGCAGCCCCGCCGTCGGGTAGATGACCGCGAAGTCGGTGCCGAACTCCGGCATCCGCTCGTAGAGCAGCCGCGGCATCATGGCGGTCGCGCGATCCAGCGTGTTCTCGGCCTGGCGGCTCCAGAACGCGGGTTGCGCGATGCGCCGGCGCTTGCGCTCGGCCACCGACATGCTCAGCGCATCGCGCGTGGTCTTCATGGCGGCGAGGAATCCCTCGGCCGCGAGGTCGCCGCCGACCTTGCGCATCCGCTCGGCGAAGACCGGGTCGAACTCGACCCAGTGGCCGTCGCCGTCGATCACGGGATGGTCGAGACTCGAGCGGATCTGGGCGGGCGAACGGTGTCCGTTTGAGCTCATGTGCCTTCCTCCCAGGACCGGCGGCTTGTGGGCGGAAGCCTACCATAGGGTCTCCGGCCGCCGGGTTGCACGTCTGTCGATTTCCCGGGCGCTCGTTCGACCTATGGGTGAAGACCCATTTTTCAAGGGAGGTCCCGATGCCCAGCGTTACCCAGCGAGTCACGCCGTTCCTGTGGTTCGACAACCAGGCGGAGGAGGCGGCCAGGTTCTACACGTCGGTCTTCCCGAACTCGAAGATCCGGGCCACGAGCCGGTACGACGATGCGACGGCCAAGGCCGCCGGCCGGCCGCCCGGCACCGTCATGACCGTGGACTTCCTGCTCGACGGCCAGGAGTTCGTCGCGCTCAACGGCGGTCCTGCCTTCCACTTCACCGAGGCGATTTCCCTCGTCGTGAACTGCGACAGCCAGGCGGAGATCGACCACTTCTGGAGCCGGCTCTCGGCGGACGGCCACGAAGTGGAGTGCGGCTGGCTCAAGGACAAGTACGGTCTGTCCTGGCAGGTGTGGCCCCGCGCGCTGAACGACCTGCTGACGGGCGATCCCGAGCGCGCCAAGCGTGTGATGGCCGCGGTCATGACGATGAAGAAGCTCGACCTCGCGGCGCTGAAGAGCGCCTGAGCGTCGCGCCCCGGGTGTACCCTGTGCCGGTCCGTAGCACAGGTCCATCCCGGGGAGGATGACGCGATGACTGACCGCCGAGACTTTCTTCGCTTCGCCGCCAGCGGTCTCGCGCTCGCCGCGCTCGGGCCGCGCGCGGCGGCGGCACAGGCGCCGCTCAAGATCGCCATGATCGGCGCCGGGCGCGAGGGCAGCGCGCTCGGCGCGCTCTTCGTCAAGGCCGGCCACCCGGTGATGTTCTCCTCCCGGCGTCCCGAGACGCTGAAGGATCTCGTCGCCGGCCTCGGGCCGCTGGCGCAGGCCGGCACCGTCGAGCAGGCGGTCGCCTTCGGCGACGTCGTGGCGCTCGTCGTGCCGTATCCCGCCATCGAGGAGATCGGCAAGGCGCACGCCGCCGCGCTCGCCCAGAAGGTCCTGGTCCTGGACGTCAGCAACCCGATTCCCCGGCGCGACGGCGAGGAGTACGTCAAGAAGGTCAACGCCGAGGGCGGGGCTGGCGTGATGACGGCCAAGCTCGTGCCCGGCGCGCACGTCGTCCGCGCGTTCAACGCCATCGGCTCCACGCAGCTAGCCGGGCTCGCGCATCGCGCCGGGAATCCGGTCGGCGTGCCGATCGCCGGCGAGGATGCCAAGGCGATCGCGACGGCGGAGGCGCTCATCCGGGAGATCGGCTTCGAGCCCGTGCTGGTCGGCGGCTTGCCCATGGGCAAGCACCTGGTTCCGGGGACGCCGCTCGCCGGCGTGCACACGCCGGCCGAGATCAAGCAGATCGCCGGCACGCTGCGCTGAGCCGGGTGATCCGGCTCTTCGACGTCAGGCCCCACGAGGTCGCGGTGGTGGCCTGGTGCTGGCTCGACATCTACTGCGTGCTGTCGTCGTACTACGTCATGCGGCCGATCCGCGACCAGGCCGGCGTGGCAGGCGGCGTCCAGAATCTCCAGTGGCTGTTCACCGGCACGCTCGTCGTCATGCTGCTGCTGAACATCCCGTTCGCGTACCTCGTGAAGCTGCTGCCGCGACAGCGCTTCGTCGCGATCACCTACCATTTCTTCGCCGCCAACATCCTGCTCTTCGGCGCGCTCTTCCACGCGGCCGACCCGGCGCAGGCGGTGTGGGTCGGGCGGGCCTTCTTCATCTGGGCCTCGGTCTTCAACCTCTTCGTGGTGTCGATGTTCTGGCAGCTCAACGTGGACGTGTTCGGCCCCGAGCAGGGCAAGCGCCTGTTCGGACTCATCGCCGTCGGCGCCACGCTCGGCGCGATGTCGGGCTCGTTCATCACCGCGGCGCTGGCGCGGCACGTGCCGCCGCTCGGGCTGCTGGTCATCGCCGCGGCGCTGCTCGAGATCGCAGTGTTCGCCGCGGGCCGGCTGTCGCGCCTGGCCGCGGCCGCGGAGCCGCCGCGCGCGGCGCAGGAGGCGCAGGCGCCGATCGGCGGCGGCGTGCTGTCGGGGATCACCCACGTCGTGCGCTCGCCCTATCTCCTCAACCTGGGGATCTTCCTGCTGCTGTTCTCGATCACGTCGACGTTCCTCTACTTCCAGCAGGCGGCGGCCGTCGGCGGCGCGTTCAAGGACCGCGCCGCGCAGACGCAGTTCTTCGCGACCGTGGACCTCCTCGTGAACTGCCTGGCGCTGGTCGTCCAGCTCTTCCTCACCGCGCGCATCGTGATGATGCTGGGCGTGGCGCTCACGCTCGCTGTGCTTCCCGCGCTGACCATCGTGGGCTTCGGCGCCATCGCGCTCGTGCCGACGCTCGTGGCGGTGGCGGCCTTCCAGGTGATCCGCCGCGCCGCTGACTACGCGGTGGCGCGGCCGGCGCGCGAGCTGCTGTACACGGTCACCGCGCGCGAGGACCGCTACAAGGCCAAGAGCGTCATCGACACCGTCATCTACCGCGGCGGCGACCAGGTCGGCGCGTGGTCCCTCGCGCTCCTGCGCGGGGCGGGTCTGGGGGCCGCGCAGGTCTCGGTGGCGGCGATCCCGCTGGCCGCGCTCTGGCTGGTCAACGCGCTGTGGCTCGGCCGCCGGCAGGAGCAGCTGGCGGACCGCCAGGCCGGCGCCTGAGCACCAAGGTCTATGCGGTCGTCTTCGTCGCCGCCCTCGGCGCGCTGCTCCTGCTCGGGATCACCGCCGCCGTCTTGCAGCGGACGGCGGCGTTCCGCGCCGGCGTGGCGCTCGAGACGCCGGTCAAGATCTTCGTCTTCGCGGTGTTCCTGGCCATGGGGTTCAGCGCCATGCCGCTCATGCTCACACTCCGCCGGCGCGCTAGCCCGGGCGCTGCTCGATGAAGCGCGCCAGCTCGTTCATCTCGCCGTCGAAGAACGCGATGACGGGAATCGAGCGGTAGAGCCCGCGCTTGAGGTACTGGTCCAT
>Ga0137394_10004030_pt1 | contig 11101 bp, 11 predicted proteins | sample czobulk116metaG_FD_108278 | JGI IMG/M metagenome (GOLD analysis project Ga0137394, IMG submission 108278) | Vadose zone soil microbial communities from Angelo Coast Range Reserve, California, USA - czobulk1.16 metaG | ecosystem: Environmental > Terrestrial > Soil > Vadose zone | place: USA... | reverse complement strand
GTCATGCCCGCGGTGTACGAGCGGACCTCGACGGCGATGTCGCGCCACCGCGCGCGCTGGGTGAGCGCGACGACGTTCCCGCGGTCGCCGTAGATGCTCATGAGGTCCGGATAAAGGTGCGCGATGCGCAGGTCCATCACTTCTTCGTGGCCTTCTTCTTCGGCGTGGGCTTCTTCGTCTTCGCCGGAAGCGAGTCCGCATACGCGAGACCCCCGGCCATCCACTTCTTGAGCGCGGCGCCCTTCATGTCTTTTGCCGGCACCTCGACGTACTCACCCATCGGACGCCCGGGCATCGGCTCGAAGCGCTTCTGCTTCGCGCGTGTCGCCTCGTCGGCGCGCACGGCGATCTTGGGACCGAACGTGAAGGCGAACATGTTGCCCTTCACGAAGAGCGCGGGGTAGCTGAACATCGTCCTGCGCTCGACGTCGCCACGCGATGGCGAGGCCGCGTCGAACACCGCGACGACCTCCGGCGGCGTCTTCGTGAACTTTGGCATCTGGCGTCCCGGCACCTTCTAATCCTCCCAGAACGGCTGCACGTGTCCGCGCCGCGCGAGCTCGCCGCGGAGCGCGAGCATCGCCGTGTACGTCGCGAGGACGACGAGCTCGCCGCCCGAAGGCACGCCGCCGACCGCGCGGTCGATCGCGCCACCCCACGCGTCGACGACCTCGATGTGATCGACCGGGACGCCCGCGTACTTGAGGCGATTCGCGAGATCGCGCGAGCGGATGCCGGTGACGACGGCGTGCTCGAGCGTGGGCGCGAGCGATTCGAAGTCCGCATCCCAGATCCACGACACATCACGTCCGTCGGCGTCGCGGTCGTTGAGCGCCGCAAGAAGTCGCGAGTGGCGGCCGGTCTCGAGGAGCGCGCCGATCGCGGCATTAAAGCCCGCGGGGTTCTTCACGAGCACGAGGCGCACGAGGCGACCGTCCACCGGCAGCTGCTCGAACCGGCCGAACGCCGGGCGGAACGCAGCGATGGCCCGTGAGGACGTCGCGAGCGGGATGTCGAGCGCGCGGGCGGCGGCGATCGCCGCGAGTGCGTTGTACGCGTTGTACAGGCCGGGCAATGGGACGCGGATAGGGTCGAACGCCGTCGCGGCCGGAACGCGCAGCCGCAGCTCGCTGCCAGAGGCGTCGAGCGTCACCTTCGTCGCGCTCACCTCGCGCGGCGGACGCGCAAGGCCGCAGTTCGAGCAGGACCAGTCGCCAACGTGCGCGAGGATCACGCGCGCGTACTTGAGCGGCGACTTGCAGCGCGGGCAGCGCGTCGCGTCGCTGATGGCCTGCGGCACGGTCCCACCGACCAATGGGTCGTCAACGCCGAAGTACGTGACCGTGCCGCGGTGCCGCGTGCCCAGCATCGCGACGATCGGATCGTCGGCGTTGAGCACGAGCCTCGTGTTCGAGTCGAGCTTCGCGATCCCATCGGCGATGCGCCGAGCAAGCGCGTCGATCTCGTAGTAGCGATCGAGCTGGTCGCGAAAGAGATTCGTCACAACGAGGACGCGCGGCGCGACGCGCCCGAGCACGCGCGGCAGCGACGCCTCGTCGACCTCAAAGAGTCCGAAGTCGCCGCGCGGCACGCCGCGCCAGTCGCTGTCGGCGACGAGCGCGCCGGCGATGCCACGCTCGAGGTTCGAGCCGGAGCGGTTGTGGATCGGGAACCAACCCGCGCTCCGCGCGATGTCGGCGAGCATGCGTGTCGTCGTCGTCTTGCCGTTCGTGCCAGACACGAGAACGACGCCGTGCGCGAGCGAGCGCGTGACCGCGGTGATGAAGTCGGGATCGAGCTTGAGGGTGACGAGGCCCGGGAGCGCGGTCGCGCCGCGACCAGCGGCTTTCAGACCGAGGCGCGCGACCTTTCCGGCGACGTTCGCGAACGTCGCGAGGGCGTCAGGCACGAACGAAGCCTATCCGCGCGATCGCTCTAGACCGCGGCGGCCTGGACCTCGCGCAGGAGCATCTCGAGCTCATCGACCGCGCGACCGAGACGGAGCACGAGCGCTTTCGCGCCCTCGCCCGTCGCGCCCGCGGCCTGCAGCGTGCCGAGCTCCTCGAGCCGAGCGAGCTCAGCGGCGGCGTGGCGCAGCCGCGCGAGCGAGAGCGACGCGGGGAGACTGCGGCGCAGCATCGCGACGCGCTCCTCGAGCTTCTCGAGGCGGCGGCGGAGCTCGTCCTCGAGATCCTCCGCGGGCATGTCGTCGAGGTGTTTCACCTCGTTCTGGAGAGCGCCGAGATCGCGCTGCACGAGCTGCGCGGCCTTCTCGAGCGAGTAGCCCTTCGCCAGCGCCTGCCGGATCCGGATCACCTTCTCCATGGCGTACACGTCGTAGTCGTGATCGCCGTCGGCCGACGCCTTCACCAGGCCCTTCTTCGTCCAGTAGATGAGCTGGCGCGGCGTGACATTGCAGACGCGCGCGGCCTCGGCCGCGGAGAGACGGAGGCGTGAAAGCACCTCACCGTCGTTGGCGATGAGGATGCGCGCGAGCACATCGCGAGCCTCTGCTTCGGCCACTGCTCCCCTTTGTCCGCGCCCCAGCCCGGGCGCCAAGGCAGTGTTCGGGACGCGGCGGTGTCATGTCAAGAACAGAGACAGATGAGCCGCTTTCGGCCCACGCCACGCCGGCTATCGGCGAGCGGCGGCCACCAGCCGTTGGCGGTACGCGACGCGAACGGTGACGTGATAGCGAGAGAGCCGGCCGCGCGCCCACTCGGCCCACATGCGCGCGATCTCGACTCCGACCGGATCCTTTACCTCGCTCGCCTTCACCGCGGCGGCGACGGCGGCGTCCCACGAACGCGGCGATGCGCCGGTGGCTTCAGTGAGACGGACGACCGAGGCGGCCGCGCTCTTAGGACGTGCGGGCATCGGCACCGGAACGTGGACGCTTTGTCGCCGGCCGCTCGGGGTGACCGTTCGTACGCAGCTTCTCCGGCTCGATCGGTGGCAGTGCCGCGACCTCGAAGAGTTGGTCGATGAACGCCGCAATGCGCGCGCTCAGCATCTTCCGCGTCTCGGCGCCGGCGCGCGGCGCGAAGAGGACCCCCACGGCGACGCCGATCGCGAAGGCGCGGATCGCGGCGCGGACGACGGCGAACATCCCGACCTCCTAGCGGCCCTTGGGCGGATAGCCCTCGAGACCGAACTCCTTGATCTTCGCGTAGAGCAGCCGACGATAGATGCCCAGCATCTCCGCCGCCTTCGAGCGGTTCCCGGTGGCGTCGCGGAGCGCTTTCATGATGAGGTCCTTCTCGTACTGCGCGACGGACCGCTTGAAGAAGGACTTCTCGACCGGGATCTCCTCGCCGCCCTCCTCGTCGCCCGCGCCGTCGTGATCGCCAAAGGGCAGCTCACGGCTGGTGATGACTTGACCGCGCGAGAGCACCACCGCGCGCTCGACGACGTTCTCGAGCTCGCGCACGTTGCCCGGCCAGTCGTACTCGACGAGGCGCTTCAATGCTTCCTCGCTGATCGTCGCCGGCTGCGCGCTCGCGCTGTAGCGATGCTTCGCGAGGAAGTGCTCGACCAGAGCGGAGATGTCCTCCTTGCGATCGCGCAGCGGCGGCATGTGGATGTTGATGACGTTGAGCCGGTAGAAGAGGTCGTCGCGGAACTTCTGCTGCTCGACCTGCTTCTGCAGCTCCTTGTTCGTCGCGACGATCACGCGGATGTCCACCTTGATCGGGAGCGAGGAGCCGACGCGCTCGATCTTGCGCTCCTGCAAGACGCGGAGCAGCTTCGTTTGCGTCGCGAGACTCATCTCGCCGATCTCGTCGAGGAAGATCGTGCCCTTGTCCGCGAGCTCGAAGCGACCCTTGCGCGTGGCCAATGCGCCGGTGAACGAGCCCTTCTCGTGGCCGAAGAGCTCGGCCTCGAGGAGCGTTTCGGGCAGCGCGGCGCACGAGACCTTGATGAGCGGCCCGCTGCGGCGTGAGGAGTTGAAATGGAGCGCTTCCGCGACGAGCTCCTTGCCGGTGCCGCTCTCCCCGGTGATGAGCACGGTCGCGTCCGCTTTCGCGACCTTGCCGACGACCTTGTAGACCTCCTGCATCGCCGAGGAGTTCCCGACGATGCGCTCGGTCTGCACGAGCGACGAGATCTCGTCGCGGAGGACCTCGACCTCTTGACTGAGATCCTGGTACTCGAAGGCGCGCTTGATGGTGTGCGAGATCTTCTCGAGCTCGAACGGTTTGGTGATGTAGTCGAACGCGCCGAGCTCCATCGCCTTGATCGCGGCGTTGGAGGTTCCGAATGCGGTCATGATCAGAACCGCCGTATTCGGAGAGGCGATCTTCACCTTTTGAAGCGCCTCGATGCCGTCGAGCTCCGGCATGCGGACGTCCATGATCACGAGGTCGGGGCTCGATCCTTTGACCTGCTCGACGACCTCCGTACCTGTCGCCGCCTCGAGGACGGAGTGGCCTTCGTCCGTCAGCAACTGCTTCAGAAGCGAACGAATGCTGGCGTCGTCGTCCGCGACGAGGATGGTCCGCTGGGCCATGCTTCTGTACGGTTCCTTCCCAGAACAGGGCCGTGGAGCCGCTCACGCGGCAATTCCCCGTCTGCAGGCCCAAGTTTGTGTTCCGCCAAGCGTACAAGTCAAATCGGCCGTGGGCTAAGCGGTTGACCTTGTTGGCGTACGCCTAGGGCACGTCGCGGATGACGGGAAGAAATGCGGCTGTGAGCGCGGCTCCGAGAGTGACCAAGCCAGCGAACGCCAGGAAAACGTCGACACCGACGGCGTCACCGATAACGCCGCCGAGAAAGATGATCGGCAGCCAGCTGAGGTTCGTCAGCGCGATGCGTGCGCCGAAGACTCTGGCCGTCATCTCCTGCGGCGTGTTCTCTTGAAGGATCGTGACGGTCGGGACGAAGAAGAGAACGTTCGTGAAACCCAGAACAGCGAATAGTCCAAGGGCTAGCGGGTACGACGGCGCGTTGGCGATCACGACGATGACGATGCCGGTCGCGGCGAACCCGAAAAGCAATGAGCGGCCCTTCGGCACACGTTTCAGATATCCCGGCAAGATCGCGCTACCGATGACCGCGCCCAGCGCGATCGCCGCTTCCGAGCCGGCGTAGAGCACGGCACCAGCGACCGGGTCGTTACCGGCGAATCGACGGATGAGGAACACCGGCGTCAAAGTGTTGATGACCGGATTCGCGAACTGCGCGACGAGCGAGAAGATCGTGTTCGAGCGGAGAATCGTCGACCGCCCGATGAACGACAACCCGGCAACGGCATCACGCCAGACCTTCGACCAGGTCATGCGCTTGACCTCCTCGCGCAACACAACACGCGCGAGCAGCACAGCGGAGAGCGCGAATGTAAGCGCGTCGACGTAAAACGCGCCCTCGCCTATCGCGACAACGAGTGCACCACCGGCGAGCGCGCCGCCAATCTCCACAGCGCGGTCGGATGCGTATACAAGTGAATTCCCCTGCGCGAGATGGTCGCGCCGAAGCAACGCGGGGACAACCGCGCCACGGGCCGGCGCGAAGACCGCACCACCGATGCCCGCGAGGAACGCCAGCGCGAAGATCACGCCGAGAGGCGCGTTGAGGAATAGCAGGATCGGGATCGCGCCGACGATCACGGCGCGTGCCACGTCACACCAGAACATCGCGCGGCGCGGACCCACGGCATCGGCGATTGCGCCGCCGAAGAAGCCAAACAGCGCGTTGGGGATGCTCGCAACACCGACGGCCAAAGCGGTTAGAAGCGCTGATTGTGTAGCCCGATAGGTCACGAACGTCAGAGCGATGAGCGTGATCGGGTCGCCAAATCGACTAATTACCTGCGCGAGCCAGAAGAACGCGAAGTTCGCGGATCTGACGCTCTGCGAGTTCGGATCGGCTTCCTCTTGGAGCCACGTGAATGGAATAAGAAAGCCGCCAAACGCGATGAGCAGGTCTCCGATGCTGTACACGGAGCGGCCGAGACCGAACGGGATGATGTCCGCAAGAAATGCGAGGCGGGTGTCATCGTTGAGGATGATGTGCAGCGAGTCACTTGGCGCATTAGCTCCTACCGCCTGCGCGGTAGTCGCGTCGTACGGCATGCCGGCGTTGAAGAAAATGACAAGCACGTTGCCAAACGTCCCTAGAGCAATGAGCGCGGCGCCTGGCACTTCGCGATTCGCTGCCGCGACAACGCCGATCCCAACCAGACCGATGACATACACGGTGAGATCCGCAGTCGGGACAAAGAAGGTCCAGAGGCGGAGCGCCGACGCCACGACGAGTAGCGGCCACCACTTGAGTGAGAAAGTGGCGAGGCGACGCCAGTCCCCACCAAATGCAACCCCCGCTGCTATGCCGGCAAGAATCCCACTAACTAGCATGCGCGTCGCGGACGAGCGGATCCCGCGCTAGGCGACGCCGTAGTTTGTCCAGAGTCTCGTAGTTGATCGGGGGCAGGTCGCTGACTTCGAACGCGTCCTTGCCCTTCTTTTGGACGACCTGCTCAAGCGCCCGCACGATCCTTGGGTCGAACTGAAAACCCTTGTACTTGTTCAATTGTTCCATCGCGCGGTCGTGACCGATTGCCTTTCGATAGATTCGATCGGACGTCATTGCCTCGTACGCGTCTGCCACGATGATGATTCGGGACCCAAGTGGAATCTCCTCACCCTTTAGTCCCTCCGGATAGCCGGATCCGTCAAAGTTTTCATGATGGTGAAGCACTATCGGAACGAGGGGTCGCAACGCGGCCGACGGCGCAAGAATCGAAGCTCCATAAATCGGGTGACGACGCATGAGGTCGGTCTCGTCTTCATCCAAACGCTGCGGCTTCATGAGGATTCGATCCTCAACACCAATCTTGCCGATGTCGTGCAACAAGCCGGCAAGTTCAATCTGCTCGATCAGGCGCTCAGATAATCCGACCTCGCGCGCGATTGCACCGGCAATCCTCGAAACCCGATCAGCATGACCGCGCGTGAATCCGTCTTTCGCATCGATGGCCTGAGACAGAGCTTGAACTGTTCCAAAGAAGAGCTCGCGCGTCTCTGCATATTTGCTAAACGCAAAGCGCGCAAGGTACAGAGGAACCATAAACATCGCCGCGGCCCAGAGCCCAACCTTCACTGCAATCTCGCTCATTAGCCAACCGAGTGGTACGAGGGCAAACAGGCCAGTCAATATGTTGCTGACGCTTAGCGACCAAACGCGCCCGAGTGGCACCTGGGCACGGAGACTCGCGGCGCTGATTCCCAACAAGAGATTCACCACGCTGAACGCGAGTCCCGCGAGGCCAATCTGGGCGACCACGCCGAAGGGGTCATCGGGTCGCACCGCATCGCGCGTGAGGTCGAGGGCTAGGTATGCCGCGAACGCTGAGAGTAGGTAGTCGAACCTGTTGTAGAGGGTCGCCCACAAGGGGATCTCGCGTCGGATATCGCGAAGCTCGATCGTCCCGAGAAGCGCGATCCAACAGATTGCGAACGGGTTCGACAGACCTGGATCAAACGCGCACGCAATAAGTGGCGCGGTCGTTGTATGAGCGACGACTCCGCCTGGTAAGCGGACCGGGAGCATCGCGAGAGCGAAGGTCATTGCTGTCCAGAAGAAGATTCGGCCGAGGTCGATTCCCGCCGCCGGAGGAACAGAGACTCGGAGCAGGACCAGCAGTCCGGCCGCTATCACGGGATAGATCAGCGGACGCATGCGGGCTGGAGCGATTAGTTGGCTGGACACGGGACGGCAAGGATAGCGATGGGCGACGTTTGGTCGGTATCCCGACAGAAACGAAAAGAGAGCCGGTTAGGCTCCCTTCTCGTGCGCTTTCATGCGCCTCTAGAGGACGCTAATTGACGTTAAAGGCCAGAGATACCTGCTCCGCCGCCCAAGACGAGTGCAGCAAGGGCCGCAACAGCAGCGAGAACACGACGCATAGCACACCCTCCCTTCGGTAGGCTCCAGGCCCTACATCGGCTTCGGCCACCGATGGCTTAAGGCCGTGCCAGGCGGCGATACGTCCCCGATACCCAAATTTCGAGCGGTAATTCGGCGCGGCAAGCCCCTGGACCGTCGCTAGAGTCGTGCTCTTAGGTCGCGCAGAAGGGGAACGGCGGGACCGTATGCCAGTCGGCTTGCCGGAGTTACCGGACATTTGGGCACCGGTTGGCGTCGCGGAGTTGCCAGATGGACTGGCCGCGGCCTTCCAGGAGCACGATTGGGTGCGTGTCCGCAATGAGCTAAGCACCCTCATGGACACCGCAATCACTGATGGCGCATACGGTCGGGAGCTGCTTCAACTCGTTCTCGCCCTACCGACGGGCGTGGATCCCGTATTCGATCGCTATCGGGTCGCAGCAATGGTTGACCACGGAGACTGGGACGGGGTTCGCACACTCGCGCCGCAAGCCTCTGAGCCGAATGAGGTTCGCGGCCTGCGTGAAATCCTCACCGCAAACGTGGACCAGGTCGCGCTTCCGCAATGGACCGAGGTGCACGAGCGCGACTTGTTTGAGATCTACGAGTACCAGGCACGACGAGCCGTCGGTTCGATGAAGCACTGGGCGCGGCGAATCACCGGTGTCTATCCGGAGACTCTCTGGAAACGTGATCATGTGGCAATCGGTCGTCACCTCCGCTACCGGCAACTGCATGACAACGTCATGACTGCAATTGCGGAGGGCCAGGGCGGAAAGCTCGAGATCGATCACGCCTTAGCAAGTGAAGCAACTCGCCTCGGGGACGACGCCGAACCCCTGCGAGACGTCGCTGAGGATCTTCGGAATCTTGTCAGAGCAGCGATGGGTGACTCGCACAGGTTCGAACTGAACTCGCCGAAGAGAATCTGTTCGGCGACGGGACCTTCGCCCATCGGCACCTGGGAAATCCTCCTCTATCTGATGCCGTTCCTTCCCCTCACACACGATGACTGCCTTTCTTGGTCGGCCCGTCTCGCGGGCTACATCGCCGCGCGAATCGGCGCACCACGATGGCAGCTGCAAGCAGACACTTGGCGGGTTGCGGCCGAAATACGCGAAGGCGCAGCCGCTAACAGGACCGAACTAGCGGGTCTCGTGGCGCGCGCTCGTCGCGCGACGCCCGGGCTCAAGGCTCTTCCCGCTTACCTCTTGGGCTACACGAGTCGACGTTACGAGTTCTTCGACGAAGCCCAACGTTTGGCGGGGCGCTCCGGGAACATCTGGCTCCAAATCAGCGCGATGGCCTGGATGACCGCGCTCGATCCGCGGGCACGAGTTGCGAAGCGACTGCGACAACTCATTGAGACCACAGGCTGGCGGCGCCTCGTACTCGTGCCATCGGAGATCGCGGCGGATGCTGCGCTGGGGATGACGTCGCTCGGCGAGCGCTCCGACGCAATCCTGGATATGGCGTTGATCGCGGACCGCCCGACCGTCACTACCGCACTGATCGCGCGCTACATCGACGACCCAAACACACCGGCGGCGACACGGCTCTCAGCCGTGAACGCACTCGGGCGCGTCGGAACGACACACGCGCGCGAGATCCTCGCGCGACTCGCGCAGCGGCGCGACGACGTCGGCAAGGCCGCGGCGAAGACAGCAGAGGGCCCGACGTACGGACTCAGCGAGCGCGAAATCGAAGTGCTCAGCCACGCCGCCGACGGCCTGACCAATAGACAGATCGGCGAGAAGCTCTTCCTCAGCCCGCACACCATCGCGCGACACCTCGCGAATGCGCGCGCGAAGCTCGGTGCGTCGAACCGGGCGGAGGCGGCAGTCCGACTGCACCGAGCAGGGATCGACTAGGCCGCCCGCGGGCCTTCGTCGCCGCCGCGCGGAGTCCGTGTCGGCGGGACGAGGCGAAGGAACTGTCCGGTCGACGTGATACGACCGCGCACGTTGCGACGATTGATCGGGAACGGGATCAGCTTGCTTAGCCGCGTGGTCATCTCTCCCCCTCCGCCGGTCGGGGCCGGCGCGAGGCAAAGATGGCGCGTCTCTGGGGAGCGTTACATCGCGTGGATTGACCACGGGCATCCAGCCAAACGCGCTAGATCCGCTCGTACCTTTCGACGTCAATGACGAAGACGGTGGCGCCGCCAAAGGTCACTTCGACCGGATAGGGCATGTAGAACTCGCCGGGCTCCATGATCGGCGGCATCGGGCTGATGTGCTGCGTCCGAGCGTGGCAGGTCTCGCGGATCGTCGCGAGCACGTCGTCCACCTGCGGCTCCTCGACGCCGACAAGAATCGACGCGTTGTTCTGTTTGAGGAAGCCGCCCTGCGAGTGAAGGCGCGTCACGCGGTACTCCTTGTCGGTGAGCGCGTCGACGAGCGCGCCGGCGTCCTCAGGGTGGACGATCGCGATGACCAGCTTCATCGGGCGCGACTCTAGCGCGCCGCTGCGCGGGCGCCGAGGAGTAAGTGGAGCTCACGCTGCACGTCAGCGGCAATGGACTGCTCGTCGCGATCGGCGTCGATGACCACCCACCGCTTCGGCTCCGCCGCGGCGAGACGCCGGTAGCCATCGCGCACGCGCTCGTGGAACGCGCTGTCGAGGACCTCGAAGCGATCCCACTTGCTCTGCGCTCTCCAGCCCGAACGCGCGAGCCCCTTGTCCACCGGGATGTCGAGGAGGAAGGTGCGGTCCGGGACGAGGTCGCCGCACGCGAGGGCCGTCACGGCGCGGATGTCGTCGAGCGGGACGCCGTGGCCGTGGCCCTGATAGGCCATCGTCGAATCGAAGAATCGGTCGGCGATGACGGTCTTGCCGGCGTCGAGCGCGGGCACGATGACCTCGCGCACGTTCTGCGCGCGCGCGGTCGAATACAGGAGCACCTGCGCCTCAGGACTGAGCGCGATCTCCTGCGCGTGGAGCACGATCTCGCGGATCCGCTCCCCCGCCGCGGTCCCCCCGGGCTCGCGCGTGAGCACCGCGTCGTGGCCGCGCTGCTTCAGCATCTCGTTCAGGAGCTTCGCCTGGACCGACTTGCCGGAGCCCTCGCCGCCTGCGAACGAGATGAAGAGGCCGCGCGTCATCGATAGATCTGCACGCGGCGGACGGGCTCGTGCCCGGTGGAGCGCGACGAGAGGGACGCCTGCTCGGCGAGCTCGTGCTGGAGGCGGCGGACGTAGGCGTTCTGCGGCGCGAG
>Ga0137394_10004027_pt1 | contig 11107 bp, 9 predicted proteins | sample czobulk116metaG_FD_108278 | JGI IMG/M metagenome (GOLD analysis project Ga0137394, IMG submission 108278) | Vadose zone soil microbial communities from Angelo Coast Range Reserve, California, USA - czobulk1.16 metaG | ecosystem: Environmental > Terrestrial > Soil > Vadose zone | place: USA... | reverse complement strand
TGGGTCGGGCCGGACACTGCAATAGATCTGGCGCGGGTTGCCAAACCAAAACCGAAACGTGTCGAGATGATGAATCGACATGATCCGCAATGTGACCCAGCCCATCTCCGCCTGCCATGGCATCCAGTGGGGAATCCCGCGCATCTCGATGGTGGCCACGACCGGCTCGCCGATGGTACCATTCGATAAAAGCGTCTTGGCGGCGCGCACTGATTGGTCGTAGCGCATGTTCTGATTTACCGCCAGGACAATGCCGGCCTTTTCGCAAACCTGGACGGCTTGCCGCGCCTCACGATAATCCATCCCGAGCGGTTTTTGCGCGAGGATCGCCTTGGCCGTCCCGCGCGCGCACGCTTCCTTGATCAGGCCGAGTTGGGCGTTTGGTGGGACGGCGATGTCGAGGACTTCGATTGATGAGTCATTGAGCAGTTCCGTATACGTTCCGTGAACTTTCGGGATGCCATGGCGTTCAGCAACCTTGCGCGCGTTCTCCGGATTGCGTGACGCGATCGCCACCGGATTAAAGCCTGCCTTTCGATAGGCGACTAAATGGCAGTCGTTAACAATGAAGCCGCTGCCCAGAATACCGATTCGGTAATCCTTCCGCTTGGGAAGTGGTGCATTGATTCCGAGGTTCACCAGTCAGCCTCCAGAAACCAACCGATGTGCCGCCAGGTTTTGGAGTGCGCCAGTCCTCTGGCGCTTTTGCACCTCGTGGACGACGGAAAGCGCCAGAGGACTGGCGCACTCCAAAACCTGGCGGGGTAATCCGGGCAGCCGCTCCAATTCATTGAACGTCTCGCCATGCCTCGCCTCTCAGATCGCGTATTTCTTGCTGATCCAATCTGGAATCACTTCCGCTCGTCCGGTTTTCAGGCTGATCAGCGTGTAAACAAAATGTCCATCCGAACAGAGTTTGCCATTGGAGCTGCGCGAGATCTCAAATTTCACCTCGACCTCGTTGCGGCGAATCGCATCGATCCATGTTGCAACGCGAAACCGTTCGCCTAATCCGAGCGCGCGTTTGTATTCGACGTGGGCGGTTTTGATATACCAGCCGTAACCTGCTTTGAGGAATTCCTGCATCGGCATCTTATAGCAGCGCTCCATCTGGTCGTAACGAGCCGCGAGCACATAATCGAAATAGCGGCTGCCGTGCACATGTTGGTTCATGTCGATATCATCAGGGCGGACCTGCAATTCGGTTTCGAAGCGGGTACGGCCTAACTGGATTTGTGCCGCGGGCTCTAGGTCTTGAGACTTCATGTGCTCGCTGCGACACGCGGGGGAGCCGACAGGAATGTCGGCGCTCCGGCAAGCTCTGCGTCTTGAGACTTCATGTGTTCGCTGCGACGCAAAGCCTTCTCCTTGCGCCACAAAGAAGTCAATTCCGGATACGGCCTGGAAAAGTGCCTAAACTTTTATCCTGCCTTGCCGATATTAGGATCAGTAGAATTATGAGCACAAAGAACCTTGTTCGCACCATCGTGGCAGCCGGCCTGATTGCCTGGCCATCTGTCGAAATTTACCGGTTGCAAGCGGCTAAAAAGGACCTCGCAGCCCGGCTCCAGGTCGAATCGAAGGTGAACGTTCGGCTCGCTATGGCGCGCCAAAAGAACCAACTGGCGCAAGCGGCCCAAAAGAAGTTTTAAATTTCACGCCAACAGAATAGCGGATCCCACACTTTCCCAACGCCGGCCCGGAGCTTTGCTTCGCCGGCGTTTACGTTTTTTGTACGTCGATTGCTACGTAACCAATGCCGGATGTGCCTTTTCGGGATCAACTCCCAAATCTTTGACCGCCCTGGCTACGACTTTTTTATCCATCGCGCCTTTTTCGGCCAGGGCGTGAAGCGTCGCTACCACAACCATGTTTGCGTCGATTTCGAAGAAACGGCGCAAGTTCTCTCGCGTGTCGCTCCGGCCGAAACCGTCAGTGCCGAGAGCGGTTAAGCCACCAGGAACCCAGGGAGCGATCTGTTCGGGGACGATCTTCATGAAATCTGAAACCGCCACGAAGACGCCCTTTTCTTTTTCCAGAACGGTTTGCACATACGGCTTTCGCGGCGGTTCGGCGGGGTGAAGCATGTTCCAGCGACTCGCGTTGAGGGCATCGTGGCGCAACCGTTTATAACTGGTGGCACTCCAGACGTCGGCGGAAACGTTATATTTCTCGGCGAGGATTTCCTGCGCTTTGAGCGCGTTATAAATGATGGGGCCACTGCCAAAAATTTGCGCTTTGTGTTTTTTGCCTTCTGGCCCGGTCTTGAACTTGTAGAGCCCATTGAGGATTCCGCTTTCAACGCCTTCGGGCATAGGCGGCATGGGAATCTCTTCGTTGTAGAGTGTGAGATAATAGAAAATATTTTCGCCATCCTGGTACATTCGCTTCATCCCGTTTTGGATGATGACGGCAACCTCATAACCAAACGCCGGGTCGTAGGCCATCAAGTTCGGAATCGTGCTGGCCAAAAGCAGACTATGCCCGTCTTCATGTTGTAAACCTTCGCCGTTGAGTGTGGTGCGTCCGGCAGTCGCGCCCAAAAGAAATCCCTTGGCCATGATATCACCAGCCAGCCACATCTGATCGCCGACCCGCTGAAAGCCGAACATCGAATAATAGATGTAGAAAGGAATGGTGTACAAACCATGCGTTGCGTAGGAGGTGCCGGCCGCGGTAAACGATGCCATCGACCCGGCTTCGTTGATCCCTTCTTCGAGGATCTGGCCGTCCTTGGTCTCGTTGTAATAAAGCGTCGATTCCCGATCCACCGGTTCATAAAGCTGACCTTTCGGGGAGTAGATGCCGATCTCGCGAAAGAGCCCATCCATGCCGAAAGTGCGGGCTTCGTCGGGAATGATGGGGACAATGCGGTTGCCGATGAGTTTATTGCGGAGCAACCGGCTTAAGAGCAGGACGAAGACCTTGGTTGTCGAAGCAGCCGCTCCGCCCTTGAGGAAGCTTGCGAACTCGCCCAGGTTGGGAGCATCGAGCGGCTTCGCCTTGACCGTTCGCTTAGGCAGAAAGCCGCCCAATGCCTTGCGCCGTTCCAGGAGGTATTTTGTTTCCGCACTCTCTTCGGCCGGCCGATAGAAGGGCGTTTCGGCGATGTCTTCGTCGCTGATCGGAATATTGAAGCGAGCCCGAAATTCGCGAAGCTCCTTTTCGTTTAGCTTTTTTTGCTGATGCGTGACGTTGCGGCCTTCACCGGCTTCTCCCAGGCCGTAACCTTTAATTGTTTTGGCGAGGATCACTGTCGGCTGGCCTTTATGCTCCATCGCGGCTTTGTAGGCGGCATAGACCTTTCGAGAGTCGTGTCCGCCCCGATACATCTTATGGAGTTGATCGTCGGTCAAATGGTTGACCATCTTGAGGAGCTCGGGATGAGCGCCGAAAAAATGTTTGCGAATATAACTGCCGGGCTCGACTGAATATTTCTGATACTCGCCATCGACGGTTTCCTCCATCCGTTTCAGGAGGAGGCCATGCTTATCTTTTTTCAGCAGTTCGTCCCAATCCGTGCCCCAAATGACTTTGATCACGTTCCAGCCGGCGCCACGAAACACGCCTTCGAGTTCCTGGATGATTTTGCCATTTCCCCGAACCGGACCATCGAGGCGTTGCAGGTTGCAATTGATGACCCAGACCAGGTTATCGAGGTTTTCGCGCGCGGCTAAGGTCAATTGGCCAAGCGTCTCCGGTTCGTCGCATTCGCCATCGCCCACGAAACACCAAATCTTCGGTTCGCGCTCCCATTCCACGAGCTTTCGCGCCTTCAGGTAACGATTAAAGCGAGCCTGGAAGAGCGACATGATCGGCCCAAGGCCCATTGAGACCGTCGGGAACTGCCAGAACTCCGGCATCAGGTACGGATGCGGATAGGAAGAAAGTCCGCCGCCTTCGGCCAGTTCCTGGCGAAAATTGTGGAGCTGCCGATCATCGAGCCGGCGCTCTAGATATGCGCGGGCGTAATTTCCGGGAGTAGCGTGGCCTTGAAAGAAAATTATGTCGGCGGGGCCGCCGTCGTCACCACCGCGAAAAAAATGATTATACGCCACCTCGTAAAGCGTCGCGCAGGAGGCATAGGTGGAAATGTGTCCGCCCAGTCCGTTGTATTTGCGGTTGGCATTGACGACCATTGCCATGGCGTTCCACCTGATCAGGCTCTTAATGCGTGTCTCGATTTGCCAATCACCGGGATAAGCGGGCTCCTTTTCGGCCGGGATGGTATTAAGATAAGGCGTGGTAGTGGTTGGGGGTAGTTTGATTCCCGCTTCCCGCAAACGGTCGATCAGGTTATCAACGAAGTAAGGCGCCTGCTCGGCGCCCTGGCTGCGCAGCGCATATTCGAGCACAAATTCCAGTGATTCGAGCCATTTGCGCGTATCATCGCCGTTGCCATCGTGATCGGCAGGCGGTTTGGTACGGGGAGACGCTTGCTCCTCCGATCGGTTTCGTGGAGTTGCCGCCTTGGTCCCGCCTGCTTTACCCTTAACAATCACAACTGAATGATAAGCGACTCTGCCAGAATGCCAAGCGCGACAGCGCGTCAGTTGCTGGAGCAATGGAACCGCGGCTCTTGCGCGTTTAGCAGCGTCCTGGAAAAGCGGATCGTCTTCGGCGGTTGGACGCTCCCTTCCCCCTCACCCCATCCCTCTCCCTCGGGGAGAGGGAGAACCGGTCACAGTCTTTTTCAACAAGGTAGCCGTGGGCAGGAGACGCGGTCGTCGGTCTCCCTCTCCCCAAGGGAGAGGGATGGGGTGAGGGGGAAGGGAGCGCCCGAATCCCCATCGCGTCCACTCGCCGAGGCACGCTGCATCGAGCCTCCAAGATGAAGCTGCTCGACCTTACTCTGCCCAGTCCGGCCGCCAACCTTGCTTGTGATGAAGCATTGCTCGACTGGTGCGAAGGCGGGCGCTGCGAAGGGCTGCTGCGGTTTTGGGAGTCACCCGAGTATTTTGTCGTTCTCGGATACGCCAACAAAGCCTCTTCCGAAGCCGATCTTGAGGCCTGCCGCGAGCGCGGCGTCCCGGTGCTGCGGAGATGTTCAGGCGGGGGGGCGGTGCTGCAAGGACCCGGCTGCTTGAATTACTCATTGGTTCTGAAAATCGAGGGGGCGCTGCAAAGCATTACCGAAACAAATTGTCATGTCATGCAGCGCAACCGCGATGCCCTGCAGACGTTGCTGAAACAGAAGGTCGAGATACGCGGCACCACAGATTTGACGCTGGGCAATCTAAAGTTTTCCGGGAACGCCCAACGGCGCCGGCGCAATTTCCTGTTGTTTCACGGAAGTTTTCTTCTTCAATTCGATCTTAAGTTGATCGGGCAGCTTTTAAAGTTTCCCTCCAGGCAACCCGATTATCGTGCGGATCGGCCTCATTCAAAATTCCTCACCCAGCTCACGGTTTCCGCGCACGATGTGAAGAACTCTTTGCGGAAGGAATGGAACGCCAACGAGCCACTCGCCGCCGCTCCGATGGATGCAATCGAGGGGCTTGTCCGAACCCGCTATTCGACCGAGGCGTGGAATTTAAGGTGGTAAAGGGCCCGATCAGATACGGTTCGCAGCCCGCAAAACTGGCCTTTGAAGTGCTCTCAGTTCGCTAAATGCTGAGCAAAATCATGGTTCCTGGGTGGCTCTTTGTGGTGTTTGGCTCCAGCCTCTTAGCCGCGCCTCCTCCAAATGACAACTATGCCAACGCCATCGCATTGACGGGCTCTTCTGTCAGGTTCACCGGGACGCTTGCCGGCGCGACGATCGAGGATTACGAGTTTCAGGGGACCTGGGTCTACGGCAGCGGCACCGTTTGGTGGACCTGGACGGCGACTGATGCTTCCCCGGTAACATTGTACGTAGAAGCGGCGTCGACCCCCACTTATAGCCACGAAGGAGTTGTCATTTGGCAGCTGCCTGGGCCGTTTGTGGATTTTCTGCAAGCGAGACCGACAAGTTCCATTGCGGAATTGCCGATCCCAACGGCCGCGATAGATCCCTATCTTACCTTTGTGCCACACGCTGGATCGAACTATCAGATTCAGTTGGTCGGATCGAGTCACGCGACCTTCCAATTTATTTTAATCGCAACCAATTCGCCCGTCATCCTGGAGCAACCCAAGAGCCAGACTGTTTCTCCAGACGCCGGCGTGCTCTTGACGGTATTGGCCAGCGGTATTCGACCTTTCGGTTACCAGTGGCGTTTCAATGGAGCGGACGTGGCCGGGGAGACCAACCTGATGTTGGCGTTGACGAATGTCACGGCTTCCAATGCCGGTTCGTATTCTGTGGTTGTCAGTAATGTGACAGGAGTCACTACGAGTCTCCTCGCTTATGTCAGCATCAGTGAATCCGATCTTCCTCCCGCACTAGCCGTCTTTGGAGGTCCCGGATCAAACGGGCTGGATTTGACAATCAGTGCAGAAGCAGCTCGACATTATCGGATTGAATCATCGTCTGATTTGCTGACCTGGACGCCAGAACGAACCTTTATCGACCGGCCACAGCCAATCACTTCGCCATTATTTACTAGTGTCCTTTTTACTACGAACAGCACCAGCCACTTTCAGGCGAAGATCAATGCGAGTCCAAAGTTCATTCGGGCTTCAAATTACTTCCCTCAAAACGAATTATGTAATTTGTACTTAAAACAGCTCCGGTTCGCAAAGGACGCATGGTTTCGGGATGGAAAATGGGACGAGTCGGACAGGAGGCCCACGGCGAGTGACTTGCGTCCATACTTTCGCCAATGGCCGCCGTTCGGTTGCCCGCTTGGCGGAGTCTACTCCCTAAACTGGGCCATGCAGCTTCCAAGCTGTTCGATCCCCGGGCACGTCCTGGAGGAACCGAGGTGACTTATGCCCATTTGTTGTTTGACTAAGAGGGTGCTGCGCATAGTTGCAATCCCATTCGCGCTCTACCTAATCCTCGTCATCTTTGTTTACTTGGGGCAACGGTCGATGCTCTTTTTCCCAACCCACGCTTCACTTCCTACCAAGCTGACTCCGTGGTCGGACGGCAAGCGTACGATTGGCTACTGTCGAGAGGTGCCAAATGCCCGCACGGTTTGGTTGATGATGCACGGAAACGCCGGTCAAGCTGCGGACCGAGATTACGTTCTCAGTTGCATGTCTGATCAAGATTCTCTCTACGTGCTTGAGTACCCTGGATACGGCCTTCGTGAAGGAAATCCTTCCCTGAAATCGATGAACCAAGCCGCGTCAGAAGCGTACCACCTGTTGCGATCGCAGAACCAGAACGCTGTAGTTTGTGTCCTGGGAGAGTCTGTTGGCAGCGGCCCTGCCTGCTCTCTTGCCAGGGAGAAGGTTGCACCGGATAAGATCGTGCTGGTTGTTCCTTTCGATTCCCTGGCGAGCGTAGCCTCCAAACGGTTCTACTTTCTTCCCGTCCGCCTCATGCTTCGCGACGCCTGGGATAACGTGGAAACATTGAGGCACTATACCGGACCAGTTGAGATCTTCGGAGCCGTAGATGATGCGATCATTCCGATCGACCATGCGAAGGCTTTGGCGAGACAGATCCCCAGCGCTCGTTTTACCGCGATTGCCGATGGGCACAATGACTGGTCGGGAAACAGTCATGTGAAGATCACACGCTGAACGCGCATTCAAAATTCACCTTCACCGGGGTAAAAAGCCGTCAACCCGTCAGGACTGTTGCAGCAGAGAGGTTTTCGAAAATGAGACCCGTCAGGGTTGCCGTCAGGAAGCGTCAGGGGGAACGGGAATGACCAATGACGAAGCGCCGAATGACGACTCCTTCCGGAGGGGCACAATGACTAAGCAACAAAATGACGAAAGGGTTCGCAGACCGTGTATTTCGAGTGAGGTTGCCCCGGTTTGTCGGACAGGTGCTTGGTGTTAACATTCCCACCGGGGAGAGGCTAAAAACAGACATCGACCCGCAAACTCAATCCGCCAACTTCCAGACCTTTAGGGCGTTGGCTCCAAACCCGGTTGCCAGTCGCTTTCCATCCGGGCTGAACGCTACACCAAGGGCCTGGGGAACGCGGTTGTTTCCTGTGTCAAAAAAGACAAAGAGTTCTCTGGCGTTGGCTGCATCCCATACTCTGGCCGCCCCGTCTCTGCTGATGGAGGCCACGCGTTTGCCATCGGGGCTGAACGCCACGTCCCAGACTTGCTGACAGTGACCGGTGAAGGTGACGATTTCCCGGCCGGTAACGGTATCCCAGACTTTCGCGCTGTTGTCGCGGCTGGCTGACGCGATGCGCTTGCTATCCGGACTGAAGGCCACACCATAAACATCCTGGTAGTGCCCTTTGAAGATCAGCAGTTCCTTGCCGTTGGTTGCGTGCCAGACTCTGACTTTCCAGTCGTTCCCTCCCGCAGCCAGGCGTTCGCCATCCGGGCTAAAGGCCACGCAATGCATGGCGTCCCCGACCATGAGGTTGAGGAGTCACTGGCCAGTCTCCACCTCCCGTACCTCCACCCGATCACCAAGGGCCAGCGCCAGAGATTTGCTGTCGGCGCTGAAGGCGACGGCGTTCCCGTGTATCTCAAGACCTTCGAGCTTGCGGAGAGTTTGACCCGTCCGGGCGTCGAAGATGAATGCGGAGTGTTCGTGGCCCGATTCGGAGATGTATTTGCCGTCGGGGCTGAACGCCACATCCAAGGCGCTGTGTGTTCCTGTCAGCGTGAGGAGAGCTTCACCAGTATTGCTGTCCCAGACTCTTAATTTAATCCAATCTCCCGACGCGATGCGTTTTCCGTCCGGGCTGAAGGCGACTCTGTAGAGAACTCCCTTGTCGCCTTCCCCGGTAGCTCCCTTCAGGGTTAACAGTGGCTGATCCGAAATGGCCGCATCGCTGTGGTCACGGGGATGCCGCACCTGGTGCGCATAGAAGAAGGAAACCTTAAAGAGGATAACCAAAGCGACCAGGCCGATACCCACAGTGGTCCATAACAAGTGGGTAAAGTACAAATAGACTCGAGAGACGAATGTGGCGTCATCGATTGTCTCGATGGTCTGCGCTCCGGCAGCCACTGCCGTTCCTGCGTTCCCACTCATCCGTCGAGCGACACATTTGCCACGGATGCGAATAATCCAAAGCAATACCGCCGGAACGACAAAGCAACCAACCCACAACGCATACCATAAGCGAGCGACTCGATGCGCTGGCGCCAGGTAATGATCAAGAGGCGTTTGGTTCAGGTGGGCAAATTGCGGTCCGGCGAAAAATTCTATGAGGGGTCTTGAACAGTAATAAAGGACTCCGTAGACCCGATATTGCCAAAACAGGACGCAAATGAAAATCGCGACCAATAGAAAGCCGAAGTATTGCCCAACCGATGTCAGTGCTCGCCGCAATTTCCTGGCGCGCGGTTCCACCGCGTGAAGCTGTGACTGAAATGACGAATAGTCAAACCTCCGTGCGCCCGCTCATTCGACTGGATGCCTCATGCCTTACTCTCGAAACGGAGGCTGTAGACCGATCAGGGCGAGACCCGGGAACGCTACGAGCGTGCATTCCTGGATAAAGCGTTGACGCCACTCAACGACATCCTGCTCGTTAAAACCTCACCAGAAGCAATTCCAGACGCGCTGGGAACGGACCTGCCCTATTGAGCAGTATTGTCCACGGCGCAATAGGAGCATCCGCATTGTGGTCGCTCCACAGAATATTCAAGAAGTAACGACGCAATCCAACCTGGTCGAGGACATCGAATGAGCCAGAAACGTCGCGGACGAAGAGGCATCTTCGTGTCTCGATCGGCGAACCCGAGGCCGATGCCTTAAGCGCCCTCCTGACGGGAACCTCAAACAGAGCCCATCGGCGCTCATCAGCGAATATCAGCGGTTCGGAACTCTTCTCTTTACGTCTTAGATTTTACGTTTTACCCGGATTATCACCATGCCCGGCCGCGAAGTCTTGTGTCTCTTCGATGCGCGCTATGCTTGCACCAGTTTTCGTCGTGGTTGATCGAACGTCCAACCGTTTTTGCCTTTCAAAGGTAAGACGAACGAGACAGTCTTCTCAGGACATTCGCCTGGCAGGACCGCTGATAATGAAACGCAAGATTGCAGTTACCATGCACGCGGCGATTTCAACCGTCGCACTCGCGCTCGGCTTGTCAGCGGGCACGCTGCGTGCGCAGACAAATCTGGTCGCCAACGGCAGCTTTGAGGCGGGTCCAGCCGGCGAGGGGCAATTTACGAGGTGGGGGTGGCTGGGACCTGCGGACAACAACAGCCATTACGGCGTTGCCCAATCCAGCACCCCTCACGACGTGGCCGAACAGGGCATTTACTACGCCTACTTCCGGGGTCATCCCACGGACAATTCGCAGGACTGTCTGGGCACGACCGTCAACCTCACTGTGGGCGGGCTATACGACATCACCTACTATTTGGGGACGGACGGCTCCACGCTCGGCAACGGAGCCGCTATGTGGGTCGTCATTGGCTCCTCGTTTGGCATCAACCTGGCACAGGATGTGATGTTGACTGCTTTTCTGCCAAATTCCTCAAACGCCATACCGTATCAGAAATTCAACACCGTTTACCTCGCCACCAATGCTTGGCCGATCCTGTCGTTTCACGGGATAAACGCCACCAACGGGATAAATGCCGCCAGCGCTATCCTTTTGGATAACGTCTCCGTGGTGCTCACCTACCCGCCCTTGAGCCTCGGCTTTTCGCGGCCCAACTCGCTGGTCTTTACCTGGCCGTTTACGAACAGCCCGTATCGAGTTCAGTCCGCTGCTTCGCTCACGAACCCCCATTGGGTGACATTGACGAACGTTCCCGTGAACGTCGGCACCAACAACCAGATTGTTCTGCCCGTGTCCACCGGCATGCAATTCTTCCGCCTCACGCTGCCGTAAATTGGGCTCGCCTCCTCCGCCGCTTCGATCTTGTTGGCGAGTAGTTGCTGGGTAATCGGTGACTTGACCAAACACTCAATAACTACTTATTTTACCGAAGGTTTCGCTGCCTGTCAGGCGATGGGCCTGTGACTGCGAGTGTTGTAATTGGATAAGGTGCGTGCTCGAAGAGCATCTGTTCCTGTTCGATTCCGACCTCGGCCTCCAAATTTCGCTTAACTGTTGTAAAATTGACTTAACTTAG
>Ga0137394_10004026_pt1 | contig 11108 bp, 7 predicted proteins | sample czobulk116metaG_FD_108278 | JGI IMG/M metagenome (GOLD analysis project Ga0137394, IMG submission 108278) | Vadose zone soil microbial communities from Angelo Coast Range Reserve, California, USA - czobulk1.16 metaG | ecosystem: Environmental > Terrestrial > Soil > Vadose zone | place: USA... | reverse complement strand
CGCCGGTTTGTATGGACTGGTGGCGTACAACGTGAGCCGCAGAACCCGCGAGATCGGCATACGCATGGCCCTTGGCGCGGCCAACTCGGACGTGCTGCGCCTGGTGATGGGCAAGGGCTTCGTGCTGGTTGGGATGGGAACGCTGATCGGCCTGGCCATGGGTTTCGCCGTCGAGCAGCTCATGAATTCCATGCTGTTCAATGCCGGCGGCATAGACATTGTGGCTTATGTCATCGTCGTGCCGTCGCTGTTTCTGGTGACCATGCTGGCGGCCTACGTGCCCGCGCGACGAGCATCCAGAATTGCGCCAACACAGGCGCTGCGATACGAGTGAATCATGGTCCCGCCGGGGACCGTAACGAGGGTATTTTCCCAGGTCTAGTGCGGTTAGTTCGGCCGAAAGCACAAAATGCTCTAGCCGCTGCTGGTCAACTAACTTCATAACATCAGCAAGTCCGCCTCTCCTCGCTCTCCAGAAATCTAGATCAAGGCCGCAAAACAGGCCTACCGCAAACTGACCCGTCGCGCGAGGTCTAGGCGTTTGGATGTTCCCGCGGAGCACGATACACTGCGGACTGATTTCCTGAGGAGGGTGCATGCGGGCGGTGGTGACGGGCGGGGCGGGATTTCTGGGATCGCATCTTTGCGACAAGTTGCTCGCCGAAGGTTGGGACGTGCTGGCGGTGGACAATTTCATTACGGGCGCGAAGGGCAACTTGAGCCATCTAGCGAAGAACAAAAAATTCAAGTTTCAGAAAGCGGACGTGAGCAAGCCGCTGAAAGTGGCCGGAAAAGTGGGTTATGTGCTGCACTTCGCTTCGCCGGCTAGCCCGCCCGACTACTTGAAACATCCCATCGCCACGATGATGGTGGGCTCTGTCGGCACGCAGAACGCGCTCGAACTCGCATTGAAGAAGAACGCCAAGTTTTTTCTGGCCTCCACTAGCGAATGCTACGGCGATCCGGAAGTTTCTCCGCAGCCCGAAGACTACTGGGGACACGTCAATCCCATCGGGCCGCGCGGCGTCTATGACGAAGCAAAGCGTTTTTCCGAAGCGATGACCATGGCCTACCACCGGTATCATAAGGTGGACACGCATATCGTGCGAATTTTCAACACGTATGGACCGCGGATGCGGTTGAATGACGGCCGGGCGCTGCCAAACTTTGTCTATCAGGCGCTGAGCGGGAAGCCGTTGACGATTTATGGGGATGGAAAGCAGACGCGCAGCTTCTGCTACGTCTCCGATTTGATCGAGGGGATTTACAGGCTGATGATGTCGAACGAGCATCTGCCGACAAATGTGGGGAACCCGGCGGAGATCACCATTCTGGAATTTGCTGAGCGCATCCGCAAACATTTTGAGAATGCGCCGCCGATTGTTTTTGAGCCGTTGCCGCAGGACGACCCCAAGCGCCGCTGTCCGGACATTACTAAGGCCAAGCGCATCCTGAAGTGGGAGCCCAAGATTGGGTTGGAAGAAGGGTTGAAGTTGACATTGGCTTATTTCAAGGAGATCTATAGGAGGAAATGAGCTCGAAGGGGATATGCGCTGGCCCTGGGGAAACGGGCTATTCGCGGCCGAAGGAATAGTATTCGAAGCCTTTTTCGCGCATGCCTTGCGGTGTGTAGAGATTTCTTCCGTCGATTACCAGTTTGCGGGCCATGAGTTTTCCGGCGCGATCCCAATCGAGCTTGCGGAAAGAATCCCACTCGGTGCAAACCAGAGCGGCGTCGGCGTCTTGCAAAGCCTGGTAGGCGTCCTCGTGATAGTGAACTTGTGGAAATAGGGCCTTGGTGCGCGGCATGCCTTGGGGGTCCGTGGCATGAACGACCGCGCCTTCGTCGAGGAGGCGCTTGACGACTTCCAGCGCGGGAGCGAAGCGGATGTCGTCGGTGTTGGCCTTGAAGGCCAGTCCGAGAACGGCGACACGCTTGCCTTTCACCACCCATAGAGCCTGGCGGATTTTTTCAAAATACCTGTCAATGCGTTGTTTGTTGACGCGTTCGGTGGCCTTCAGGATGTCAAACTCAACGCCGACGGAAGCCGACAGGTGAATGAAAGCCTGCACGTCCTTTGGGAAACAGAAACCTCCATAGCCGAGCCCCGCCTTCAAGAACTGTCCACCGATGCGCGCGTCGAGTCCCATGGCATGGGTGACTTCCTCGACGTTTGCGCCGATCTTTTCGCAGAGATCGGCGATGACATTGGCATAGCTGATTTTCAGCGCGAGAAAAGAATTTGAAGCGTGCTTGATGAGCTCGGCGCTGTTGATGGTGGTAACGAGGAATTCGGCTTTGCGGCCCGGGGGACAGGTTCCGTTGTGCACCGGGCAGCGGAAACTGCGTTCGAGAATCGGACGGTAGATTTCGCGGAGCTCGGCGGCGGAGGAGGGATCTTCGACGCCGACGACGATGCGGTCCGGGTGGAAAAAATCCGCGACAGCGGTGCCTTCGCGAAGGAATTCGGGATTGGAGGCGACGCGGAATTTCACATTGGTCTTTTTGGAATACGCGGAAAGGGCACGGCTGAGTTCGAGGCCAGTGCGCGCGGGCACGGTACTTTTTTCGACGACGAGTTTGGGAGTTTTCGCTTCGGCGGCGATCTGACGGGCTACGTGGTCGATGGCGGAAAGGTCGGCTTCGCCGGAATCCTTCGGCGGAGTGCCTACGCAAATGAAGATGGCGTCTCCGGCGCGGATAGCTTCACCGGCGTCGGCGGTATAGGAGATCCGTCCGGCTTTGTGCGCGGACGCGAGGATCTGCTCGAGATGATGTTCGTAGATCGGAACGCCCCCGGCATTGAGCTTGACGATGCGCTCACGATCGATGTCCGTGCAAACTACCTCGTGCCCGGCCTCGGCAAGACAAGCTCCGGTGACGAGACCCACGTATCCACAACCAATGACTGAAAGACGCAAGACGAACTCTCCCTTAGGATGAGCTTCGGAGGGCGCAAACCCGCTCCGATGCGGAATGGCGACTGCCTATTTTGACCTATTCGTCCGGAGGAACAAAGCCTGCCCTTCATGGATGTTGCCAAAAGCGACGCATTTCTCCGGACGAGCACCATGTCAAGACGCAAGATCGATACCCTTGTTTCCTGGGAAATTCAAACCTTACGCCTATAGACAGCACCCCTGAGCCTAGCTAGTTTGAAACTAGGGTTATTCTCTCGGTTTCCCTCGGTAGCACTCGTCTGCGGAGGCAGATATGGGACGGATTCGTCTCGCTATTCGAATTTTCGCTTCTCTTGGGCTGCTCTTGTGCGTTTCCCAGGAGGCGGCTGCGCAATCTTCGAAACGGCTAGTCAAGCCCAGCGAAGAAAAGGGCGATTCTATCTCCGAGGCACGGCTAGGTCTGCGGCGCCCTCAACCTCGGCCCCGCGGACCCGAGATTTTCTATTGCGAGATGCCTGATACTTCCTGCCGTACCACGCAGGATACCTTTCCGATCGCCGACCTTCGCGATCTGTTCGTCTTTGTCGTGTGGCCCGGTGTGAGCGGCCAGCATGTGCAGACGGTGGAATTTCTCTTGCCGGGTGGAAGCATTTATTCCTCAAAAAGGACGCGGTTTTCGATTGGCCGTGCTTCGCCGGTTGCGGCTATGGCCATGGCCCCGGCGTACAAGAACGACGTCTTACCCGTCCCACCGGCCCCTCACTTGATCGCTGACGCCAACAAAGTCCATCCGGAAGGGATTCCCACCTTGCTCATGAAGAGCCGTGGCGATTCCTCGGTTCTGACGGTGCTGCCTGTCGGTGGAACGTACATCACGCAGAGAGATCTTAGCGGGACCTGGCGCGTGCGCGTTCTCCTGGATGACCGCCTCGCGCTTGAATCGGAATTTACGCTGGTCCCCCGCCCGCCCGCCCCCGCAGGCAAAGCGGAGGAAAAGGCAGAACGATGAACGCGGTTTGCAAACGTTTGCGCAATTGTCCCGGGATAATGCTCCGTTGGTTTCTCGCGCTGCTGCTTGTCTGCCCGGCGACGCCGCTTCTCTCGGACGAACAAACCGCGGTAACATCGACTCGAGATGCGACGGCCAATCAAGCTGCTCCCGCGACCAATAACGGTGCGGCGACAACGGTTTCCACGAATACCGCGCAAAATGCAAACCAGCGTTCCCTGGTGCGATTCGATCTCAGCACCACGGGACTGAACTCCAACGCCGCGCTGAAGACCTCGACACTCAATCTGGTTCCCACAACGCCGCTATTTCTCAGCCGCAGCCAGGAAGTCCATCGCATTACCGGAGGGACCGACTGGACGGAAGCCGGAGTCACGTGGAATACCCGGAATGGAGCGCTGGCATGGGCCGCACCGGGAGGCGACTTCGATCCCACGGCGGCGGACACGCAGCCATCGGGAACGACGGCCGGCACGGCGATTTCCTTCAACGTGTTGAGCGATTCGACTTCCGCAAATATCCCCCAGGGCTGGATCAATGGAACGATCCCGAACTATGGCTTGCTGGTGAAGGACCAGTTGGAAGACGGAGCCACGTGGTCCTACACGCGCGCGATTACGGCGACTGTCGGAGCAACTGCACCTTTCAACGGATACAACGGCTACAGCGCACAGGTCACCGGCTTGGACACGGCAACTCTTGTCGCCGCTGGAAAAATGCGTTCCGATTGCAACGATCTGCGCATTGCCCGCTTCGCGGCTAACACTTGGACGCAGCTCGACCGGCAGGTGGTCAATTGCAACACCGCCAGCACTACCATCTGGTTCAAGTTGCAGGCGGATATTGCCGCGAGTGCCACAGACGCGAGCTATTCCATGTTCTACGGCAATGCAAACGCGCCAGCTCCGCCGGCAAACCTGAACAATGTCTATCTGGCCTACGACAATTTTGACGCTGATACGCTCAACCAGCCGCCTGCGGGCTGGACTGTACAAGGTGGCGGCCCTTGGAACGTCGTGGCCGATGTCGGCACGAATCGGATCCTTCGCGAATCCAATGCCGCTGGCGGCAATCGAAATATCATCAAAGTGAACTCCGTCACCAACGAGAGGGACGTGTGGGTTCAGGCCGACCTTCGAATGACTACAGCCTTAGGACTGGAGAGCACAGGATGCCCGGTTGGGCGTGTTGGCGGGGCCACTGCTGCCAATCTGACCGCTTACCGTTCCTGCCTGCAGTTCATCACCATCGGAGTCCTTCCGAACCAGAGAGTGTCGCAGCTCGCGTATTGGAATGCCGGCGCGTTCAATAGCTTGCAGGAGCCGCTCTACCCCTGGGTCGACAGCACGTTCTATACCGTCGGCGGGGCATTTTTCGGAAGCCCCGCAACGCTGCGGACATTCGTTAACGGCATACTTCAGGTGCCGTCCATCGTCGGCAACAACAACGTTGCGACCGCCGGTTCCGTCGGACTTTTTGTCTATGACGGAAATCCGGTGAACTACGACTTCGACAATTTCCTGGCGCGCCGCTACACCGAGCCGGAGCCGACGACCGCTGTCGGCGCCGAATCGGCCAATGCTTTGTCGCCTTTATATGGATCTCGCGAAAACGGCGTCGCCAACCAGCCGACGCTCAACCTGCACTATCTGCGCGATGTGACTTTGAGCGCCCCAACGCTGGGAATTTCAGAAATTACTCTGAACTGGACGTTCCCGATCGGCTCCACAAACGCCAATTACGACGGAGTGTTATTCGCCAAGCGGACAGGAAGCGTCGCGCCGACTTTTGCTCCGGCGGACGGAACGGTCTACAACACCGGAGCGCAGCCCGTTGCAGGACAATTCATAGCCGCTAACACCGGCGCGTTCGCGACCCTCAGCGCCCTCGATGAAAACGGAGACAACAGCATCGTTCTTCCGGGCACGCAGTACGCCTACAAAGCCTACACCCACGATGCCACGGCCATTGCAGGAGCGGCTTCTCCGGCTGCGCCCCACTATTCTTTCGGCAACACCTCTACACAAACGAACACCACGGTGACGGGCGGGGGCGCGAACAAGAACTGGAGTTACAAAACGGGCGCAACGACTCTCGCAGCGCCTGCCTTGGATCCCGGAAATATTGTTGTTAGCGGTGGAAACGACAACACCATTCACGCCATGTCCGTGACCAACGGCCAGCGCAATTTTCAGCCGGGCGGAGCGATTGGTGTCACCGGCGGAACGATTCAGACGCGGCCTCCTTTGATCGCTGCGTCTGACACATCCCATCCCACCTGTAAAAACGTCTGCGCGGTCACTTATGTGGCTGCCGGCGACGGCACGGTTTATGCTTTCCGCGCGGACACGGGCGCCTTGCTGTGGCAAACCGCCGTGCTGACCACTGGCGCTGGCAGCGGTTTCCTGGCAGCCCCGGCGGTCCAGGTGAAGTCGTTCAGCGGCGTGGGCTACCTCAACGCTTTTGACCTGGTCATCGTTGCCACGCGAAATGTTGGTGCGGGCGGCACAACCAACAATAGAGTTTTCGGGTTGAACGGAAACACCGGCGCAACGGTTTGGACATTCAATCCGGGAAACATGGACATCGTGAACGCCACCCCATACCTAGACTACGTCAACAACATGGCCTGGATCGCGAGCCGCTCCGCTGGTGGTGTTGGCCAGCCCAGCCTTTGGCAAATCAATACCAATACTGGGACTCTATCGGCGTCCTTCAACCTGAACGACATCGACCAGGCGCCGACGCAAAACTTCGACGGCCGGGTGATCTACGTCACCACCAACGGCGGCGTGCTCTACGCCGTGCGCACGGATATTAACAATTGCGCCCAAAGCAGCGCCGCTCTCGGCGTTACTCCCCGGGGGTTTCCCATTCCCATTGAAACCGCGGCCTTGAATGACGACGTGTTCTTCTCCACCTCGACCGGGGTATCGAAGGTTCATGTGCTCTACCCCTTGGCAGTCTGTGGTCCAGTTACGTTTACGGTTTCACCGGGCGGGTGGGTCAATCCCGCGATTACAAACCCTTCTTCACTCATATTCACTCCGCCGCCGCAAGCCGAATTCATGTACGTTGCCTCTTCGGACGGTCATCTGTACAAGATTAATCCGACAACCGGCGCGAACGCGGCCAATCGCCTCATCAATGCCGGTGCGACGATCGGCGATCCGAGTTTTGACACCGTTATTCAGAAATTCTACGTGGGCGACTCGACCGGCCACATCTTCTCGTTCGATTTGTTTTAAGCGATCGGGCAGGGAAGCGCCGGCTCCTAACTTCTTTCGGCTTTGCCCATGAGCAAGCCGCGCAGCCCGAGGAGTACCAGGCGCGGCTGTCGGCGCACCACGTTCCACAATAAACGAGTGGACTCATCGCGGTTGATTTCGCCGAGCGACTGCCGCGTCGAAGCGTCCAGCAGATCCACCAGTTGCGAATAATCCTTCTGTGCAAAATGGTGCAGCGTGCGGCGGATCAGCCAATGTGTCCCCAATTCGCGCCGCAAGGCCGTAAGCTCCCGGCTCTTGCCATTCTGCAAAAGTGCCTGTGAGACGCCGAGCGCGCCGCGAAACCCAGTAACGATTCCTCCGACGGTTGAAACTTTGACCTGCGCGGCCGCGTCACCCACCAGATAGACTTCCCCGTTCCCGATTTGCCGCCGCACCGGCACCCAGCCGCGATACACGGGGATGCGTGCGCCTTGCCATTCGAGCGGCTCCAACTGCTTCTTTTCGAGAAAGCGTTCGAAGCAGCGCTTGGTGTCCCTGCCGTGCTCGCCGATCACACCCAGCGCGGCGCGCTCGGCCGACTCGGGAATCAACCAATAAAAATAGGGCGTATCGTCAGGCACGAACCAGACACGGGTCGTATCGGGAGGGCAATCTTTCGGCAGGCGCACGATGGCTTGAACAAGCGGCACCGTCTCGATCGGGGGCCAGCCGGAAGCGCGTGCCACCCGGCTTGCCGCGCCATCCGCGCCAACCACGCTGTCCGCGTGCAACTCCTCGTGCTTGCCGCCGGATTCCACCTCTAGCCGCAAGCCGCGCGCATTCGGACCGATTCCCAGAAAACGCGCATCGAACGACAGCGCCGCGCCGGCTTGTTGGGCCTCGCGGGCCAGCGCTAGAATCAGGCGCGAGCGCTCAACGACGAGATCGGGCTTGGTCAGCGCGACCTGCGCCGAGCGGCCATCGGTGAAGAGCTCGAAACGGCGAATTTCGTTGATGATGCTTTCGCGGGCGGAAGCTCCCATTTGATGGCGGAAGTGATCCGTAACAATCAGCGTCCGGGCCGCAGGTTCGAATTGTGGTTTTGATTCCAGCACGCGCACGCGGCGACCGCCGCGTGCCACCCTCGCGGCCGTGAAGAGGCCCGCAGCGGAGCCGCCAACAATGATGACTTCCCGCTCGCCCCGTCCAGGCCGTGGCAGTGCTTCCGTGTTTTTCACAGTTTCCGTGCTTCCCAAGGGGGTGCATTCCCTGCAAGTTTTATCCATCAGGGATCCCACCCCAAAAAATTTGCCTGCTTCCCGCTCGACCCGTGGGGGACTGTTCGAGTTGTGAGTGAGAGGGCGCCCGGTAAGTATAGCGAATCCACCATCGAGGGCCAACACGCGTAGAGTTGTAAAACCAGCGATGGGCCATCGATTCGAATCAGTAGGTTGTCTTAGGAAGCAGCGCGAGTCTTACGCGTCTGGCGCTCATAGGGCGCGCGCTCAAGATACGCAACGCCGGCAAAGATAATGCCAAGAGCCAGAGCTCCAACGAAGAAAGCCATGCGCGCGGAAAGATAACTGACGAGCACGGCTGCGCCGCCGCCGATGGCGCCGAGCACGTACAGAGTGAGAACGGCGCCTCGGTGGCCGAGACCTAGATTGGAAAGGCGATGGGCAGCGTGGTCCTTCCCGGGCGTCGCAAAAGGCAGCAGCCCGCGCCGCGAGCGAGAAATCGTCACCAGCGTAGTGTCGAATATTGTCACGCCCAGGATTAGAATCGGCGCAAGCCAGGCGGACAGATGATTGGAGTTCTCTAGGCGCAATTTCAGCCCCAGCGTAGCCATCAGGTAACCCAGAAACATGGCGCCGCCATCACCCATGAAAATCTTTGCAGGCTTGAAGTTCCAGCGCAGAAATCCGGCGGCCGCGCCGAGGACGGCGGCAGCCAGAGTGGTAACCAGCGTCTGGCCGTTCAGGTAGGCCAGCATTGCAAAAAAAACAGATGCCATGGCCGCGACGCCTGCACACAAGCCGTCCATGTGATCGAGGATGCTGAATGAGGCTGTAATTCCCACCACCCAAACAACCGTGAGAACGGCGTCCAGAAAATCCCCGCTACGCCCGCCCACGAGCACGCTAAAAACCTGCGCCCGAATTCCGCTCACAAGCAGTATCGCCGCCGCCAGCGGCATGCCCACAAACAGTTTCACTTGATGATGGAGCAGTCCTCGGTCGTCGAGAATGCCGACGCCCGCAACGAGCGTCCCGCCGATGAGGATGCCTACAATCTGGGCGCGCGCAGGTCCGTTGAAGGCAAACAGCACCGCGATTACCACGGCCGCGTACATCGCCAGGCCGCCAAGAAGTGGTATCGGCGTAAGGTGAACTTTGCGCGGCCCCGGCAGATCGACCATTCCAACGCGCAGAGCTAGGGCGCGCACGGGAACAACAAGCATCAGCGACGCGAATAGTGCGATGAAAAAAACCAGAAGGTCTGCGGCCATGCAACCTCGTTTATCAAGTGATCCTAGCCGGGTTGGGCGTCCGGCTCCCAAGTCGAACCAACAAATGGCTGCCCCACACAGCCCAAACACAATACTGCGATTTTAGTTTTGCGGCAATCCCCGGGCAAACACCTGTGTCAGGGTGGCTGCGAACGATCTGGTAACTGCTCAGCGGAGTACACTCTGCGACAGTTGTTGCCGCGGGTCAGCGCTCCGTCAACATGCGCGTGAAGATGCGCTTAACTTCCTCTTTGTCGCGTGTCGAGTAGTACCAGCCGATGGTGCGCTTGAGGCCTTCCCGGAACAGAACCTTCGGTTCCCAGCCGAGGAGTTTCTTGGCGAGAGAATTGTCAGCGACGCGGTTGAGCGGGCCGGTGGGCATATCCGGGCGGAGCTTGATGTCGGCTTTGTGCCCGGTGAATTCGCACACCATTTTGGCGCAATCGATCACTCGGATTCGTTCCATCGTTCCGAGGTTAATCGCTGTGCCGTCGCTAATCTTCTCCCCGGCCAAGATGGTGCCCTCGACGATGTCCTCAATGTAGGTCCAGTTGCGGATCTGTGTGCCGTCACCCCACACCTCGAAAGGGTTCTGCCCGAGGAAAGCCCGCGCAATCATGGCGATGACGGCGTGATTCTCCACGCCGCGCGGGCCGTACACCGTGAAGTAGCGGCACGAAACGGTTCGCATTCCGTGTTCCTTGGCATAAGCCTGCAGCGTGAATTCGCCCATCAGCTTGGCCCAGCCGTAGGTATTGTCGGCATCATTCGGACCCTTTGTGAGATCCTCCGTGAGGTAGACTTCTTTCTTGGTGTCCGATTGCAGAAAATTTGGATACACGCAGCCGGAAGAAGCGAACACCACTTTCTTTACTTTGGCTTTGAGAGCTTCCGCAAAGACCAGACCGTCCAGGAAAAAATTCGACGCCGGGCCGGCTTGGTGGAGATCCACGTAACCGCGCCCGCCGTGATCCGCGGCGAGATGGAAAACAGTGTCGACGCCCTGCATCGCGGCACGGGTCACACCCGGTTCCCGCAGATCGGCCTGCAGAAAATCGACCTTGCCCGTGCCGAGATGCTGGCGAATGTTGTCGAGATGGCCGCTGCTTAGGTCATCGACGATGCGAACCTTTTTTGCGCCTCGCGCCAGGAGCTGATCCGTCAGCGTCGAGCCGATGAACGATGCTCCTCCCGTTACAAAAACAGTCTTGCCCGCCCAAAACCCGTCCACTATCGTCACGCTTGAGGTGCCTCCTTGATTTCTATTCGGCCGTGATGCGATTGATAATTTCAACGAATTTTTGCAATTCATTGACTTTATCATAGTCCCGGGCGGCGGCCCGCGCGGCCTCGCCCATGGCCTTCAACTTATTCGGGTCAGAAGCCAGGGCGCGCACGGCGTTGACAACTTCTGCCGGGCGGTCCGGATCCGCGGCGACCGCGAAGCCCCGCTGAACCCCCAGCGACACGGTATCTGTCT
>Ga0137394_10004025_pt1 | contig 11108 bp, 14 predicted proteins | sample czobulk116metaG_FD_108278 | JGI IMG/M metagenome (GOLD analysis project Ga0137394, IMG submission 108278) | Vadose zone soil microbial communities from Angelo Coast Range Reserve, California, USA - czobulk1.16 metaG | ecosystem: Environmental > Terrestrial > Soil > Vadose zone | place: USA... | reverse complement strand
CTAGAGTCGGCCGAGTCGGCCTATTGAGCAACGAGGATGCCACGATGGGTGTTATAATCTTTACTAAGGTGGACCTGACAGATGACATGGTACAGATCCGCCATCGCTCAGTCACCGCCAGTTTCGAGATTCCCAGCGTTCCTTACGTCAATGCGCGCCCACAAGACTCCCAACATGCCGCGATGACTTTGAGATCGAGCGCTTCCATGCACCGCGACAGTCCTCTTCGGAACTCGGATGCACAAAGCGTAATGAACCATGACCAGGTTCGTAGCCCGCATACCATCCTTTGGACCAGAGGTACTGTTCACATTTTAGTCATGTTTGTCAAAGTCGATAATCTAGGCGGTATCGAGATTGATGGCGGCATTCCGAGATGAGTTGTATCTTCGTCGAGCCTGGGGCCACTGACAGCCTTCAACAGCGTTTCATCATTGGAATAAGGCGCGTCAGCGACCAGGAGGCAGGAGCTTGCCACTCGGTCTACTAGTGGCTAGCCGACAGTGACGACTGGGGTATAAGTACAAGTCAATCACGATGTCTACCGACTCTGGTCGGACCAAATGTGATTCGCGACACGATGAAACATGGGATCATACGACACGTCGTCGGGTGCAATTTGACGCACTGCCCACAGACATGCACAATCAGAAGCATGGGGAAGAACGAGAAAAAGTGCCAGCAGCGCAGGACTCGTGGGCGTGCGGAGCGGTGGCCGTCAGTACTTGTGATCCCAAAAAGGGAGTGGGGGTCCGGAAGGCGTGGTGGCTGTACAAAGTCCCATATGTATCACAAAGATCATAAGTCCGAGACGAGAGATTCGGTCTATTCGCCGCGGTGTGTGCGAGTACTTGCATCATGATCAGTGTTTCGTGACTTGGCTTAAAGGCTGTGCGTGTAAGCACATGGCGGCACGACCCCTGCATCAGATGCGTGGCCGGACGCGGCCACATGGTAACACGAAAGGCAGGTATCCAAGTAGAAGAAGCGCACCATGTACATTCGAAGCATGGGTCCCTCTCGTTTTCAAGTCCATCGGTCAGCCCAGGGGTGCTATTTTAGAATGAACTAGACAGCCTGAAGTGCAGGTGCAAACAAGACGAAGTAGAAAAGGCATTTGAATCAACTCTAGTGAGAATCCGGACCCTGAAGGGAAGTGAGAAGTGATCGGCCCTGATCATCCCCGGGGTAAGCACAGCTGTCGAGTGTGTGTGTTGGGATCGACGTGATAGATGAGATAGATGGCACCAGACGTTGTGTGAGAAGAGTACGGAGGATGGTCCTGCCTTGAGGGAAATGAAAAGACAGGAAGTATGACGTGTGATGGGGATGGCAACAATAAAAGTCGAGTCCCGAGCAAAGAAAACCCAAGGAAAACTGAATAAAACTTGGAATAAAACGTTTTACCTGAAGTAACGTGAGACGGCGACCATTCCGCGGGAGCCGGACAATAACTTGTGACGTGATACGAACCTGTCAGACCCCTCCGCTTATTTTAGATCCCGGGATTTCCATGGCTTGCCAGTGAGGTCCCACACCCCCAAACGATGAGCCATCACGCGGCCGGGGCCACAATTGTCAGTAGATAGATTCCCTGTATACATCGTTGGGATCAATGCGTCAGGAGAGTCATCATTATTGATTCGCTTTCAAGATCGGACCTCATCCCCCCAAGCAATCTCATTTTACAAATTGTTCCGGGGGGCCACAGCCCCAGACTCGAAGCACATGCTCCAGTATCGCAGCAGCGCTCCAGTATGATCGTACTGTACCGCCCATCATCCACGCGCCACGGCTCCGAGTTTGAGATCACTTGTAATTATTGTGATCAAAGTTTCTTGGTTGTGCGACTTGACTTGGGCTCAATGTCTCTAGAAGTGAGCGGCTTACGTGGAGAAGGGCTACAGAAATGGTGGCGGTGCAACAACCATGGTCAGCCCCCCCACCCCCCTCGCGGCCGATGGTTCTCCGCAGTGAGAACCCATCATCATGATAGACCCGTTCCACGCAAGCCCTTTGATGGCACGGACGAGAACACGTAGCAGGGCGTGCGGCGTCGGCGTGTGCGCACCAGGACACTCAGGCCTTTTCGGCGTCTTGTCAGGGCCGCAGCAGCGGGAGCAGAAAGTACCTGATATATCGTCGCACGCCGCTCCGAGTCCACCGTCCGAGTCCCCCGAAGCCCCGCGTTCGTACAATCATCAGCAGGACTGAGAGAGAAGCTCAGCCCACCCGGCCCCCGGTACATAATTATCCGTGGCGGAACTCGGAGGGAGGTGGCCGCGCGGCCGCGCAACATCATGCTGTGCCGCTGGGCGAGGGCGAAATGCCCCTTGAGAAGCGAGCAGGCGTGAACGGAATTGCCGCCGGATCTGCAGATCGATCAGAGAGCATTTAACCCTCGGAATGAACGCCAAATGGGACATTGATACATTGATGAGACATGAGACACATATCAGCTCAACGTTAATCAGCACGCGAGTCAAGCAGACTATCTATCATATCATGCAACCACCGCGTGTGTATCAGAGCCCTGTACACAGAATGTGACACGCCGATTTACAGATGGTCACAAACATGCGTCGGCTCAACCCATAGCTTTCTCAAGATAATTTTTTTTAAGATATACTCTTCAAGTTCTTTCTACATACAATAAATACAGCACACTTCCATCATCAGATCTAGGGCCATTAACAATACGCTACATCAAAAGTCCAGGACCGTAAGATGTGACAGATGGGGAGAGAGAAGATATCAACACAACATGCATGAATAACGAGAGGGTAACGTAACAGAAAGCGCTGAGGGTCCAAACAAGCAATGCCAAGTCAGAACTACGGATGAGTGAGAAAGAAAACCGTGGCTCATAGAAGCCCGAGACGTCAACAAGGATTAGAATGGTTTGTCGTGTAGTTTGCGGGGATAAAGACCAAAGCGCGATGAGGGGTTGAAGCGTCACGCCCGATCGTTATATGGAAACCGGAGAGCCTTAGGGCGGTAGAAGAGGATTATACTAACACCGCCCCGTTGCTGTAGGTGTTCCAACTTTCCTGGCCACCGGCATCTGGCTCAACTTTGAGTGGTCCCGCAGCTGCTTGCTGCTCAGGGCTCAGCTCTTGGGCCTTCAAACAGCCGGAACCACCTTCAGAGCGCACTGAAACAATAAAGGATCATCAACAAGGGGTGTATCAAATATATGATGGGACTACGCACAATGACGATTGAGGGCGTCAAGCCGTGCAAATGGCTTCCTGCAGCCATCGCATATGAATGGGCGATGGTTCGAGTGTAGTTGCTCGTGTCGCTTGCAATCGTGCTGTCGTGCAAAGCCTTTGCCGCACCCTGGCCACTTGCATTGGAAGGGCTTTTCATCGTTGTGCGAGCGCAGGTGACCTAGTGTTCACAGTATGAGCGACGCGACGCAATCATCAACCTCAGTGAATGGACATACCTTTGAGGTTGAAATGGCGAGTGAATGTTGAGCCACACCCCGGAACGGGACAGACGAACTTCGCATCATTGATTCGCCGTTTCATACTAGCATCAGCCGTTGCTGTCGTTGTCACATTCGGCCTCGCGACCGCCGATGGCGTTGCCGCACGAGAACCGCCAGAGGAGTAACCGCTAGCGTAGCCCCCGCTCATCTCACCTCTTGCCATGCTATTGATGAGTGGAGTTTGCCCAGTCCCGAGGCCAGGGTCCGGGAGAGGTTCCGCAAGACGTGCTGGGCTGCTGGAGGGACTAGCTGGATAGGGTGACGAGCGCTGTGCCCCCCAAGTCGGGCCAGCCATACTGCCACGCTCCCGAGAACCACTGGAAGCTCGGCGATGATGTCCACGGAACGGTTGGGTATCAGGTGGATGTAAAAATTGAGTTCCTCTCTGTTGTGCGAGGAAATCAACATGTCGGCTGGGTGGGAAATGGAGCATTGCACTGCCAGGGGGTGGGCCAAGCATTGTAGGCCGTAGATCTTCGGAACGAGACTGCCTATGAGCAAGTCTAGGTCCTCCACCACCGTCCGAGCGGGCGCGTCTTAGTGAGACGGCGAAGTCGGGAGAAAGATAAGACGAAGGGTTGCCTTGTGAACTTGGATCTTGAAAGGCGAAGGGTTGTGGTAGGGACCCTGAGCTGAAAGAGGTCTGAATAGCGCTTGCAGAGGATGAAGGGCGGGGAATGGGGTCGAGAGGAGGAAGAACGTCGTTCATCCGACTGTTAAAGTGGGATGAGGGTTGTGGCTGGTTGAACGACGGAGAGGTATTCCACAGAGGTGGACGAACGGAAGTGTCAGACTTGGAACGGGAACGAGACGGAGAAGGCGGTAGAAGGAAGTCGTCGGTTTGAACGGTTGCTGGGAGATCAGTCGCGGTGCGGTTAGTAGACTGGGCGGACGCAGGGAAGTTAAATGGGAGGCCGGAAGCGCCGGCAGATCCGGCGCCGGGGCGGAACTCAGATGCCGGAAGTGATGGAGCGGAGTTTGCCGATGGGTCGGATGAATGATGGGTCCAACTCGACGATGGGACAGTTGATGGAGTTGCTGATCCTGCGATCGGTGAGAGGCGTCAGTAACAAACTATTATGAGAACAAGTGGAAAGGGCGCTCCCCGAGGACACGCACCTTGGGGAATGCTGTTCCTGAACTGTCCCGTATCTACCCCACCAATAGGTGTCGCGGGGACGATGTGAAGACGAGGGCCGACCCCGTCGCCTTGCGGGGCTTGGATCACTGGCCGGTCTTGCTGGTAACCACTCGGTTGGTTTAGATCGGGTATGACGAGCACGGGCGGTGAATGGGCCTTCATCTGAGGGGAAGCCCCTTCACTGGGCATGGAAACAGGAGGATTGTACGGGGATTCAACGCGGAGTTGGTTAAAGTCAAGGTGAGGAGAGGTATTGACACCTAGACGCGACGATACAGATGACGCTGGGCTTGGACGATCATTTTCGGCGCCGCTTTCGGCGCCCCCGTTGCTCGAGCCGGGAGAACCGTGGTCGTAATATGCTGGTGAACTTGCATCTTCAGCAGGAGTAATGGAGACCGATACGCGATTGTGGTCGTTGACACCGGACATGAAATGGTCGTCGAACATCAAAAGGCCAGTAGAGGAGGGTGCGTCGTACTTAGAAGGGTCGTAATCTTCCGTGGGTGGGATGACAAGAGGGTCGTTATTGAAGAGACCAAGGCTGTCGTCCTTCGAATCAAAATCCAGTTCTGATACCGCAGAGTACGGCGAGTTGTGATAAGAGCCGTTATACGACGGGGTGGCGGGGAAGTGAGGACTAGATGGTCTCAGGTCGAACGAGTCGAAGGCCGTGTGATTGGGAGAGAGATTGAGATTGTCTGGAAGGAGGCCGGAGGGGCGGAGACCGACACCGCTGTCGAGATCTGATAGGTAGTGGTGGTCCTGATGAACCTGTTCCATGACTTGAGGGAGGGAGGGGGGGTGATATAAATTGAGGGCGGAGAGAAAGGGGTGAAACCAAGGATCAACTTGAGGCTGTTCAGGTGAGGCGGTGCAAAGGACGTACGGATAGATGAGATGAGAGTTTGGGAGGGGGATGGCTGTTAATATTTTAGAGTCGGAGGAGGTAAAAAGGAAAGGGAAAAGGGCAAGTCGACGGTCCCAGATGCGGGACCCGTGACACCGCAACAATGGGGCGATGCGAGGTAACCGGTGTCCCTGGGTCGGCACGTGGCCCCTCACAGCCGTCAAAGGAGGCTGTACATTCATATCCTGTGCAAGCAAGTGCAGAAGGCCACGAAGAGAGAATAAGGTCGCCACCCTGCCCCCCATTTCTGAGTTCTATCGCTCTTGCTCTACTCTGCACACCGACAGACCAAGTCATGATTATCAAACACCCACCAGCCTCCACTTCATTCACAGTTGTGCTGCATGCGAACAAACACACACTGGCATCTCAATCTCGTCGATGAGGCTATGCTTGGTGGTGCCGTCATTTAAATGTCGGTAAGACCAAAGTTGCAATTCAGCCATGATGCTAATATAAGCTGTGCAATTGACCGGATTGACACGTCGCACAGCCATTATCCTAGGGGGCTGTGCAGAAATACGATATGCAACTGCACGCTTCTTTGGCACTTCGGACATGTTATGTGATCCGTGGACCAGCGCCATACCCTCACAGACTTCGGTATCACTCCGAGGTTCCCACACCCCTCAATACATATCTCCATATAATTCGTAGAAAAAGAGCGCTTCGACATCATCTCTGATATCTGATCCACCGTTTTCGCGCACCAAAGCAGGCGTCTACTAAACGTTAGCCATCAGGATCTTCATCACTGTGGCAGGCCGTCTCACGAAAACCGGAAACCAAAGTAAAGCCAATCATCCAGCGCCTCCCACGGCGAATCCAAGTAATCACGATGGGGCTGTGCGTAAGCACTGTCCTACCAAGTGTAATAAAAGGGTATCGCCACGCCCAGATAACGCAGGCGAGTGCACGTCTGGGAGGTGGGTGATAAGTGCCATCCAGTCTGGGTACTTGGGCGTGGCGAGTCACCATGGGTCTGTGGCAAACGCAGTCGCCAGTGTGCATCCTTGCAAAGAGAAGCATCAGATTTGGCGAGATCACCAATAGATGTTTGGGCCGATCCCAACTGAAAAAGTACCGAGTGTTCGAATGTGGCCCAGCCGGCATGCCATGATGGCACAGCCAGAGATGCGTTCTGTGTGTGAACCCAACGTCCCAACAATTGTATCCGCGGTCAAAAAAAATGTCACACTCCCCACGCCACTCAGGTGGGAGCGGAACAAGACGGCCATCATACGTGCAGTTACGTTACACGTGTTCATCTACGCGCTGACGCATCCGTCATCACGGCAACGTACGTATCTTCGCTCTCCGATGCGCGGCGCACAACGTCGTGCGGGGACGGACCTACCTCAGTGGAGGGAAACCCGATCAAAGAGTCGCGATGCGATTCGTAATATCATGATTCACGACCTCCACGCGCGAGCCTGGTGGCCACCTTCTAAATGAGGGAAGTCATTGCCTGCGGGCGAAAAGCGTAGGTTGGGGACTGTAGGGGTTTCGAAGTCCTCGTTTCGCCCGTGGCAGCTAATGGGGGCCCAGAGTCCCAGCTGAGACTGGCATGAGGACAATAACGAGAGGCCAATGATGGCGAGACTAGCAGCGTGCCACACGGCGTTAGCTGATTTCCTTACATGGCATCTTGACCTCGCCGTCTTTATTTCTAGCATCACATGGCATCCGGTGCTCGGGAGGTATCGGGTTCTATCATAGTTGCGGGCTTGCAAATGGAATACGAAGTCTCTCCCGTACGCTTTTCCTGAGCGATTGTGCAGGTCATCCTCCGGTCCGCGCGGCGAGATGAAAATCTGATCGGAGCTCGTCTGACTTCGTCGCCGAGCGCGAGCGATGAGCCCCCTCCTGAGCCTCTTCTTCACGAGTTGATCATCATTAATTTTATCACAAGCACCACTACAACATGGGCACCCGTGATACATTTCCAGCAACGAGGCTTTTGTGCCTTGCCCTTGTGCTACGTTTTACTTGACGCGCATCGCACCATGCCCTGTGGAGCCAGTGACAAAGACGGTTAGACGGTGATACGCCATTTGTCCGATGGGCGTCCTCTGTACCATCGTCATTTACCACGATGGGAAGCCCCCTCCCAAGACCATCGTCGGCCGTAGTATCGCCGCCACTTGCAGACGCCCGAACACGCACCCGCGCGCGCACACACGCCTTGTTTATGTTCGTTCGAGGCGCCCGATAGGTAAGACCCGCCTGGTCAGCAGCCTGGGCCGAAGGGTGGCTTTTGCCTACAATACAATGCCTTTCTTCGAAAGTTACTCGGGCATGAAGGCTTTCTCGGGCGCACTTGAAACTGGAGATACCTGGGCGCTGTTCTGCTGAGGAAGATCGAGCGCTCATGAGGACTTCTCCATTCAATGACAGTGGAGAGAGTCCGGGACGAGGACCGCCCGACATCGTTTCCTCACGACCGTAGGTAACTAAGGCGAGTTGGACCAACTGTCCGCGGAGGGAGACAACGTTGCAAAAGGAGATAGCTTGGAGGATGGCCACCTTCGGACGCCCGTATAGTATTCGAGATGGATCATCTCCATTTCTCGTCCATCTCTTGACATCGTGGCCTACCCATTGTAGCATCAGGGACGAATGGGTGTAAGGATGCGTGTGGCCTCGAGCTGTCTTTCATCTCGCCTCGGGCTTGCAGCATGTCCATGATGTCCGATCATGCTATAAAATATCTGTCGTAATGCCACACACGACCGACCTTCGTGCATCCCCCCGCCTCATTAAAAGTGGGGAAATAAAAGGATCCCTAGAGGCCCATAGGGAAGCGGCGCGCAGCATTCGTTATGTGAACTCTATGTTTAATCCTTGGTCCGCGGCTTTTGAGGACTTAAACAGTACACGGCGACAACGATTTTTGAGTTCGTGATCGTGATTCGGTTTCGCTAACATGTTGAAGCGCAGTGGCTGACGATGTCGGGGGCTCGCACGGAAGTATGAGGCTTCGCTCGCCAATAATACCTCAGTCCACAAGCTAGGACCACGCCTCGCATCTGCATGCTCCCCATTTGGCATGGATACAAGTACACATGTTCACCAAGGCCGCAACACGCAACATGAGCTCTTATCTACAGCCGTCCATGGGATCCCGACCCGAACAGCTGCTCAGAGCCCCGGCTAAATCCGTACAACTCTGTCATGTGCATCTGGCGGACATCGCCTCCTTTTAACTCTCTTTGTACCGCAAGACCCATCCTACGTCGGATCGTGCCATTCCGGCGAAATCCAATTATTCTTCATCGATAAACATAACATACTGTATAGCCGCAGAACGTAGTCGTACAGTGTTGGCACGATCAAAACTGACGAATGCTGTCCACATGGCTCGTAAAATACTGGCAATAATTGTGTCAGCGGCCTCACGTCATCTCAATGATATACACTTAAAATAGAAAGGATAAGCGGGGCCACGGGATTCAAGTAACACATGCCCCGAGTGCCACGGGCAGGTGTCCGTGAAGTGAAAGGCGAGGAACGCTCAGTAAGCCTCGATTCAAAAAAGCGCTCGATGGAATTCATTTGGCGTCGCGGCGGCGGCGTTGTCGTCGTTATCGTCGAATATGTCCAAATGAACGATTCCACTTTTGGGGAGAATGCCCCCACGTGAGACCGGCTGAGATGATTAGCGCTGCGCCGACGACGACGGCTTTCATATATCGGCCCCTGATTTCTGGGGTCCGGGGTCGCTTGTCGAAGTAGGTTTATATCATCGCTCATGTAGGTAATGTGGGGGATCCAGACCTTCCAGACCAAGTCAGAAGGGTGTCTTGAGCTGTCATGGATCGTGGGTGTGTGATGTGATCATACAGCCAGGCACGTGGAATGTTTTGTTCCCTTCAAGTTTGCGGCTTGCTTCCCATTACAGTATTCCCCTGAAAAAATTTCCGGTGCCGCCCGGGCGTCTCGGAGGGGCTGGGAACGCTGACCGGCGAAAGCGAATGTTCCTGGGCGTCCCTGGTACCATACATGCTCCACGACGGCGAACCACGGGGCGAACCTAACAGCTCGGTTACTTGGCTCGCTGAGCCTCGCTCATCCAACATAGCCATCGTAGGGCACATCGAGCCTGATCGACGGCCCCATCTGTCGTTGCCCCTATTGAAACCCACAAGGGCCACAGGCAAATGCCTAGATCTAGAAGTAAGTTCCAGTGCGAATTGGGCGTTGGCCCTTGGTTTTCGCAAGCGCCGTCGTCAGAGGGGTAAAGATGTATTAATGGGTCGATTGACGTACTCATGGGCAGCGTCGACTTGATTGTCTACCAGTGCCTGTGTGATTCCCTACTGGATCGTATCGTAATCTCGGCTGCTACTCAAACTTGCGGAACAGCTGCAGCTGGAGGATGGTTGACGAGGAACGACGGCGGAGAAAAGTTCGGGGGCTTTCCGGGCCGGGTCATGTTTCTGTTGCTCACCGGGCCGCGCTCACCCTCCATGACTTGGCGATTGATCCCACGTACGCGATCCGTTGTATGCGAGCCTGTATGGTGCCACACAATTTGATACGTTTTGTGTAGAAAGCTTATGGGATGAAAGTAGCGAGTTGAAGAGTTCGAAGCGCTCGCAATGGAGGGTAATGACTATCTACATCAAGTAAGCACAGGTGAGTGCTCACCTCAGTGGGAGCGCGCACGTATGTCTATGAGAACTGAGGAGAGCCCGCCGACACAGTATCTACAAAGACTACAATATAAAAATGTGGAACAAACTCCGAGTCGGGCTCGAATTAGTACTGTATAAGACCATATTTTGGGTATACTATTAATCCAATCGTACAACCAAGCGCGGCTCGTGCTTCCAACAATTTGATGGCCAAAGCGGCGTTTGTCGCATTTGGAAATGGTGCCATCACCATCGTGCTCGAGATGTCTCAGTGCGTGCTGGGTAGTTGTCAACGAATTGCCAGTGCTGTGATAGATGGCTACTGGTATGATAGCAGCCACTGGCCCGGGCACGCTCTGGCATGCCATGATGTCCGCGCCCGGGCTCTTCTCCCTCGGTAAGACACAACCTCGGGTTGTCTCGAAGTCTCGAAGTAAGTGGAGGTCACGTGCAGCCACACTCTTGAGCAATTTATCATGTCCGGGTCGGAGTTCCTGCTGCCAAAGCTTCAACTGAACATAACCAGATAACCACTTCATTGACCACCATGGCAGACCAGCAGGGATGGAAATTAGGTCGTGGCAGGTGCAGCGATATACCCAGGCCATACGCACGCGTTCAACTGATACTTTACCGCTCGTCCTTTTCTATGATATATTACGGGCTTGCGGGAATTACTTCATGGTTCGGCACTCCCGAGTCCTCGCTCATTGATGGTACAGAAGTGATGAATGCAGTACGCGTGGCCCAAACTGGCAACACTCCTACCAGTCGCCTCACGTCACTATCACCAGTATTACCAATAGAAAGCAAAACTGGACCGCGTGCTCGAAGCAGCACATGCACGCAGTTTTCCAGGTTGTGTACCACGGATAAGTACGATAAGTGTCCGTGAGGTGAAAGGAGAGGAATGCAGAGCAGTCG
>Ga0137394_10004024_pt1 | contig 11108 bp, 4 predicted proteins | sample czobulk116metaG_FD_108278 | JGI IMG/M metagenome (GOLD analysis project Ga0137394, IMG submission 108278) | Vadose zone soil microbial communities from Angelo Coast Range Reserve, California, USA - czobulk1.16 metaG | ecosystem: Environmental > Terrestrial > Soil > Vadose zone | place: USA... | reverse complement strand
CGCTGAAATAGTATTGACCGACCGCTTCTCGAGTGGCAGGGCCGAGAATTTCCCACTGGCTCAAATTGGTGGAGCCCAGCACTGTGAAATCCGCACCGGGAAGATTGGTGTAGCTGAAACTAAACGCGCCGCCGCCCAGAATCGCGGCACTTTTCAGCACGGGGGCATTGGCCACACTCACCGCCTGCGCCTCCACTGCGCCGATGTCCACGTGCGCACCGGAGAGGCGTGGGTAACCACGCTGATCGGTCGCGAGGAAGTTCATGACCGAGTCCAGGCCGGCGTCAATCGCGGGGGAACCGTGCAGCGGCGGCATCGTCTGCGTAGGGCCGCCATAGTTGCCCAGCGGAGCCAGGAGCGGAATGCCGTTGGTGAGGTTGTTGGCACCGGTAAACGAGCCGGAGCTGTCGAGGTTAATGTCGGGCAGGAAAGGAGCGGTGTTCCCGGCCACGATCGTGTTGGTCAGAGCGAGTGTGCCGTAGTTGTTGATGCCGGCGGCGCCACCCGCGGAATTTGCTGAGAGCGTGCAGTTGTTGAGGGTGGCCGTGGCCTGGTAGTTTTCGAGGCCGCCACCGCCGCCACTGGCTAAGTTGCCCGAGAGGGTGGAGTTGTTGAGCAGAAGCGTGGCGCCGGCGTCATTGTCAATGGCGCCACCGTTGCCGGTGGAGACATTGCTGGAGAGCGTGGAAGCGCTGATGGTGAGCGTGCCAGCGTCGTTTTCGATCGCGCCCGCACCGGAAGCTGAATTATCCGAGAGGGTGGAGTTGTTGATGGTAACCACGCCGCCGGAGTTCCCAATGCCCCCGCCGACTCCGGTGGCGGAGTTGCCGGAGACCGTGCAATTCGTAAGCGTAAGCGTCCCGCCGCTGTCCACCAGAATTGCGCCGCCGGAACTGCCGGAACCGGCATAGCCGTTCATAAGGAGGAGCGAATCCAGGGTAAGATTGGCCCCGTCGTTTACCTCAAAGATGCGGCTCGAGTGGTTGCCGGAGATTTTGCAGCCACCGGGCAAGGCCGAGGCGTCAATGGTCAGCGAACCGGAGATTGTGAGCTGGCCGCTGGTCAGGATGTTGGTCTGGCCGGAGAGCGCAGGGGCGAACGTGATGGCGGTACCGTTGGTCGAGAAGGTGAGGGCATCGCGGAGCGATCCGTCGCCAGAGTCGGCTGTGGTCGTGACGATCGGACTGGCAATGTATTCCGCCGCGCCGATGTCCACGTGCGCGCCGACCAGTCGCGGGAAGCCGCGCTGGTCGGTGGCCAGGAAATTGGTGACCGAATCGCTGCCCACGTCAATGGCGGGTGAGCCGGCCAGCGGCGGCATCGTCTGCGTGGGGCCACCATAATTGCCCAACGGGGACAGGTGTGGATCGCCGTTGGTGAGGTTATTGGCGCCGGCAAATGAGCCGGAGATATTATTGGTGACCCCGGCAGCAGTGTTCCCGGCCACGATGGTGTTGGTCAAGGCGCAGAGGCCGCCTGAGTTGTTTTGGAAAATGCCCCCGCCGCCGCCGGCACCTGAGCTCGCGGAGTTGCCGAACAGAGTAGCGTTGATGAGCATGACGGTTCCGGTGTTCACGTTGTAGAGGGCGCCGCCGAACCCGGCGGAATTGCCGTACAGCGTGGAGTTATTCAGGGTCAGGGCGCTGGAGTTGTTGACGATGCCGCCCCCGTTGTTCGTAGCGGTATTACCGGAGAAGGTGGAGTTGTAGATCGTGGCGGTGCCATTGTTGATGTTCAAAAAGCCGCCGCCGAACCTGGCGGAATTGCCGTACAGCGTGGAGTTGTTCAGGGTCAGGGCGCTGGAGTTGTTGACGATGCCGCCGCCGTTGTTCGTGGCGGAATTGCCCGAGAACGTGGAGTCGGCGATCGTGATCGTGCCCGAAGAGTAGTTGGCGAGGCCGCCGCCGTTCGCGGCAGAGTTGCTGGAAATGAGACAGCCTGCGATGGCGACCGTGCCGCCGTCGTTTTCGAGCCCGCCGCTATTGTAGGTGGCGACATTGCCCACTACTACCGAATTGCTGAGTGTTAGTACGCCGGCATTGGCGATGCCGCCGCCGTAAGTGGCGAAATTGCTCGAAACGGTCGAGCCACTAATCGTGAGCGTGCCGCCGCTGTCCACGAGAATTGCGCCGCCGGAAACACCGGGACCGGCGTTACCGTCCGTAAGGACGAGCGAAGCCAGACGGGCAACCGCGCCGGTGGTTACTTCAAAGATGCGGTTGGAGTTGTTGCCGGAAATCGTCAAGCCACGCGGAAGGCTTGACGCGTCGATGGTGACGCTGTTGCTCAGCGCGAGCTGGCCGCTGGTCAGCGTGATCGTACCGCCGTCAAGGCTGGGGGCAAAACCCACCACGCTCTGGGTGGCGAGCGCGTTGCGCAACGAACCCGCCCCGCTGTCATTTAGACTGGTCACGTTACCGAGCTCAGATTCGAAGGCGCCGATGTCCACGTGGGACCCGTACCGGCGTGGGGCGCCTCGCTGGTCGGTGGCCAGAGTGTTGGTCAGAGAATCATCGCCGGCATCTATGGCCGGGCTGCCCGGAAGCAGCGCCATCGTAAAGGTGGGCCCGCCATGGTCGGCCAGTGGGCCGAGCAACGGGTTGGGGACGATGTGATCGGACCCAATACCCGGGCCAACAAAAGTGGCGGCATCGCTCCTGCCCAGGAGATTATGCCCGTATGTTTCGAAAGCTCCATTAACGTCAGGTCCCGAGCCTTGATGCCCCCCCCAAATGGAAGCTTGAAAAACATGGATAAAATCATAAGTAGTCGCATAAAGCGCAAACCAACCGGCTTGACCGGCCAGGCCGACTGTGTTCAACGCAATCAGCGTGTTCTGAAGGCTGGCGTTGGCACCGCTCGAGTTGAAGACGCCACCACCCGCTCCCGAGTCCCCTCCCCCGCCAGGCGTAGGGAGGACCTTCTGCTGAAGGTTGGAATCTCCCCCGTTTCCCGCATCGCCCGTCTTGTTGCCGCTGATGGTGCAGGCGATCAGACTGAGCGCATTATCGTTTTTGATGCCGCCCCCAGATCCCGTCGACCCCCCCCAGCCTCCATTGTTACCCCCGCAGCCGCCGATGCCACCATCGCCGGTCCAATTGCCCCTGACGGTACATTCGATGAGGATACTGGAGTTAGTATTGTAAATGCCGCCACCACCTCCACTATCTCCTGCGTCAAACGTAATTGAACCAGTTACATCGCAGGAAAGGCTATAACTGTTGCCGCCATTACCGGTCCGATTGCCACTAACTGTGCAGCCCTTCATCGTGAACATCCCGCCGTTCCAAATGCCGCCGCCATCCCGCGAACTGCCCCCGCCGCCGCTATAATGTTTCTGCATTCGATCAAGGCCATAGCCCCCAACGCCGCCACTGCCCCCGGCGTTGTTGATCACCGTGCAATTGGTGAGGGTGAGCACACCGGTACTGAAAATGCCGGCGCCGCCGCCGCCGGTGCCGCCATCGGATGGTCCTCCATGGTGGCTTTCGCCGTAGCCGAAGGCTGCGCCGTTTCCGCCGCCGCCGCTGATGTTGCCGCTCAGCGTGGACTCGGACAGTGAAAGAGTACCATGGTTGAAGATGCCACCGCCGTCGCCGCCCGCACCGGCTAGGCCACTGTTCCCGCCGTCATAAGCCCCCCCATCCCCGCCGACTCCGCCGCTGCCGCCGCCGCCGCTGGTGTTGCCGCTCAGCGTGCACCCGGACAGTGAAAGAGTACCATCGTTGAAGATGCCACCACCGCTGCCGCCCGCACCACCGTTACCACCATCGCCAGCGGCGGTGCCGGGATGCCCAAGCCCTCCCGCATCCCCGCCAGCGCCACCCCAGCCGCCGTTGCCTGCCCTGTTGTAGCTGACGTTGCAAGCCGTCAAGGTAAGCATTCCCTCGTTGTAAATGCCTCCCCCGAGACCGCCAAATCCGCCGTTACCGCCAGGCTGACCATCCGGGGAGCCAAAATGCCCAACCGCGCCGTTTGCCCCGTTTGCGCCGTTGCCAGCGGTGTTATTGATGACCGAGCAGGCAATCAGGCTCAGGACTCCATTGGTTCCGTTGTGGATGGCTCCGCCAAAGCCACCGCTGGCGGTAGCCGCATTGCCGGTGATGACGCAGTTGCTCAGCACCATGGTACCGAAGTTGCCAAGGCCTCCGCCATTGGGATAGCGGCCGTTCTGAATGGTGAGGCCAGAAATATTGGCCGTCACACCACTTTCCAATTCGAACACGCGGGTACCATGAATGCCGTCCACCGCAAGACTCGCCGGACCTGGACCGGCGATGTTCATGCTGTTGGTGATAAACAAGGGACCGCCCGTCAGCGCGATCGTTCCGCCGGTGGCAAACGTGATGGTGTCGCCCGGCTCCGCACTGGCGATGGCTTGCCGCAGAGTGCCCGGACCGCTGCCCGCCAGGTTGGTCACGATCAGGAATGCGGCGTGGGAATTGGAAAGCTCGTAATTGCTGAACCCGTAGGTGTAGAAGCTCTGACCGCCTCCTTGCAGGGGCACGTAGGTGAGCGTGAGCGATTTGGCGTAGGCTGTGTAGTAGTAGGAAACACGGATACCGTTGTGATAGCCATACTGGTCCTGGTTCACCGTCAGCCGATCGTTGCCCACGCTGAACGTCGCCGCGCGCGCGCCGCTGGTGTCGTAACCGACCGAGTAGATGGTCGCCACGTACGAATTGCCGACAACCAATCCGTTGAGCGTGATGCTCTCGGACGGGTCGCTCTCGGACAGGTCGCCGTAAACAAAGTCGTGCGCCATCACGGCACTCCCGTTAGTGCCGGTCGTCAAATTGTTGGTGTCGCCGTTGCGCACGTTGGTCAGGCCGGCCGTGGAGAATGAGCCACCCACGGAAGGGTTTGGACCAGCAACGCCGGTAAAGGGGATTCCGTTGATGGTTGTCCCATTGGTGCTGCCGAAGTGGTAGGCGTGCGTGTAGCGGTTGGTGGCGACGACGACCGAGCTCGCGTCGTCGTTCCAGGCTGCGTAAGACCACCCGCTGTGGTGCAGCCCAATGCTGAAGTTGTCCACCAACACTGTGTTGTCACTGTTGGTGGCATCATTGCGCAGCGTCAGGGTGTTCGTTACGTCGGTCGCGGTGAAATCGAACGCAAAATACTGGTAAGGATTGGAGCCCCCCACGGGAGTGACGGTGGTGTAGATGACGTTGGTGCCGGAAATGTCAACCTCGAGGTTGGGCGTGGCCCCACCAGCGGCGCGCGCGTTGACGCGGAAGTTCACTTTGTAGGTCTGGCCGACGGTCACGCCGAAGATGGTCGTGCTCAAGGATGAATTGGCGCCGCTCTGGATATAGGCTACGTTGGCGCCGTCGGGAACGGAGCCGGTGTCGGCGAAGGGGCTGCCCGAGGCGGGATTGAGCCCGGCGCGGTTTGGGTCAGTGGTGGTCCAGCCTGTGATTGGACCGTTACCCGAGATGTAGCCAGGCCACACGGTAAACGAGTTGAGCTCGAAACTGGGATTGGAGATGCTCGGCCCTGAGCTGATACTCACGTTGTCGATGAGCAGCGTGTTGTCGCCGCCCTGCGGGTAGGTATTGACGAAAGCCAATTCGAGCGACGCGTTAGTGGCGACAAAGATATCGCTCAGGACCTGGCGATAGGGATTGGTGCCCCCGACCGGCGGCACGCCGTGGGGCGCGACGACGGACTGGCCTCCGATTAGCACCTGCGCGAACGGCACGGAGCCGGCGCAGCAGGTGCGGCCGTTCTCAAAGTAGCGCACCTGGTAACTCGCGCCCGGGGTGAAGCCACGGATCGTCTGAGCAAGGACGCCATGACCCTGAATGAAGGCTGCCTTGGTTCCGTCGCGGATTACGCCGTTGTCGGTGAACGGTCCCCCGAACGTGCCGGGATTGACGCCATACCCCCCCACTCCGTTCCAGCCCGTGATGGGAAAGTTGCCGCTCGCGTAGCCGGGGGAACTCTTAAAGGTGTCAGCCTCGAAGCTCGGATTGACGAGCTGCACCGGGGGCACCTCGCAATTGCAGAAGCCGCAGGTGTGGAAGGTGGAGCCGCTTAGCGGCACATAGGTGATGGTGTTCGAGGTGGAAGTGGCCGTGAAGAAGTAAGCGACCCAAATGCCGTTGCCACTGCCAAACTGGTCCTGGTTCACCGTCAGCCGATCGCTGCCCACGCTAAACGTCGCCGCGCGCGCGCCGCTGGAATCCCAGCCGAACGAGTAGATGATTGTCCGGTACGACTTGCCGGGGACTAATCCGTAGAGCGTAATGCTCTCGGGGGAGCCGCCGTAGAGGAAATCGAAGGCCAGGTAAGTGCCTGTCCCGGTCATATACAGTGAGTGGCTGCCGCTGCCGAGCACGTCGTTGAACACGTTGGGCAGGCCGGTCGTGGAAAACGAATTAGGCACTGAGGGGTTGGGGTCGGCAATGCCGGTAAAGGCGATGCCGTTGATGGTTGGCGCCTGGATATTGCCGAAATTGTAGGCGTGCGTGTAGGTGTTGGAGGCTACGACGCCGGAGCTGGCGTTGTCGTTCCAGGCGGCGTAGGCCCAGCCGCTGTTGCGCACCCCGATGCTGAAGTTGTCCACCAACACCACGTCATTGCTTCCGGCGTCGTTGCGCAGCGTCAGGGCCTGGTTGGTGTCGGCCGCGGTGAAATCAAAGGCGAAATAATAGTAAGCATTGGTCCCGCCCACCGCAGCGACAGTGGTGTTGATGATGTTCACGCCGGCGATGTCAACCTTGAGGTTGGGCGTGCTGTTGGACCGCGCGTTGACGCGGAAGTTCACCTTGTAGGTCTCCCCGAAAGTCAGGTTGGAGATCACCGTGCTCAAAGATGAATTGGCGCCGCCTTGGATGAAGGCCACGTTGGCGCCATCGGGAATGTAGCCGTTGTCAGCGAAGGGACTGCCCGAGGCGGGGTTGAGCCCGGCGTTTGCCGCGTCGGTGGTAGTCCAGCCGACAATCGGGCTGTTACCCGAGATGTAGCCGTTCCCGTTGATGAACGAGTTGGCCTCGAAACTGGGATTGGGGATGGTCGGCGGCGCGGCAACAAGCGCCAGAGCGCCAAACAAGCCGAGGGTAGTCAGGACGCGAGTTTTCATGGTGTTTGGGGAGGGCGGATGGATTCGACGAAGTTTGCGATTAAGTTTACGACGAAGGCGCGCACGCCCACCTGCCCAGAGCTCAGCGGGAGGAGGCGAGGAATGGGAATGCGAGTTTTCATGTTGTTGGATTTCATAATTGGCTTCGAAGAATCGTGTCGAGTTGGGCGAGGTTATCCTTGGAAATGAAAGCGCAGGCGCCAGCCTCAAGAGCCGCGGCCCGCATTTGCGGCGTATCGTGCTGAGTGAGCATCACAATTCGGGAGCCGGCGAATTGCTTTTGGATGCGGCGGGTAGCTTCGAGGCCATCCATGCCTTTCATGGTGATGTCCATGACGGTCCAGTCCGGCTGCTGACGCGCAAACGCCGCCACAGCCTCAGCTCCATCGGCGCACTCTGTGAACTCGCTCGCCAGATCGCTGAGCATGCTGCGCAATAGCCGCCTCATTTCCGCGTGGTCATCCACGATCATAATTTTCATTTTGCCTGCGATGGATCGAGAAATACCCGAAGTGGGCGTGCGCCGTGTATCCGGTGGGGCGCGCGAACTTCATCCGCGGCTGCGCGGAGGAACATACGAAGTTACACGGATGGGCCGAACTACCTTCGTCGTAAACTTAATCGTAGACTTTGTCGAGAGGGTCAGCACGGATGAGCGTCGACGAAGGTTGGCGATTAAGTTTACGACAAAGGCCGACGGCCGCCACCGAATTGACTATCTTCATCGTAAACTTTGTCGAAAGCAGTTCGGTCTGCCAGCGAGCGAATGTTCCCCCACGAAAAATTGCAAGTGTACAGCAGGGCGCTTGATTTCACCGCCCAGGTAGCGGTGCTCTCTTCGTCCTGGGACACCAAACATTCTGTGGTCGATCATTTTTCCAGAGCGGCCGAGAGCATCGTTCTCAATTTGGCTGAGGGAACCCGTCTGTCTTTCGGGCCGATGAAACTCACCTGTCTTGATTATGCGTTGGGATCCAGCCTGGAATGTGCTGCCTGCCTGGATGTCGCCCACCTCAAAAGTCTTTTAGCCGGTCCGCAATTTGAGCGCGAAAAGCGGCGCATTTGTGAAATTACCAAAATGCTTGTCGGGTTGAGGAGAGCCTGGAGCGAATCGAGCGAATCAGTATTGCGCGAAGAGCACACGGAATACTCAGTTGAAGCAGAACCATCAGAGGCCCAGCCTCTATTTAACCACGAGCGACCTGGACGTTTACCAAATCAGATTAAGTTTCATGCGCTGGTTCGTCGCACTGGCGCCCGCGCAAGAACTCACCGCGCCCTTTCGGCCGGTGGATAAGGCGGCGTCCAGCGTCGTTTTGAATATCGCTGAAGGCAACGGAAGATACGCGAGGTTGGACCATAAGCGGTTTCTGGAAGTAGCACAGAGCTCGGCCGTGAAAGCAGCCACTCATCTCGATTTGTGTGTAGCAAAGAAGCTTTTGAAGCAGGCTGACATAATCGCCGGCAAAGGATTGTTAACGCGAGTCGGCGCGATGCTGGCACGCATGTGAACGACGATAATCCTTGTCGTAAACTTAATCGCAAACTTCGTCGACATGAGAGAAGAAATGACTCACTGAAAGAGCAGTCCGACAGAAGTTTACGATTAGGTTTACGACAAAGTTTACGATGAAGTTTCAGATGTCGGATTTATGCTCGAAGGCGAAGACGAGGAGAGCGCGGTTACCGGAGAGTTCGAGTTTCTCGCAAATGTGGCTGCGATGGGTCTCGACGGTGCGGTGACTGATGAAGAGTTCGCGGGCGATTTCCTTGTTGGTCTTGTTCTCAGCGACAAGGCGCAGGATGCGGCGTTCAGTCGGTGTGAGCGCACCCAATCCTTTCTTCTGTTCCTTCAGGGCCGAGGCGCGTTGGTGGCGTCGCACCAGAAATTGCGCGACAGAAGGGCTGATGAATACGCCACCGGCGGCGACGGCTTTCAAGCCCGCGAGCACGTCGCTGACGGCGTTTTCCTTGAGCATGTACCCTTGCGCGCCGGCATCCATCGCGGCGTTGAACGTGCCTTCGTCCGCCTGCATCGTGAGCACGACGACGACGGGCGGATGAGCCAGCGCGCACACCGCGCGGACCACTTCCAGGCCGCTGATCTTCGGCAGATTGAGATCCAGCACCGCAACGTCCGGCTTGATCGACTTGATTTGCTGAATGGCGCTTTCGCCGTCGCTCAACTCCGCGGCGACGATGTACTTCGCCTCCGACTCGATGATTTCCTTCAGTCCGCGCCGAAAGATCGGATGGTCGTCGACTATTACGATGCGGGTTTTATCCTTCATGGGGATCAGGATTACGATTAAGGGCAGGATCAGGAGGAAGGGGAATGGTGGCAGTCAAACGCGTGCCCTTGCCTGGCGCTGATTGAATATCGAATTTGCCCCCAAGCAGGCGAACCCGCTCGGCGATGCCCATGAGTCCCTGGCCATCATTGCGCAGCGGCTTCTCAAGGCCGCGGCCATTATCGAAGATGGAAAAGCGCACCGCGCCGGCTTCGCGCTGCAATTGAAGTATCGCTTCGGTGGCGTTGGCGTGTTTCAGGACATTATTGATGCCTTCCTGCGCGATGCGATAAATGCTGATTTCCATTTCGGGCGGGAGCCGATCAATGCCGTCCACTTCGCAGCCAAATCGCGTGGTGGAAGTGGCGCCGGTTTTTTCCACCATCCATTCGATCGCCTTGGCCAGGCCCAATTGATCCAGTTCGGCAGGGTGCAACGCATGGGAAATTGCGCGCACTTCCTGGATGGCCTGGCCGGCGGCCGTCGAGATCTCTTCGAACTGCCTCGCGCTTTCCGGCGCGTCAGCGGCGCGGTTTAACGCCAACTCTGCGCGGCCTTTGATGACTTGCAGGGATTGGCCGAGGCTGTCGTGGAGTTCGGCAGCGACGCGTTTGCGTTCCTGTTCCTGAGATTCAATCAAGCGCCGGGCAAACAACTCCTGCACCGTTCGCGCTCTCTTGTGTTGGTAAATCCGCAGTTCGTACGCGCCGAACACCATCCCCATCAAACAAACCACCGCGACTGCGCGAAACCACCAGGTCTGCCACCACGGAGCAACGACGATCACACCCAGCACCGCACCAGCGGTGTTCCAAACGCCATCTTTGTTCCCGGCACTGACGCGGAACTGATATTTGCCGGCAGGCAGACGCGTGTACGTAGCTTCCCGTGCGGCACCGACGTTGACCCATGCATCGTCATAACTTTCCAGGCGATATCGAAATATGATCTTCTCCGGCGCACTAAAGCTCAGCGCGGTGTAGCGGAAGCTCGCGCGTCTCGCCCCGGGCGGAACAGTCACGCTTCGCGTGCCCAGCGCGAGAGATCGATCATCCGCGGTTGCTTCCTCGATATAGACGGGGGGCGGTTGCGTGCCGGGCTTAATGGATTTGGGTTCTACCGTCACCAATCCGCCCGGCGTGCAAAACCAAAGTATGCCAGAACGACTTTTCATGCAGGAAGGTTGGAAACCCGTGCCACACCTCGGCATCGCCATGCCATCCTCCAGGCCGAGCGTCAATGGCTTCACAAAACCTTGCCGGCCCTCCGCGCAGGCGTCGAGTTCATCGCGGCTCACCCGAACGATCCCCGCCCAGGTGCCCAGCCACAAATGACCATCATCATCCTCAAGAATCTGCTCGATCGCGTCACTCGGCAAACCATGACGGGTCGTGATGATCTGGAACTGATTCTTGTGAAAGCGTCCCAGTCCTGAGCCCGGTATGCCGATCCAAAGCGCGCCACGCTGATCCACATAAAGAGCGCGGATCGTCTTTCGCGTCAGAACATCTTCGCCGGAAAAGCGAATGACTTTGCCCGCGGAAATTCGGTTCAATCCGCGCAGAGTCCCGATCCACATATCACCGCCCGGATCCTCAGCCAGGCATTGAACCCGATCGCTGGCCAGTCCTTCACGAGTGGTGTAGCGGGTCAATCGGCCGTCCCGGTGATGCTCGACGCCGTTGATCAAAGTGCCCACCCATAATCCGCCCTGGCGGTCCTGGTACATG
>Ga0137394_10004020_pt1 | contig 11112 bp, 11 predicted proteins | sample czobulk116metaG_FD_108278 | JGI IMG/M metagenome (GOLD analysis project Ga0137394, IMG submission 108278) | Vadose zone soil microbial communities from Angelo Coast Range Reserve, California, USA - czobulk1.16 metaG | ecosystem: Environmental > Terrestrial > Soil > Vadose zone | place: USA... | reverse complement strand
TCAGAGGACTTGCCGAACCCTTCGACGATCGTGGTGTTTTCCTTGTCCACCAGAATGTTCTTGGCGCGGCCGAGGTCATTAAGGTCGAGGCTCTCGAGTTTGATGCCGAGGTCTTCGCTGATGAATTTGCCGCCTGTGAGAATCGCGACGTCTTCGCAGATGGCTTTGCGCCGGTCGCCAAATCCAGGGGCCTTCACAGCACAGGTGCGCAACGTCCCACGCAAGTGATTCACAACCAAGGTCGCGAGGGCTTCGCCGTCAACATCCTGAGCGATGATGAATAGTTGCTTGCCCACTTTGCCGACCTTCTCGAGGATCGGCAGTAGGTCTTTGAGGCTGCTGATTGTCTTCTCGTATATTAGGATGTAGGCGTCTTCGAGCCGGCATTCCATCGCGTCGGTATTAGTCGCAAAGTACGGCGACAGGTAACCTTTGTCGAACTGCATGCCTATGGCAACGTCGAGCGAGGTCTCGATAGACTGCGTTTCCTCGACGGTGATGGTGCCGTCTTTGCCAACCTTGTCCATGGCCTCTGCGATTATTTCGCCGATGGCGGCATCCCCATTGGCGGAGACGGTCGCAACCTGTTTGATTTCCTCTATGTTCCTCACCTTCCTGCTCATCTTATCGAGGTGTCCCACAGCGGCAGCGACCGCTTTGTTGATGCCTCGTTGAATGCCGATCGGATTGGCGCCGAACAGAACATGTTTCAGACCTTCCCGAAAGATCGCTTCTGCTAAAACTGTCGCCGTAGTGGTGCCATCGCCGGCGGCGTCACTGGTCTTGCTCGCGACTTCCCGGACCATCTGGGCACCCATATCTTCATAACGGTCCTCTAGTTCGATTTCGTTGGCGACGGTCACGCCGTCCTTAGTGACGCTGGGCGAGCCGAATTTCCTTTGGAGGACGACGTTGCGGCCTTTGGGGCCAAGCGTCGCAGCGACAGCCCTCGTTAGCTTGGAGATGCCAGTCAACAAACTCTGGCGAGCCGCCTCATCGAAAAGAAGTTTCTTACCGCTCATTACTATTTTAGGTTTTGTCGATCAAGAGCTTGCATCGGCCGAAAGGCAGAAGCAATTCCTCCGTCACGAGGCCATCGCTGAACCACAGAAATCCAAAGTCCTCGCCTCACCCAACAGCGCCCGTCCGCGAATTTCCGAAAGAAAAATGCCGGGAGTGGCGAAAGTCTTGCTACGCAACCGATGATAAGAAGCCATCTCCATACTGCCAACATTCTCCGCTTTTTCCGATTCTCTAACGAGCCCTTTTTTTCACGTTGTGGTCAAATAGACAATTTTGCCCAACGGTGAAAAAATCCTAATCTCTTGGTCAAACAGAACTATTCTCAATCGCGTCTTCTCGTCAATAAGTTTTTGGAATCGCTCCCGGCTGACATTGTAGGAATTGAGGCCAGATTGCGCTCATAATCTTTCCGAAGAACGCCAGACTTTACTGTATCGATAATGAATTCTGTGTTTAGAGAGAAAATGCAAGACCCGTTAGTAAAGGACCTGCCATGCAATGGGCATCACGAGAATTGCAACGAAACGGGTCTCAGGAGGGCCCAAATGCCCCCTTGGTTGCACTCCCTAACCGTTTGGCGGATTGTGCGTTTCATTGCGCCGTGTTGCGCTCAAGGAAGGCAAGGAGCCCTTTCTTCGGAATGAGCAGATGGCGCAGAGCTCTATTGGCAGGTAGCAGGCCCCTGTCCACCAGCCGACGGACGCTTTTTTCGCTGATTCCCAAAATTGTCGCTGTCTCTGCTACGGAATATGCCAACCGGCAGACGAGTGGGTCTGGCGGAATAACAGCATGATTCTCTCGGAGCTTTGGCCTCGATAATGCCGCGTCCGTTGTAAACGACGTTTCTTCCGCCAGATCGATGGCTTGTGCGCTCAACTCTTGCCCTATTGCAGAGCTCGACACAGTCAAGGAGGAGGGTTTTGAGTTTTTCATACGCGTATCTTCTAATGGCCGCGGCCGTTGTGTCTGGCAGACACGGAATCGCGGATCTCGGTCGCCGCTGCTAATCGCCCGATTTCCGCATTAAATTCTCCTGGGGTGAAATAGCTGACCCTCATCGCTTGCTCCAGCGTCAGAGCCCCGTGCACCGCCTCGGCTAGTCCCCTTAATCGCTGCGGGTCAGGACACACTACCGCGACGCGGCTTAGACCATCCGCAATACACTTCTTCAAGCTTTCGATCTCATCCCCGGAAAGGCTTCCCATTGCTATTTCCACCGCGAACGACTGGGAGCCTCTTTTTAGCAAGAGGTCAGCTGGTGAGCCGGAAGGTTCCACAGCAAAGCCGAGTCTCATCGCCTCGATTTCTACCTGCCGGCAAAGAGTGTCGTGTTCGTCGAAGTCTCGTCGACCACCCGCAGCTTCGCCTTTCAGAACAGTGCTCTCGGTAAATTCCGCGTGCTCCGGTTTCGCAAATTCGGGGATATTCGCCGAGAGCACAGTTTCCGAGGGGTGCAGAATCGGCGCGGTTCCAAGCGGCCCGATGACTGGACTGCTAGGCTTTTCACTCGTCGCATTCAAAGGAGAGCTCGCGGGGACGCTCGGTCTCACCCGCAGCGGTGCAGGGGCTGGTCTAGTCCGCACCAGCACGACTCGCGGGTTTCCTAGAGGCACCGGCGGAGGCGAGGACTCCTGGAGTCGCGCAGGCCGGACATGAATTCGGCCTGGCGTGGAAGATTGGCCAGAAACGTGTGCCGTTGGCTGCTGGGAGGCTGCAACCATCCCGCCAGCCGCGGGCTGAGGAGCTAAAGGTTCGGTTGCTCTTGGCGCGTCGTCGTGCATTAACCGCTGCAACGCCGGGTCAAGATTGCGGAAGAGCGAAGGTAATGGCCGTGCTGGCGTGAGCGGCGTCGCGGCGTTGGCGGTGATGGGGTTATTGGGAGGATCAGGCCGAAGGTTTGGCTGTTGGTGCCCAGCCGCGCGCTGGTTACGCGCCGCTGTGCGCGCGTCGAGAAGGTCTAGCATGCCGTTATGAGTTCGATGACGTTCAATCACCGTCTTCAACATAAGAGCAAGCCCGCTAAAACAGAGCCAGACCGAGAACAGGTGATCCACGGGTGCCAACACCAGACCGACGGCTAGACAGAGCAACGGCTCCAGAAATATGTAAATGATTCCGACCGGAAGCCCCAGTTTCGACCAGAACCTCCAGGAAGACCCACTGGAATGGCTTTCGACGTGAAGGCCGGTGCGTCGCCGTCGCCAAACCGATACCAGATGTGCCAGCAAACGCACGAAAACAGCGACCGTGACAAAAGGCATGAGGGCTGCTGGTTTCTCGGCTGGAACAAGCGAAGCGAGTATCGCCACCACAAGCAGGCCGCTGAACAAGCTGAGCGTGTAGCGTTCGCCAAAAGTGTGATGCAAGAGCGCTTCCACACTCGCTGCCAACGCGCGCATCAGCCATTTAGCGTTGGGTAAAGCAAACTTTGAGATGATTTTTCTTAGATTCATTGAAAATGCGTCCTCCTTGAAACACGATCGCGTCCACGCAGCCCCCGTTCTCCGGGCCGCCTTTACGTAATAGAGTGAACTCATGCGGCTCGACCTGAAAATCGAGGGCCTCCGAACTGCCAATGCTGCGCGAGGTGCGCGAACAGCCTCTCTCGTCATCGCTTAAGGATGTGCCCGCGTTCCCTCGAATTTGCCACTGACGGGCAATCGTCTCCGCCGCCCAGTGATTTGTCTGCGAACAGGTGTTGGCGTGGAAAATCTTAGTCGCGAGATTGCCCATCAGCGCGTGCACGAACGCCGATCCATTGCCGCCTGCGCCAATTGTCGCGAGATAACCGGGCAAGCTCTGCGTCAGATACACGGTTGCGACGCAGGCGCTGCGCGCCGTGCTCTGAAAGATCGCGTCGTGTGACGTAACGAAGTGCTGGGCTTCGTCCGCCCAAAGGAATACCGGCGTGCCATGTCTTGCCAGGTCGCGCCGCTCGGTGCTTCTCTGAAAGAGGAACTTAAACAACACCTGGCATAGCTGGCCGACGCTTCCAAACTCAAGAACTGGGAGATCAAGGATCACCACGGCCCCCTCATGTATCACTTCGGGAACGAAATTCGTCGTCGTGGCGAACAGAGTGTGCATCACACCTCGCAACAGGGGATCAATGAGCGTCGTCACGGTGGATACGACACAACTGCGCGTCCTGGGCGAAAGCTGGAGGAATTCGCGCAACCAGAAGTCGGACATGATTTTCCAGTCTTGCTTCTGCTCGGGTGACCTCGGAAGCCGTTCGCCTTCGAGCAAGCAGCGCATGCACGTAGAACTGTTCCTAAAATCTGCGGAACGGAGTTGCTCGGGATCCGTTGGCGCGGAGACTATGATTTCGTAAATGCCCGGTAGTGTGACGCGTCCTCTCGAAAGGAGCAGAAGATCGATCGCGTTACGAAGCAGCTGCCGAGCGGCTCTGCTCCAAAAGTCTTCGCGCTCGGCACTGCGACGCTCAGCCACTTCCATCGCTTCGCTAAACAGCCGCGTCAGATTTTCCGTCAGGCCGCCGCCCCTTCCTGGCCGGCGAGCTTCATAGTCCACGAAGTTTAGTCGCCATGGCTCGGAAGGGGACACAATAAGAAGTGAGTCGCTCCGTCCAGTTTCGCGGGCGTAGCTTTCCCATAATCGACGTTCCTGGGGCTTCGATGTCAGCACCATACCTCCGTAACCTTGGGCCAAGAAAGCACGTGCTAATGTAGCGCCGGAACCAGTACTTTTGCCGCTTCCGGTTTGGCCCATCACAGCCGAACCTTCAAAGCTGTCGCGTATGCGCCAAGGGTCATTGGGCGACAGATACAATAGCGGAGTGTCGAGATCCAAACCTCCGATCGGAATCCGTTTTGGCCTCGACTCGGGAGTTGTCAACCAGGAGAGGAGATTCATCGTTCCAACTCCCTTTCCATCTCTTCTTCGGCAAGGTTCTGGTTCAGCGCACGCGCATAATTGCGCAACAAAGCCTTCGCCTGACGGCGGTTTTTGACCTGCCTCACGGCTGCTTCATAGTCGCGTGCAAATTCTCGATGCGCGCTGCCAAGTCGGTTACCCGCACGCTCAAGGTTTCGAGTTGCGCGCTCAAGGTCTTCAGCGTGCCGGCAAACGCCTGGTCGCGTGACTGGTATTGCGCTTCGAGTATTTTGAGCGCATCGAGTAGGTGGTGTTCGAGTTCCGTCATAGATTGGTTCCTGAGCTAGGAGGGTGCTGCCGTAGCGTGCACGATGATACCGCGCGCGCGCTTCGCGTAAGGGCGCCAGTTGCCGCTCGAACTGCTCGGCCAAGCCAGGGTTGGGGCGGTTTGGAGGGACCGGCTGGTTACTCTTCTCTCGAACAAGTGTTTCCCCATACCACGCCCCGCGCAGGCGGAACCGTTCACCGGTGGCCGGATGCCGCACCGTGAGGTAATCCCTGCCTTGCCTGGGCGCGGTAAAGCCCGCCTGTTCGAGCAAACGAACGACGTCAGCACGGCTCGTAACCATCCCGTCGCGCGCCTTCGTCTCAATGAATCGCGTAATGCATTCGCGCACTTCCGCGCTGTAAGCAGCGCGAGTCTGTCCGGGACGATTCTTCAACTTTGCAATGTGGGCCGGCAAGGACACGGAGCGGTGCCGTGCCGGATCATCCGGATCGCTCAAACCGTATTGAGCGTTGACTTTCGACCGCCACGCGTCAAAAAGGGAGCGCGACGCTCGGCCAGGTGGTGCGACGTTCAGCGACTTCCCGGTGGTGAGTTCTACGCGCGGAATAATGAAGTGGATTTCTCCACGCTTTAGATGCGCATGTCGAATAAAGACTATCGAGTAGCTATCCGGGGACAGGCCACTGAACGCCACCGCCTCAAAATCATCCATAATCCGACGCTCCATTTCCGGTGTGATGGTCTCGCCGGGAGCGAAACTCAAGACACCGCTTGTGTATTTCCAGCGATGAGGTGTGGAGTTGATGAGCCGTTCTGCAATCGCGGGGTCGCCGCGCAGAACGACGGGGGCAGGATTGCGAACAACGCCTATGCGGTTTTTCTCCCCGAGCAAGTAATCGATCGCAGTCTTCGACACCTTCTCGGCCAATAGGTATTGAAAGGCCCTGCGGACGCCTCCGGTGGCTTTTCCATGCTTGCTGAATCCGACAATCATAAGTCGTGGTGGATGTTGAAGGCATTCCGAATCTCGCGTTCCAGACTTGCTAGCTGGGCGAGGACCTGCACAGCGGTATCTGAAGTTGCCAGTTGAAGAGAGCGCCGGGCGGCCAGATTGAGATCGTTGATTACGGCCGCGAGCAAACGACATTGGCGGCAATCATACGTGGAGCACTCCTGGCGTCGGTTGGTGAAGAGGCGTGCGCGCACCAGGTGCGAGAGGCCACGGCGTTTGCCTGACTTGACCTGCAAGACAGGGATCAGGCGGCTCATCTCTTCAGTCGTTAAGCGGATCTTGATCACTCGGTTTCGCGTGGCTTTCGCCGTCTGTTTCTGTTCGGGGGTTCGAAGGGGCTTCCCCTCGCAAGGCACCCCCGACGGATCTTGTGGGCCGTCGGGGTAGCCTTGTTGTTGTTGTTGCAAAGTCGCGCGGCCGTCAGGCCGCTCCGCCGTGGGGTTGGACGGTGATTTTTTCATTGGATTCAAGCTGGCCGGCAAAGCGGGCAGTCGGGGTTCCAGGGGATGGTGTCGATAACATCTGGAGCGAACCCGGCGAGATGGACTCGCCTGTAGTTCCAGTTGCGCTGGCGCTGCATCAGCAAGGAGTCGATGGCATAAAGGACGAACCCTGCTGTGACCTTGAGAATGTCCTTGACTGATGGCACAAAGCACGGCGCAGGAGAACCGTTCAGAGTGCGAGGAAACGCGCATCCCAAGCACGCTAAGTTGGGGGCGCTCTCCTGAACAAATACATGGCCGGCCTCGGCATGCAAATCAACCGCGAGAAAGATGACGGGTGTGCGATTGTGGCGGTAGTGTTCGGAAACCGATACACGGGTCGATCCGTTATCTACTGCGCACACCACGAACGCGCCCAGCAGATCGGTCTGAGTGGCAATCGCGTCCTGAAACGAGAGCGGGAAACCCTCCAACTTCGTGCCGGCGTGGCAGTGGGGCGCCAGGTTCGTCACCAAACACTCCGCCTTGTTCCGACCAATGTCGTCCGGGAAAAAGTTTTGACGATTAAGGTTAGTAGCATCGACCACGTCGTGGTCGAAGATGCGCAAGCAACCAATGCCTTTACGGCATAGACCTTCGCCGACCTCGCCCCCAAGTCCGCCAGCGCCGATAATAATTCCCGAGCTGGAGGAAAGCTTGCTTTGATTGAAACCACCGATTAGTTCCTGCCGGTGGGTGATCGGGAATCGCTGGTCGGATGACTGGACTGGTTTTGTCTGGATCTTTGTCATAAAGCCGAAAAAGGTGTTCGCCAAGTTTGGTAATACCGCTTCCGGTCAAAACGACCCGGAATTGCCGGTGCACGCTAAAGAAACGAAGATGGAAGTCGCGAGTAACGATGAGGCCGATTGCCGGTGAGCCTGCGCGTTGTAATTTGCCGAGGCAGGCTGTATCTATCCCCGAGGGGAACGTAGCCCCCGCACCGGCACCAGGGTGTGAATGGGCGATTATGTGCAACTCCGCTCCCTGTTCTATGATCGGAATGAGAGCCTGCGCGGCGGCGTGCGCCGAGGTTCTGACGAACACGACGTTTTGGCTCTCTAGTGGAGCCTGGGGCGCACGGCGGCAAACGACACGCAAGTTGCGCAGCTTCGGGCCGCTGAGGAAGTGCATATTTTCGTCGGGCGTGGGAGTCAGTGCGACGACCAGTTCGCGCAGGAAGAAAGATTCAACCAAAAATGTGTCGCGGGTTCGCTTGATCAAATCGCGTCTAAAGGGGATTTTGAAGTGCATGTTAGTTGCAGTTGAAGGCTTCCGTAAGGGTCGTCTCGACCGCGAGAATCGCCGCGGAAACGTCCGAGACGTCCTGAATCGGGTGGATGAAAAACCACCCGTGCTCGCGTTTTCGAAAGCAGGGCCAATGAGGATGACGTTCTAGGGCAGAAGGCGGGTGCGCAATATACGTATCCACGCGCCCGCCGGCGGATGCCGTAATCCAGCCCGACCAAGTACCAAAATCCGTTTGGTAATCGCCAGTATAGACCTGACCATCGCGAACCCAGCCGCGCTCCACCCAATACGGTAAAGGATGCCTTATCACGGGGATCGTGTGGCTGCTCGGCGGAGAGTAACTGCGCTGAATGCGAACTGGTGACGACTTGGGCTCAAGCGTGTGAAGGAGCAATTCCAAGAAACCACTCCCCCACTCAACGGGAGACGTGGAATAGAGCTTTGCGCCATCCGAAAGGGACTCATACAGGTTTTCGTCATCGGGGATGGGCTCTGCCCCACGACCTTTCGTCAGGACATTTTCTTTTGGTAGTTGCAGGGTTTTCTTGATGTCTAGGGCAGTAGTGCCCGGGTCAATGCTAAGGTCTTTGTATGCCCCGCCAGTGGCCGGGATAACGGTGATATTTTTGCTCATTTATTCTATTTGTTTGATGTGCCGGGCGTGCACCGCGACCGGTGGGGTTGGAGCCTGATGCCATACCCACACAACACAGTGAGGGATGACGGGCGCATAAAACGCTTAAGTGCTGGCGAGAGTAACTTTTGATTTGTTCCGAGGAGTGACGATTCGCAAAATTTGTCACTTCCAGGACGCGAGATTGCCTGTTATCCTCGCCACCTGTTGCCGATTTAACGTTCACACACTGATATTGCACTATTCATTGACGACCGAAATGTGACGAGTAGGCACATTTGGAACTATTTGGAACTTCTTCTATGAGGGGAATCCGAGCTCGCATCAAAACGCCTTTTGGGAAGAACTTACGCGAATTATTAAGGCATCTCGGAATAAACCCTAAGGAGTTTGAAGGAATCACAATTTCAGTGGGAAAGGGTCAGAAGGCTCCGATTTCTCGCAGGGGTTTAGAGAAAATAATGACACCACCATTCTCCAGAGAACCGCACTGGGACACTAAAGTTATCATTGTCGGTGCTATCCAAAAAATACGTCCGCATCTGCAGGGTCGGATAGAACCCCATGAGCTCGAAGCTGAAACCTTCAACTCCGCTGATTACCCCCGGAGCGGAGCTGTTGAGAAATTCGATGTCGATTTCCTTGTTGAAAGAATTGATTCTATCGTCCGGACCTCCCAGGGCAGACCTGAGTTGGTTAATCGACTTTTAGGTATCTCGATAGAAGACGCAAAAGAGCAGTTCTGGTTTAATGTTCGACCATTGCTTGAAAAGCTTCGGATTTCAGACAAGCGTTTTAACGAAACGTTATTGGAAGTAGGCCCGCCACCCGAACTTCCCCTTCCCCCAAGTGGCTCGAATAAAGAGTATGCGGAGCGCCTTCTTAAGAACCCCAGAATGCTTTCGCAAGAGCAGCAACTGGTCTGGAAAGTGGCAAAGGCCATTTATCCTCCGTTCACACATGATAGCTACCCAGGCGTAAAGAAGCCCGCTCGTTACATGGCGAAGTTCTGGGATCGAGCGATTATCATTACTAAAGCTCGATGGGATTTCTCCATCGCATCCGAGTTCGCTTTGAGAAAACCAGGAGAAAAGCCCACAGTTTACCTGCTATGTTGGCTCGAGCCAATGCTTGCGACACAATGCGGTGACAGTAATCCCGGAAAAACCGGATTGTTCGAACTGGGTAGGCATTTCCACACTGATACAAAGCTCCATTGACTGATACTTTGCCTTCTGGTAAAAAGGAATCGGATTGCTCAGTTTAGTCAATGCGGTCGCACTTAATTGGGGAAAACAGCCCGAACTCTTTCGTTTTGGCTGTTCACCCCAATTAACAAAGGAAGGAGAAAAAACGATGACACTGCGAACGCAAATTCACGACCACATTCCAACTTGGCTTGATGCCATCAACAGAAATGTTGGAATTGTTCAGCTCTTGGAACACCTAGATACTTGCCAAGACTTCGATGAGAGCTCTGACGGCTCTGTGCTAATCGGACGATGCCCGTTCCACGGCGGCGACGACGCCACTGAATTCTACGTCTATTCCAAACGGAACACGTGGGCTTGCTACGGACAATGCCACCGATCTGGCACACCCTTAGATTTCGTGAGTATCAAATTTGATGTCAGCTACCCGGTCGCTGCACTACTCATTCAAAATTGGTTTAGTCTCGACTTGGTGAAGCTCCAGCTTATTCATGGCGAGGAGGAATAAGTTGCCCATGCAAGGCGTCGTTTACCCCGGCGCCTTTTCTGTGTTAAATGGGTTCTATGATTATCCTTGGTGAGAATTGCATGCGGAGCTTCTGCTACTATCAAAAAAGCCGATGCAAAGAGCATCGGCCGTGTTGTCTCAAGCCGCAGTGGTATGGTCCGGTTGTGGAAGAGATTTGGAGAGCGTCCGTTCACGGTAATGATGATCGCGTACGCTTTCGTTTTCCCTGGTAGATCTTCAAGGCGCACCTGCAAAAAGTTCGTGCACCTGTTCTGCAGTCAGATGCTCGGGTTGCGTGCCCGGCGTTTCAAAGACATGAATTTTGACGAACGTGAAATTCGCGAGACGGCGCGCAATGTCTTCACGACCGGTTTTCCCTGCCTCGTCTTCATCCAGCATGATAAGCACCTGACTTTGTGCATTTGTGTGTTTGCGAATCAAAGCTTCCTGCGCGTCTGATATGGAGCTACCCATCAGGGCAACAACTTTCCGGCAACCGTGCTGGTGAAGTTTCATGGCGTCGAAAAAGCCTTCCACAATCACAAGTGGGCGGTCTGGGGGTTCAGCGATGGCCCGGTGAAGATTGAACAATTCCAGGGATTTTTTGAATCCTTTGGGCAGTTGGTATTTCTGTTGGCCGGTTTTGCCAGGCCAACGGCCGGCGTAAGCGACCAGTTGTCCCTCAGCATTGTGAATTGGAATTGCAATTCGATCCTTTTGAAGCCCTTTCGAACAGAAGCCCAAGCCAAATGTTTGAATGGTCTGGGCAGACAAGCCGCGCTCGGCCAGATACGGATGTGACTGATCGAGGTTTTTCAGGACAAATTCCAACGGTTTGTTATCGGCGACACTGTCCTCGGTTGCG
>Ga0137394_10004019_pt1 | contig 11112 bp, 21 predicted proteins | sample czobulk116metaG_FD_108278 | JGI IMG/M metagenome (GOLD analysis project Ga0137394, IMG submission 108278) | Vadose zone soil microbial communities from Angelo Coast Range Reserve, California, USA - czobulk1.16 metaG | ecosystem: Environmental > Terrestrial > Soil > Vadose zone | place: USA... | reverse complement strand
GTTGCTAGTGTCGCATGACGTGGCCGGCCTATATCGACGATCCAGGGCCAAGCAATCCGGGAACGCTGTATGTATCCCGTGGCCGAGTCCCGCAATACTTTGAACGACATGATTATTCGGGACAAGCATGGCGAGTCGGAAATGAATATACGACGTATTGCCCGAATCGTTCTAGGTCTTACAAAAGTACGGCTAGACTCCGTTTCAAATCCCTGGAAGACTTCCACGATCTTATGGAACGTTGCCAAATACTTAAACTCCGACCCCCAATTTCATACGCGGATTTGTTTTTCCAGCAGCAACGGCTACCGTGTTTGCCTCGATATACCTGGACTGGTTCGTTCCGCTGCTTTACGTTTGGGGGATGGGAATCCGCGTTCTACCAAGGCGAATATCGTGGCCCAGTTTACCAATACGATATTAACTCAGCCTACCGGTGGGCCGGATCTATCGGACTCCCAGATGTTACGTCATTTGAGCGCACGAATCGTTTCAGCGATCCTATCGGAATCTACATTGTGGTACTCAAGGAAAATTCACTACCCTATGCTCCCCGTGCGGGTATCCATTGCATCACATCGGAAGAGCGTGACGTGTTTGACGTGCGCCCGGAAAAACTCATACTTGGTATACGGGCAAACAGTGAGACTTATGCTGTCGCGGAAGCCTTTGCGGCGCTCGAAAAGAAATGGCCGGAACGATATATAAAACCGATGGCTCGTGCCTATTGGGGGAAATTCAATACGCGATTAGGTCCTAAACAAGTCAGTTGGAAGCGTGGTCAATCGGAACATCAGCAATCAAACTTTTTCTTTAATCCAATTTGGTCGGCATTTATTACCAGTCGCGTCAAAATCCGTTTAGCAATGTGGCGTGCTGTTGCTTTGCATGTCTATGTTGATTCCATCTTGACAACGAAACCAATACCAGAAGGTGTGGATTTGGGTAGTTTCCGCCTACTGGATTCTGACACCGATGGGTGTTATATTCATTCTAGTACACGGTTTAAGTTTGGCCCAAACCCACCAACGCGTTGGTCTAAGACCACGACATTAGGGGAACGCAATGGCGACCTTGAAAGAAAAACTTGAATCACTGACGGACGAGCAACGACTTGAGCTAAAAGAAGCATTGGGAATGCCGAAGGAGGATAAAGGCGATTTTGCCTCGATGATTGCAAAACTTGCCGAACGGATTACCGCGCTGGAAAAGCCGAAGGTTCCGAAGAAAGATCAAAAGTCTTGGTGGGCAACGTTTTGGGATGGTAACGAGTAAGTTGCCATGGCAACAATAGACAAGCTCACGGCATGGTTTACCGGTGAGAGCAAAACTGAAACGGTTTCGAAATCTACTTCACCGGACGGTGATCTTAGCGCGAGCCGTTCTGACCTTGCTGCGCTTAAGTCGTCAGGTACGCCGACTCCTAAGTCTCAGCGCGGAACTGGAACAACTTCAAAAGCACAAGAACGGCTTAAAGAAATCCAGCTTGCCGAAACTCTTGAAAGACTCTATGAGCCAAAAAACTTTAAACCAGTCGGTAAGCTATACTTCAATACTCGATACGGGATTACTGGATGGGAGGGGTTTCTACTTTCCCCGGCCGAAGAAGAATCAATTGCCGCAAGTCTCGCGATGCTCACAGAAGCTCTCTGGTTATGGGACCCTCGCTTGTTGGCCCTCATCATTGCGGGGGGAAATATTGGAAGTATTATCGCCCAGAAAGAAATAACGTACAGTAAAATTCAGTCGGCTAAGAAAAATGCCGCAACGACTCCGCACTAGGTTCTATGGATTTTTCGCCAGTCGAGAAAAAGCTAACCAAAGGCTTTTGCAGTTAAAGCACGATACTCCGACGCGGTATGTTGGAATCAAGATCGTCAGACGTTTTCTAGTTTATAGCTTGGAGAAAATTCATGTTGCGCCTATTGCAAGTCATCGCGTTTCTCGTGCTGATTCTCGTGGGCCTCGCGAGTCTTCTTGAATGTATCGAGAGGATTCGGATATGGAGGCTCAGCCCACCCCACGAGCGCATCGGATGGAAACCCCAAGATCCGAAAGGGACATTATCGTCGTCGTAGGCAAAACAGGCATGGGTAAAACTCGCTGGACGCGAGCGTATCTTAGAACCCTTCACCGTATTATTCTTGTTGATCCGATGGCGGAACATGAAGGCCAAGAATTTGAAAACACCGATGCCATGATAGATCACATCATGGAAAACCGAGTTTTCAGAGTGAGGACTGAGGCGATTGATGATTTTCCTATGGTTTGTTCAATTGCTTATGCTGCTCGCCGGTGCTGTCTGGTTGTCGAAGAGTCTCAGAGGGTTTTACCGTCGGGAAATAAAGAGCTACCGCCATCTTTTACAGATATTATATATCGTGGGCGCCATCGTCGCGCTAGCCTTATACTTATTTCTCAGCGTGCTAGCACTATCCATATTGCCGGTCGGTCCCAATGGACTCGGTTAATTATTTTCAATCAGACGGAGCCTAATGACGTGGCATGGTTGCTTAACACAACCGGATTTGATCTTGATCCGACAACGTTACCACAGGGGCATTACTACGACGTGAACCCTGGAAATTTCCAACTTAAACAACTATCGTCGGACCCCCCACTTGACAACTCAAGAAACGACTTTGATACAATGAAAGACGATGGAACCGAATCTATTCCAGATGAGAAAGGAAGTGATACACAATGGGAGTCGGGCACATCGTAAAGACGGCGCTTGTCTCAACGATTTTCGTCCTCGCTACAATTTTCCTGCTCAATCGCTTCGGGGTTACTCGTTCTCTCGTCCAGACTGCTCTGACCGGATAACCTTTTCGTTGTTGCCATGGCAACTCGGTATTGATGGTGGGTGGCTTGGGCGCCGATTGCCATGGCGACTCATACCTCGAAAGGATTAACGACATGCCGAAAGGTACGCACGCGTACATCATCGGATACTCCGCATTCTACGGAGATCCCTACAGGCCGGTTCACTTCTCCAACGACAAGGCCGAACTTGAAAAATGGCTGGAAGCACACAAGGCGCAGTATTCATCGGGTAGTGTTCAAATCATGGACGGCGCCGGATTCGAGCATGATGTGGCCTGACAATCCGTGTCGTTGTTGGACTCGCCCCGGCGCTGTCGGGAGCATGGGCGACAGCCGGAAACCCTTTACATGGCGCAAACCTAGACTTGGCGTCAAGCAAGATGCACCGAAACCATTACCGCCGAAAGGCAAAGCCGGGGCCTAAGCGAAGAGCTTGGGACGGAGAGAGAGACAATGAACGCTGGAGATAGACTCATCGCCGAAGCGGACGCGCATTGCCGAATCATTCAACTTGGGTCTGACTATACCCCGCAGTCGTTTCTCTATCGAGATATTCACGGTAGGCGCCATCGTCGCCCTGTCATGGCTGGCGGTGCTCGTGGTAACACCGAAGTCAAAGAAGTATTTCGCGGGCAAACCATCAATGCATCGGGTGTCACGCGATTCTCAAACGCGAACGGTATTCCGCTCGGTGAGGGTTGGATCCGAACGATTCTGCAATTCAATAACACCGTTGTCATTGGCACCGGGGCCGGTGCTTTGGCCGATGGTGCGCTACGTATCATCAAAGGCATTACCCTACGATCCGACAAAAACGAGTTTTTCGCTAACTCAGCGCCCGGTAAGGAATTGTATTTGTATTCGTGGATCAAGCGCGGGACTCAGCCGAAACTTGATACCGTGACCGCCGCATCGTTGACCTTCCGTACGGTTATTGAGATTTGGCACGTTGACCCACTTCAGGCTATCCCCGAGGATACGATCCTGGATACTCGCCGGTATTCCGCTCTGACCCTTGAAATTTCCTATGGGTCATTGTCGGATTTCTACACGGCTCCCGGTACAGCAACCCTCGCGACTACAATGGATATGTATATCGATCGTCAGCGTGGACCAATCCCGGCCAAGGTCCGCCCACGGTTCTATACGGAATATGGCGTCCGTCCCCCGGTTGATCCTAACGCTACATTGACGGTTGATCTTGAGCGTGCATCGAATATGGGCTATAAGCGTTTGGTTGTGCGTGGCTCGTCGGCTCCAATCGTGGGCCAACCCTTCTCCGGTGTCGATTCGGATACAGTATTTACTGATCTAACTCTTGACCATGACGCGGGTCGTCCGGTGGATACAAGTCTCTATAACATCATCCAGGCTATGAATAAGCAACTTTATACTCTTGAGGGGTCGGCTGCTGGTACACCGTCCCTGATGGGATCAGTCGTGCTTGACATGATGCACGATGGTTCATTACAATCGGCGCTATATTCCGGGAACAAATCTCGACTCCGGGTTATTGGGACACTTGCGGCTGGCGCTCCGAACCCGGCGCAGTTTTCCATCGGCTACGAAGCGATTCGGCCGCTGTTGTAATATGAACGGCAATTTACTGCTGTTGTTGTTGCTTGGGGGCGCAGCGTTCTTGCTGCTCTCCAATAAATCTGTTGCCATGGCAACACCGGGAGTCGCTGATGACAGTCATCCATGGTCTCTATCTGATGCAGTCCGTTCCCGTGGAACGCTCGGCCTAGTCGCAAACGGCTGGACGACTGGATGGGATGGCACTCAATCGTGCCCGCCGGGAGCGATGTGCTAGGATGCAATGGATTCTTGCGGGTGTCGTTCTCTTTCTTATTTTCGCCACTAAATCAGGTGGCGCAAACGGAGTAAGAACAACGCCACTCGCAAGTGATCCTAACAGACGTTATCTTTTGCCTGCCGGTGCTAGCCGTCCCACTTCGGTCACTCCAATTGCGGCAACCGGTGGTGGACTCGCGGGAATGCTTGCTACGATCTATAACTATGGTAGTAAGGCATACTCGGTTTTAAAAAATGCCTATTCGGGCTATCAGGTTATTACCGGAACGACAGATAAGGCAATAGGTATTATTGATACCGGAGCCGCTGATGTAGCAACCGGTATTGACGAAGGGGTTAACGCTGGTCTGGAAGCGGGAACGCAAGTCACCGGGGAGATTGGGGCGGAAATTGGTACAGAAATTAGTGGTGAGTTTGCAGGTGAAGTTGGCGGGGTTGTGGGTGCCGAGGTTGGGACAGAGGTTGGCATTGAGGTTGGCGCAGAAATAGGCGTTGAAGCAGCCGCTGAAACAGGAGCCGCAGTAGCCGAAGTATCTACCGGGGCTGCTCTTGGCGTTGCTGGCGTTGCTTTTCTTGCCGTAGAAGTTATTAAATACCTTATCAATATAGGTCTCAATGATTACAAGACGGGCACAATTTCAAAAGAAATTATGCGCCGTAAGCAGATTTATATTATGCAAAACGGTGAAGCCAATATTGAGAAAGCCATCGCGGCGGCTGCGTCATTTGCTGATGCGATGGGGGTTCTTTCTCATGCTCCCGGTGGAACGAGTGGACAAGTTCAATTTGGTATTGGTAACGAATATGCCGGGGTACATTTTGAACCCGGCCGGGCCGGAACAACCGAAACCCCTAATTGGGGTTTGATCGTTCGAGCAATGGCTGACCCGGTAACATTAAAACAGCACCCGGAAGCCATTGCTAATTTTATCGCTAATCTTTGGGTTCAGACTGGCCCCGGTGGAGCAACATCTTTTAGCCAGCGTGCGACGTTTTTGTTTCGGTTGAATCTGATGTCGAAACTTCCCTATACGCCAGATTGGAATTATATTAGGACCATTATTCTTAATATGCATATGGTTGACCCTCGAAATATTGCCGAACGGAATGCAGCCATTGATGCGGTTCCAATTCCGCCAGAAGATAACTATATCCGGCTTGGATGGGCGAAGGTTTCAACTAATCGAATCTATCAATACTACGATATTTATAGCACACCTCCGTCATATAAGGCTGCGAGCCCTGAAGTTGTAGCGTATAACCTGATGGATATCTCGGCAGATCAGCCATGGACTCCGACTGTCCCATATCCCTATTATTTTGATAGTAATGGGGAATTGGTACGAGCCGGATCATATGATGCGCCAGTCTATGTCGGTGGGAACGGAGCCTAGTTGCCATGGCAACCGACATGGGACCGATGTATGTGTGTCGTGACACCGGAGAATTTGTGTATTATTTTGGTTGGTACGATCACGCGACCGGAGAAATGCTCGAACTATCAAAATCTGGATACCAGCAATATTATGATCCTAATGATCTTCGCGCGTTCTATTTACTGTTTCCACCTGGGTTCACGCAGAAATGGGGAGCCATAGGATATTTTATTCGCCCCGAATATCTCGACAGGTTCTCTGTCTATCGACCACAATGGTTAAATGAGGGAAATGTCCCACTTCCCATCGAAATAGCGCAACATGATCTTTAGAGGGAGGTTCTCATGTCTCTAAGTGAACTATTACAGCCACCGAACCCTGATGGTTCCGGTAATGGCGCGCAAGATTCAACCCCGCGCGCTTTATCATTGACATATGATGCATCCCTTGGTGGTGCGACTCGTACAGGGTCTGACGCGGGGAGTCTGCTTGATAACTTGCTGCAATCCATTGGAGCGCAATTCAGAACAGCAGCCGCAACCGCAATACTGGATACTCCGGCAGGGAAACAAGCCGTTGCGGATTATAAAGCACAGCAAATTCAACTTTATTGGAATCAGTATGGACCTATCAGCGTATTGATCTTATTTGGTTTAGTGCTCTTTTTCTTTCTACGACGTTAATGTATATCGACAGTGACGGCGTGTTACATGAAGAAAATTATTCCGGTCCTATTGATGTGGATTACTACATCACAATGGGCGGAGGGGCACCAATGAACGGGGATATGGGCGATCCAGTACCAGGACTACAGGCAGATTCTCCATATACACCATCAGATCAAGCACTTATTCCTGGGGGTGGTGAAACACCACTAACTTCTGACGTGCCTTATAACATCAGCGATGTAGCAGCCCCGAGGGGATTCAATTCTGGGGCACCAGGGGCCATCAAAGATGCAGGCGGGGTTGGCGAATGGATTACAAATGGATTCAAATCTCTGGCAAATGGTTTCCTTGGTAGCATGACCCCGCAACCGCGAGGGGCTACAGCAACTCAGGCAGGGGGGTCATTTGGTTCTCCTGGCCCTGGTATTATTGGGCGATTTGGAACGGCAACAGCGACAGCGCCGGGAGCGGTGCAGAGCAATAGGATTGGAATTAATTCTATGTCTCTAATGTGGTTGGTCGGCCTTGGGGTGGCATTCATTCTTGTAATGAGTATCAGGAGTCGATAATGACAACAACGCAAGTTGATCCTGTTATTAATCTAGGCGAGTGGACAACGCTAAGAGGGCCGGGAGTTGATCCTATTGTAACAATCGACCCTATTGAGCGCCAGGATATTACATATCTCCCTGGCGTCTCTGATACGAGCTTACTCGATAAATTCAAAACAGTATTTAAGGTTCCGTCCGATAGTGGCGCATGGCTAGGCGGAATTGGCCCCGATGCTGTCTTGAACAGTGCCGCATCGCAAGATGTCCCACAAGGCGGTGATACCCGAAAGGTCACTGATTATACCGCAACAACATCGACCCCGAAAGACGTTGAATCATCTCCCGGTATATTTCAACTCATGTGGAATAGCATTACTGGAAGCGGGCCAGGTCTATTTTCGTGCCGAGAAGATTCGATTATCTGTGTTGGTACTGGAAAAGCTGCAAAGGAAGCAGGAGCCGCGCAGCCGAATAATGGGGCTGGACCTAATTGGCTAGGCGGTATTCAATCGACTCTCATTATTGTGGTTGTAGGTTTGGTGGTTGCATTACTGCTTATCAAAAGAGTTTCTCCCGCTTAGTTGCCATGGCAACATTCCTAGAATGGCTTGGCGGATTTATCCCTATCGGGAAAAGTCCAGATCCGTTCGCACCATTTCGCAATCCTACCGATACCGGGACTCCTGGACTTCATACCGAAACAGGGGAAACAGTCGTTCCGATGTTTAAGCGTCCTTTGCGATTTGTGACTCCCGTGCTTCCGCTGCTACCTCTTTACGATACAAGTAGCGCATCCGGAATTATTCCAAATATTGAAGAAGTTAATGGACTACAAATCGTTCCACAGAATAGTAAACGTACTGGTTTGATGATATCAAATACGGGATATGGAACGGCATTTATTTCCACGTTTACCAAGGTAAGTCGAAAAGATTATCCTATTCCGCCACTCGCTGAAATTTTCATTACACCATCCAGCGCACTCAATGTAGCTCCGACAAATGCCGTCTATGGTGCCGGGGAAGCCGGAGCGGACCTTCGTATTCTTGAAATTGTTCTCGCTCCAATCGGTTCAGAGTTTACCGCGTGAGAAAAAGAAAAATGTTACCTCTGGAAATTCCAAGGATAACATTTCTACGAAATATAAAATTCTCATCCAGGCTTACGACTAGCGCCGCTATCTTTAAGCCTAGAAAACTTCGTAAAAAGTGATCTGGTGGATTATTGCATTCGGTCTCGTAGCAATGGCATTTAAAGCGAATCTCGGCGGTATCACTGATACAGCAGGGTCAGGGGTCAGCATCTTGGGACGACTCATAGGTTTCGATCCTTCTCGGCTAACACATCCAGGAGCCAATGAAGAGCAGGATATTCTTGCCGTGTCGGCGCAATCTGGCGTTGACCCTCGTTTGATTGCCGCGATTCGGATGTCTGAAAATGGCGGACCTGGAAAGCAATATGGTGTGCTTGGCATTGGAGCTAATACGCTTGACGCTCAGCTTCATGGTGCCGTCAATACGATCAAGCATTTTCTATCCGCCTATACGAACGATACGGGCATTCTTCCGATTGGGGATGACGGGAGATACACGCCAGACTTTATCTATTATGTCGCAAACGGTGGGCCGAGTCATAGTGGATGGGCACCCATTGGGGCTAGCAATGACCCGAATCACCTCAATGAAAATTGGATATCGAACGTGCTCAATAACTACTACTCAACCGAGGTTGTGTGATGAGACAGACTGGAGCTAATCGTGACCGCCGATACTGGAATGGAAGCGAACGCATTAACATTTCTCACCCGGCTTTTGACGTTACAAAACATAAGTCTCTATCTGATGAGGAGCGAGAACGGGGAAAAACAGATATGGGAAAATTTGGGAAAACGGCAAATAACGCTGAGAATATTTTCAGCGAATTCAAGCAGCCATGACTAGGATTTTATTTGTTGCCATGGCAACTTTTCTTGCCGGATGCTCATCTACAAATCTTACAGAAGCTATGAAGGCCCTCGGTGATGATAAAGCAAATATCTGTATTACAGCATCGTCACCGTATGGTGGCGGGGCAGTAGGGCGACTCAATACTCCCGGTGCGAAACTCAATGCATCCGGTGGCCAGTGTTCTATGGAGATAGCGAAATGAGGGTTAATGCTGCCGCGCGATTTGCGCCAGGTATTATCGAGGGGCCACTACTCAAGAGACCAATGCGGTTCAACGTGTTCCCGGTTGCCGCCGCAACAACTGTCAATGGTATCGTCGTCGTTCAACAAAATATCAAACGAGTTGGACTTATCCTGAAAAACATCGGAACCGCCAATGTATATATCTCATCCGTTCAGGGAGTTAATGCTGCAAGCGATTGGGTTATCGCTCCCGGTGAAGCATTATCATTTCCTGGATCTGATGGGCCAACCGCGCCAATGAATGCAATCTATGCGACCGCCGATGCTGGCGGGGACCTTCGGGTTCTTGAAAGCGTACTAGCACCCCTTACCGGTAATGAGTTTCAAGCATGATTGCGACAGCATTTGCACAAAAGGGTACACTGGCATCGCCAAACAATCTAGGTCAAACGACATCCGGGGCCAATGCACCCCAGGCGCCAGTTATTACCCTTCCGGTTAATACCGGTTTTCGTATCCTCATTAAATCCATCATTATTTTTGGGTCAGCAGCAGGGGCGGCAACGCTTTCTATTACTGACGGGATAACAGTTATCAACCTGGGGACGATTGTTATAGGAACCGCTCCACAAGTTATCGCTATAAACTTTCTTGGCGCTATTGGATCAAACATAACTGTTAACGTTGGTGCTGCCGGTGCTGCTGTCACCACAACCGTATCCGTTACCGCTGATACCGTACAATCATGATATAATAACTATGTGAAAAAACGCATTCCCTGCGTTACTGTCTGTACCTGCCGACACGCAATCGGAGAGCATTTCGTTTGCGGGTGCTGCAAGCGATGCCTCTGCACCCGTACCTGTAACGCTCAGTTTTTCCAATGGCATACTACGCATGGTCCGCAACCGATAGGCGGGCAAGCATCATGATGAATTTTTTTGATTGTTTACATCGGGGAAAAGCATTCGGGGTTACTGGTAATCGTGCGTCTATTGCATCCGGCCAACAAATAGGCATTCAGCTATTTAATCCCACTCTTAAGCAAGATAATGAATCTATTACAGCGTACGTCAAGTCTGTTACCGTATGGAGTGAGACAGCAACATTTTGCGCCATGCTACTATTTAATACTAGGCTTGCCACAACTATTATTAATGGTAAAAATCTTGCTAACGAGGATTTCCCGACAACGACTAATGCTATATCTCAATTAGTTGTAACAAGTGAAGAGTCAGCCGTGGTATCAGCAGCCGGTGGTGCTATTAAGCAAGTTCGTTTACCGGATAGTGGTCCTCATACATTCTCTAACCCGGAATGGATTACAAAACTTCCGCGTGGTGATAATACACTTGCAGGCATTAATACTGGCACTGGTCTTTTATTATCTTTTAACACCATACCAGCCGGTAAATACGTAGGAGCCTACTTTGATTGGGTGGAGGTTAACCCATGAAATACATCATCGCGTTTGTTGCCATGGCAACTTTTGGTTGCGCGGGGCCAATGTCTACAGGTGTGTCTGGACCTGTTGCTGTATCCATCGGAGATACTGACCATATGTGCCGCGCAGTTGGCGGGGAACGAGGTTGCATGGTGAAGCATCCCAACGGGCAGATTACGATCTATTGCCGGAATGAATCACGGGACGCGCTTGCGGAATGCTTGGCCCATGAGATACGGCATATCGTGGAACCGGAGTGGAGGCACTGATTGAATATCAATCTACCACGCCTGCCGAAACCTT
>Ga0137394_10004018_pt1 | contig 11115 bp, 8 predicted proteins | sample czobulk116metaG_FD_108278 | JGI IMG/M metagenome (GOLD analysis project Ga0137394, IMG submission 108278) | Vadose zone soil microbial communities from Angelo Coast Range Reserve, California, USA - czobulk1.16 metaG | ecosystem: Environmental > Terrestrial > Soil > Vadose zone | place: USA... | reverse complement strand
CGATGCGGGCGAGCACCGCCTTCACCACTTCGACCGGGGAGAGCTTGCGGCGCTTGATGGCCGGAGCCATCTGGGAAGCGGGCATCCAGCAGAGGTCGTCCGACGTGGCCATGAAGAACCCCTCACTTTCTAGACTGCTCGCCTCGCCTTCGGCTGCAGCTCGCCCTACGGCCCTCTCCTTCCAGAGGAGAGGGGTCTCGAGGTTTAGGCGCCGCGGAGGCGCGGGTCGAGCGTGTCGCGGAGCGCGTCGCCGAGCAGGTTGGAGCCGAACACCGCGAGGCTGATGGCCAGGCCCGGGAACAGGACGAGCCACGGCGCCTTCTGCGCGTACTCCGCCGCGGAGACCGAGAGCATCCGGCCCCACGACGGATAGGGCTCGGGCACCCCGAGGCCCAGGAAGGACAGCGCGGCCTCCACCAGGATCGCGCTGCCGAGCTGCGCGGTGCAGAGCACGATGAACGGGCCCATGGTATTGGGCAGGACGTGGCGGAACGCGATGCGCACATGCCGGAGGCCGACCGCGCGCGCCGCCTCCACGTACTGCATCTCACGGATCGACAGCACGCTCGCCCGGATGACCCGCGCGGCCCTCGGAATGATCGGGATCGAGATCGCAAGCACCACGTTCGGGATCGACGGGCCGAGCGCCGCCGACATCACGAGCGCCAGCACGAGCAGCGGCAGCCCCTGCAGGATGTCCATCACCCGCTGGGTGATGAGGTCGGTCTTGCCGCCGACGTAGCCGGACAGGAGCCCGATGATCCCGCCGAACACCGAGCCGAGGAGCGTGGAGGCCAGGCCCACGATGAGCGAGACCCGGGCCCCGTGCACGACGCGCGAATAGATGTCGCGACCCAGGTGATCGGAGCCGAGCCAGTGGTCGGGGCCGGGCCGGGCCAGACTCTGCCCCGCGTCGGTGGCGATGGGATCGTGGGTCGCGAGCTGGTTGGCGAAGACCGCGGTGAGGAACATCACCACCATGAGCAGCCCGCCGATCGCGCCCAGGGGCTTCTTGCGGCAGAAGCGCGCGAGCACGGTCCAGGCCCCGGGCCGGCGCAGGCCGAGGCTCACCGACGCCGCCTCGACCCCGAGCGGTCTAGTGGCCATAGCGGACGCGCGGATCGAGGAAGCCGTAGAGCATGTCCACGACCAGGTTCGAGACGATGACCACGATCGCGATGAACATGACCAGGTTCTGGACGATCGGGTAGTCCCGCCAGAGGATCGCCTCCACCAGGAAGCGCGCGAGCCCGGGCAGGTTGAAGACGGTCTCGGTCACCACGAGCCCGCCGATGAGGAACGCGAACTCGATGCCGATCACGGTGACCACCGGCAGGATTGCGTTCTGCAGCGCGTGGCGCCAGATCACCACGCTCCCGGACTGGCCCTTGGCGCGCGCGGTGCGGATGTAGTCCTCGCGCATCACCTCGAGCAGCGACGAGCGGGTGATGCGCATGATGAGCGCGGACGAGCGGTAGCCCACCGCGAGGGACGGCAGCGCGAACTGCACCGCGTGCAGCCAGAAGTTCTCGGACGGCGACACGTAGGTCACCGGCGGGATCCACCCGATCCACGCCACCAGCCCGAGGATGATGACCATGCCCAGCCAGAACGAGGGCATGCTGAGGCCGGCGAGGCTGAAGACCCGCAGCGCGTAGTCGAGCGGGGTGTCCTGGCGGACCGCGCTGATGACCCCGAGCGGCACCCCCAGGGCCACCGACACGATCAGCGACAGGATCGCCAGCTCGAGGGTCACCGGGATGAGCGGGCGGATGATCTCCCAGGCGGGCAGGTCGTAGCGATAGGACTTGCCGAGATCGCCGGTCAGGATCTGGCGCATCCATTCGAGGTACTGCACCCACACCGGCCGATCGAGCCCCAGCTCCTTCTCGATGGCCACCCGCTCCACCGGGTTCACGTAGCCGCCGGTCGAGAAGAGGATGTCGACGATATCGCCGGGGGCCAGACGCAGCATGCCGAAAATCACGATCGACATGCCGAGCAGGGTCAGGAGACCGATGCCCAGCCGCTGGGCGATGTACGTCTTCACCGGATCGGGGGGCCTACTTGTCCCGCCACACGTCGGCCATGCGGCCGAAGTTGTAGATGTTGTCGTGCGGCACCATCCCCTTCACGTACGGCCACACCGTGAAGTAGTCGAGGCGCCAATCGAGCAGCGGCCGCGCCGCGTCCGCCTCCACCTTCTTCTGGAGCGCGGCCACGAGCGCCAGGCGCTTCTGCGGGTTCAGCTCCTGGGACTGCTGCTCGATCATCTTCATCACTTCCTCGCTGCAGTACTGGCTATAGTTCCGCGGCGAGCCGCACGCGTAGTTCTCGTAGTAGTTGGCGTCCGGCTCGTCCACCCCGAGGCCAGTGAGGTTGTCCCCGATCTGATACTCGCCCCGGTTGGCCATGGAGTGGCACTGGGCGGTCTCCACCTGCTTGAGGTTGGCCTCGATGCCCACCTGCTTCAGCTCGTTGATCACGAACGAGGCCATGTCCACGTACAGCGCGATCGCGCGCGTGCTCATCTCCACCTTGAGCGGATTCTGCGGGGTGATGCCCGCCTCGGCCAGGAGCTTCCTGGCCTGCGCGCGCATGTCCTCGATCTTGCCGTAGCCCGGCAGGGTGCCGAGGTCCTTCTCGAGCAGGCCCCAGACCCCGTAGGGCTTGGGCTGCTGGGAGGCGCCGGGGACCGCGCCGCCCTGGTGCACCGCGGAGATCAGGGCCTTCCGGTCGATGGCGTAGGAGACCGCGAGCCGCACCTTCAGGTTGTCGAAGGGCGGCTTCTTGGTGTTCATGATGATGTTGTCGCTCACCGCCTGGGCCACCGGGGTGATCACGAGGCCGGGCACCGCCTTCTTGAGCTGCTCGGCCGCGGTCTTGGTGGTCTCCCCCGGGAAGGACACGTCGAGCTGCCCGGCCTGGAGCGCGGCGGTGCGGGTGCCCCGCTCCTTGATCACGACGTAGCGCAGGCTGTCGAGATAGGGCCGGCCCTTCATGAAGTAGTCCGGGTTCTTCACGTAGTCCACGAACTCGCCCTTGCGCCATTCCTTCATCTTGAAGGGCCCGGTGCCGATGCAGCCGGTGCGGTAGGCCGCGGGATTGACGTGGGCCGCGTAGATCGGGGTGTAGCCGGAGGCCAGCATGACGAGCAGGCCCGGCTGGGGCCGCTTGAGACGGAACACCACGGTGTAGGGATCGGCGGCCTCGATGGCCTCGACGTTCGTGTACCAATCCTTCCGCGGATTGATGCGCAGCTTGGCCGGCGCGTCGGGAGCCTCGCGCAGCATGTCGAAGGTGAACTTCACGTCCTTCGAGGTGAACGGCTGCCCGTCGTGCCACTTCACGTTCCTGCGCAGGAAGAAGACGAGGTTCCGGTAGTTGTCCTGCCACGACCACTTCTCGGCGAGCTCGCCCACCAGATTCTCGACCGTCTCCGCGCGCTTGGTCTGATCGAACACGACCAGGTTGTTGAAGCAGGGCATGGAGGGAAACGAGGTCGCGATGGTCGAGGTCTCGTGCACCGCGAAGCCCTGCGAGAGATCCTCGCGCTGCATCAGGTTCAGGTGGCCGCCGGACTTCGGCGTCTCGGCCGATGCCAGCGACGCGGCGGCGAGCACGGCCAGGGCGGATAGCGCGGCGTCGACAATGCGGGAACGCCTCATTGTGTTCCTTTCCTATGAGCGCCGGCCCCGGGAGGTCGGCGGGATTCGCGACACGATGGTGGGGAAACCCGGCAAAAATATACGATATCGACCGCGGTCCGACAACTGTTCCGCGCCGCGCGCCAGGCGGTCTGGTCACGCGGCGCGTTAGTCGCCGATTGACGGGCCCGCGCTGACCGCGCGGGACGGGGCGGAGACTAGCGGGCGGTGTGCGGCTCCTGGAGGCCGCGCCGTACCTCGCGGCGCGTGAGCAGCTCCTCGAGCGCGATCGTGCGGGCTCCACCCCGGCGCCGGAGCTCGGGCCGCGCCAGGATCGGGCGCTGGCGGATCCGCGAGGCCAACCCGTTGCGCACCGCCCGGTCGGCGTAGAGGCTCCGCAGCGCGCGGCACATGAGCGGCCGGCCGCGGTTGTACCCGAAGCGGTGCTTGTACTCGTCAGCGGTCAACCGGTGGCTCCGCAGATGGGTATTCGTGAGCTGGCGGAAGGCGCCGCCACAGACGAGGCAGTGGATCGAGTCCTGCTGCACGGCCTGTCGTGGATCGGCGCGCAGCCCGTTCAGCGTGCGGCGACTTCCTCCAGAGCCCACGACGTTGCTCGCGCGCCGGACCGCCGCGGCTGCGCGGATGCGATCACCCTGGATCGCCGGCGCACCATTGCTGATCGGGAAAGGTCGGAGCGGAGGGTAGGACGGCGTACCGTTCGCGGGCATGTCTAGCCTCCTTCGCGCGACGAGGAACAGCGGCGACCGAAGAAACATGCCCCTACACATCGCAAACCAAATGCCACAGAAAAGATCTATTTAATCGGTATTTTGAGCAATTAAGGTATTAGCGATCGGTGATCGACTGGTAAAAATCTTACCAGTGCCTTGACCAGTAAGGGCTTCTAGGCAATCCTTACCGCGCGATGGATCCCTGGAGCGAGCTCCTGGGTCGGAGCGCCCCGATGGAGGCCTTGCGGGAGACCGTACGGCGGCTTCCAGGACGCCAGCATCCCGGCCGGCGGCTCCCCGCGATCCTGCTCCAGGGTGAGACCGGGACGGGGAAAGGTCTCGTCGCTCGGCTCATCCACAGCCTGGGGCCGCGCGCCGGCGGGGAGTTCGTCGACGTGAACTGCGGGGCGATTCCCGAGACGCTGCTCGAGGCGGAGCTGTTTGGCTTCGAGCGCGGCGCGTTCACCGATGCCCGCAAGGCGAAGCCCGGCCTCTTCCAGACCGCGCACCACGGCACCATCTTCCTGGATGAGATCGGCGCGACCCCCGAGCCGCTGCAGGCGAAGCTCCTGACCGTCATCGAGGAGCGCGTGGTGCGGCGACTCGGCAGCACCCGTCCCGAGCCCGCGGACGCCTGGATCATCAGCGCCACGAACATGGATTTGCTGGCCAGCGTCCGGGAGCGGCGCTTCCGGGAGGATCTCTACCACCGACTCGCGGTCCTGACCCTGCGCCTGCCGCTGCTCCGGGAGCGCGGTCAGGACATCCTGCTCCTCGCCGAGCACTTCCTCGCGCGCGCCTGCTCCGACTACGGCCTGCCGGTGAAGACCCTGACCGCCGATGCGCGTGATCGCCTGCTGGTGTACCCGTGGCCGGGCAACGTGCGCGAGCTCTCGAACGTGATCGAGCGGGTCGCGCTCCTCACCGAGGAGAACGTCATCAAGGGCAAGCACCTGGGGCTGGACGAAGCAAACCCGCCGACCGGATCCGCCCCGGGCGGCCCGGGCGGAACCCCGTCCCCGCCGCCGGTCTCGTACGGGGACGCGATGCGCGCGCACCTGCGGGTCACCCTCGATCAGACCGGCTGGAACATCTCCCGCACCGCCACGATCCTGAACATCTCCCGCAACACGGTGCGCGCGCGCATGGAGAAGCTCGGGTTGCGCGAAGCCCCCGCCCCCGCGGCGAAGCGCGAGGCGCGCACGCCGGCGCCCGTCCGTCCCGCTCCGCCATCGTACCGATCCGCGGCGCCGGGCCCGGCGTCGCGCCCCGCGCTCCCGACGGTCCGCTGGGAGCGGCGCCCCATCGCCCTGATGCGCGTGGCGCTCTTGGTGCCGGAGACCGGCGACGTCCTCTCGGATGTCGCGCGCGCGCTTGAGACGCTCATCGAGAAGGTCCAGAGCTTCGGGGGGCGCGTGGAGGCGCTGGGGCAGCGCGCCCTCGACGCCGCCTTCGGGGTGGAGCCCATCGAGGACGCGCCGCGGCGCGCCGCGCACGCCGCGATGGCGATGCAGCGGGCCGTCGAGCGGATCCGCGAGGACTCCCCCTCCCCGCTCGCGACCCGGATCGCCATCCACGCGGCCCAGGCTCTGGTGGCTCAGGCGGGGCGCCTGATCCAGATCGACCAGGAGGCGAAGGAGCAGGGCGCCTTCGTGCTCGATGATCTGATCGCGGCCGCCGAGCCCGGCGGCATCCTCGCCAGCCCGGCCGCGGGCGCGCAGCTCGAGCGCCGCTTCGAGCTGGTCGCCGTCGAGGGGACGGACGATGCGCCGACCGCGTTCCGCCTCGTTGGACGCGAGGGACCGGGGCTGAGCGCGGCCGGGCGCATGGCGACCTTCGTCGGCCGCCACCAGGAGATGGCGGTGCTGCACAGCCGGCTGCTCGGCGCCCTCCGCGGGCGGGGACAGCTCGTCAGCATCGTGGGGGACGCCGGGATCGGGAAGTCGCGGCTGCTCTACGAGTTCAGCCAGAGCGTGAGCGCCGAGCAGGCCATCTACATCGAGGGGCGCTGCCTGTCCTACGGGAGCACGATCCCCTACCTGCCGGTGCTCGACCTGATTCGCGGCGTCTGCCACATCACCGAGGCCGACGACGCGGCGGCCGCCGGCGAGAAGATCCGGCAGACCCTCGCGCGGGCGGGAATGGATCCGGGCAAGCTCACTCCCTACCTGCTCGATCTCCTCGGGTACAAGGACGGCGCCCGGGAGCTCGCGCTCGGCTCTCCCGATGCGATCAAGGCCGGCATCTCCGAAGCCCTCCGCCAGATCACGCTGGGAGCGAGCCATCACCAGCCGTTCCTCGTCGTGATCGAGGATCTCCACTGGATCGACCAGGCCTCGGAGGAGCTGCTCGCGTCCATGGTGGACGGCCTTCCCGGGGCGGCGGTGCTCTTCGTGGTGACCTACCGGCCGGGCTACGAGCCGCCGTGGGCCAACCGATCGTTCGCCACGCAGCTCTCGCTGCCCCCGCTCTCGAACGAGGACAGCCTCACCGTGACACGCTCGGTGCTGCCCGCGGCGGCGCTGCCGCGGGCGGTCGCCGAGATGATCCTGAGCCGCGCCGAGGGTAATCCGTTCTTCCTGGAGGAGCTGGCGCTGTCCATCCAGGATCACGGCGGCCTGGCCGGCGATCTCGCGGTGCCCGACACGGTGCAGGGCGTGTTGCTGAGTCGGATCGGACGCCTCGCCGAGACCGAGCAGGCCCTGCTCCAGTCCGCCTCGGTCATCGGCAAGGACGTTCCGCTTTCGATCCTGGCCGCGGTGAGCGAGCTGCCCGAAGAGCCGCTCGCCCAGGCGCTGCGCCACCTGAGCGCGGCGGAGTTCCTCTACGAGGTCGGCACCTTCCCCGAGGTCAAGTACCGCTTCCGGCACGCGCTCACCCACGAGGTGGCCTACGAGAGCCTCCGGCCGGAGCCTCGCCGGCAGCTCCACGCGCGCATCGTCCTCGCCATCGAGGCGAGTCACGCCGACCGTCTGCTCGAGGACATCGACCGGCTCGCCCACCACGCGACGAGAGGGGAGCTCTGGGACAAGGCGGTGGACTATTCGCGCCAGGCCGGTATCAAGGCCGCCGCGCGCTCCGCCCACCACCAGGCGGTCGCGTATCTCGAGCAGGCGCTGGACGCCCTCGGCCATCTGCCCGAAGACCGCGCGCAGATCGAGCAGGCCATCGACGTCCGGCTCGAGCTCCGCAACTCCCTGCACCCCCTCGGAGATCCCGAGCGGATCGTCGCCCTGCTGCGGGAGGCGGAAGCGCTCGCCCGGATGCTCGACGATCCGCGACGGCTCGCCCGCGTCTTCTCGTTCATGACGCAGTACTTCCGGCTGGTCGGGCACCTCGATCTCGCGCTGGAATCAGCGGAGCGCGCGCTCGCGTTCGCCGATCGGCTGCGCGACACCCCCTTCTGGATCATCGCCAACACCTTCCTCGGCACCGCCCACGATGCCCGAGGCGAGTACCGCAAGGCGGCCGAGGTCCTCCGGAAGAGCGTGGAAGCGCTGCCCGACATCGCGATCGGCCAGGACGTGCGCGTCGCCGGACTCGTGCCGGTCTTCGCCCGGATCTACCTCGTCTACTGCCTGGCCGACATGGGCGAGTTCCGTGAGGGGCTGGCGTACGGCGACGAGGGCACCCGGCTCGCCGAGGCCGCGAACGACGCGTACAGCCTGATCTTCGCCTCGTGCGGCGTCGGTACGCTCCACCTTCTCCGGGGCGACGTGGGGCCGGCGATCGAGATGCTCGAGCGCGGGCTCACCCTCTGCCGGACCTTGACCGTGCCGGTGGCGCTGCCCCTGATCGCGTGCGCGCTGGGCGCCGCCTATTCCCTGGCCGGTCGATCGAGCGACGCGATCGCGCTGCTCGAGGAAGGGACCCGGGAAGGCCTCGCGATCGGCAGAATGGGCGGGCACTCCCTGCTCGTGGTCCGTCTGGGCGAGGCCTATCTGCGTGCCGGCCGCCTCGACGAGGCCGACGAGACGGCCCGGCGGGCCCTGCTGATGGCCCGCGAGAAGAGCGAGCGCGGGCACGAAGCGTACGCTCTGCACCTGCTGGGCGAGGTGGTGGCGCAGCGGACTCCCGGGGATCCGGAGGCGGCCGACGCCGCGCTCCGACAGGCCGCGGCCCTCGCCGAGGAGCTCTCGATGCGGCCCCTCGTCGCGCACTGCCAGGTGAGCCGGGCGCGCCTCGAGTCCCGGGCGGGCCGGACCGCGAGCGCCCGGCAGCTCCTCGACGCGGGAACCGCGGCCTTCCGCGAGCTCGAGATGCCGTTCTGGACCGAGCGGGCGGAGGCCTTTGCCCGCTCGCTAGCCTGACGCCCCCGTCTCGCGCGACCGCACCTCGATATCCACGAGATCCAGCCCGCACGCCCGGGCCAGCCGCCTGATCTCCAGGCGCACCGTCTCCAGGGCGTGCGAGCCGATTGGACCGGCCAGCTCGATACTGGCGACCTCGATGCTACCGGCGGCGGCGTCCGGCCTTGGCCGCCCGCTTCTTGGCCGCCTTGGCGTGCGCCTTCCACTTCTTTTCAATGGCCTTCACTCCCTTCTTGAACTGCGCGAGGAGGGCCCGCGTCTGCGCGCTCTTGGGCGTCGCCGCGATCCGGATCGTGGTGCGGCCCTTCCTCGTCGTCTGGCTCACCTGAATCATCATGGTGTCGGCTCCCCTGGGTGTGGGTTGTCCCATTGCGCCCGCCCGAAGCGGCGGGCGTCCTCCACTCCGTCGAAGAACTCATCCGCGTGAAACACGCGCGGGGCGGCGTCGATGTCCCGCAGCATGTAGTGATCCTCGGTCCCCTCGTACTCCTCGGAGAGATCCACCGGCTCTCCCCGGGCCAGGTCCAGGTAGACCGCGGTCATGTTGTGCTTGCCGGTCAGGTCGAGCAGGTTGGTGCTGGAGGTGAAGCGGCCCGCGTTGATCTCGGTGACGCGCGCGATTCCGCCTGCGTCCTCCTTCAGGTCGACCGCGAAGACGCCGGAGGCCTTCCGGTCCGCCGCCCGGATCGCGCGCACCGCGGTCTCGAGCACGCCCGGCTCGCGGACGGTCTTGGTGAGGGCGCCGACCGCCGACACCTCGCTCGGCTGACTGGCGCTGCCGAGGTACGACAGGCGCTCGTACGTCTTCGCGAGAGCGAGACGTCCGTCCTTCCACACGCTCTGGCAGCCGAAATCGCGGCCGGGCAGGTACTCGGACAGGGTGAACGCGGAGACGGGCACGCCGCGCATGTCGCGCCAGTACGCGATCCAGCTCCTGGCCTGGTCCGGCCCCGCGACCGGCGCGGCGCCCCGCGAGCCCGCGCCCGCGCGGATGCGGCACCACGCGCGGGCCGGATTTCCCAGGCGCGCGAAGATGCGATCGAGCCGCCGCAGGTCCGTGACGCGATGAGTGGCCGGCGCGGGCACCCCGCGCGCCCGCAGCCACTCGGTGAGGCGGTACTTGTCGCGGCAACGCTCGACGGTGGCGGCCCGGGGCAGGAACAGACGATCGCCGAGCGCGCGCCGCGCGCGCGAGAGCGCGGCGACGTCGCCGTCGCTCGCCGGGATGACGAGGTCGATCCGCTCCGAGTCCACGATGCGGCGCAGCGAGCGGCCCCACGTCGGGTGCGAGAGCGGCGGGACCAGATAGTTGCGATCCGCGGTGGAGTTCTTGAGGATGAACTGGTCGTCGTGGCAACCCACGATGGTGAGCGAGGCGTTCCCCGCCCGGAGGCTCCGCACGAGGTTACCGCTCGCTCCGCTGCCCGCGCTCGTTACGAGCAACCGCGCGTTCATCCGGCGCGGAGACTAGACGATATCCGGAACGATCGCAAGTTTCGCACGCGACGCGGGACCGCGTGTGCTTACTGGGTCCGGGGACTTGCCCAAATCAGTTCGCGCGCTTCTCGTCGGCCGGAAAAAACAAAGGGCCGAGTCCGGGAGGACCCGGCCCGCGCCGCTTCGCGCCGGCCCGCGGCTACTTCGTGATGACCCCGCAGGCGATGCGGCCGCCGCTGTTGCCGGTGGGATCGGTCTTGTCGTCGTCCGGATTGGCGTGCACGACGAGCGCGGTCGGCTTGTCGCCGAGCACCGAGTTCGGCCCGGGGCTCAGGGTGATCGCCTTCGTGGTGATGTCGATGCCGCCCTCACCCGAAGCCGCCACCACCAGGTTGGGCAGGTCGCCCGCGTGCGGGCCCGCCGGGTTCATGCGCCCGTGCTGCTTGTTCCCCGGGTTGAAGTGCGCGCCCGCCGAGGTGAACTCGGGCGGCTCGCACAGCCCCACCGCGTGGACGTGCAGCCCGTGCCCGCCCGGGGGAAGCCGGTAGCCGGTCACGGCGAGGCGCACGCCTTCCGGCGTCTCGATGAAGGTCGCCACGCCGACCTGCTTGCCCTCCTTGTCCTTGAGCATCGCCTCGGCCGACAGCGGTCCCCGGTCGGCCGGCGCGCTCGCGCATCCGGCCAGCATTGCGGCCACCCCGAGCAGCAGTAGTGCTCTCACCGTTGAGTGCCCTCCCGTTCAGTTGAGCTGCGCAATGAGCTGCTTGGCTTTGTCCCGGAACCGCGCCACCGCGTCGAGCTTGATGTGCTCGTATCCGCGGATCTCGTCGGGAAGCTCGGCCAGGGTCACCACCGCGCCGTGAGTGACGGGACTGAGCCGCACGAGCGTAGTCTCCACGATCTGCCGGTACTCGCCGATCAGCGCCCGCTCCACCCGCCGCACCTCCGCGTAGCCGAAGGGATCGAGCGTGGTGCCCCGCAGGCCTT
>Ga0137394_10004014_pt1 | contig 11121 bp, 7 predicted proteins | sample czobulk116metaG_FD_108278 | JGI IMG/M metagenome (GOLD analysis project Ga0137394, IMG submission 108278) | Vadose zone soil microbial communities from Angelo Coast Range Reserve, California, USA - czobulk1.16 metaG | ecosystem: Environmental > Terrestrial > Soil > Vadose zone | place: USA... | reverse complement strand
GCCCGCCGCCAGCGAGAACGTCAGCAGCTTGCGCGTGAACCAGCCCTTGACCTTCGGCCGGGCTTCTTTCCACACGAAATAGTCCCAGGCAAGCAACCCGACGGCCAGCGGCACCCAGCCATACATGGCCGCATGCTGGTTGAACCAATACCATCCCCGGAACAAAACTCGCCCGTGGTTCGACATCGCCATCCGCGGCAACAAGAACAAGCCCAGAACCGTGTTGCAAAGCACGGCCACAAAAATCGTAACCAAACTCATGAATTGGAACCAGTACCGCGTCGGCACTCTTTTGCATCGAGTGCACACGGACTGTTTGGGCAAGAAGTTCAGTCCACAGCGGTCGCAATACACGGGTGCGCTCCCACAGCCAGGGATTCAAACCAGCGATCGCCGTCAGCATATGCGTTTGCCGTTCCAAAAACTACTGGTCCGAGGGGCAGTTTTGGTATCGGTCTCTTTTCTTGCACAAAAGTTTGAAACGTTCGCGTGAGCGAAGTTGTGCGTTTCGCGGTGTCCCGGCGCGATCGGCTCGCGCCTCTCGCGCTCAACGGAACCAGGAAGCCGGCGCTCCCGCTTTGCGACCCTCGTCCTGCAGCTCGTCCAGTTGCTTTTCCAAGTCCGCTTTGCGCTTTTCCAAATTCTTCAACTGGCCATTCCGGTCATTAATGTACGCGATGTTGTCCTTCATGCCAGTTGTCACGTCAAAGCCGCCGCTGCCATACTTCTTGATGTCCTCCTTCAGGCCCGCAATCGCCCGGTCCACGGCGGCGATTTGGCCCAGAATGTCCTGCGCGCGCCCGCGCCAGTACTCTTCGCTGTTCTCTCCGCCATCTCCACCTGGATCCGTCGGCCGCACGCGCCGCGCGCCTTTCTTTGGCGCATCACCAACCACGGATACGCCGGGGCCTTTCAGTCCGGACAAATCATCTTCGGTATACACCTTGCCCTTCGCCGCCGCCGCCTTTTTTGCTTTGGCTTTGCGCGCCGCTTCCGCGAGCGAATCTTCTTTTTGCCGCGGCTGGTCGGGGTTTGCGGGCTGAGCCTGAGATGGCGGTTGAGCTTGTGTCGACGATGGCTGCGATGATGATTGTTGCGATGCAGATGAAGACCGCTGCGGGGAAGAAGAAAATTGTGCGAAAACTGCGGCGAGCGGCCAAGTCATCGCCAGCAAGCCGCAAGAGATCTTCAGATAGCGCCTCACGTTGCGTGAGCGCGCTGTTCCCGCGGTGAGTTGATTGCGCGTGGGGAACAGTCTCTCCGGCACGTTGTGTTTGAAGGGAAAGTACATGGGTGACTCCGGTCTTCCGCAGGCGATAACACGACGCTACGCCCGGGTTTGTGCGGGGTCAAGGCGATTGCGCGCCAGCGAGTCCCGGGAGTCACCGGCACGGTGTTTGCATCGGGCCTTCGAGGAGTGCGATCGCGCAGTTGCTCCTGCGCGACAGCGTTTGGTACAGTGCCAATTCACGCAAACGAATGCTCGAATCCCGGACGGAGAACCCAATGGAATTGCCGAAATATGCGCTCGACATTCTGGTTTGTCCTGTTTGCAAGACGCGGGTGGAGCTGCTGAGCGACGGGTCGGCCCTGAAGTGTGGCTCTTGCCGCCGGGTCTATGCGGTGCGCGATGAAATCCCCGTCATGATGCCGGAAGAAGCCAAAATCGCCGAGAAGTAACCGATCGAGGAACAAAAAAATCAAAGAGCTCGCATGGCCACCAACATTGCCGATGCCGTTCCCCGGTTGAAACGATTGATCCCGCGCCTGTGCGGCAAGCGCATCGGCGTGCTCGGCGACCTGATGCTGGACCGCTACCTTTGGGGCACAGCCTCGCGGCTCTCGCCGGAAGCAGCCGTTCCGGTGGTCGATTTCGTGGAGCAGAGCGAATGCCTGGGCGGGGCGGGCAACGTGGCCGCAAATATCGCTACGCTCGGCGCGCGCGTGGAAATCTTCGGGATTCTCGGAAATGACGAGCCCGGGCGCGCCTTGCAAAAATGCCTTCGCGCCGCGAGCATCGCGGACCAAGGCATTATCGCCGATTCCAAACGCGTCACCACGGTGAAAACGCGGATCATCGCGCGGCACCAGCAGGTGGTTCGCGTCGATCGCGAGCGCCGCGAGCCGCTCCGCTCAGAAACCCAGGAAAGGCTTTTGCGGCTGCTTTTTACCGCGCTCAAGAAACTTGACGCGCTGGTGCTTTCCGACTACGACAAAGGCCTGATCACCGACGATTTCGCCGATCGTGTTCTAAGTGCCGCGCATCAATTGCACGTTCCCGTTTTCGTGAAGCCGAAGACTTCCAGGCTATACGCGTATCGCGGCGCGCGGGCCATCGTGTGCAATGCCAAAGAAGCGGGCTTCTACGTCACGCGCTCGCTCGCCGATGAGAAATCCGTGGAAGAGGCGGGTCGCGCGCTGCTCGCGCACTTCGGCTGCAGCTCTGTGGTGATCACCCGCGGCGAAAAAGGCATGAGCGTATTTGAAGAGTCCTCGTCGCGCCATCTGCAAGTTCCGGCCACGAATTTTGAAGTGACTTATGCGCGCGTGGGCCAGCCGGGTGTCGAGCGCGGGGCCACCGGCCGGCAAGTCTTCGACGTCACCGGGGCAGGCGACACGGTTCTCAGCGTCCTGTCTCTTGCCGTCGCTGCTGGGGCGCCGCTCGCGGACGCTGCCATACTCGCCAACACTGCGGCTGGCGTCGTTGTGGGCAAACTCGGCACCGCCAGCGTTGGCCCGCAGGAACTCCTTCACGCACTCGATGACATTCGCCGGTAGCCGGGCGTATGTATTTTTGACAGAAGCGACTAGGACCCGGGAACCGGGAAGCTGAACGATTTGTCCGCGGCCAAGACCCAAATTTCGACGACTCTGGTCTTGCGGCTCTTTTCCACGTCGGAAATGTCCGGCATCGGCGAGTAAGGGCTTATGTCCACCGAAACAGAAATGGCATTCGAGCCCCCTGGTGCTTTGGCATGGATAATCTTGTAACTCTTCACCGGGCCGTAGTAACCCTGGGGTCCCCAATCGGCCAGAAAATCCTTCATCGTATAACTCGAACTCGGCTTCCAGAGTTGATAGGCCAAGTCGGTGTTGCCGGCAACTAGCGCATCAAAAAAACGCTCGGCCGCTTTCTTTTCCGGGTAGTAGCGGAACGTATACCACAGCGCCACAATCGCGACCAGCACAAGCGCCGCGACGGTGAAGGCCATAGCCCGGGATCTATCTGGCTTATCGGCAGGTGGATCGATGAGTGACATTCGGTAGTCTCCTGCCCCACGAGCGTCCGAAAAGTAGTTGCAATCGCCGCGGTGTCATCCCTGCACCGTGCAGCAGCAATGAGATCCTAGCAAAAACTGTGCGTCCGAGTAAAAGGTGGCGGAGTTTGAGTACCGCATCGGTTTCTGGATCGGGGGATGCACATCCACCGAAACGCGGGCGGGGCGCCGCAAGGCCATGCGGGCGCCAACCGGATTCCTAATTCATGCCAGGCTGGTCCGCAAAAATTTACCGCTGACCGATTGAAACTTCCTGCTTGACACTTTTTCGGCCTGTAGTTAGCCTTACACAATTTTAGCAATGTTTTGGTTCGCACCGATGTTATGCCTGGAAAATCATGAATCCGTGAGTGGAGGAGAGGCTATGTTCCACACACCACAGCTGGCGGGCATTTCCCATTTTTTTTCTGGTAGGCGTATCGCAAAGTTCGGGGCTCTGGCTGTGCTCGCCCAACTGATTGCTGGGAGCATCGCGCGGGGCCAGGCGACGACCTCGATTCGCGGCACGGTGACCGACGGTTCCGGGGGATATGTTGGAGGGGCTTCGGTGACTCTGACGAATCCGGAATCCAAGATCGCACGTACGGCGACCACAGGAGATGAGGGCGGTTATCAATTTCTATTTCTGCCTCCGGGAACTTACACACTCGACGTGACCGCAACGGGATTCCAGAAATACGAGCAGACGGGATTGCAACTGCTGGTGAACACACCAGTGACGGTAAATGTGCAACTCAAAGTCGGCGGCGGCAAGGAGACGGTGACGGTCACGGCGGAAGAACCGGCGCTGAACCTGGTGGATGCCTCGATCGGAAATTCTTTTGACGAAATACAGGTGCGGGATATTCCCCTGGAGGGCCGCAACGTTCCCGATTTGCTGAGCTTGCAAGCCGGAGTGGCCTACACCGGCAACCGCATTGGGGACAAGGATCAGGATACGCGGAACGGATCCGTGAACGGCGCGCGGAGCGATCAGAGCAACGTCACGCTCGATGGAGTAGACGTGAACGACCAGTCCAACGGCTATGCGTTTACCTCCGTGCTGCCGGTAACGCAGGACTCGGTTCAGGAATTTCGAGTAACCACAACCAACTATGGCGCGGATCAGGGACAGGGCTCGGGAGCGCAAGTGGCGTTGATCACCAAGAGCGGGACGAACACGTTCCACGGTTCGGCGTATGAGAACTTGCGCAACACCATTACCAGCGCCAATGACTACCTGGTGAAACAGTCGGAGCTGAACATTGGCGCACCCAATAAGCCTCTTAAACTGAACCGCAATATCTTCGGCGCGTCGGTTGGTGGGCCGCTACGGAAGGACCGCCTGTTTTTCTTCACTAATTACGAGGGTACCAGAGAACGAGAGGAACAACGCGCGGAGCGTGTTATTCCTACGCCCTCGCTATGCCAGGGTATCTTCCGGTATCAATATGTCGATCCAACAACCGGAGCGATTAAAGTCCTCTCCTTGACGCCCAGCGATCTCGTGAACCTCGACCCACGGAGTCGCCCCAATACCTATGCCCCAGGGACTCCGGCCGGGATTGATCCCGCCATGCTCGACGTTACCAATCACACTGGATATCTGGATAGGACCTTCTGCGCCGGCAAGACGGTGACCAACGATCTTTCGGCGGGTGATGGTTTGAACTATGCCGGCTTCGTTTTCCGCGCTCCCACCAGCCTGGATAACGATGTCTTCATCGCGCGCCTGGATTATCGTCTCACCGCCGACGGCCGGCACCTGATCTTCTGGCGCGGCGCCGTGCAAAATTTGCGAAACCCCGGAGCCCCCTTCCTGCCCGGAGACGCTCCCCAACAAGACACCGCAGACCATAGCAAAGGGTTCGCCTTCGGCTATACCGCTATTCTTAGCTCTACTCTCGCCAATTCCTTCCGTTGGGGATACACGCGGCAGAGCTTCGGCGTTGTGGGCAACACCAACCAACCGTGGAACACTTTTCTGGGGCTCGATCAAGGCATCACCTATAGCCACAATTTCCAGGTGGGCATTCATAACCTGCTGGATGATTTCTCCTGGACGAAAAGGAATCATGCGTTGCAGTTGGGGGCCAGCATTGGCCTGGCCCGCGATCCCCGGTCAAGCAATCTCCACTCCAACCACCTGGGCCTTGGGACTACCAATTGGACGTCACCGATCGGGTTTGCGGGAACCACTAGTCCGTTGGATCCTATGAACGCCACCTGGCATCCGAACCTCATCGTCACGGCTGATTGTGCTCCGGGAGTGCCCTGCGCAGCAGGTACGGCACCGGAACCACTGAACGCAACGCAGTACGACCGTCCCCTGCTGGCTTTGTACGGCATGATTTCTGATGTGGTCGCTAACTATAACTTGGACCGCAACGGTGTCCCGCAGAACCAGGGCGATCCGGTAAAACGGAACTATGGCCTCAACTGGTATGAGTTCTACGGGCAGGACACCTGGAGAATTAAACCAAACCTTACGCTGACCTACGGGCTGCGCTGGTCGCTCTTTCCTCCGCCCTGGGAGACGAACGGTTTACAGACCGCTCCGACGTTCGGTTTGGGGACGCAGTTTGACAAGAATGCCGCGAACATGAAGCAAGGTTTGGGGTATACATCAGAGCTGGCGATTGCCTTCAACCTCGGTGGTCCGGTGAACCATGGCCCAGGCCTTTACAACTTTGAAAAGACGGATTTTTCGCCGCGAATCTCGATCGCGTATTCGCCTCGCCCGAAGAACGGCCTGTTCAAAGCAATCTTCGGCGAGAACGACAAAACCGTCATCCGCGCGGGTTTCAGCCGCGTTTACGACCGCGCGGGATTTGCTCTCCTGAACACCTCGGACTCGGTCGGTGCAGCCGGTTTGACGACCACCTTGCAGAATCCCTGCTGCACGTTTAATCAGACGGGAGCCGAAGACCTGCCGCGGGTCACCGGCATCAACACTATCCCCACTGACAACCTCCCACCGACTGGCGTGGGCGCTACCCGATTTCTGCAATTCCCGCCCCTGCCAGGTTTCCCGCAGGTACCCGGTACCACCGCTCAAGCCAACTTGTGGGCCAATGACGACACACTGAAAACCCCGCACGCATATGCGGTTGACTTTTCCATCGGCCGCGAGCTGCCGAAACGATTCTCTTTGCAAGTATCTTATGTGGGCCGCTTTGGGCACCGACTGCTCACGCAACGGGATCTCAACCAGCCGCTGAATATCGTGGACCCCAAGACGGGGATTGACTACTACACGGCGGCGGCGGCCCTGTCCAACCTGGCCAGGAAGTTCGCTGCGGCCAACCTTGCCTGCGGACGGGGCGGTAGCGCCAATTTCTACCAGGCGGTCATTACCACCACCAGCAGCCCGCCGCAACCTACCGCGGCGTGCCCGAATCCAGGCCCACCCGATATTTCCACCGTTACCGCCGCGATGCTAGGCTCGACCGCCCAATACTGGGTGGACATGTTGCCTCCGCTCCGGGCAGGCACCCAGTATTCGGACCTCTTTACCGGTTTTACTCCCTCGACGACAAACACAATGGATGGCCTGCTTCAGAGTGTTTTCGACCTCTATTACAACCCCGGGCTTTCCGTGATCGGCGACGAGATTGTAGGACTGGCCGATATTGACTCCTATGGCGGGTTGGGGGACAACAGCGGCTCACTCACGCCTTACTTCTTCAACGGCCCGCCAAGCCAGTTGCCCGGCCTGTGCCCGGGGTCTTTCTGCCAGTCCGGCAAGTACTTGAGCAACCAGGCCTTCTCCATGTATGGATGGAGCTCCGTTGGCACTTCAAACTATCATGCGCTCCAAGTAAGCTTGAGGAAGCAGCTCAGCCACGGATTGCAATTCGACTTTAACTATACCTTCTCCAAATCCATCGATATCACTTCCGCGGCCTCGCGCGTGGGCTTCTCGGTCTATGGTTATCAAAACATCGGCCTTGTAGGCACCCGCCTAGCAAATGCCTTTTCCCCCAACCTAGCCCGCGCGGTTTCCGACTATGACCTCACTCACCAGATGAATCTCAACTGGATTGCCGATCTTCCGATTGGCAAAGGCCGAGCCATGGCCCGCAACGCGAACGGACTCGTGAATGCTCTAATCGGCGACTGGCAGGTTTCCGGGCTGGCCCGTTGGACCAGCGGATTCCCCTTCAGTGTGGACGGTGGCCAGCGCTGGCCCACGGACTGGTTCCTCACGGCTATCACCCAGATGACTGCCAGGCCGAAGACGGGCGTTTTCAAGCGGAACGGCAGTGTCAGCGTTTTTGCTGATCCCGTTGCAGCACAAGCCGACTTTACTCTGCCCCTTCCAGGAGGCGTCGGCTCGCGGAACGTCCTGCGTGGCGATGGCTTCGCGAGCTGGGACATGAGCCTGGGGAAGCGCTGGAAATTGCCCAGGGAAAACCACAGCTTGCAGTTCCGCTGGGAGGTGTTCAACGTGGCGAACCTCACGCGCTTCAACGCCCAAGGCGTGGGCTCATCGCTGCTTACTTCACTGACGCAGCAACCGGGCAGCTTCGGGGCTTACACCAGCCTGCTTACGCAGCCGCGGGTCATGCAGTTCGCGCTGCGCTACGAATTCTGATTCTGCGCTGAGCTAGGCTTCGAGGGCGCCAGATGAGCCAGCGCTGAGCTCGAGCAAGTATTTGGTGCGGGCTTTCTTGGCGCGGTGTTCCAGGGCCAGCTCGATCAATTCATCGATCAACTCGCGGAAGGGAATGCCGCTGGCTTCCCACCAAGCAGTTCGCGCGGAGTCAAGGCTCATTGCTGCCAAGTGCTTTCCCGATATTCTCCGAAACGGTTACGAGCAGAGACCCGTCTGCCGGGACAAGTTGCTCTTTCTTGAGAATGTTGGCTGCAGCCGTAAAATACAAGAGGGCACGTTCTTTGCATCCCGCGCTCGCGGAACACTGCGCGGCCAAGGCGCTGGTGAGCAGCAGAGTCTTGCGCCGGCCATCTTCGACACTCACCTTGGCGTGGCCCGGGTCTTTTACATCCTCGCCGAACAGGGTGAGGTCATATGTGAATGCGCCAGCGGTACAAAAGAACTTCTCCTCCGTCTGCGCCTTGCAAAGTTTATCTAAACGCACGCGAAGCTCGCGGATCAGAATTGGAACAGAGCTATCACGTTCTCGCGGGCGTAACTTCAACTGGAAGGCAGCTCGATTCGCAAGTTCAATCAAATCGCCAGGGGCTGCCACCTTTTTCAGGTCTTGTTGAAGGCCAACCGCGCAGCGCGCGGCCAGCTCACCCGTTTGCGACCACAGAACCTCGATCAGCCGCATATTGAGTCCAATCCTATAGAAAGACTGCGCCGAGGGCTCCTTTTCTAATCGCTCATCTCCGGTCGCGGCAGGAGGCGAATTGGACGGAGTAACGGCCGGAGACCCATCGGGCGTGCTCGTTGATGGTTTTCTCAGCTTTTTGCTCTGCAAGATTCCTGCAGGGTTTTTGAGCAAGGCAATAACATCGGAATAGTTGTGTTTTTCCGCCTTGGAGAGGGCCGTCTCCCCCTCCTTATCCCGTGTAGTAACATCCGCTCCAACCTCCAGCAGGGCGCGCACCGTTTCCGTACGGCCCTGACGGGCTGCTTCGATCAGCGCCGTCCTTCCCATGTCATCCTTGGCGTTTACATCCGCGCCCTTTTCCAGGAGCACGGACACGGTGTCCGTGTCGCCCGCGTACGCGGCATGAATCAACGCCGTATCGTCATACTTGTTTTTGGCATTCACGTCCGCGCCTTTCTCCAGCAAGGCGCGCACGGTATCCGTCCGCCGCGAAAAGGCCGCCCAGAACAATGGGGTCCATCCCATGTTGTCCTTGGCATTCACATCCGCACCCTTCTCCAGCAAGGTGCGCACGGTATCCGTATAACCCTCTAACGCCGCCTCCATCAAAGCGGTCCTTCCGGTGTTACCTTTCGCATTTACATCGGCGCCCTTCTCCAGCAAGGCGCGCACGGATTCCGTATGGCCCCTTACCGCTGCGCCCATCAACGCCGTGTTTCCATAGTCACCCTTGGCATTCGCGTTCGCGCCTTCTCTGAGGAGACTCTGCACTTCGGCAGTATCCCCGGCCTCGGCCGCGTCCAGCAGCTTCCTGTTGGGGTCCCGGCTGGTCGTGGAAGCCGACGAAGCCGGTTGCGGTTTCGGAGTTGAAGTGGGGCCAGCGGCAGCCGGTGGGGCAGTTGGCACGCTCGCTGTTGTGTTTCCTGCGTTTTTTCTCGGGGGGACGACTCGGGGAGCCCGCCGAAGCAGCGCAACAATGCTTGAATACTTGTACTTTTCCGCCAGCCGAAGGGCCGTGTCCCCTTTCCTATCCTTCACATCGACATCCGCTCCTTGCTCCAGCAAGACGCGCACGGTATCTAGCTGCCCCAGATCGGCTGCGCTCATCAAGGCCGTCCGCCCGGCCTTACTCTTCGCATTTACGTCCGCGCCCTTCTCCAGTAAGGCGCGCACGGTGTCGGTATGGCCCCTAACCGCCGCGCTCATCAACGCCGTTTTTCCGCTATCATCGATGGCATTCACATTCGCACCTTTCTCGAGCAAGGCGCGCACGATATCGGTACGGCCCGAAAAGGCCGCCCAGAACAACGGGGTCCATCCATCGTTGTCCTTAGCATTCACATTCGCACCTTTCTCGAGCAAGGAATGGACGATGTCCCGATAATCCGCAGAGGCCGCGTTCATCAACGCCGTCATTCCGTCCTTGCCCTGGGCATTCACGTCCGCACCTTTCTCCAGCAAGGCGCGCGCGGTATCGGTGCGTCCGAAATAGGCTGCCCAGATCAGCGCCGTCCACCCAGCCTTATCCTTCGCGTTCGCGTCCGCGCCCTCCCCGAGTAACTTCTGCACTTCCGCAGTATTCCTTGCTTTGGCGGCGTCCAGCAGCTTTGCATCGAGGTCCTGACCGTGCGTGGATACGGAAAAACACAGGATCACCGCGAGCATCCAGAGCGGTTTTTTCATGACCACCTTTCGGGGAACCTCGCGGCACCCGGGCTCCGTGTCGTGCGGGCCCATTTCCAAGAGAGCGGAAATTGGCCGAGCATAGCTCCCGTAAGCAGCAGAGCTAATAACAATTTACTCGCGCGAGCCGTTGAAATCGCTGCCGTTCTTGCGTAGTTTACATGATTGGACAATGGCGATGGCTCCTTCTACCGCGCAGGCCTGGTGACTCTCAGACGACCAAAGCGCGAATGAGAGGAGCCGAGCCGTGAGGGTCATGGTCGGTAAGAGGAGGTGGAGGCACTGCCTAGGCATCCAATGCGCCGCCGGAGCCGGCGGGGAGCTCGATCTGGTATTTGGTGCGGGCTTTTTCGGCGTGCTGTTCGAGGGCCAGGGCGATTAGTTTGTCGATCAATTCGCGGAAGGGAATGCCGCTGGCTTCCCAAAGCTTCGGGTACATGCTGATGGAGGTGAAGCCGGGGATGGTATTCACTTCGTTGAGAAAAATCTTGCCGCCTTCTTTTTCCAGGAAGAAATCGACGCGAGCCATGCCGCTGAGTTCGAGGGCGCGAAACGCGTCGACGGCGTACTTCTGGATCTTTTGCATTTGCGCGGGCTTGAGTTCGGCGGGAATCAGGAGCTGGGTGCCTTCTTCTAAATACTTTGCGGTGTAGTCGTAAAATTCGCGGTGCGGGACGATTTCGCCGGGGACGGACGCCTGCGGATTGTGGTTGCCGAGGACGGAGACTTCGATTTCGCGAGCGGTAACGGACTCCTCGACGAGAATTTTCATGGCGAACTCGGAGGCTAGATTCAGCGCAGGCGCCAATTCCTCGCGCGAGTGGACTTTGGTCATGCCGACGGAAGAGCCGAGCGTGGCGGGTTTCACGAAAACGGGGTAG
>Ga0137394_10004011_pt1 | contig 11125 bp, 11 predicted proteins | sample czobulk116metaG_FD_108278 | JGI IMG/M metagenome (GOLD analysis project Ga0137394, IMG submission 108278) | Vadose zone soil microbial communities from Angelo Coast Range Reserve, California, USA - czobulk1.16 metaG | ecosystem: Environmental > Terrestrial > Soil > Vadose zone | place: USA... | reverse complement strand
CAAGGCCGGCGGCGTCGACCTCGAGCGCGCCCAGCGCGTTGTCGGCAATCGCGCGGTCAATCGAAGCGGCGTCCGCAGCGGACGCAAAATCCCTGACCCGCCGTAACAGCCGGCCGGCAATGCGCGGCGTGCCGCGGGCGCGGCGCGCGATCTCGTTGGCGCCGTCAGGCGTCATGCCGATCTTGAGCACGCGGGCGCCGCGGGTCACGATCTTTTCAAGTTCCTCCTCGGTGTAGAAATTCAGCCGCACCGGAATCCCAAAACGGTCGCGCAGCGGGTTGGTCAACAGCCCCGCGCGCGTGGTGGCGCCGACCAGCGTGAATTTTGCCAGCTCGATCTTGACCGAGCGCGCCGCGGGTCCCTCACCGATGATGAGGTCGAGCTGGAAATCCTCCATCGCCGGATACAGCACTTCTTCGACTGCGGGGCTGAGGCGATGGATTTCGTCGATGAACAAGACGTCGCGCTCTTCGAGATTGGTGAGCAGTGCCGCGAGATCGCCGGCCTTCGCGATCACGGGACCTGAGGTCGCGCGAAAGCCGACGCCGAGTTCGCGCGCCACGATCTGTGCCAGCGTGGTCTTGCCGAGACCGGGCGGGCCAACGAACAAAACATGGTCCAGTGCCTCGTTACGCTTGCGCGCCGCCTCGATGAAGATCGAGAGATTGGCGCGCGCCTGCGCCTGGCCGACGAATTCCGACAGCAATTGCGGGCGCAGCGCGGTATCGCCGACATCGTCGGCGCGGCGCTCGGGCGTGACGATGCGGGAGGGCGTGTTCATGCCGCGACCTGATTAGCGGAACGCCGGCGGACCGGCCACAGGAGCGTATTACAGACCAGCCAGCACAGTATCGCGCTGCCGGTATGCAGGACGAAGAATATCGACAACCCTTCCCAGGGAGGCGTCTCCGCGTTTTTCACCATCATGAAAACGGCGTAGGCCACGCTGATGAACAGCGACCCAAAAAAGACCGGCCGGAAGGGCACCATTCCGGTTCGTGATGCTGCTTGAGCAATCGAAGCCACGAAGGCCAGGAACAGCGCCTGCACACCGCCGGCAAGATATGAAGCGATCGCAAAAATGCCGAACGTCCGCAGATGAGCCGAGAGACCGTAATTTGCGGCAGGTTGGCCGTGTCCCAAAACCATTGCGGTTGTCCACACGATCCGACGGCCGAGCGGCGGGCCGGCTGCGAGAAAGAACAGGAACACGAGCGGCGTCTTCGGTGTAAACCCCAACGCTTCGCTCACATTATCCGCCGCGCCGTTCACTTCGCCAGTTCCTTCAGACCGAGCCGGATCAGTTGCGCGGTCTCTGCCTTCTCACCGGCGATGCGTGAGGCGCCGGCGATGGCGGCCGCCGCCTGCGGCTGGCCGTAACCGAGATTGACCAGCGCCGAGATCGCGTCGCTGACCGGACGCGGCGCGCGGTCGTTATCGATCGCACCGGACAGATGCACCAGCGCCGGATCGACATTGGCAAAGGCCGGCGCCTTGTCCTTTAGTTCGGTGACGATGCGCTCGGCGACTTTAGGGCCGACGCCCGGCGTGCGCGACACCGCAGCCTTGTCGCGCAAAGCGATGGCGTTGGCGAGTTCGGACGGCGGCAAGGTACTGAGCACCGCCAGCGACACTTTGGCGCCGACACCCTGCACGGTCTGCAGCAGGCGAAACCATTCGCGCTCCACATCGCTGCGAAAGCCGAACAGCTTGATTTGATCCTCGCGCACGTAAGTTTCGATCGACAGCACCGCAGCCTCGCCGGGCGACGGCAGCGCCTGCAGCGTCCGCGCCGAACAATGCACCTGATAGCCGACGCCGCCGACATCGAGGATCACGTAATCCTCGCCATAGCTGTCGATCAGGCCTTTCAGCTTGCCGATCATATCCCGACCACCTTCAGCCGCAGCGCCGCGCTCTGGCGGTGATGGGCGTGCGTGATCGCGATCGCCAGCGCGTCCGCCGCGTCGGATGATTTCGGCTCGGCCTTCGGCAGCAGGATCTTCAGCATCACCAGGATCTGGTTCTTGTCGGCATGGCCGGCGCCGACCACGGTTTTCTTCACCTGATTGGGCGCATATTCCGCGACCGAGATCCCGAACATCGCCGGCGCCAGCATCGCGACACCGCGCGCCTGCCCGAGTTTTAGGGTGGCGACGCCGTCCTTGTTGACAAAGGTCTGTTCGACCGCGGCTTCCGCGGGTCGGAAATCGCCGAGCACGGCGGCGAGGCCTTCGTGAATGGCCAACAGGCGGCTCGCCAGCGGCAGCGTGTCAGGCGGCTCCACCGACCCGCAACCGATAAAAGTCAGCCGGTTGCCGTCGATTTCGACCACGCCCCAGCCGGTGCGGCGCAGGCCCGGATCGATGCCAAGAATGCGGACGGGATGGCGAATCGGCTGATGGTTCATGGGGTAGTGATAACGCCGGAGCCTGCTCGGCGAAACATTTACTGGCCGTCATACCCTGCGAAAACAGCGCCGACTTCCACTCGTCATGCGCGGGCTTGACCCGCGCATCCATCGAAAAAGAAGAGTCATCCCAAGGAGATGGATTGCCGGGCCAAGCCCGGCAACGGCGAGGGAAAACCCTACCCGCCCATCTTCTTCATCAGCGCGTCGGAAACCTCGAAATTGGCGTAGACGTTCTGCACGTCGTCATGTTCGTTGAGAAGATCGATCAGCTTCAGCAGTTTTTCACCGGTCTCATCGTCCACCGGCACCGTGTTCTGCGGCTTCCAGGTCAGCGCCGCCTTGCGGGCTTCGCCGAATTTCGCCTCCAGCGCCTTGGCGACGTCGCGAAACGTCTCCTGCGAGGCGTAAATCTCGTGACCGCTCTCGCTTGACGACACATCGTCGGCGCCGGCATCGATCGCCGCCTCCATCATCGCATCGTCGGACGCGACCTTGGCGTCATATTCGATGATGCCGGTGCGATCGAACATGAAGGCGACCGAACCGGTTTCGCCGAGATTGCCGCCGGATTTGGTGAAGTAGGAGCGGATGTCGGACGCCGCGCGGTTGCGGTTGTCGGTCAGCGCTTCGACGATGACGGCGACGCCGCCCGGCCCGTAGCCCTCATAACGGATCTCGTCATAGTGCTCCGCGTCACCGCCGATGGCTTTCTTCACCGCGCGCTCGATGGAGTCCTTCGACATGTTCTCCTGGCGGGCGGAAATGATCGCAGCACGCAACCGCGCATTCATCGCCGGATCCGGCTGGCCCAGCTTGGCCGCGACGGTGATTTCGCGCGCCAGCTTGCCGAATAGCTTCGACTTTTGGGCATCCTGCCGGCCCTTGCGGTGCATGATGTTCTTGAATTGGGAATGTCCGGCCATGCGGTCTCTCTTGGGGATTCGTCCGGGATGTATGGGATGAAGGCGCGGCGTTATAGGCCGAGGTATCGGCAAAATCAAAGATTTGCCGCGTTTTCGGTACGGTGGTAGTGCCCGCTGCCTATGGATGAGGCAGCCATTAACCCTGACTTCATGCCCGGCTGCAAGGATACCGGTCTCATTCTTAGGCTGATCGAAAGAGTTCCATAGCGTTCGGATCCGCGACCGACGCGTCATGAGCCAGTCGTCGAATTTGCCCATCCGGAGGAATGCAGCGATGCCGGTTGCACAGCCCGCAATAGTGGACCGTACCGTGGCCGTCCCCTCGGATAGCGAACGTCTGGTCGATCAGCTTGCGAACCGGATCGGCGGCCTCGGGGTTGAGCTCGCGGACGTGGCCGGAAACCTGCAGGAGGTGGCCGGCCGGGTATCCGGCCAATCCGAGCGGTTCGGACATCTGCAAAAGACCGCCGAGACCATGGTTTCCGCCAATCACAATATCGCCAGCGCATCGCAGGCGGTGCAGACAGCCACCACAGCGGCCGTCGGTGAAATCACGCAATCGCGCGCCGCGGTGGAACAGGCGGTCCGGCACATTGCCGAATTGATCGAAGCCGTCGGCCGCATTGAACGTCGTCTTGGTGCGGTCGGAACCGCGCTGGCGCAGGTGGCCAAGGTATCCGGGTCGATCGAGGCGATCGCAAAACAGACAAACCTGCTGGCCTTGAATGCGACCATCGAGGCCGCCCGCGCCGGCGACGCGGGAAAGGGCTTCGCAGTCGTCGCCGGCGAAGTGAAGAGCCTCGCTGAAGCGACGCGGCGGGCGACACATCTGATCGGCGATACCGTTCGCGATCTTGACGGTCAGGTCGGAAACCTGATCGGCGAGAGCGGCGACGCCTCGGTGCGGGCAAAAAGCGCCGGCGAAGGCGCCCAGCAGATTCAAAGCATTATCGCCCGCGTGCAGGACGGTTTCACGGCGGTCGGCCAGGAGATCGATGGCGTCGCAAAAGCCGCCACCTCCAATCTCTCTCACTGCGACATGGTGATCGACGAACTCGGCAACCTCGCAAAAGGCGTCGACCTGTCATCGACCGAGTTGAAGCACGCTGACGACAGGGTCGCGAAACTGCTCGACCTCTCCGAAGGGCTGATCGCGCTGATCGCCGACAGCGGCGTGGAGACATCGGATGCACCACTGATCCGTGTCGTCATCGATACCGCGAAACGGATTTCCGCAGCCTTCGAAAGCGCCGTTGAGCGCGGCGATATCAGCCTCGAACAATTGATGGACGAGAAATACCGGGAAATTCCCGGCACCAACCCGAAACAATACCTCACGAACTATGTAGCGTTCACCGACCGGATCTTGCCACCGATCCAGGACCCGATTCAAAAGATCGATCCCCGAATCGTATTTTGCGTCGCATGGGCCAAGGGTGGATATCTTCCGACCCACAATCCGAACTATCGCCTGCCCCAGGGCGCCGACCCGATCTGGAACAACGCGAATTGCCGAAACCGGCGGCTGTTCGATGATCGTGCCGTGCGCAAGGTGGCTGCGAACACCAAGCCGTTTCTGCTGCAAACCTACCGGCGCGACATGGGCGGCGGCAATTTCGTCCTGATGAAGGACCTGTCGTCGCCGATTTACGTGCGCGGCCGGCGTTGGGGCGCGTTCCGCATGGGCTTTCGGCAGTCCTGACCGACGGACGCTTCACATCCTTGTCGTCATTCCCACGCTTAAGTCGGCAACTGCCAAATGAAACCGTCTTGAATGATGGTTATCATCTCAATTAGCCCAAAACTGATGTCGTCGTCCAGCACGATTGCGTGAGGCCGCGTCTGGCCAGTGTCGCCGGCAGCGCAAATCAGCATTGCGAAAAATGCCTTGGCTTCCTAACTGACGTCGGCGCGATACTCTCGTGTGACTTCACCAACGTGTCCGCTGCCCGCGGCCGTTGAATTCGGGGACGCTTATGGCAACGATACTGACCATCAATGGTGAAGCAAAATCCTTCGACGCTCCCTCGGACATGCCGCTGCTGTGGGTTCTGCGCGACGTGCTCGGCATGACCGGCACGAAATTCGGCTGCGGCATTGCCCAATGCGGCGCCTGCACGGTGCATATCGACGGCAAGCCGGTGCGCTCCTGCATGCTGCCCGTGAGCGCGGTGCGAGATCGCGCGGTTACGACCATCGAAGGTATCGGCGCCTCGCCGGCCGGTGCAAAAGTGCAGAAGGCCTGGCTCGATCTCGAGGTGATCCAGTGCGGCTATTGCCAGTCGGGCCAGATCATGTCGGCAGCGGCGTTGCTCGCGGCCACGCCCAACCCGGATGATTCCGACATCGACGCCGCGATGGCAGGAAACATCTGCCGCTGCGGCACTTACGTCCGTATTCGCGCCGCGATCAAGCAGGCCGCGTCCGGACGCCAGTCGTAGGAGCGCGCCATGACAGTTGCAGCAAAGATCTCCGACGGAATTTCGCGCCGCGGCCTGCTGACCGGCGGTTTGGCGGGCGGGTTCCTGCTCGCATTTCATCTTCCCGTTCGCGCGGTGAATGAACCGGTGCAGCCGCCCGATGTGACCGCAGGCAAATTCGCGCCCAACGCCTTCATCCGCATCGACGAGGCCGGCAAGACCACGCTGGTGATGCCGCAGGTCGAGATGGGACAGGGCGTCTACACCTCGATTGCGATGATTCTGGCCGAAGAACTCGAAGCCGATCCCAAACAGATCGCGCTGCAGCACGCGCCGCCGAACGACAAGCTTTATGGCAATCCCACATTCGGCCTTCAGGTCACCGGCAATTCCAACTCGATCCGCGCGTTCTGGAAGCCGCTGCGCAATGCCGGCGCCAGTGCGCGCGCGATGCTGGTGCAGGCCGCCGCGCAACATTGGCAGGTCGAGCCGGCCAGTTGCAAAACATCAAATAGCGAGGTCACGCATGCTGAAAGCGGCCGCAAGCTTTCCTATGGCGCACTGGCTTCTGCCGCGAGCAGCCAGACGCCGCCCAAGGACGTCACGCTCAAGGACCCCAAGGATTTCGTGCTGATCGGGACGCCGATGAAGCGCTTCGATACGCCTGACAAGGTCAACGGCAAGGCCGTCTACGGCATCGACGCGATGCTTCCCGGCATGAAATTCGCGACGCTCGCGGCCTGCCCGGTATTCGGCGGCAAGGTCGGCATGGTCGACGACAGCGCGGCCAAAAAAATCCCGGGCGTACAGAAGATCGTCGTGCTGGACGATCTGGTCGCCGTCGTCGGCGACCACATGTGGGCCGCGAAGAAAGGCCTCGATGCGCTCAAGATAACCTGGGATGAAGGTCCGAACGCGCGCATCAGTTCGAAAGACATCTGGCAGGATTTGCGCGCGGCCAGCGAAAAAGACGGCGCGGTCGCCAAATCCGTTGGCGATATCGCCAAGGGATTAGCCACCGGCGACAAGCTTGAAGCCTCGTTTGAGCTGCCGTTTCTGGCGCACGCCGCGATGGAGCCGTTGAACGCCACGGTTCACCTTACGCCCGACTCCTGCGAAATCTGGACCGGCACGCAGATCGTGAGCCGGGTGCAATCGGAGGCGGCGAAAGCGGCCGGGCTCCCGGTCGACAAAGTGATCGTCAACAATCATCTGCTCGGCGGCGGTTTCGGCCGCAAGCTCGAGCCGGACATGGTGGTTGCGGCCGTCCGTATCGCCAAGCAGGTCGACGGGCCGGTCAAGGTTGTGTGGACCCGCGAAGAAGACATCCAGCACGATGTCTATCGCCCGGTGTATCGCGACACGATTGCCGCGACTTTGTCCGACGGCAAGATCGTCGGCTGGAAATATCGCGTCACCGGTTCGGCGATCCTGGCGCGCTGGCTGCCTCCGGCGTTCCAGAAAGGCATCGACATCGACGCCATCGATGCCGGGGCCGACATGCCCTACGACATTCCCAATTTTCATGTCGAATTTGTGCGCGCCGAACCGCCCGCGGTGCCGACCGGGTTCTGGCGCGGCGTCGGCCCCAACAACAATGTGTTCGCCGTCGAATGCTTCATGGACGAGCTTGCCCGCAAGGCCGGCAAGGATCCGGTCGAGTTTCGCCGCTCGATGCTCGGGAAAAAGCCGCGCCTGTTGGCCGCGCTAAATCTTGCAGCGGAGAAATCCAACTGGGGCCAGCCGCTGCCGGCGCGCGTCGGCCGCGGCGTATGCGTGCAGCCCTCGTTCGAAACCTTCATCGCCACGGTGGTGGAAGCCGAAGTCGACGAACTGGGCGAAGTGCGGCTGCGCCGGGTGACCTCGGTGGTCGATACCGGGGTCGCCGTCAATCCCGATACGATCAGGGCGCAGCTCGAAGGCGGATTGATCTTTGGCCTCACCGCCGCGCTTTATGGCGAGATCACCATCGACAAGGGACGGGTCCAGCAATCCAACTTCCATGACTACCGGATGCTGCGCATCGACCAGGTGCCGAAGATCGAAGTTCATGTCGTCAAGAGCGGCGAGCCGCCCGGCGGCATTGGCGAGACCGGCGTCAATGCCGGCCCGCCGGCATTGCGCAACGCCATCTATGCTGCGACCGGTGTCGCCTTGCGACGGCTGCCGATCGATCGCACCCTGATAGCCACGGGGAAAAAAGCATGAGCCCGGCCGCGCGTCGCATTCTCTTCAGCGTTGTCGCGATCGCGGTGGTTGCGGTGGCGATAGGGGTTTGGACCATCCGCGGCCCCGGTCCGATGGCCTTCGCTGGCGGCCCGAACGTCGCGCTCGCGGATTATCGCGGCGCCAACCCGACCGGCGTGCCGGTGGCGCTCGCGCAAGCCAGTCCCGTGGAGCGCGGCGAGTATCTCGCGAAGGCGGCGGACTGCATGGTCTGCCACACCACGCAAGGCGGCCAGGAATATGCCGGCGGCCTCGGATTCAAGCTGCCCTTCGGCACGCTTTATTCGACCAACATCACGCCCGACAAAGACACCGGCATCGGCAATTACAGCGACCAGGATTTCCTCAACGCGATGCACCGCGGCATCCGCCGCGACGGCGCGCGGCTTTATCCGGCGATGCCGTTCACGTCCTACACCTATGTCAGCGACGCCGATGCGCTCGCCATCAAGGCGTATCTGTTCAGCCTGCCGCCGGTGCGCGCGGCCGCGCCCGAAAACACGCTGACGTTTCCGTTCAATCAGCGCTGGGCGATGGGCTTCTGGTCGGCGCTGTTCAACCCGGATACGCGGTTTGCGCCCGACACATCAAAGAGCCCGGAATGGAACCGGGGCGCGTATCTCGCCGAGGCGCTGGCGCATTGCGGCGAATGCCATACGCCGCGAAACCTGGCGTTCGCGCTCGACAACCGCAGGAAATTCGCCGGCGCGGTGACGGCAGGCTGGCGCGCCTTCAACATCAGCTCGGACAAGACCACCGGCATCGGCGGCTGGCGCGACGACGATCTCGTCTCCTACCTTTCGACCGGACATGCAGTGGGCCATGGCACGGCCTCGGGGCCGATGGGCGAAGCGGTCGACCACAGTTTCAGCCAGATGGCGCCGGAAGACATCCGCGCCGTGGTGGCCTATCTGCGCAGCGTGCCTCCGACCGCCTCGACCGACCTGCCCGCGACGTTGGCGCCGCCGGCGCCTACCTCGCACCGGGATGGCGGCGGCACGCCGGATCCACGCGGCAAGATGGTGTTCCAAGGCGCCTGCGTCAGTTGCCACGGCTGGAGCGGCGAGAGCGCGATCTCGCCTTTCGCGACGCTGACCGGCGCCTGGGCGGTCAACGATCCCGGCGCGACCAACGTCGCCCAGATCGTGATTTCCGGCACCAAACGACACACGCCGGAGGGCGCGGTCTCGATGCCCGCGTTCGGCAACGCCTATTCCGATTCCGAGATCGCGGCCGTCGCCAATTACGTCACCGCGCGCTTTGGCAGCCAAGGCTCGAAGCTCACAGCACAGGACGTGGCCGAACTGCGAAAGCAGACGGCGCAGTAACGCCGACCGTCAGGCCGGGTTTGCCCAAAACCCGGGCAGCGTCGGTTCGAGCCTTCCGCCTGTCCGCACCGGCGCTATTCGCAGTGCCAGGCCGGTCGCATCGTCGGTCTCGACCGCGACCCCGCTCAGGGTGGCAACGCCGGGCGCCGGTTCGAACCGCCCCGAAGGAATGCCTGTGGTGAACCGCCGCAGCGGCTCTTCCTTCTGCATCCCGATGATCGAATCATAATCGCCGGTCATGCCGGCGTCGGTCATGTAGGCGGTGCCGCCGGCAAGGATCTGATGGTCGGCGGTCGGCACATGGGTATGGGTGCCGACCACGAGGCTGGCGCGGCCGTCGCAGAAAAAGCCGGCGCCCTGCTTTTCGCTGGTCGCCTCGCAATGGAAATCGAGCACGATAGCGTCGGCCGCCGCGCGCAGCGGGCAGGCTTCGAGTTCGCGGTTGATGACGGCAAACGGATCGTCGAACGGCGTCATGAAGACGCGGCCGATGGCGTTGATCACCAGCGCCCGCTTGCCGTTCTTGGTGTCGACCAGCGCGGTGCCGCGGCCCGGCGTGCCCTTTGGAAAATTCGCCGGACGAATGAGACGCGGGGCGCGCTCGATGAACACCAGCGCCTCGCGCTGGTCCCAGGCATGATTGCCGAGCGTGACGGCATCGGCGCCGGCGTCGATGAATTCCTGATAAATCGCCTCGGTGATCCCGAAACCACCGGCGGCGTTCTCGCCGTTGACGACAACGAGATCGAGCGCCCAGTCGCGGATCATGCCCGGCAGATGCTCTGATATGGCGGTGCGCCCGGACCTGCCGACCACGTCTCCGACGAAAAGAATGCGCAAGTCACAAGCTCCGGAAATCGAATGTCTGTGCTTCCGTTAGCACATAATCCAGTGCCACGTCGTGCGGCAGCGCCGGAACGGCGGCGATTTCCTGCACCGCGAAGGCGAGACCGATGGCGATGATGTGTTTCAATTTCAATTTGCGCAAGTGCGCCAGGGTGTAGTCATAATGCCCGGCGCCATAGCCGATGCGGTGGCCTGCGCGATCGAACGCCGCCAGCGGCACCAGCATGATGTCGGGAATGAGTTCGGCGGCGGCGGGCGACGGCTCGAGAATGCCGAGCGGTCCGAGCATCAATCTGTCGCTGGGCGACCATGCACGAAATGCCAGCGACCGACCGCGCGCCATGATCGCCGGCAGCGCCAACTGCGCACCCTGCGCGGCGAGCGATCGCATCAAGGGAACTGGATCGATCTCACTGCGGATCGGCGAATAACCGGACACGATCGTGCCGCGCATGACTTCAAACGGCAGTCCGTGCCCGGCGACGGCGTCCGCGGCGGCGGCGCGCTGCTCGCTGCTCAACGCATCGCGCTTGGCGAGGGCTGCGGCACGGAGGTCCTTCTTCGATCGCTCTGTCCGCAAAGCTGACATCCAGCGTTATGTTCTGCTGTCATCGCCCGCCACCGGGTCGGCGCATCGCGCCGCCAGATGACAGGCTCCGGCGGGCGATCCAGTATTCCAGATTACTCGTGATAGAACCGCGAAGCTGCGGCGTACTGGATACTCCGCTTTCGCGGAGTATGACGGGGATGCGGATGGACCAGCGCCAACAATGCAAAAAAACAAAAGTGCGAAGCCGCGATGGCCGTTGGAGCGCTCGATCCCGGAGTTCCCTACGAAAGTAGGTGGGCACCATGTGACCAAGTCCACGGACCTGGCCAGGGACAGTTCCCGGAAGGATCGATAAGGCCCCGGGGATATATGGCTCCTGACGCGCGACGCAGCTTCGCAGAGCCAATGTAACCACGGTT
>Ga0137394_10004010_pt1 | contig 11132 bp, 8 predicted proteins | sample czobulk116metaG_FD_108278 | JGI IMG/M metagenome (GOLD analysis project Ga0137394, IMG submission 108278) | Vadose zone soil microbial communities from Angelo Coast Range Reserve, California, USA - czobulk1.16 metaG | ecosystem: Environmental > Terrestrial > Soil > Vadose zone | place: USA... | reverse complement strand
TGTCCGCCGCCGGACTGTCCGCCGCCGGAGTGCCCACCGCCGGAGTGTCCACCGCCGGAGTGCCCGCCGCCATGTCCTTGCGCGGCAACGGCGCACGGCATCGAAAGGCCGAAGAGGAGCGCGATCGCCGTCGCGGTGATCCGGTGCTTCATGGCCACCCTCTCGGCTCCAGTCTACTCCTCTCGCCGAGCACCCGGGCATCAACGTGTCCAACTCGTCGGATGCCAGCGGCGGAGCCTTTTCGACCTGCGCGGGGCGACGCTCGAATCTGCGAGTTGCGATGAACAGAATCGAGCAGGCTACGGCGGGCCACGTCCGCTCGAGCTTCTATCGTCAGATTGCCGGTACTGTCACGGCGCCCGTCGCGATGCGAGCGCGGCCACCACATCGTTGAGCGCGCGCATCACCGCGTCGCCGCTCGGCCGTTCCCGAAGAACGCTGCCGGCGGCGCACAGGACAGGCCGCGCCTTCGGCGTCGTTCCCTCGCGCGAGTCGAAGCCGGCGACTTCCCTGTCGAAGTGCACGGGAACCTGCAGCACCTGTGCGTCGGTCGCCGCGAGATCTATCCGAAGCTGATTGCAGGTAGAGGCCACGTTCGCGACGGCAAACGCGAGCTCCTGGTCCACCTGCCCGAGCACGTTTCCGACCGAATCGGCCATCGCGCCGGCAATGCGCCCGATGGCCGTCACCGAGCCGTTGAGGACCTCGAAGCGCGCGATCGTCATGTCGCCGCTGACGACGCCGAGGCCGCCGGCGTTGTCCTGGAAGGTCCCGTGCACGCGCGCCGTGATCGTCGGCAGCTCGTCGTTGTCCTGAGCCTCCGCGGGACGCGCGCCCAGGCTAAAGATCGCGACAACGGCCATCGCGGTCGCGAGTGTGTGTCTCGTCATGGCGTTCATTGCCTGCCTCCGATCACTGGAAGAGCCGCGACTGCGGGACGATCTGCGTCGCCTGTCCTGGATAAGACCACTGCAGCCGCGCTGTGGCTCCACCGGTGTGCTCGTAGTATTCGACTTTGATGGTGTAACGCGTGCCCGCGGTCAGCGCGGTCGCTGCGCTCGTGTTCGTCGTCGGCGCATGATCCGTCCAGTTGTTGATCACGAGCTGGCCGTTCACCCAGACACGGATGCCGTCGTCGGACGCGGTCGAGAACTGATAGTTGCCCGTGACCGGTGCTTCGACGCGCCCGGTCCACCGGACGGAGAAGTTGTCTACCTTCACTCCCGCGGCCGGGGACGCCGTGCCCCAGTTGAAGTTGATGGTCGAATCCACGCGCGTCAGCACGAGCGTGGCGAAGTGCGTCCCGTTGCCCGGATCGTTGAAGTACTGCGCCGTCAGCCCGGTTGGGCTCGGCGCGCTCACGGTCACGATCACGTCGTCGGTTGACGTCAGCGCCGAGTCAGACGCCGACAGACGCAGCGTGTAGGCACCGGCCGCGGAGAACGATGCGCTCGTGCTCAACGCGTTGGGACTCCCGAACGTTACCGTGCCCGGGCCGCTGACCGCGCTCCAGGCCACCGTCACCTGACCGGGCGGCGACGGCTGACCATCGTCGCTCGCCGTTCCGGTCATCGAAACGGTTGCCGGCAGCGTGATCGTGCGGTCGGCGCCGGCGTTCACCACCGGCGCGCGGTTCGTCGGCGCGTAAAGCTGCGCCTGCGGAATCGCCACCTGTGTCTGTCCCGGATAAGCCCACTGCAACCGGGCGGTTGCAAGCCCCGCATGCTCGTAGTACTCCATTTTCAGGTCGTAGAGCGTGCCGCCAACGAGCGTCACGGGCGCGCTGGAGCGGGTCGTCGCCGCTTGATCCACCCAGTTGTCGATGAGCAGTTGCCCGTTCACCCACAAGCGAACGCCGTCGTCCGCGATGGTGGTGAAGGTGTAGCTGCCACTGACCGGCGGCTGGACGCGCCCGGTCCATCTGACGCTGAAGTTGTCCGATGTCACGCCGGCCGCAGGCGCGCTCGACGCCCAGTCAAAATTGACCGTTCCATCGATCCTGCCACCGACGTAGGTGACGAAGTGCGATCCGTTGTTCGGGTCGTTGAAATACTCGCCGAGCACACCGCTCCCGGTGCCGATGACGGGCGCAGGATTCACGGTGATCGTCACGTCGTCGCTCACCGTGACCGCGCCGTCGCTCGCCGTGAGGCGCAGCACATAAATTCCATCGGCGCCGAAGGTGGCGGTTGTCGCCGGCGAATTCGGGTTCGCGAACACCACGGTGCCGCCGGCGGAATCTTCACGCCCGCTGATCTTGCTCCACGTCGTCGTGAGCGCGCCGGGACTCGGCAGCCCGTCGTCACGCGCGCTGCCGGTGAGCGACGCGGCGGCCGGCAGAAATATCGCCTGATCCGCGCCGGCGTTCACCGCCGGTGGCTGATTGATCGGAAGCGCCGGATACAGCACCCATTGCGGCACGACCTGCATCACCTGGCCCGGATACGCCCACTCCAGCCTGGCGGTCGCGGTGGTCGCACGGTCGTAGTAATCCATCCGGATGTCGTATCTCTGGCCGGCGGTCAGCGCGATGATGGCGCTGTCCTGCGTCGCAAGATGATCGGTCCAGTTATCGATCAGCGGCTGGCCGTTGACGTAGAACCGCACGCCGTCGTCGGACGTCGTCCTGAACGTGTAGGTCGCGCTCACCGGTGCCATGAGCTGACCGCTCCATCGTACCGAGAAGTTGTCGGCCTGCACGACCGGGTCGGGCGCGGCCGCTGCCCAATCGAAGTCGACGGTCGGATCCGTGCGCGTCAACGCGAGCGACGTGAAGTAGACGCCGCTGCCGGCGTCGTTGAAGTACTGACCGAGCAGCCCCGTGCCGGATCCCGCAGGCGGATCGACGGTGATGAGGACGTCGTCGCTCGTGGTGGCCTCGCCGTCGAACGCGCTCAGCCGGAGCGTATACGCACCGGCGACCGTGAAGTCGACGGTCGTCGTCAGCGCGTTCGGCGTGCCGATCGCGACGGCTGCCGGTCCGCTCGCCAGCGTCCAGGTCGTTGTCAGCCGACCTGGAGGCGTCGGGTTACCGTCGTCGGTCGCAGTACCGGACAGCGTCGTTTGCCCCGGCGCCGCCAGATGCTGATCAACGCCCGCACCGACGACGGGCGCCGCGTTCACAGCGGACGGGCCGATCAACCCGTAGACTACCAGCTTGTTCGACAGCGTGGGCACGAACACTTTTCCGTTTGCGGCGGTGGGCGGGCTGAACTTCGAGAAGTTGCCGAGCGCGTCTCTTGTCGCCATCTGCTGGCTGTTCCACAGTTCGCGCGTCACGTTGCCGGCGTCGAACGCCCGCAGGATGCCGGGCTGCGGCGCATGGTTGGCATCACCCGCGTTCGACATCGCCGCCCACACGATGCCGGTACCCTGCGTGCCGCCGTTTGACGAGATCGACAGCATGGCGCCTGGCATGCCGCCGGCCGCGAGTGTCGTGCTTTGCGCCGTTGCCGGCGTCTGGAAGACACCCGTCACCAGGCGGAACACCTTCAGCGGATCGCCTGCGGGCCAGACATAAATCGCGGGCCCGTACTCGGAGCTGTTCCAGTAGACCGGTGATCCGTTCATCCGCGCGGCAGATGACGCCTGGAAGCTCTGGACGATCTGCCCGTTGTTCCCCGAGCGGAAGCGGCCCATGTTGGTGGCGTCGAGCAGATACATGACGCCTTCCTTGCCGCCGCCGACGATGAGGTTCGTGTTCGGAATCAGGAGCGCGTTCTGGATGCCGAGATCCTCGTCGGTCGCATTCAGGAAGGACCAGTTGAACGGGGTGAACCAGTCGAGCAGCGTGCCGGCGGGGCTCACCTTGAGGAAGCTGTTGCCGAAGTTCCTCCCGCCGGTGTCGCCGTTGAACGATCCATTCCCGGTGAGCGCGTACAGGTTGCCGGCGGCATCGGCCGACAGGCCGGCGCCCGACTGCCAGATGCCGCCGAGACCGCCGTCGGGCGTGGTGTTGTAGAGCATCACCTGCTGCAGCGTGGCGGCATCGTAGCCGAGAATCCATCCGTGATACGGGCCCTGATCGCAGTACGAGGCCCACGTGATGTAAACGGTGCCGTGGTCGAGCAGCAGTCCGGCGCGCTGGTTCTGCGTGCGCGCGTTGAAGGCGATGTTGTTCTGCGCATCGCGCCCATCACCCGTGCCGACAACCGTCGCCTGAATCGTCTGCGGGCTGCCGGGGCGCTCGCTGCCGTTGCCGATGTTGATTGCATGGAGTCGCTGGACGAACGTGCCGCTCTCTTTCGTCCGCGTCACGAAGAACATCGTCTGCGCGAGCGGATCGATGACCGGCGTCGCCGCGATGCCGATGTTGCCCGCGAAATCGACGTAGGTGCCGCACGCCTGACCGACATCTGTGCGGGCGACCGGCACGATGGTGGTGCCGTTCGTGTAGCTCACGCGCCAGAGCGGCGCGGTGGCGGTCCGGTCGTCCGCATCGAAGGCGTAGACGCTGTCGTTGTTCGTCGCGACGTACACGACGTTGCGCAGCCCGACGCCAGGCACGCTCACGCCTTCGACATACAGCGGCTGCGCGTAGATCTCGTCGTCCACTGCGCGTTCGAAGATCTTGCCGAATTGACTGACATTGACGTTCGTCGTCGTGAGCACCGTTTCGCTGGTGTTCGCGCCCGTGCGTGCCGCGTCGTTGTGGTGCGTGGTCACGTTCGCCTGCGCAAACAACTGCGCAGGAACGAGGAGCATCGACGCGCACAGTACGACCCTCGCGCGTCTGACGGTGCAAGGCATATCCCGCGGCTAGATCAATAAGCGCTCCAATGCTGTAAACACTTGAACCGCGACGCCAATGCCGGGTTCCGCGCGGCGTGTGGCGCCGCTTCGCCGTTCACATGTGGGTGCGGACTGGCAAAAGCGTCACGGTGATTCGCCACAACTGTAATCGCGGGTCGTGTGGGCTGCCTGGCGGCGGACGCGGCCGTCAGCGATCGCTGGATGAGCCATGCCGCGGCTCGATCGGCCGACGCCGCCGATGATGCTCACTTCGATCCGGGACCGGCCGAGACCAGGGAAGCGTCCGCCCCTGCCGCAGGGCGTTCGGCTGCCTCAGCCGTCGGGTGAGCTGGCTCCAACTCGCGCACGTTGGAGTCGCCACTCGATTCGACCGCCTAATCGCCCCGCTCGCCTTCGCCGATAATTCCGTGGTGGCACACTGCGGCAACTGTGGGGCAGCCATGCGGGTCGATCGCGGCCGGGGCCTTCTCGTGTGCGACCACTGCGGCGGTGAGCAGGAGCTGCCGGCTCTGGTTGAGGGACTGGAGCTGCTGAGCGAGACATCGACGTTGTGCCCGATCTGTTCTACGCACCTTTCGAACAGCCGGCTGGAGGGTCATCCGCTGCTCTGCTGTGCGCGCTGTTTCGGCATGCTGATCGACATGAACCGCTTTGTCACGGTCATCGAGGCCGTGCGCTGCTCTGAAGCGCGCTCTTTTCGCAGCGCCCCGCCGCGCCGCCAGAATCCGGGCGACCGACTCCTCGACTGTCCGGCGTGCGGGCAGCCAATGGTCGGTCATCTCTACGGAGGACCTGGGAACGTCGTCATCGATACCTGCGAACGTTGTCTGGTGAACTGGCTGGACGCGGGCGAGCTCCATCGGATCGCCGCTGCCCCGGACTGATCGCGCTGAGCGTGAGCCAGCACCAACCTCACTTCACCGGGCGCCGGCGGCGTTCAAATATGCTGACGTTCGGAGCTGGGCGCGTGACGTTCTCGATCCCGCCGAACGGTGCGAAGAATGCGCCTTCCTGATCGTAGAGCGCCGGACGCGCTCGCCGCCGGCACGCCGTCGAACGTCAGGGAGACGCCCAGCGCGGTGTCAACGATGACTTCTTTGTCGGGCCGGGCGACCGGATGCGGAAACCCGAATCGAAGGCCCCACAGCCGCAGGATCGCGCCGGCCGTGATCACGAGCACCAGGATGGCGCGGCACGTTCGGTCCGACATGAGCGGCGGATTCTCACCGAACAGCCGGGACGTCTTCGACTCGGGCGCCGACGGAGAGTGAGAAGTCAGCCACGCTTTTTACTCGCATTCGCTGCGCGGCGTTTTCCTCACGGGACGAGCATATCCGCGATCGCGCCGTGGAGCGTACCAGCTCACTCTGTTCTTGCCGTGGCTGAACGGACGCCTTCGTGGAGGCTCGGTGAGTTCTACTCGCAGCCGACCGTCGGATGGGGAAGTTGCTTGAAGTCTGGAATTTCCTTGCGGCAGCAGCGGACTCGAGGTCGCGCGGACTCAGAATACCAGGAAGAACGTGAGGAAGACCGCGTAGCTCGCAGCGAAGTAGGTGAAGAGCACGAGCAGGCGTCCTGCTGCCGACTGTGCACGCCACGCCGCATAGGGGTGGACGCACATCGCAAACGAGCGTCCAAGCAGAACTTCAAGTCGTGTGTTCGGGCCACGCAGCTTTGACGACACGCCCCAGGGTTCGGCAAGAACGGGACCAATCACAAGTCGTTCTCTGCCAGGGCTCATGGCCGACGGCGACGATGGGAATCCCAGGTTACGGCGACTTTAGTCCGCGTTCAGCTTGCACGAGCGGAGACTCCTTCCAGTCCTCCCTCTGACGCTCCTGCCGCTCCCCGGCTGGCGGGACGGTCACAAAAACCGGTTCTACCCCGCAACGCCCCGAATTGGATCGGTCCGCGTTGCACGCCACGCAGCACGAGGCAGGCCGCCAGCGAAGCGACGGCGATGATGACGGTGGCCGAACCGAACGCGAGCGGATCGCGCGGGCTCACCTTGTAAATCAGGTATCCCATCAGCCGCGTCAATTCGAACGCCACGGCTGCGCCAAGCACCACGCCTATTGCAGTCGATGCGAGGCCTTTTGACAGCACGAGCCGACCCGATGAGGTTCCAGGTCGCGAACGCTGGCGTCAGTGACCCTTCTCTGGTTCAGTCTTCGTCTGCTCTCTGGTTCAGTCTTCATCTGCGGCCCCGAGCAGCCGTCGCGATCTTCGCGGCGATCACATCTGCACGTTCCGCATGTTACACGGGAGCTCCGAATCACATCCGGAGATCGCGCGCATCAGCCGGCGCGGCGCGGGCCATAACGTGGACGCGAACGCATCGAACGGCTCTGGTGCGATGTCGTACACCCAGGGATGTTCGGATTACACACTGGCCACGTCTTGATCGCAAAGATCCGTGGTTGGCGGAGGCTTTTCAATTGGTACGACAGTTGCGATTCGCCGTCGAATTCACGACGAGCACGCGCTCTAAGAAGCCGCTCTTCGAACGGGACGAGAGAGTCCGTCGCGTACTCTGAACTTCGCGCACGATCATGGAACGCCCCCGCGGTCGTCGGCCGCCGAGGCGACGTTCATGCGCTCAGCGCGCACTTGTGAACGCGAAGACGAGATCGAGACAACGCTCGAGCCGCAGCTCGCAGAGCGGTGAGATCCCACCAAACACTGAGGAGGTCAAATGAGTCAGCTTGCAGGAACCGGGTTTGGAATCGGAACACCGTATCCATTGACGCAAAGCCCCTGGGGGTTCTCCCCGTACGCAGGTCAAGGATTTGGCGGGCAGGCATTTCCGCAACAGTCGTATGGCCCGATCTTGTCGAATCCGTTCGTCGGCGGCAACTTCGGCAGCATGCCATATGGAATCGGCACGGTGTCGCCGTTGCAGCAGATCGCGCAAATGCTGCAAATCGTGCCCCAGCAGCTCCAGCAGGTGCAGCTGCTTCAGCAGCAGCAACTCGTGCACTTGCAGCAATTGCTGCAAATCGTGCCCGCGCAGCTCCAGCTACTGCTCCAGCTCGTCCCGCACCAGGTCCAGCAACTCCAGCAGCAATGGCAGCCGGCCGGTGCTGGAATCTCCAGCCCCTTCGGGTTCGGATTGGTTCCGCAGACGTTTGCCGGACCGGCAACCGGCCATGTGATGTAGGTCGAGCAAAAAGACCAGGTCGGCCTGCGGTCGTTCGAGGCGGCCGCAGGCCGCGAGACGACACCAAGTTGCGGGAACAGGAGAGTTCTTATGTCTGAGATGATGTTTGGATCGGGATCGCCGATATGGACGGCGATGCCATCCGTGGGCCTGGCGTATCAGCCGATCGGTATCGGCAACCGTCCGATCGCCACGCCGGTGTTCAGCTCGCCGATGATCTCGGGCGGGATCGCCGGGGGATCGACCGGCGCACAAGGGTTGTCGGCGCCGGGCCCATTCTCAACGACCCTGTACGGTTATGGCGGAGGGATCGCGCCGGGCACGCAGCAGAATCTCCCGGGGCCGGGCCTTGCTGCGGCATACCCGTTCGCACCGAATCCGTCAGCCGTCATGTTCGGCCCCGATGCGGCGGGACTCGTCACCGCCTCATCGCTGCTGGCAGCCGTCGCCATGCGCCGCGGCCAGCCGCAGGGCCCGACCAACGATCACGAGCTCGAGGAGTTCATCTACGATGCGCTCGATTTGCTCCCGGGCGCCGCCGACGTGGAAGTGCGCTGCGAGAACGGTCGCGCGACGCTGACGGGCAGCGTGCAACACAAGCGCACCAAGCGGGACGTCGGCGAAATCGCGTGGGCGATTCCTGGCTTGCAGGATGTGCAGAACAACGTGTCGATTACATCGCGGCGCCGGGCTCGCGCGGCGGGCCGCGAAGCCGAGGCGCCCGCCAGCGTGTCGGCCCGCAAACAAGCGTGAGGACGGCGGCGCTTCGAACCAGACCTCGAGCGGATCGATAGCGTGCCCATGATGTGCTCGTGGTCGTCGTAAAGGGCGCCGCGCGGGAGGATGCGCGCTCCGGTACGGGATGGTCGTAAGCCATCCCGCACCGATCTCGCCGTTCGACGCCGGTTGTCCCGGTCAATCTTCAACGTGCGCCCACCGCGCGTTCCAGCGTAGAGCATCAAGTCCGCGTCAGGGCGTCAGGGCCAGCGGACGCGGTAACCGAGTCCGAACTCCAGGAAGTTCGCCTTGCGGACCTTGATCGAGCGGACGGCGAACGTACCCCAGAAATGATCCGAGAAGTGGAAGCGCGAGCCGTAGCGCTGATAGAAGCGCGGGACCTCCGCGTCGTCGAAGCCGCGCCACACGGTGTAGCCAAGCTGGAAGAGGACACTGAAGCGCGCAATGACGTGCTCGTAGCCGCCGTAGAGCCCCAGCGCAAAGCGTTGGTCGACCGGCGCACGTGACTCGACCTGCCGGCCCTTGATGATGTCCACGCGCGCACCGGTGGCGCCGTCGTAGCTGACGTCGGCGCCGGTGGCGACCTTGCCAAACTGGTAGAAGTGCCGCTGCAACCCCGTGGTGATGCTGAACGCCCCGAAATCGCGCCACCGATCGACGAGGTCGATGTGGCTGTTGGTCGCCGCGGCCGCAGCCTTGCCGCTGCCCGCTCCGCCCACGACAAACTCCCAGGACGGTTCGAAGCGCGGGAGATCCTCGGCCCTGGCGCGCGACGGCAGGACCTGCGGCGCGACGTTGTAGCGCACACCAATCTTCGGCCCCACGACGGCGAGGCCGAGATTCGGTTGTTTGGTGGCGCCGTTGGACCAGTGGGTGACGTTCAGACCCGCGTAGACGCTGGCGCGTTCGGTCGCGAGAAACCGCAGCGAGAGACCGCCATCCACGTGATAAGCCACATCGGATCCGAGCGCCGTATTGGTCGGATTCGTCTTCGGATTGAACGCGGTCCAGTTCCACGAGACGCCCAACCCGACATCGGCGGTCACCTGCGCGCGAGCCGATACCGGGAACGGCCATGAGAAGAAGCCGTAGGTCGCAAGCGGGTGCCCGAGCTCCCGCTCGTGATCGAACCGGCCGACATAGAATCCGACGCCGTACGACGGATAGTTGTAGACGCGATGCCAGTCACGCGTGCCATCCGTTTGTCTCCCGAGCTCGAACGTCAGCGTGCGCGCCACGTTCTCGCCCGAGACGAACTGGCTCGCCGTCAGGACTCGTGCCGGCGAATATCCGACGCGCACGAACCAGAGATTCTTCGACGCCGGCGCGTTGACCTCGGCCGCTGCCGGCACGGGAGCATCCTGTGCGCAGGCTCCCCTCGCCACCATCAGCGCGACGATTGCCAGTCCGCCGACTCTCTGCATCATTCGCCTGAGAAGACTCTATCGAACGCGGTCGGAGCGATTGCGAAGACGATCGCGGGACGTCGAAAGCCTGGACGCTGCGGGGCGGCAGACGAAAACTTCGAGAGCGACCTCATCCAGACGTATTCTCTATGAGCGGCGAATACGTGAAGCACCCGCAACAGGATTCCCCGACGAAGGCGGCCGGACGGACGGACGAGTACGATCCATTCGTCCGGGGTCGATTTCCCGTTGGTGTGCGTACGATCCAGGCGCTCGATAGGGTGCGAAGCCGCCTGTTCCCCTGTGAGATCTGGTATCCGGCGGCTGAGCAACATGCAGGTCAGGATATTGCACCAGAAACCCTGGACTTCTTCACGGTTCCGTCACTCGACACGCAACAGCGTCAACTGGCTGTGCGCGATGCCGCAGCCGAACCTGGAGCCTACCCGCTGATCGTTTTCTCGCATAGTAGCGGCCAGCATCGTCGGATGGCCACATTTCTTTGTACTCACTTGAGTAGCCACGGGTATGTGGTCGCGGCGTTGGATCATTCCGAAGTCGTAGCACCGGAACTGGCACGTAGAGACGGCGAGACCGACGAGCAAAAGACAGCGCGGGCGGCGGCATGGATCGCGAACCGCGTGCCTGATATGAGCTTTCTCCTCGATCACCTGCTTGGTGAGTCGGCGCGAGACTCGGAAGCTCACCTTGATCCCACTCGTATTGGAATCGTGGGACACAGCTTCGGAGGTTGGACGGCACTCGCTACACCTGCCGTCGAGTGGCGCATCCGATCCGTGGTGGCGCTCGCACCAGGCGGAAGTTCGCAGCCGAAGCCAGGGATTCTTCCGGCGACGCTTACTTTCAGTTGGGGTCGCGACGTTCCGACGCTGTATCTGGTCGCGGAGAACGATACGATGACTCCACTGGCAGGCATGTTCGAATTATTCGAAAGGACTCCGGCAAAAACGCAAATGGTCGTCTTGCGCCGGGCCGACCACATGCACTTCATGGACAATGTCGAGCAACTGCACGAGACCGTACGAACCATGGCGTGGACCGGCGAGCTGGCTTGG
>Ga0137394_10004009_pt1 | contig 11132 bp, 8 predicted proteins | sample czobulk116metaG_FD_108278 | JGI IMG/M metagenome (GOLD analysis project Ga0137394, IMG submission 108278) | Vadose zone soil microbial communities from Angelo Coast Range Reserve, California, USA - czobulk1.16 metaG | ecosystem: Environmental > Terrestrial > Soil > Vadose zone | place: USA... | reverse complement strand
GATCCGCGCGATCTCCTCGCCGTCGAGCGACTCGCGCTCGAGCAGCGCGCGGGCCAGCGCGTGGAGCTTCTCGATGTTCTCATCGAGGATCTGGCGGGCGCGGGTGGCGCACTCCATGACGATGCGCTTGATCTCGGAGTCGATGAGCAGCGAGGTCGCCTCGCTGTAATCCTTCGCGCGCGCGACCTCCCGCCCCAGAAAGATGTGCTCCTCGTTCTTGCCGAAGGTCAGCGGGCCGAGCTTGTCGGACATCCCCCACTCGCAGACCATCTTGCGGGCCATCTCGGTGGCTTTCTCGAGGTCGTCGCCGGCGCCCGTCGTCTGCTGCTTGAGAACGATCTCCTCGGCGGCCCGGCCACCGAGCAGGATGGTGACGCGATTGACCAGGTACTCCCGCGAATAGTTGTACTTGTCGTCCAGCGGCAGTTGCTGGGTGAGGCCGAGCGCGCGGCCGCGCGGGATGATCGTCACCTTGTGGACCGGATCCGTGCCCGGCAGGAAGTCGGCGACCAGCGTGTGGCCGGCCTCGTGGTAAGCGATCGTCCGCTTCTCGGTGTCGCTGATGATCATCGAGCGTCGCTCGACGCCCATCAGGACCTTGTCCTTGGCGTTCTCGAAGTCGAGCATCTCGACGAACTTCTTGTTCTGGCGGGCCGCCAGCAGCGCCGCCTCGTTGACGAGGTTCGCGAGGTCGGCTCCCGAAAAGCCCGGCGTGCCGCGGGCCAGGACCTTGAGGTCGACGTCGGGCGCGAGCGGGATCCTTCGCGCGTGCACTCGCAGGATCTCCTCGCGGCCCTTGACGTCCGGCCGCGGCACGACCACCTGGCGATCGAAGCGGCCGGGACGGAGGAGCGCGGGATCGAGGACGTCGGGACGGTTGGTGGCGGCGATGAGGATCACGCCCTCGTTGGTCTCGAACCCGTCCATCTCGACGAGGAGCTGGTTCAGCGTCTGCTCGCGCTCGTCGTGACCGCCGCCCAGGCCGGCGCCCCGATGGCGGCCGACGGCGTCGATCTCGTCCATGAAGATGATGCACGGCGCGTGCTTCTTGCCCTGCTCGAACAGGTCGCGCACTCGGGAGGCGCCGACGCCGACGAACATCTCGACGAAATCGGATCCGGAGATCGAGAAGAACGGAACGTTCGCCTCTCCCGCGATCGCCTTCGCCAGCAGCGTCTTCCCGGTGCCGGGAGGACCAACGAGCAGCACGCCCTTCGGGATCTTGCCGCCGAGCTTCTGGAACTTCTGCGGATCCTTGAGGAAGTCGATGATCTCGCGCAGCTCTTCCTTGGCTTCGTCGACGCCGGCGACGTCTTGGAACGTCACCTTGTTCTGCTTCTCCGAGATCAGCCGCGCGCGCGCCTTGCCGAAGGAGAGCGCCTTGGCGCCGCCGCCCTGCATCTGGCGCATGAAGAAGATCCACACGCCGATGAACAGGAGCATGGGGACCCACTGCAGGAAGATCGCGTACCACGGGTTGGAGTCCGGTGGCTTCACGGCGATGCGCACACCCCGGTCGCGGAGCATCTTGATGAGGTCGGGGTAATCGACGATGTAGGTCCGCTGCGTCTGCGGGCTGTCCTTCAAGCTGTACGTGACGTGATTGCCGCGGATGACGACGGATTCGACGCGATTCTGCTCCACCGCGCGGAGGAATTCGGAGAAGTTCGGCTGCTCTTGCCCGCTCTGCTGGGCCCCCTGGAACACGGTGAAGAGGAGGATGACGATCAGGCCGATGACCATCCAGAGGGCGAGGTTTTTGTAAACCTGGTTCATGTGAAAGAGATTATAGCACCAGCAGAATTGTGACGCGCCGCGCTGCCGACATCAGCGTCCGCCCGGATCGTCCAGCGCACAGACGTACGGCAAATTGCGGTACCGCCCGTTCCAGTCCATCCCATAGCCCACCACGAAGACGTTCGGGATCGTGAATCCGATGTAGTCGACGTCGAGTTCGACCTGCCGGCGCTCGATCTTGTCGAGCAGCACGCACACGCGCAGGCTTCGCGGATGGCGCGCGCTCAGGGCGCGCTTGAGGTACGACATCGTGAGCCCGGTGTCCACGATGTCCTCGACGATCAGCACGGGCCGGCGCTCGATCGAGACGGAGAGATCGGACTGCAACCGGACGACGCCGGAGGGGCTGGTGCCGGCGCCGTAGCTGGCCAAGCTGATGAAGTCGGTGCTCACGTCCATCGGGATGCGGCGGATGAGATCGGCCATGAAGAGGAAGGCGCCTTGCAGCACGCCCACCAGGATGGGCCGCTCCGTCTCCCCTTCCTTCGCGTAATCGTGCGCGATCGCCTGGCCGAGGACGTGGATGCGAGCGTCGAGCTCGGCCTCCGTGATCAGCACACGCCCGAGCCGCGCTTCCGATTTATCGGAGGGTGACATAGGTGGAGAGGCGCTCGGTGGCGGTGAGACGTTCGGCCGCGCGTCGCGCTTCGTCCCGGCTCGCGTACGAGCCGATTCGCACGCGAAAGCGCGTCGCCGCCGGGGCGTCGAGATCGGCGACGAAGGCGTCGTGGCCGGCGGCGGCGAGTCGGGCCCGAATCGCCTCGGCCTGCTCACGCTGCCCGAAGGCTCCCACCTGAACGGTGTAGCGCGTGCCCCGAGGCTCCGCCGGCGCTGCTGGCGCTGACGCCGGAAGCTCGACGCGATCCGTTGGAGCGGGTGCCGCCTGGTCCGCTGGTGCGGACATCGCATGCGCGACTTGAACGTCGGTCTTCTCCGAGGGCGCCGTGGCCCTGGCGGTGTCCGACGCGAGGGCCGCGGGCTTGGCACGGTCGGGTTTGGGCTTCGAGGCCGGCGGGGGCGATGTGAGGGGAGCCGTCAACTCCTGATAAAAGGTCAGCACGGGGGCGGGCTCTACGACCTTGGTGCGATCCGCCAGTCGACTCTCGGTGCCTCGTCGTGGCTCCTTGGGAACCGTGACGGCACCCAGCGACGGCAGCATTCTTGGAAAGTGCCGGCCCGCCACCATGCCTCCGAAGAAGGCGACCGCGAGAATCGTCAAGAAGCCCAGGCCGACCAGCGTCGAGCCGACACGGCTCGCGCGGCGCGGTGGGCGCCTCCTCAAGAGACGCGTGTCGCCAGGAGCCGGCATCGTCGCGGCGTCGTCACAACGTCGAGCAGTCAGTCACGTTTCGCCCCACGCCTTTCGGCTTCAGCCTCGTCAGACAAGAATCGCCGCGCGGCGGCGGCGATGCCACATCATACCGACGACGTTACGGCGTGCGAAGAAAATGCCGTCACGTCGAGCTCGCGTGTGTCACCCCCGGGCACGCCGTCTCGACCACGCGCTCCGTCTCCGGCCGACTCGACCACGGTCTCGACGATGTCGCCGCTCGCCAGGGTCGTGCCGTGCCGCCAATCCAGGCGCGGCGACTCGTCCAGTCGAGCGAGCGTCGCGCCACCTGCGAGCATCGTGATAATTCTCAACCGATGACGTCTAAACATCTAACGAATCAAGGGAATACCGAGACGATCAGAGCGAGCGATCCCCCGCCCAGAGCCGCGGCGACGAGCATGACGCGGACGCTTTGCCTCACGTCAGTGGCCGTTGGCGCTCGGCCCTCGCCGAGGCGGTAATGATCCACCTTCACGAGCATGACGCCGAGCGCGCCGGCCATGGCCGCGATCGTCCAGCCCGCGTTCGGGCTCGCGGTGCGCGCATGCTCACGCCACATGGTGGTCAGTGCGCGGACGGGACGAGCGCCCGTCAGCGCCGCGGCGAGGACGAGGAGCAGGCCCGCCAGCCGAGCCGGGATCAGGTTCAGCACGTCGTCGAGTCGGGCCGCGACCTTCCCGAAGTCTTCGAGCACGCCGGTCCGGTAGCCGAGCATCGCGTCGGCGGTGTTCACGGCGCGGTAGACGGCGGCGCCCGCCAGGCCGAACGCTGCATAGAAGAGCAGCGGAGCAAGCACCGAATCAGTGAGGTTTTCGGCGGCCGACTCGATCGCGGCCGATGCGACGCCGGAGGCGTCGAGCCCGGAGGTCGGCCGGCTGACCAGATCCGTCGCGACTGCTGCGCGGGCGGCTCTCATGTCCCCCGCCTCGAGATCGCCGGCAACGGTCAGCACGGCTCGGGCGAGGCCACGCACCGCGAACATCAGCTCGAGGGCGATGGCGTCGATGAGGAGCCCGACGGGCCCGAGCGTCACCGCCAGCGCGCTGATCAGGTAACCAGCGAGACCCGCGGCGGCGCCGACGACGAGGACGAGCAGGGCGCCGGCGACACGCAGGCCGAGGCGTGAGCCGCGTGTGAAGCGGCGCTGGCCGGCACGGAGCAGCGCACCCATCCCGGCGACCGGATGAAGGACGTTCGGCGGGTCTCCGACCGCGGCGTCGAGCGCCAGCGCGAGCAGGATGACGACGGCCGAGCCGCTCAGAGGCCGATGAGCGCGGAGATGGTCTTCAGATCGACCGCGGCCGCGACCGCATCGGCCAGTCGGTCGTATCGCGCCGGCGCGCTCTCGCGCTGACCCCAGCGCGGATCCGCCGCGACGCCCGTGCGCGCGGCCAACCAGTCGAGGAGCGCGCGGCGCAACCCGTCGTTGGCAAAGAGCCCGTGCAGGTAGGTACCGATCACCACGCCGTCGAAGGCGAGGGCGCCGTCGGGGTCGCCGCACGGCGCGCCACCACGGTCGAGGATCGAGAACGGCGCGCCGGCGCCTTCGACGCGCGTCGTCCCCATGTGGATCTCGTACCCTTCGATCGTCTGGCCTCGTACGGCCGCGAGAGGCCCGACCTCGGCGATCACGCGCGCGTGCACACGAACCGTCCGCTTCGTCGCTCCGAACGTCGTCACCACGGGCAGCAGACCGAGCCCGGCGGCTGTCGTCACTGACGACTCCACGCCGTCGGGATCTTCGAGCGCGCGCCCGAGCATCTGATAGCCCCCGCAGAGACCGATCAGCGGCGTCCCCGCTCGCGCTGCGGCGATCAATGCGTCGGCGAGGCGGCTCTCGCGGAGCCAGGCGAGATCCGCGATGGTGCTCTTGCTCCCCGGCACGATCAGCAGGTCGGCGCCGACGAGATGCGATGGCGAGGTGGCGAACCGGACACGTACGCCGGGCTCGCGGGCGAGCGGCTCGACGTCGTCGAAGTTCGCGATCCGCGGCGGCCTCACGACGACGATGTCGAGGCGGGCGCCGCTTGACGCGGGCGCCGCATCGTCCAGATCGAGCGAGTCCTCGGCCGGGACGAGGCCACGCTCGAGGTACGGCACGACGCCGAGGACGGGAACGCCGGTGCGCTCGTACAACATGTCGAGCCCGGGCGCCAGCAGCGCGAGGTTGCCACGGAACTTGTTGACCACGAAGCCGGCCACCCGCGCGCGGTCGTCGGGCTCGAGCAGCGCGAGCGTGCCCACGAAGGCCGCGAAGACGCCGCCACGGTCGATGTCGCCGACGAGGACGACGGGAGCGTCGGCGAGCCGCGCGATGCGCATGTTGACGATCTCGCCGGCCGAGAGATTGATCTCGGCCGGGCTCCCCGCGCCCTCGATGATGACCAGGTCGTGCGCCGCGCGGAGTCGCGCGAGGCTCTCGGCGACGACGGCCAGCAACGCGCCGCGCTGCGCTCCGTACTCACGGAACGTGAGACGCCCGATCGGCCGGCCGCGCACCACGACCTGCGAGCAGTCCTCACCCTCGGGCTTCAGGAGGATCGGGTTCATGTCGACGGTCGGCTCGACGCCGGCGGCCTCCGCTTGCGCGGCCTGGGCCCGGCCGATCTCGCACCCGTCGGCGGTGACGGCGGCGTTGAGCGCCATGTTCTGCGCCTTGAACGGCGCGACACGATAGCCCTGCCGGGAGAAGATCCGGCAGAACGCCGCGGTGAGCAGGCTCTTGCCGACCCCCGACGCAGTGCCCTGCACCATCAGACACGACGCCGTCATGCCCGATAGCGTCGCCGGAAGTCCTCCCAGAGCGCCGTGCGCGTGAAGTCGGGCGCCCGCAGTCGCTCGGACGCGTCGTCGTAGTACGGATTTGGAAAGAACACGGTCAGCATCTGCTCGCCCTGGCCGTTCCACAGCCTGAGCCCGTAGCTGAGCGGCGTGCAGCTTCCGCCGGTCGTCTGGAAGAACGCGGCGCGAGCCACACGCCGGATCTGCGCGAGGTCGTCACGCCCTCCCGCGCGCGTGTCTCCCACGCAGAGATGGAAGTGCCACGCCCCGGTGTCGGTGGTGAGATAGCCATCGAGCATCGTCAGGGTCGGCGCCTTCACGAAGCGGATCTCCCACGCGGCGCCCTGGAGGATGGGCCCCACCGTGATCTCGGCCCAGTGCTCGGTGAAGAGCTCGCGCAAGAGCCGCTCGACGTGGTCGCCGGCCACGGGCACGTCATCGTATTCCGTGGTCGTGCCGTCGAGCTCGTGCTCGACGGTGGGGGCTCGCGCGGTCGTCGGCACCATGGCGGTCACCTCCGTTGATCGACTGGAGCGTGGCCGCCATTCTAGCGCCTGCCCGATTATGGCAGCGTGAAGATCACCGGAACGCGCACGTACAGCCGTCGAGGCGGGACGCCGGTGGGAAACGGCATCGGGCGCAGGCTTCGCACGGCTTCGAGCGCCGCGTCGTCGAGCGCGGAATAGGACGACGACTCGACGATGGTGACCGCGGCGATCGCGCCGTCCGGCCGGATGGTGACTTCGAGGTGCACGGTGCCGCTGAGCCCACGCCGGCGTGCCGTCAGCGGATAGCGGAGAGACTCCTGGATGCGCTGGCGGAGCCGCGCCAGGTACTCCGCGTATTCAGCGGGCGGCCCGCCGCCGCCGGGAGAGACGCCGCCAGATGAGCCGCCGCCAGGTGAGGCGCCCGGTGTGGCGAGCGCCAGTCCCTGGCCCGGCCGCGCAACGACGCCAGCGCTCCCGAGCCCGCCACTGACGGTCGTCGTAGATTCCTCGGCGCGCCCAGAGTGCCCAGCCCCGACGGGTGACGCCCCGGGTGAGGCCGAGGTCTCCGTCGACGATTCAGGGTTCCGCGACACCGCCGCGTCCGCTGACGTCGGAGCGTCCACCGAGACCGGTGCGCTCGGTGCGATCGCTGAGGGAACGGCGTTCGTCGGCGCCGCCCTATCGGGGACGCGGTCGACGGTCGTGGCTTCGCGTGGCCGGGAAATTTCGGGCGCCTCCGGCGGGGCCACGGCCCGAGCAGGTGCCGAGTCCCCGCCGCTTGCACGCGACGCTCCTGGCGACGATGCCGGCGCTCGCTTCGCACGAGTCCCTGATGGCTTCCGCTCTGCGCGCGATCCGACGGCCGGCTTCGTGGGTCCGTTGGCCTCGGTCGCTTCGGTCGTCAGGTCGATGAACAGTCCCGGCAGCGAGGTGAGGCGCTCGACGACCAGGATCAGTAGCATCACGGCGATGACGTGCGCCACCGCCGAGACGACGAAGCCGACGAGTGGGAGCCGCCTCACACGTGCTCCCGCATCCAGCGGTCGACGCCCTTCGAGAGGGCGGCCCTGGCCGCGCGGGCCGCCGCCCAACCGAGGTCGCTCACCGGTCCGCCGAACTCGCAGCGCCGGCCACGGCCGGTGGCGGCAATGACGATCGCGTCGGTCGAGGTGCCACTGGCCGGATCCCCGTCCAGTGTCCGCACCCCCGCCTCGGCCACCACCATGACCTTGGCCTCGGTCACCGTCATCACGAGATTCACGAGCGCGGCCGGTGTGGCGGCGGCATCGACGACGAGGATGGTGTTGATCGTCGACGGCAGCCACGCGGCCACCGCGGTGCGCCCGGCGCTGGCCGGGTTGCTCAGGCCCACGGTGACGATCGCCACGGCGGTGATTCCGTCGATCGTCTCCGTGGCGACCTCGGCCTTTTCCGTCCACGCGCCGGTCAAGAGGCCGACCCACGGGGCCGGGATCGACCGCCGCGCGACGAACGCTTCGAGCACACGGTCGGCGTGCTCGCCGCGAAAGTTCTTGGGCACGTGGAGGTTGACGATCGCCGACGCCCGCCCCAGGCCTCCGCCGACGACGGCGGACGAGGCCATCGTCAGCGGCTCGTCAGCACGCACCACGACGGCCTCGTGACCGATGTCGACGTGGACGCCGGCGATCGTCATCGGCAGACCTCAGTACCGCGCCTGCAATCCCACGAGCGCGTTGAGCCCGAGGTTCGGAAAGCCGAAGGCCTCCATGTAGCGCTGGTCGGTGACGTTGTTGATCCGCGCCGTGAAGTCCAGAGCCGGGAAGTTACCGCGTTTCGGCACGATGTTGTAGACACCCCCCAGATCGATCCGGTAATAGCCGGGATTCCGGACCGGGGTCGAGACGAAGAGCACCGGGTCGAACGCGAGATCGCCCTGACTCGACACGACGTTGATCTGCGTGTAGACGGTCAGCGCGGGGATCGGCGTCCAGGTGACGCCGATGTTGCCGACGTGATGCGGCACCCGGCGCAGCTCCCCCCGCGTGCTGAAATCCTTCGTCTCCACGTGGGTGTAGTTCGCGGTGAACAGGAGCCTGTCGATCGGCTCGATCTCGATCGTGACCTCCTCGCCCTGCGTCCACGCCTTGGCGACGTTCTCCGGGCGGAACAGGCCCCCGACGGACACGAACTGGATGAGATCGTCGAACTTGTTCTCGAAGTAGGTCGCGCCCAGCCGCACGCGCTTCTTGAAGAAGCTCTGATCGACGCCGGCCTCCCAGCTCTCACTCCGCTCGGGCTTCAGGTTCGGGTTGGCGAAGCCGGGGAAGAACAGATCATTGATGGTCGGGGCCCGGAAGCCTTCGCCCCATGAGCCGCGGACGCGCGTGTCGGTCTCGGGAACGCGCACGACGAGGCCGAAGCGGCTCGTGGTGGCTGATTCGAAGGCCGAGGGATCGTCGTGGCGCCGGCCGGCCGACAGGATGACCCGGTCGAAGAGCCGCAGTTCGTTCTGGAGGAAGTACGCGAAGTTGTCGAGCTGCTTCGAGAACCGGCTGGCGGTCCCGGCATCGGCGAAGCCGGACGAGAAGTTGCGGCCGTACTCGTAGACGTGCTCGACCCCGACGGTCAGCGTGTTCCATTTCAAGAAGTGGAAGGCGCCGAGCAGCTCCACCTCGCGGCGGTTCGTGTCGATCTGGGATCGACTGTCGGCGAAGTCGAAGTTGAAGGGAATCCGGGTGTCGTTCAGCGTGAACGGATCCTGGAAGCCGAGCCGATTCCAGAGTCCGCTAACTCGCCCGTGAACTTCGAACCACTCGACCGGTTTCTGGTCCCACTGCAGGCTCAGCGTGGTGGTCTCGCTCTGCTGCCGTGCGTCGCGATCGAGGACGTAGAACGGGCTGAACGGCACCGGCGTCGAACCGTCGAAGGGGAGATCGTTCTTGGTGCGGTTGTACCGGAAGGCCAGCCCGATGTGGCCGTCGGCGGGGAGCGTCAGGCCCACGCGCGACGCGATCCCGCGCTGCTCGGTGCCGTCGTTGGGGAACTGGCCGTTGCTCTCGAACCACGAGGCGCCGAACGAATAGTCCAGGAGCTTGTAGCTGCCGCTGAAGCCGACGCGCTCGCGCAGCGTATCGTGGTTGCCGACTTCGCTGGAGGCGTAGGCCGAAAACGGCCCCTCCCCGCGCTTGGTGATGATCTGGATGACGCCGCCGATGGCGTCGGCGCCGTAGAGCGTCGACTGGGGTCCGCGGACGATCTCGATCCGCTGGATCTGGTCGAGGCCCAGGTCCGAGAAGTCGAACGTCCCCGCCGTGGGACTCTTCACGCGCACGCCGTCGATCAGGACCTGGACCTGCTGCGTGCTCGTCCCACGGATGCGGACCTGGCTGAGCTTGCCCGCGCTACCCTGACGCTGGACCTCGAGGCCAGGCACTTGCCTGAGCGCGTCGTCCACCGTCAGGTAGTTGTAGGTCTTCAGCTCTTCTTCGCTGATCACGGTCACGGTCGCGCCCACCTGCGATCGCGGCTCCGCGATCTTCGTCGCCGTCACCACCACCGGATCCACCTGCCTCAATTCCTGGGCCGACGCGCACAGGACCGAGCCCGAGCCCATCATCGTCACGACCAGCACGACAGCGAGACGCTTGCCCACGGCTTCACTCCTTCTTCTGCGAAAGGGTGGAAGCAGCCCGGGGGTCGGGTCTCCTGACTCGTGGATCATCACGTCCGTCCTCGCCTTCCCATCTCCGACACGCCGTGCGCGTCGGTGGACAGTGGCGCCGCGCTTCGCGGTAGGGGACGGCGCTCCCCACTCACAGTGGCGCGACCGTGCCGGTCTCGGCCCTTGAGCCTCACCGGCTTCCCTCGAACCTCCGGGCGGTAGTCACGCGCGATTCCCGGTCTCACCTCCCCTGGCCACGGGCTCCGGCCACCTCACCTGCACGAGCGGGCGGCCCGTCAGCGCGTTGTCTGTCACCGTGACGTCGCACCCGTAGACGGCGCTCAGCCGGCTTGCGTCGAGAACGTCGGACGGCGGGCCGACGCGCACCACCCGCCCGGCGGCGAGCAGCAGCAGGCGATCGCAGACGTCGGCGGCGAGATTCAGATCGTGAGAGACGAGGATCACGGTGGTCCCGCGCTCGCGGTTGATCCGGCGCAGCAAGCCGATGCACTCGGCCTGATAGCGGAGGTCGAGGTGCGCCGTCGGCTCGTCGAGAATGAGCACGCGCGGTTCCTGGGCGAGCGCGCGCGCGAGCATCACCCGCTGCCGCTCGCCGCCGCTCAGCGCCTGGACCGGCGTTCGCGCCAGCTCGCCGACACCCGTCTCGGCCATCGCCGCTCGCGCGGCGGCCAAATCCGCGGGCGTCTCGAAGAATCGCCGAGGCGCGTGCGGGTACCGTCCCATGAGGACGAGCTGTTCGACCGTGAACGGCAACGCCGCGGGCATGTCCTGGGGCACGACGGCCACGTGGCGGGCGAGCTCCCAACGGCTCCAGCCGGCCAGTGAGACGCCGTCGAAGACGATCTCGCCGCGCGACGAACTGACGACCTTGGTCAGCAGCCGGATGATCGTCGTCTTGCCAGCGCTGTTCGGCCCGATCACGCCGAGGATCTCCCCGCTCTCCACAGTCAGCGTCAGGTCGGCGAGCGCGAGGCGCCGGCCGACTGGCGCGCCGGGATAGGCGAAGTCCACGTCGTGGACGGCGACGAGCGCGCTCACAGGCCGGCCCGATACCGCGTGCGCAGGAGAT
>Ga0137394_10004008_pt1 | contig 11132 bp, 16 predicted proteins | sample czobulk116metaG_FD_108278 | JGI IMG/M metagenome (GOLD analysis project Ga0137394, IMG submission 108278) | Vadose zone soil microbial communities from Angelo Coast Range Reserve, California, USA - czobulk1.16 metaG | ecosystem: Environmental > Terrestrial > Soil > Vadose zone | place: USA... | reverse complement strand
ACCACGAGATTCTGCCTTGGAGCGCGAGCGGGAAAGCGATGATGACGGTGAGAGAAAGTCATAGAACTCAATGTGGGAGGGCGCGAGTTAGTAGGCTTAGGGCCGCCGAGAAAAAGTCAGATGGGCTCACTTTGGCACGACGGGGGGGAGATTCGGGACGAGAGTCAGCGAAGAGGGGATGCATGTGGTGGTGGTCGGGGTCGACAGAGTGATGGGATAGGCCTGTGGGAGGTTCGTTCTCATAGTCTGAGGCCAACGCGCGCGAGCCGTGTGTGCTCTGTGGGGACGGGCAGGAGGGAAAAGTCAGCGGACTGCATCGAAGGAGGCACGTTTCAAGGGCGATAGAAGGAGATGAACTCACGACTGTCCTTCCTGTGTGAGTCGACTTTGAAGAAAGAGAGCTTGGTGACCGGACGAGACGTGCAAACTGCGAAAAAAAGGCGTGCGTCCAACACGTGTTAGGTACAGAAGGGGATAGAAGGGGGACAGCGAGGAGGCCACGGGTCGACGCACGTCGTGTGATAGTCTGAATTTGGCAGACTCGAGCACACCGAGCGAGATACGGCGTTCGGATTTGGGCCTGACAGAGTCGGTTGCAGAGCTCGGTGTCGAAGGAGGTTCAAGGGAGGCGGTCGAGTGGAAAGGCGTCGACGACATCGGAAGGTCATTTTGGAGCGAGAGAGCCATTGACATGTTGACATGTCACGAAAGATTGGGGACGGATCAAAGAGGAATTGGGGAGTTCAGTTCGGTCGTTGAAGATGGTTCTTGTGTTGTTATCGCCCGTCGTGTAGTTTGTGGTTTGACGCTGTGGACCGTGGGAATGTTGCCACGTGTGGGTTACAACTGGCTTTCTCCGAATGCTCATAGCCAGCACATACAAACCGGCAAAAATATCACTGGTCTTCCGCACTGTACGTTCCCGAGAGAAGGAAGCCCTCTATTCAATCACAAACACTTTTACATCCTCACAAGTGATGCTTCCAACGATTTCTGCGGCTTTCATTGCTTAAAACTTTTATCCCTGTCCGTGTCTGCGGAGTGGATGGCCAACTGTATAAAATGAGCTTCAGATCCCACGTCAAAGAGTATCTGTAGCTGTGATGGACACCATACTGGAAGGCCAGCCGCCTCTCTTCAAGGAGAGACAAGATGCCGTCCCCATGTCATCAAACGAGAAAATTGTCACGGTCTTCGAAAAAGTCCTGGACTCGGAAGTGGCGGACGACGGTGGTGGAACTGACGTACTCAGAGATGAGCGAGACATCGCCACCCATGTCATTTCAGTCGAGGATGATACATCGTTGAGCCCATGGACGTATCGCGCGTTTATAATTGGCAGTGGCCTTTCAGTATTTGCAAGCGCGCTCGGTAAGTACTCGGCTACTGGAGGACTCGGCTGATTCGCTCAACTTGTCTTGACAGCGGAAATCTATTACTTCAAACCGGTGCGTGACTATCCCCTTTGACGCTGCTCTCAGGGTGGATCGTAATTTATTTAACACCGCACAAAGCAATCGATTGTCATCTCCACCATGTTTCTTGGCATCATCAGCTACGTTATCGGAATTTTTATGGAAAATGTCATACCTCGCTATGGATGGTTCCGCTATCTGAACCCAGTGCGTACTTCCTACTCTCGCCCTTATAGACGCTGTACGACTTTGCTTCGAAGGGCCCTTTCAACAAAAAAGAGAATGCGTTCATAATCATTATGGCAGCTTCAGCCGCACATTCAGCAATGGCGACGGAAGTCCTTGCAACTCGTGTACTGTTCTACAACATCGTGCCGAAGGGATTGTCACCCATGCTTCTCCTTTCCGCGAGTCAATTCATTGGCTATGGAATTGCGGGACTGATGAGATGTAGGTTTTCTTCACGTGCCTTGTGAAGATGTCCCAATGAATGCTTGTCGTCATCAAGCGGTTCTCGTGTATCCCTCCAAGATGCTATACCCTAATGTCCTTCCCTTGGTTTCAATGCTCGACGCCTTTCATGCCAAAGCCAACGCCAGCCAATTGGAATGTAACAAGAGATTGAAGCTATTCTATATAGCGTTCGTCGGGTATGTCTCACATGATGTTGCCGTTCCTCATACCCCCTCCAGCTGACGTGGTATAGAATCTTCATTTGGGAGCTCTTTCCTGAGTGGATCTTCCCCTTGCTCACAGGCTTCTCGGTATTTTGTCTCGCAAACCCCACATCCCATCATTTTACGCGTGTGTTTGGCGGTTCCAACGGTAACGAAGGATTGGGCCTCTTTTCCTTGTGCTTCGATTGGCAATACATCTCCGCGGCCTGGAACCCGTTCGTGATCCCATTGAAGGCAGAGGTACTAATTCGATACTCTCGTACCTGCTCTTGATCACTCAACGCTCACGTGGGTTTCCTAGTTCTCCATTCTGATCGGATACCTCCTCGGCGTGTAATGCGTTCTATCATCTCAGCTGTTATCACGGATTAATGAGTTTTGCCTTTGATAGCATTGTCTTTGTGGGCGTGTACTATCACAATATCTGGTCATCCGAGTCCTTCCCATTCGTAGGCAGACGCTCCCATAATATGACGAACCCTACTAACGGGTTGTTGACAGCTTTCCCAGCAATTATTCTACGAGAATGGCACCGTCTACAATCAGACTCTCATCCTCGATGACAGGTGGCAGGTCGACCAGACTCGACTGGCGGAACAAGGGCTGCCCTATTATGCTGGCACCTGGGTCATATACCTGCTGTGCACCAACATGGCATTGGCCGCGACGTTCACTCACCTTTTACTTTGGAACCGCGACGACCTTCGTGCGGCATGGAGTTGGATGAACAAGGATTCGATTGAGAAGATGATAGCGGAATCGGACTGGAGATTCTGGAAGGAAGTGAAACAAGAGGCTCCCCCTGACGCCGATCTTGATCCCCACTACCGGGAAATGCTCAAGGCACGTTGCTCCTTCATCGCATTCCGTAGACATATGTATTCACAAGTGCTTTAGTATTCAGATGCCCCAAACAGTTGGTACGGAGGCTTGCTCGCGCCCTCGATCATCCTTGCGCTGGTTGCCCTTCGTATGATCGATTCGACGCTCCCATGGTGTGTCGAGTTGGAAAAAAAAATCGTGTGACACTGATATACTTCTTCCTCGTCGGCGGCAGGTGGGGTCTAATCATTGCGCTCATGCTAGCAACTGTCTCTATTTTATTCATGGGGGCATTTTATGCCATCACGGGCATATCGTTCATCATCCAACCGTTCCTTCAGATGATTGGTGGATTCTTGCTCCCAGGGAAGCCGATGGCCAACATGTTCTTCGTTCTGTTTAGCTACAGTGAGTCACCACATCTGACTTCGCGTATCCGTTCAAAGTTTGGCCTCTGGCAAATAGATTCGGTGAAGCAGGCGGAGCTGCTCCTCGGGGACCTGAAGTTCGCGCAGTGTATGCTCGTTTAGCGAATCTCAGAGTTCTCACCTACTGACCTTGACGCACATCAGACACGAAAGTCTCTCCCCGCGCGGCGTTCACAGCCCAGCTCACAGGCACGGTTATTGGAGCAAACGTCAATCTCAGTGGGTGCTCGGTTTGCTTTTTATCCACGGTGACGTTTAACGCCCGTTGTTAGTCATCATGAGCTCTATCCTCCTCCATCAACGCGACATCTTGGTGTCGGTCGAGGGCACCAATATCTGGTCCGGCCAGCAAGTTCAGCAATACAACTCGCAGGCCGTCGCCTGGGGCGCGCTTTCGCATGAGCTCTTCGCCCACGGCAAGCGCTACCAGTGGGTCACGTGGGGATATGTCCTTGGCTTGTTCATTCCCATTCCATTCTGGCTCGTGCATCGGTACTACCCAAAACTGCGTGCCAATTACCTGTACACGCCCCTCATCGCGTGAGATCTTCTCTGACCGGCTCGGTTGATATACCGATGCTGACGGTACTGACCCCGCCCACCTTCACAGCCTGTGCATGGGCATGCTTGCTGCTGGGATAAACTCACCTCCGACGGTGTACATCACGGTTGCATTGGTGTCTCAGTGGTACTTGCGAACCCGCCATCCCAAGTGGTTCGTGAAGTACAATTACATCCTCGGCGCAGGTGTGTATCCTTTCATCGGTATATGATCTCGTGCTGTGTGGCACCGGGCTGAGATTGAGATCATCATTCATCTCCGCATAGCACTCGATGGCGGAACCTGTACCGTTGTGTTCCTCTTATCCTTCGTAGTGCAGGGTGCAGTGGGAAAGGCACACCTGTTCCCAAAGTGGTGGGGCGCAAACCACGATGGGAACTACGACCGGTGCGCGGTGATACGGTCCTGAGACAGCGGTTCAAAAATGTCCCAGTGATCCGAGTCCTTCTTGGAGGACGGGTGCAGATGCGGTTGGGTGGCGGGGGGGTATTTATGGCTGTCAATTATCTATATTCCAACCGAATATGGCTTGTACTTATGAGAGAAATCAATGAAGGAAGTTGGAGATGCGAACCCTTACGTCTTTCAACTGCGTGAGCAGAAGGCAAGAGGAACATGTGGCATCACGTGATGTGAGAATTTGCTTCATTTTGGCGCTCACAATATTGCGACATCGTTGACCACGCTGACGTGCATGAGAAAATGTCGCAAAACGGATTACCAAGCCCTATCGATGCTGCCACTAATCTTCGCTGCTCACTAAAGCGACAAAGAGGACCAGTCGCTCTGGATATCTCTAATACACCAGCTCGCTTTACGTTTGGCTTGCCCCATGCTCAGCCTACACTCTAAATCGTTTCTGAAAACTACCCGCCCCCTCCGCGACGCCGCGGCCAGCGCAATCCGCGGACAAGCCCGCCGCCCATCGACATCGACGTCCACATCCACCTCTGGCGCCCAGCGCCTCGAATCAGCCCATCCTCAACCAGACCAGCACCCCAGGCCCTTACCCTACTTCCCCTGCGTCGCGCAACACGCCGCGCGCGAAAGCCGCATCCTATCAGAGCGCCAGCGTGCCTCGCTGGCACCACCAGACCCATCCTTTTCCTCCGGGCCGGAACCGCCGTACGCACGTCCGTCGCCGTCGACCTACAAGACGTACCACCACACGGGCGCACCGCTCCCGCTGACATACAGTGCCGAGCCGCTCGCAGAGTTCGACGTCGCGTACGAGACGTGGGGTACGCTCTCGCCCGCACGAGACAACGCGATCCTGCTGCACACCGGGCTCTCTGCGTCCTCGCATGCCGCGTCGACGCGTGAGAACCCGGCGCCTGGGTGGTGGGAGAAGTTCATCGGCCCCGGGCGCGCCCTCGATACGAGCCAGTTCTTCGTCATCTGCACCAACGTCCTCGGCGGATGTTATGGCTCGACGGGTCCCTCATCCATCGACCCGGCCACGGGGAAGCCGTTCGCGACTACGTTTCCTGTGATCAGCATCTTTGATATGGTCAGGGCGCAGTATGCCCTCCTCGATCACCTCGGCATCGAGAAGCTCTACGCGAGCGTTGGGTCGTCCATGGGTGCGATGCAGAGTCTGGCCGCAGGATGGATGCATCCCAGACGCGTAGGCAAGATCGTCAGCATCAGCGGTACGGCGCGCAGCAGCCCATCAAGCATCGCGATGCGGTTCGCGCAGCGGAGTGGTACGTGTGTAGTTCGGTCGACCCCGCACGACGTGCTGAAACGAAACTGCATGCAATAAAATATAGTTTTGATGGCCGATCCGAATTGGAACGACGGATTCTACTATGACGGGTCGCCGCCGCACACGGGTCTCAAGCTCGCACGCCGTGAGCACCCTGCCGCCTCTTCTTCTTTCCCCATTTTGCTAACGCCCGTGTACCCGATGCTCGGGCGTCTTCTGATATACCCGGCGCCTATATATAGAGATCGCGACGATAACCTACCGCTCAGGGCCGGAGTGGGACATCCGTTTTGGTCGGCAGTTGCGAGCTTCCCCTGAGTCCGCTGAAGGACGCACGCCTGCGCTGTGCCCCGACTTTCTCATCGAGACCTATCTTGATCACCAGGCTAGTTCCTTTCTTTTTGTTTCCATTCTCTTCCCCATATGGTCCGCGCCCAGTCAAAACTAACGCTTTTCGTTCGTCGTGGGACAACAGGGAGAACAGTTTTGCCTCAAGTATGATGCTAACTCGTTGATCTACATCTCAAAAGCGATGGACCTGTTCGATATGACGGAGCCATCCCTGACCGCGTTGCGACTCTCGCCTACCACGACGACGCCGACGACGACACCTTCCGCAAAGGCGCGTACACCCCTGCCACCTGCCAACCTTGCGCCGCACTTGCCCGCGCTCGCAGCGGGCCTGCGTCCCCTCGCGCACACGCCGATCCTTGTCCTGGGCGTGCAGTCCGATATCTTGTTCCCGGTGGATCAGCAGCGCGACCTTGCGGACGCGCTCCGCATGGCGGGTAATTCCCGCGTGAGCTACTACGAGCTCGGCGGTGTGTGGGGACATGACACGTTCCTCCTGGACGAACACAACGTCGGCGGCGCGGTCAAAGGATTCTTGCTCTAAGGATTATCTGTCGTTGGCCCCCACCGCCACCATCGACCGGAACTTCAGAGAGCGGATAAATACAGCATAAAGTTTTCGGATGCAACTCGCTCGGGGAAAGATGCCAACTTTATCTTTTTTGTGTGTGTCCTTGCTGTTATAGAACAATTTGCGGGATTACTGTAATCCTGCAGACTGGGGAGGGGGGTGTCATCCCCACTCGGAGTTCTGGGACCGTATAGGAATTGTCTACGTGGGCTTGGGCGAACGTCCTGTCGCTCATCCCCGTTTCTACTGGCTCTTGATCGGCGGGTTTGGGCTTTGTTCAAAGGACAATAGAAGAAGTGCGAAACGACGGCGGCGGAAGTTCGAGAAGCTTGTTACCCAGCTGTCGAAGAGACAAACGGTAGCAGTATACACGTGTAGTGTACTGTACGGTGTTTAGAGTGATGATATAGTCGTCAAGTTAGGAAAGTCCGCAACGCACCGTGGTAATTGTTAGGAATATCAATGTTCTACACCAGGACAATCTTCGGGAGTGGATTCTTTGTACAAATACGGTGGCAACCGATTTATTGTGTCGATTTTGTAGGTTGCGACGTGGCATGTCGAGTCAAACGAACACGACCCTGCGAGCCTCCCGATTCTAGATTCCGCGAGCTTTCTGGATACGAGAATGGCCACCCGATCTGTCGTCTTACAGCCCCCGTTTGCACTGCGGTAGGGAATTACAGCAGGAGAAAGGCAGATCGAACGATCACTTTGCGGCTCTCTTGCGCGCGGGTATCCGGTGCCTGGCCGCCACGTGGTCTAAGAGAGCTAGAGCCGACACGCTTCGACACACCTGCCTCCTCACCCCTCCCCCTAATGCGACCTCGGTTTCATTATAGTTTCTCGAGATGACACTCTTGTACCTCTTAAGGTTCGTACGTCTGACCACTTTGACGTATTTTCCTTTTCTTTTTAAAATGATACTCGTAATCGTTCCGGAATTGATTGGGATACACCTGTTTAGCTATGTGGCCGGCCTTGCAGCCTTTCTATTCGTGACGCTCTCCCTCGGTACGTCCAAGATAGCTGCCGCAAGTGTTACAGTAGCTGATCTTGTGCTGGATGACAACGACAACGACAACAGCTAGTGGCCTACTCTGGCTTTCGGAATTGGTCGAAGAGCACACCAAACTTGCCAAGGTCATCGGAAAGAAATGTATATACGTACGTGAGATCGACCGCACTTGCCCACGAAATAGGCGCACGCCACACGTCCAAGGGGCGTTGTGCACCGACACTAATGATTTTACCCTTCCACAGGCCATCATCTTGCTACACATCCTGCTCGCGTTCACCGATGCCCTCCCGGCACACAAGATCGCCTTCTCCATCCTCTGCCACGTCATCTACTTGCAAAACTTCTCCGATGCCTGGCCGCTCGTCTCGCTCTCCTCCCAATCCTTCATCGCGTCCTGCGTCCTCGTCGTCGCCGACCACTTCCTCTGGTTCTTCCACTTCTCCCACCTCACGCACCAAGCGCATCACGCCGCGCACCACGCCTACCGTGGCGGGCCCGTCGTGCGCCCGCCCGCGTTCGGAGAGATGGCCACGTTCTTCGCGATCTGCGTCTGGCTCACTCCGCTCTTCCTCTTCTTGAGCCTGAGCGCCAACGACAACACGCTTCCAACATCTGGTGAGTCCCGTGGTCTGGGTTCCTTCCTTTCCCCCCCGCTTCTGTAATGGCACTTTTTTTTTATCTTGTACTGAAACCACCAGGCCCGCTCGATACTGCCAGCAACTCGCCATCCATCGCGTCCTTTCCGCCTCCACCGCAGCGGCCTCGCGCCTCTCTCTTCCGCCTGATGCTAGGCTCCGTACCTGGTCTAGGCCGGTCGTCGTCGCGAGGCGCCGAGGGCCTCATCGCCCCTCCGTCGCCGGGCATCCCGCCATTCTCGCCGCAATCGCCCTCGTATGCGCGCCCGCGCTCACCGCTCACCCCGACGATGTCGGCATCGTACGGCGATGTCGGAGACCCGACAACTACGGGGATCAAACCCGAGTTCGCTCTGGGCCTTCCGCCGCCACGACGGTCGACGTCTTCCCATTCTGCTGCTACCTCGCTGTTGGGTCATCCGCTCGCTCGCAGACGAGGGCCGGATATGGACACGTAGCGTCCCTTCCCAGTTTTGTTTTCCTGTCGAGATGTTTTGCATGTTGCCTTCCGTACACGATTTTGCTTATGCTGGAGATCGCAATGTAATCCAGGTCGGTAAAACACGTGACGAGTCTCATTTCTTTGGCGCTGGGAAAGTGGTGCTGGACCGAAAGGTACCATTCCTGCTTGTTTGTGGACTGTGTCATACAACACGAAGCCTCGGTACTGGAGAAACAAAGTCACCCTGACATAATTCTAACCCCTTATCAGTCTTCTATGATGACGATCAAGATCACCCATTTCGAGATCCACGGTACGGTCAACTTGCCTAGAAATACTCTAGTAGAGCGAAGCGATGGTAACTTGCAATCTCAGATGTCAGGTTTCCCACTTCTTTGACAGGCGATGGGTCCGATGCAATGTCCGTCCCTTCACGTGCCTGACCAGGGTTTGCTGCGACCGTACAGCTGCTGAATCGTGCTACTGTATTGTACGGGAACCGTCGAAACAGGAACACAGACTGCGATTACTCCTCCGCGTACATCTCGCTGTACACGAATTCGGATCTCGTCGGACACGGCATGACTTTTACCATTGGACGTGGGAACGACATCGTGAGCCCTTTCCCCTTCTTCTTTCTTTGCGATCTGGTCGTGCGCCAGCCGGCAGCGCAGCGCCGTGCCGCGCTTCGACTCGACCCGTGTGGAGTACCAGTGTTGTGTTGTCGTCGCTGTTGCGCCCGGGAGGACCAACGAACCGAACCTGTTGTGACTCCGTACTGCAGGTTTGCCGAGCGATCGAGGCGGTCGCTGGTCGTCTCGTGAACAAGGAGGTCGAGTTGCTGTTTGCCGATATGGGGAAAGCATGGGATCACCTCGTCGCGGACCCGCAACTTCGGTGGTGCGTGGCGTCTTCCTTCTCATCCTCTGTTTCTGTTCTGGCCGGCCGCACACACGCTGAGCTCCCATGCCACCGGGTTGCCGGCCGCATTTAGGATTGGTCCCGAGAAGGGCGTCATTCACCTTGCTACTGGCGCCGTGGATAACGCCCTTTGGGATTTGTACGCCAGGGCCCGCCAGAAGCCCCTCTGGAAACTGCTCGTGGACATGAGCCCGGTATGCGTCAGCTGAGAGTTCGCAACGATATAATCTCCTACAGATGCGCCGCTTGTCCTTCTCTCTCCAGGAGGAGCTGGTCAAGTCGGCCACGTTCCGGTATATTACTGATGCGATCACGCCCGATGAGGCTCTTGCGATTCTCAAAGCAAAAGAAGCGACAAAGGGCCAGCGTGAGACCATCGTACGTTCGCAAGGGTGCGTGTAGCGTTGGGATACTGCCTGCCGACCTTTTTCATCAACTCAATCACAAAGATACCCCGCCTACGTGACGTCTGCAGGATGGCTAGGTCACATCAATAGCTCCTCACGCCGCGTGATACTCGATCTCTCTGACGCCTTGACTCTTTGCGGCCCCCAGGATACTCCGATGAGAAGATTGCCCAGCTGACGAAGGAAGCCATCAAGGCTGGCTTCAACCACTTCAAGATGAAAGTGGGCGCAGACCTCGCGAACGACCTGCGACGCGGCAGGCTCATACGCTCGATCATCGATGACCCGCAGCACTACCCCCCGGGTGATTCCGATCCTGCGCGCCTCTCAGGCTGCCCCGCGCTCGCCGGGAAGAACGCGGGTCCTACCGGCGCGGTGCTCATGATCGATGCGAACCAGGTGTGGGACGTGCAGCAGGCGATCGACTACGTGTCCTCGCTCACAGAGATCAAGCCCTGGTGCGCGCACGCAGAGTTTTATTTCCCTCGCCTTTCTTTTTTTCGTTTCATGCGTCGAAGAGCACAGACGTATGGACTGACTGAGACTTGGGCGCCTCTGGTTAGGTTCATTGAAGAGCCCACCGCGCCGGACGACATCCTCGGGCACGCGGCTATCCGTCGCGCGCTGAAACCGCATGGAATCGGCGTCGCGACGGGCGAGCACGCGCATAACCGGGTGGTGTTTAAGCAACTGCTCCAAGCGGACGCAATAGACGTCTGCCAGATCGACTCGTGTCGCCTCGCCGGCGTCAGCGAGGTGCTCAGCGTGCTCTCCATGGCCACAAAGTGAGCAACCGCGTTTTTTTTTGGAGCGATTTTCCACCGTAGCTCGTACGATACGCGCCGTCCGTGGTCACCGGACACGGTTCGGATCCCCTGGTTGTGCATGTGTGAGGGCTCACGTCGTTTGTGGAACTATTTAGGTTTGGGGTGCCGGTCTGTCCACATGCGGGTGGCGTTGGGCTCTGTGAATATGTGATTCATTTGAGGTGAGGGTTGTTGCTCGTTCGCAGTTCACTGAGATGGCGTTGACATGTTTGGCGATTGCCGAAGCTTGGTGGATTATATTGCTGTTTCGGGGACCATGGAACGCAACGTTCTGGAATATGTGGACCACCTGCATGAGCATTTCCTTTACCCGTGCTCGATCAACAAGAAAGGACGGTACAATGT
>Ga0137394_10004007_pt1 | contig 11132 bp, 18 predicted proteins | sample czobulk116metaG_FD_108278 | JGI IMG/M metagenome (GOLD analysis project Ga0137394, IMG submission 108278) | Vadose zone soil microbial communities from Angelo Coast Range Reserve, California, USA - czobulk1.16 metaG | ecosystem: Environmental > Terrestrial > Soil > Vadose zone | place: USA... | reverse complement strand
ATGATTCGCTCCTCAACATATTTCACTTCTGTCGGCCAGTTATGATAGACGAAGTTGAATCTAATGTCAATCGTATCCTACAGGGTGGAGAATGGGACCGGGAACGGTGGTGGTACAAACTCACACATGTCTGCCGAAGATGGCGGTGCCTGATCCTCACGTCCGCATCCGCCTCGTCTGTAGGCGTGGCACGCCGGTAGCAGACATGTTAACAAATTCACCCCCTCTTCCGCTCATTATCGATCACATTCACGACAATGACAGTATGACCGCAGAGGATGAAGCGGCAATAATGCTTGCACTCCAGCACCGTGATCGTGTGCGCCGTATCCGCCTTAAAATGCCTCTGTCGATTTTGCAGGAGCTTGCCCTGGCCATGGATGAGGAATTTCCAATGCTGGAATACCTGTACATGACGCCTTCCGTATGCAATCCGTGGTTCACGCTTCCCAATACATTTCAGGCACCTCGCCTACGTCATCTCATCCTGACGGACTTCGCCTTTCCAATGACATCTCCGTTGATTAAGACCAACCAACAGTACTGGCCTCGTCTCACTCTGGCTTCGACACATCCCTCAATCTGCGTACTTGCACCCAAACGACCTACTCCAACAAATCTCACTTATACCTCAGCTCGAGACACTCGGGATCAGTTTTCACTTCACTATTCCCAACCGTGATTTGGAGAGGCAACTGATGCATCGACCAGTCACGACACGTATCACACTCCCCAATCTTCGCTGGTTGGAGCTGCAAGCGGCTAGCACTTACATGGATGCACTTTTTCCTCGAATGACCACCCCTATGCTCGAAAGGCTTGATGCCCTCTTCTTCTTTCAGCTCAACGTTTCCATCCCACACCTCCCGGAATTCATCGCTGCAGCAGAGCACCTTAGGTTTGTTAGGGCCTTATTCGAGTTCTCTGATCATCGCCTTCATTTCTATGTATATCCCCGTGACGACGCCCCGATGTACTCCTTCTACACGGGTATTGCCTGTAGACACGCCGACTGGCAGGTATCGTTCGCAGCACAAATCTTCTGTACTCTGAGGACATTATTCTCTACGGTGGAGCACATTACTCTCGCTTTTCTGACATACCCCGAGTCACCGGATGCGAACGAAACTGACCGCACACAATGGCGCGAACTTCTGAGATCGTTTAGCAATGTGAAAATCCTTCGTGTCGGTGCTGACTTCCACGGGCAGATCTCTCGTTCTTTACAAGTTGACGATGGAGAATCACCGTTGGAGTTGTTACCTGAACTGAAGGAGCTTCACTATCCGGTCTATCCCCGATTCTACGGTGATGGCAACGCATTTGAGGCATTTATCGATGCGCGCCAGAACGCAGGCCGCCCTGTAACCTTGGTTCGCTATCGATATCGCGTTATTTGAAGACAATCATGTTAGTGTGACCGGGCGATTTGGAACTCCTTCCGGTACGCAGCTCATCTTTTACCGCCCAGACTGCCAGCGCCACTCACCCTTCCAGCTTGCTTCCAGCCTTCATCTCCATCTCCAGTACTACCACGATTCTTTGATTCATCACGCCGAACACTCCACAGAAGTGGCACCCTCGTGAATACATGCTGGTTTCAAATTGTCGTATACGTCTACTCGATTCCTCTCCGATCTCACTTTCTCGAACTAGTATTTTCGCCCCATCACAAGTCAGCTTTAAATTTTGTGTACACGTATCACCAGCACGACAGAGATCAACACAGTCCGCGTCTATCTTTCTCAGCAGACAAAGACCAGTATGACTGTCAGTGGAAAATTAGTGCCCAGTCACGGTAGTAGGTCGCTCAGCTGAGAGGTGTTCGCTCCTCGGGGGAACTACTAGACGCAATTGAAGCTACCATCCATAGGTCCATAGCCATAGCCACCTATCATGAACGCTCAGTACTAGATTGCAAAGAAACTGCCTCCTAACGTGTATCGGGGCTTGAGGAACCTTGCATACTGAGACTAGTATTACATTGCACATCCAGAATTTGGAATCGGCGGAGATCACCCGAACCAAAGGGATGAGCTCGTCTTTGGTCATCCCAGCATAATCTTCAAATCTGATCTTCAAGTTGTTCCTGAACAGCCAGAGGATCATGTATTCGATGTCTGATGCATCCGCGGCATTCTTCATGATGGATGAGGGTCAAGTAAACTCGAGGGTTGATGCCCATCGTTTCAGTTTTGTGAAGATAAGGATGGATGGGTGCAGGACGGGAATAGCTGACAGTAAAGTAGTCCAAGTCAGCTTGCGGCGTCTCCAAAAGAAGGGGGGAAACCAAAAAAAGAAAGCAACTCACAGAGTCCATCGACCACTGGCTTCGGTATCTAAGGGAGACCCAAACTTCCGGCAAGCCATGTGTCGACTGAAACATTGTTCTTGTTCAATGTGAGCTGGCTAGTAGTATCTTTTGAAGGATCAACAGGGTCCCAATGTGGTGTAATATCAGCGCAAAAGACTGCCACGACTCCTCTTTCGCTGGCAGTTTTTGATTCGCATGCACCTGAGATATGTAGAGCTTCAATCCCGCACATGCGAAGTGTGGGTCCAACTTGGACAACTGATCACGTAAAGCTTCAATGTTTTCAAGCTTTATCATGACATCGATATCGTGCAAGAAATGCTATCAGATATTAGCTGGAATACCCTCTCGAAGATCATAACTTATCTGGCGTTCGGCTGCCGAGAGATAACAAAGCAAACCCGCCAACATACGCATGGTCGATTCCTAATTGGTGTAGATGGCTTGAAAGTAATTGTGCAGCTTCGAGTAAATGCTCGTTTGCGGTAGTGACTGGAATTTGGACTTGAGGGGCCATACCTGTGCGTGCGGTAGAGTAGTAGTAAGGGTACCAGCTGGTCAAGCCTGAAGAAACTTGATATCGTTTCTGACACGTGACCGATGACGTGCACCGCTGATGACGAGCTGATTCTTCTGACTGTCAATCACATCAACATGTCAATGCACGCCTTCAAAGACTGTCGAGTGGGATATACTCCTGTACAGCCGGATGAATGTCCCGCGTATAGTCTCGGTGAGACTCATCTCCTCTTTTAAACTCTCTGAGCGTACCCTTTTCGCTTCGTAGGACTATACTCTTCTCGTACCCGACGAAGACTTAGAGAGGGCGTCTATCCTTCTCGAGAATCTCGGGCTCTCTCTGCGGACACCGTCAATGGTCTCGCTGGCTGCGGAAGGCGATATGAGAGCCAAAGGTCGTCATCATCTCGTTAGGCAATCGGCGATGAATCCTAGCTTCGACCAACACCTCGTCATCTATCCGCTCTCGTTTGCCGCCTTTCGTCCTTGCGAGATTACGGAGCAGGCAGCGCAGTACTCGGAACTGCACCTTTGCTCACGCATTCTCGTGCCACGTCCCTCGGCCGTGTGTTGCGCATGATGCGCCGCTATCCCACGTACTCGTCCACTTGGAGGGTACTCCGAGCGGATGTGGCTATGCTCATTGCTTACCATTTGATGGGCTTCACGCTTGAGATGATGTCTGATGAGATCGATGAGGAGGACGAAGACAGACGCTCTGAGGTTGCTGCGGAAACGATGCGAGAATGGGGGCTGCAAAAGGAATGGGGGGCAGGGGAGGAGTGGTTGGAAGAGGCGTTGTTTGGGCTTATGCGTGGATATTTTCCTCCAGAGCCCCAAGCTTCCCTGTGATGTCTGCTGTATGCATCACTATAAGATTCAGTCACTCTGGTTCTTATTTAGTTGATTACCCCAAGCCATGTCGACTCGCTAGCCCAAGTGAGATACAGTACTGACAGTACAGTACAGTACTCGATGTTGTATATTCTGGCCCTGCCACTGGCAGGTTGTCACACCAGAAAAGTCTATTTTACGAATTGTCCCACCGTTTGCCGCGGTGCATATGCCCTTGCCCGACCCCCGACCCCGAACCACCCCTCCATCACACCCCCCAAAACCGAGACTTCTTTGATATATGAAAACCGAATGGCTCGACCGTTGCTACAGTATATTGCGTGGAAAGAAGAATGTAGGCCCTGACAACAGGTCCACGATAACCCGGTCTCCGAGGATGAAAAGGACCTGACGCACGCCGTAGCACAAGGCGGCCGCCGTTTTTTGGGCGCTCGGAGAAATCGAGGACATTGCGGTTGTGGTCTCAGTTGAGAAGTGTGCGCTGTCTGTAGCGTCTCTTGAGCGGTGTGTAAGTTTTTATTTTGAGAACGTGTCGCGAGGATACTGTATCTCATCTCAACTGCTTGGAAAGCCTGAGAACGAGCGTTTTGACGCGCGCGGGGAGAATGAGTTTATGCCGAGTGGACCGGATTCGCTCCGGAACGCCCTCGGACCTCGACTGAACGCACCCCAGCCTTTATGTCCCCCCTTCCCCCGACCCTCCTCATTCCATCTCCCCTCCCTCTTCCCTCCCTCCTTTCCCTTTCCCTTCCCCCTCCCTTCCCTTTCTCCTTCTGATGTCCGACGCCGAGCAACAATTCATCAATGCGATCCACGAACAGCTTAACAATGCCATCTCCTACAACCTTTACACCGGCATCGCCTACGGTACGCCCTACTCGGCATCTTATTACCTTCTGGCTATCTCGGCTCCATGCACACGTCTGACCGCCCCGTCCTCGGCGTTTAGGGATGTTCCTCGCCGTGTACTGCATCTCAATCAGGATACTTCTGTGCGCGCGCGTGCTTTTCATTTCCGAATGAACCCACCCCTCGCGCGCGAGAACACTGAAACCCCTTTCTTTTTTTCTAGCTCCAAGGGGTCCTTGTTCCACTCTCCGGGACACATATTCCTGTTTGGGATCACGACGTTCATCTTTATCCTCGCCACCACCGTAATCGCCGTCGGCACTGGACTGACGTCCCAGGGCATCCCCATAATCATCAAGATGATCGACCCCTCTTTCGTCATCGGTTGGTCGCCGCACAAGATGGATGTTATCGTCGGCGTCGTCGCTGTCATCACCAGATTGAATGCACGTTTCACCTCTTTCCTTCATCTTGTCCCCTTGTCGTGGTCGTGGACTAATGAGAGACTCGGCCTTTCTAGCCTACCCTCAGCGACGTGGTTTGTGCGTGGCGAGCCATGGTACTATGGAAATGGGATCGGAGAGTGATCACCGTCCTTTCCATATGCTTGCTTGGGACCTTTGGTGTGTGCCCTTGGATAATGCCGTCGATTTCCTTTGGCTCATCGGGTGAACGTCGCGATGGGGGCATACAGGGGCCTGCATATATGATGTTCATTTGGCGCTCAAGGTTCATCCGGGCACCCGAGGGGAAGAGCATCTCCCGGAAGGCACGCTCGCTGTGATTGTTGTGGGACCTATGCTTGGCACCAATGTCTTGTCGACGTCGCTCATTGCTTGGAAGGCATGGTACGTCGTGTGCGCACTCGTCTCTATCATGACGGCTAACACCCCCACCCCTCCCTCTCCCCAGGGAATACCGCCGGACTGTGGGAGCGCAACTCCGAAAGGGCAGTCCCTCTGAGCGCGTAGAGAAAGTTCTCGGGCTGATGATCGAGTCCGGCTTCGTGTATTGCCTCCTCTGGGTAATCGCTTCCTGGTCGCTTCGACGTCTCAGAGAAAGACACTAAATGACGTGTACTGCAGATGTTCTACCTGTTGAGTGCATACGGGGTTCTCCCTGGCCAGGGCTCGTACGTTGTCAACCTGGTCATGCTCTTCATTTCGGTGAGTATCCGGGATAAAAAAAGGGCACATGGGTTATGAATTGAGCCGTATTTTGTACATGATTTTCAGAGCATGTATCCGGCGATTATCGTCATCATCGTTTGCATGCAGGTCGGCCAAGAAGTATATACCACAAGGCAAGATCGGTCGAACGCGTTCGACCTTACGACCATCCACTTCACAGCTGTCGAGACCTCGGTTGGCAGCAGTCTACCCACGACGTCGTTCGGCGGGAAACCGTCGGCCACGTCTCCATCGCCTTGAGGGTGACCGCTCGACACGAACCCTGGACCCTTCTTTTCTCTCACACACGGACGCTCGTTGCGGGTCGTCACAACTAGGTTACCTCTAGCTTCAGATACCCCACATTCGCAATTTCTTTATATTTTTTCGTTTCGTTGTATACCATAGTACGCAGACTTAAAGCCTGTTGATCAGCTGAAGGCCCCGGAATTCTCTCCTGTAATCGTCGCTTGGTATTTAGTAGAGTCGGACATAGACACTGGACCTGTGGGCCAGACTAATCATAACCTGATTTAGTGCAGTTAGTCTACACGATGAAGTCACGGTACGTGTCGCAGCCGCAGCCTTCCGCAGCAGTGCCCTCGTCCCTCGCTCTGGACTTCTTTCTTCGCAACAAAATATTATTATTATGTGGTATGCAGCACTATAGCACATCGTCCATTTTCTTACCGCGAGATTTGATATGCACATCAGCCGTTATCGTAAAAAAAGAAATTGGGTTCGGAGACGATTTGTGCATTTGTTTGTTTCTCCCGCGGGTAGGCGCCTTCTTTTGATCCCATCGACCGGGGACGACTTCTTTGTCTCAGCCTTTCTGTGTGTGGGAGCGTGAGGGTGTTTCTAGAAGGGAACAAAAGTAGCTCTCATTTTTACGGGTCTCAAAAGGTACGGTATGTATTGAAATTGGTCATGGCGCGCACCACTACGGTTAGAGTAACTACAGTAGTATATCCGTCAATCAAATCTGCAGCTGCGTATCCGGTCATTTTTTTGTATTTCCCGCTTTCCTCTTTCGTCAGCTCTGATGGCGTCATGAGTACAGGCATGTACTTGTAACTTACTGCGATCACGGCGATACGTGTGTCATGCATGTTACGATACGGTACGAATGACAGCGCTCCGTATACGCGCCGTGCACTGTGCAAAAACGCAGGATTGTCGCGCTTTTTTAAAATCCACGTGAGAGTGGGAGGGGGGGAAGCCTGGGGCCTGTGGTGAAGGGCCTGGATAGACCACTGGCATGCATGCTAGGCCTTGTGAAGCGAGAAAGAGAGGTACAGGCCCGTACAGTACAGAGTTAACTCTACTGTCGAGATATGGTTTCATTCATATGTGTGACAGGGACAAATTTTAAGGGAGGCAGACATTGCGCGGCGCTTTGCTCACAGCCTTTGCCTCGGCGACCCGATTTTTGGAAGCTATGTGGCACATACTGTAGAGGGCACGATTGAGAAACTCGACCATACAGTTAGTAGTTACTGGGGGCTCCGTCTTGCTTTCTTGATTTCCTTTGCAAGGACGCTAGTTATCGAAAGAAAGCATGGATGAATAGGTTATTCTGGAATTGCTTTGTGCCCAAAGAGGGGACTCGGAAGTGTTGCTCATGCCACAGGGCCGCAAACACACATTTTTCTGGCTCGGGCCGTTCACTCCCGTAGCTGAGTTTCATTTCCATTTCCACCGGGCCTCCCGGGGAGGAACGCTTTTATGGCTTCGTTCTCCCTAACACACACACACATTGGCGACTTCGGGTTATCTATGGGATTTGAATGTACCCGACCCGAGGACGACTGGCCCCGGGGCTGTTTGCGGTGCATGACTGCATGACCCCTGCTGCGTGTCCAGTGCCAGCTGTGTCGCCGCGGCCTTCCCAAGTTGCTATTGGCATATATACATACATCTTCTGCTAGTGTTCTTGGGACCGCTGGGTGTTTCCTGTCCTGTAGCTTTCATGTCGTTTTTCGTTTTTGGTCCAAGCCGCAGGCACCCTACCTTTTTTACTTTCTCACTCATCTTCATTCTGGCACTCGCCCGGGCGCAGGCGCTGAACCTCTCCTTTTTCTTTTTCCTTTCCTCCTTCCTTCTTGGCTTCTCAGATTTCGGTGATATCGGCGATGAGTTGTCAGTTATCATCTTTTGCACGGGGGTTACAATGGGAGACTATACACCAGCTATCTTTTACTGCTAAGTATGATTTGGGTCGCGCAACGCCAATTGATCGGAATGTACGTCCTTCCCCGCTATTCTAATGTGCACAAGATTTACGCAAGTGCATCACCGTGACCGCGAGCGGGCCCCACGAAGGGTGAAGCTGATCCGTCTTTTCCTCGCCGTCATCATATTGTATAGTACAGTTCAGATATCCGCCGTACTTGTTCATCGGGACAGACGATTCCGAAGCGCGCCACAGAGGCCCCATACAGTAGTGACTCAGTTGTACCTCCTTCCATCTCCCATCAAAGAACCGGTTGCCAGGCTTCGCGGTCGCGGTATCTCCTTACTCCATGTCCCTCTCGCTTCTGATAAGCCGAAGGGGGAAACTCGTGTTTCGTGGTAGTATGTGGGGTCAACAATCGTAACATTCATGGCAGACGATGATATCATCAATCATCCGACGTCCCGTTCTTGGACCATACCCTCGCACACACATAGCAGGGTGTCTGAATGGAGATCATCATTCTCGGCGGCTCATCGGCTCCGAGTACTTCGCGACGAACCCGTCGATAAGTCGGAGATGGCCAGATCTGGATGGGTTGACTCCTCTGGGTTCAGAAGACCGATATTAATGTAAATGGGGGCGAGTACCACTGGCATCGGCCATTCAAAGCGAAGGGGTGAGCCATATGAGGTGCTTTGCCTACTGTTATTGAGTGTGGCCGCGTAGCAAAAGCCCGAGGATTTGCGAGGAAGATGGATACCTGTTGTACGCCGCATGCTCTTCATCGGGTCCACCCATCCGCAACCGAACCCAGTGGTGGAAGGAAGGGGAAGAGGGACAAGACCGCACTCTCTCCCATCTGGACCGTCGCGGTGTTCGCCGCTCCCTGGTGACCTGTATCCGTTTGTGACGTGTTCTTACAACGAAGTAAGTCGCTCCGCCGAAAATGAGGTGATAAAGAAGCAAAGGAAGTGAGAGGGAAACCAAAAGAATCGGATGAAACAAGAGCGCGTTCTTTCGATCCTCGCGAGCGCGGAGGCGCAAAACACAAAATACGGAAAAAGGAATGTCTCGTGATGATCGAATTAGTGATCGCTCGCGAGAACTTCACAGAACCGCTCCTCGTCGACGCAAACCTCAAAGGAGAGAGAAGAACGGAAGATGGCAAGCTCGTTGACCAGTCTGTGGTTCGACGATAAAAAGCCCTTCCATCCTCAAATCATCGCGTCCACCGCTGCCGCCCATTCGACTCCCTCTCACATCCCCAGTCCGCCGTTCAAAGATAGCTTAGCTCCGATCCGACGCTTGACGTGCCTGGCCGTCACTGTCACCCACTACCTTGCGCGCACGTACCTGTAGGCTCTGCACGGTGTGCCCTGCCTCAGTCCTGCCCCACCGACACAGCCCCCGCTTAGCTTGCTTTATTATCTTTTCGATCCTCGTTCGTCGAGCCATCGACCATGGCCACAGCTGCCGTCACTTCCACGTTGCCCCCACTCATTCTGCCACCCTGGCTCATCGAGAAAGATCGATATAACATCAGGTTGCCACACATTGACACCCTCGTGGCCATCGCGGACAAGGGTCGGCGACCCCCCCGCGTCAGCTGTCCAATCGGACCGGAGCCGAGTGGCCTATACAAGACCGCCCAAGACACGATCACCCGGGATGTGCCCAAGCTCGCGGTGCCCGCCACTCGGTACGCATCGTGTTTCCGCCCCTCGCTTTCCTTTTCGCGTGCCGTGTCGTGGCCGTGGCCGTACTTTCCTTTGCTCACTGGAATTCCTGTGGCTGTGCCACTCGTTCTGTGTGATTTCTTGTAGGCGGATAACACACCTCTACGCTGCTCTCCGATCGGGGACATTCTCCAAGTCCTAAATGTGCGCGTTCCCCGTGCCGGGTTTTGAAAGCGGAGCAAAGTTGAGAGGGGGCGACTATGACCCTCATTGCTCGCGTGGCGTATGCAGGACGGGAAAACGTAAGAGTTTGGGACCCGGAAACCCACACTCGCCCTCGGTTGGTATATTCCATTCATGACCGCCAACTGTCGGTCAAGGGAAGTAAGAAAGGCGAGAGGGTGAGGGAAAGAGAAGGCCATCCAGGGAAGAAGCCCCTCGAAACCATGCAGTGCGGGGGGCCATGTCGCGACCGGCAGAGGATGCTGGCCACGACATGTACCCAAGTTGAAGATGCAAGGTTGAGGGGAAAAGAGGCCAGCATTTCTTAGGGATGGGGTTGCTCGGGGAAGGTGTTTTACTGTGTGAACTGATGGGCAGAGTCGTTGGCTTGATACAATATATAGCTATGGCAATGGCAATGAGGGTACTGTACAGCTATTTTTACAGGGTTTCTTCGTGATGTCATCCATGACGTGGGAAATCGCTGCTTTTTACCGCACATTACTAAATAAACCGAACGAAAAAAAAGGATTTATGGAGCTAAAGAGAGGAGGGGAACGTTGCGTTTCAACTGACACCCAACTTTTTTTCCTCCAACTTGTTAGTACCCGTCCTGCTTGCATCTGCAGCAGTCTAATCCTCCTTTTCCCCACGTCAGATCTCAGTTCCCTAAACCGAGCTAGTCAGAAAAAGGAAATATACGAAAATGGCTTCTGTCATCGCCAACATCGCCACAAGCGCCGCCAAGACTGCCCACGCACACGTCGCGGCTCTCCTCGCCGCGCGCCAGGTCCAGCCGGGCGATAAGCTCCCGCTGAACGAGACCGTAAAGGAGACGGACGCCACCACGCCGATCAAGCTTGCACCCACCGGCCAGAACATATTTGTGCGTGTTGCCTCTTCGTCACGTCCGCACACCGTTTCCTTCTCTCCTTCCTCCACCTCGCCTTTTTCTTTGAAACGCAAATTGGGCTGTATATGCATACTGACGACGACCCACCCCAATTTTTTTCGTCGTTCACATGAAAACATACGCACACATATACACAAATACATACAAACATAGATTGGCGTGCCTGGAGCCTTCACGCCCACGTGCAGCTCGCAGGTACCAGGATACATCGAGAAGTACGATGAGTTCAAGGCGAGGGGCATCAATGAGATATGCGTTATCTCCGTGAACGATGTATTTGTGACAAAGTGCGTCGTCTACGTCTGTGTTCGTGCGCGCCAAGCAATTCGTTCGCTCCCCATGTCCTCCTCGCTGTGCGACAAGACACATAGACACATCTTCTTTCTTCTTTTCGTTTTTCTTTTCTTGTTGTTCATCTCAGGTAATAATTAAATTT
>Ga0137394_10004004_pt1 | contig 11136 bp, 9 predicted proteins | sample czobulk116metaG_FD_108278 | JGI IMG/M metagenome (GOLD analysis project Ga0137394, IMG submission 108278) | Vadose zone soil microbial communities from Angelo Coast Range Reserve, California, USA - czobulk1.16 metaG | ecosystem: Environmental > Terrestrial > Soil > Vadose zone | place: USA... | reverse complement strand
CCCAATGCCCGGTGTCAGCGCAGGCGCCGATGCGCGGATCTCGATCCTTCACCAGTTCGGCGATGTAGTTAGGATCCCACACTTTGTAGTCTGGATTATTGCTTTTGGCATGCTCGTGGAAGCCGACACGGATGTCGTACTCCTTGACCATTTTCTCGATGGTGTCGATTGATTTGTCCGATTCGGTAGTGATTCCGTAGAGGCCCATCTGTTTGGCAAATTCAAAAAGCTTCTTCGCTTGGGTCTCGTCCGCCGGGATGCCGACTACGCCGTAATTGACGGCCGTCACGTTGTGTTTTGCGAGCTTCGCTTTGACTTTCTGGATTACGTCCTCCGGCGAATTATGATCGAACTTAACGTTGGGCTCTTCCTTGCTCAATTTTTGCCCTGGAAAGAATTCAATGACGCGGCCGCCCGCCTGATCGGTTTTCTCGATCGCCTCAAACACGGTGAATCGATTGAAAGTGTAGGCCTGGCAGCCGATGGCAAAACCGCCAACTCGCTGCTCGTCCGGAATTTTGACCTGGGCAGGGCCCATGGTGGAGAGCAGCAATGTTAAGAGAAGGACAAAGGGAAATTTCGATGACGTGGGCATAGATTTCAGCGTTGTTAAGTTAAAGCCGCGGGCAGCTTCGCGCCGCGAATAGCACTCGGAAAGATGCAGTCTGTCAAATGAAAACGGGTTCACAAATCTGCCACATTTCCCATTCTGTGATATGTTGGTAAAGGCGGAACGGCCGCCTGCCGTCGATCGGCGGCAAAGGGAGAATGACTATGAAACGAACACTCGTAATTGTTGCAGATTTGGGAAATTTCAAAGCTTACCAATGGGATGGCGATCAGTCTCACAGCACCCCCCGCTTGGAACTGATCGAAAGTTTCGAAGGCGTGGACGCGCATTCCAAACGAGCCAATACATTGACTGTCCTCGAAGGCCGTTCCGCCAAAGGCGGGAGCAATCCTAAAATCACCGGGACCGGTTCCGACGGCGAGCAGCACCATATGCAGAACGAGAAGCGTCGCCGGCTGGTGCGCCAAACCGCCGAACGCATTACCGATCTTCTGACACTGAACGATGTCGAGCGCTGCTTCCTGGCTGCGTCAGAGCAGATCAATCGTCAGGTGATCGAGGAGATTCCCGCCGGCATCCGGCCGAAAATCGAGAAGAACCTGCCACTGGATCTTACGATGCTGAATAAGTCCGAATTGATCAGCCATTTCTTCGACAAGGTCGTGCGAGCGCGTTAGGCACAACGCATCGCGTCAAAGTTGCATTTAGTCCAACTGCGGATACTCTCTTGCCACATGCAAAAACCGGAAAAGCCGCCGCAAGACCCCGAATTGCGTCGGAGGGTGCAGGAATTGATTGCGTATAAGGGCGGCGGCTACAATGAAGACCTGGTTGCGGATATCGTTGAAAACGGCCTCAAGCTTCTCAAAGACGTGGAAGCCCGCGGCGATGTCCGCGTCATCCAGACCGCGATCCGCGAGCTTCGTTACGCCTACAAGATGTTTGCTCCGCACGCCCATGTCCGGAAGGTGACGATGTTTGGCTCGGCCCGGACTTTGCCGACGAAAGGGGAGTATCTGCAGGCGGTCGAGTTCGCCCGAAAAATCGCGGCTGAAGGGTGGATGGTAATAACCGGCGCAGGTCCGGGAATTATGCAAGCCGGTCATGAAGGGGCCGGCCTGGAGCGCAGTTTTGGCGCGAACATCCGCTTGCCGTGGGAACAAAGCGCCAATCCAATCATTCAGGACGACAAGAAGCTGATCACATTTAAATATTTCTTTACCCGCAAACTGACGTTTGTGCGGCACTCCGACGCCATCATTCTTTTTCCCGGAGGCTTTGGCACCATGGATGAAGGATACGAAGCCTTGACCCTGATGCAGACTGGAAAGAGCCGCATGATGCCATTGGTGCTCATGGACCGGCCCGGCGGGGCTTACTGGCGCACCTGGGACAAACACATCCGCGAACATCTCCTGCGCAACCAATTCATCTCGCCTGATGACCTTCATCTCTATACGATCACCGACGACCCTGATGAGGCGGTGCGATTGATCACCCGTTTCTATCGCAATTATCATTCGATGCGCTTTGTTCACGACCAGCTTGTGATTCGACTCAAGCATCCTCCTTCGAGCTACGCCATCGAAGGGCTGAACGAAGATTTCAAAGACATCATTTCCGGTGAGAAAATCCAGATCATCCAATGCACTCCGGAGGAGCGGGAGGACAACCAATATGTTGATCTTCCGAGGATCGCATTCGGTTTCAACCGCCGCGACTACGGCCGGCTGCGGCAATTCATCGATGTGCTGAACAGCTTTTGATTCAACTCCAATCCAACCTTGAATCTCGTTAAGCAACTTCGTTCCCTCGTCGGCCCGGACGGGGTGATCTCCGAGCCGGATGAACTGCTGGTCTACGAATGCGACGCTTACACGCTCGAAAAGCATCTTCCCACGGTTGTCGTGCTTCCTCGAACGACGGAACAAGTGGCTGCGGTTGTGAAGCTCTGCGCAGAACAGAAGTTGCCAATCATTCCTCGCGGAGCAGGCACAAGTCTGAGTGGCACGGTGCTGGCCGTCACTGGTGGCGTGATGATCGCTCTGACGCGCATGACGCGGATTCTGGACATCGATTATGTCAACCGTCGCGCGCTAGTAGAGGCGGGTTGCGTCAATGCGGCCGTGACAAATGCCGTCAAAGGCCGGGGCTTGCTGTTTGCGCCGGATCCCTCCAGCCAATCGGCTTGCACGATTGGCGGGAATGTGGGCACCAATTCCGGCGGGCCACACACGCTCAAGTACGGTGTGACCACCAACCACGTTCTTGGGTTTGAGATGGTTTTGCCCGACGGTGAAATCGTTTGGTTCGGAACGCGCCCCGGCGAGGGCGAGGACTTTGATGGCTACGACCTGCGCGGAGCGGCCATTGGAAGCGAAGGAATGTTTGGGATTGTCACGCGCGTTCTACTCCGGCTGATTGCTGCGCCCCAGGCGTACAAAACCATGCTTGGAGTCTTTGAATCGGTCGATGATGCCAGTCAAACCGTCAGCGACATCATCGCGGCAGGCATCCTTCCCGGCGCATTGGAGATGATGGACCAATTGATCACCCAGGCGGTGGAAGCCGCGTATCATTTTGGCTTTCCTCTCGACGCGGGCGCTGTGCTGATCGTTGAGCTCGACGGGCTGGCTGCTGGTTTGGATCGGCAAGCCGAACAGGTGGTGGAACTCTGCCGCCGTAACAAGGCGCGTGAAGTGCGGCTGGCCAAATCCGAGCAGGAGCGGGCCGACCTTTGGAAATCACGGAAACGCGCTTTCGGAGCTATTGGCCGCCTGAGCCCCAACTTCATCACACAAGACGGCGTTGTGCCGCGTTCGAAACTCCCGGAAATGATGGAGTTTATCGGTGAATGCAGCCGCAAATACCAGTTGCGCATTCCTAATGTCTTTCACGCCGGGGACGGCAATATTCACCCGCTCATCCTTTACGATGAACGCGAACCCGACCAGGTTCGGCGCGCTCTGCAGGCGAGCCACGATATTCTCAGTCGCTGCGTTGAGTTGGGCGGCAGCGTGACGGGTGAACATGGAATCGGGGTCGAAAAAATCGACTTCATGTCCAAACAGTTTAGCGTCGACGACCTTGAGGCGATGCGAATGCTTCGTCGTGTGTTTGATCCGGAGCTGCGTTGCAATCCCCACAAAATGTTCCCCGGGTCAAAACGTTGCTCCGACTTCACGCCCCGCAAACAAGCGGCGGCATGATTCGAATCTGATTGAGCTGGGAGGCGGAACCGTCTACTGATTACTCGATCCATGAAGACCTATCTTTTCTTCCTGAGGACGCTGCCCCTGGCGCTGCTCGCAGCCGTTAACTTCAATGCGGGCGCCGACGAGTGGCCGCAGTGGCGCGGCCCCTTTCGGACGGGACACGCTGCATCGGATGCTCTTCAGGTTACGGCTCTGCCGACCGAGTTGAGTCCAGTCTGGCGTATCAAGGTTGGCGGAGGGTTTTCAGCGCCAGTGGTCGCAGGGAACAAGTTGGTTTACCTGGATGAACATGACGGTTCGGAATATGCGCATGTGTTGGATGCGTCCACTGGCAAAGAGCTCTGGAAGCAGGCCTACGCGCAGGTCTTTCAGGATGAATGGGGCGCGGGCCCGCGTTCGACGCCGATCATCGAGGAGAACCGAGTTTATGCCCTCGCGTGCAATGGAGAATTCCGTTGCCTGGATCTGGCGGACGGAAAGACGATCTGGCAGACCAGTTTTGAGGGCGACTTCGGTGTGAAATTTCTCGGAAGCAAGGCCAATGAAGGGACTGCCAGCCGTCGAGGTAACAACGGCTCAGGAGTGATCTATCGCGAAACGATCACATTGCCTGTGGGCAACACACACGGCGCTAGTCTGGTTTGTTTCAACAAGCTCAATGGCAAAGTGCTTTGGAAATCGCAAAATGACGAAGCGGCGTATTCGTCCTTTATGGTCGCGAACCTGGCCGGAGCGGACCAGATCGTTGCGTTTACGGCCGACTCTCTGCTCGCCGTTAAACCCGCCGATGGCAGCCTTCTCTGGCGCGTGCCGCTGAAGACCGATGCCAAGCGTCACGCTGCCTCTCCGGTGATTTTTGAAGAGACCGTCATGGTGAACTCTCAAACCATCGGTTTGGTGTGTGAACGGATCAGCCAGGATAGTGGCGGCTTTAAAGCGACCGAGGCATGGGCGAACAAGCCATTGAAGATCAATCTGGCTACGCCAGTTGAACTCGGTGGATTTCTTTATTCGCAGGGGGTGAACAAGGATTATGTCTGCGTCGATGCGCGCACCGGCAAGGTCAAGTGGTCGGAGCCCGGTTTCGGACGCGGCGATAAAAAAGATTGTTCATTCACCATCGTGGTGCAGAAGAGCCTTCTCATCCTCACCTATGATGGCCAACTGCTGCTCATTGCGGCTGATCCGTCAAAGTACAAAGAGCTGGGCCGTTTGCAGGTTTGCGGAAACACATGGAACCATCCGGCCTATTCGCACGGTCGGCTCTTCGTGCGCGACGGCCGAGAGCTGCTTTGTCTGCAATTGGCATCCGCTCGCTAGGGTTCTTTCCGGTGTCTCCCACTGGTTTTTGGGCGGCAGTGGTGTAAGGTTGCGGCGAATTGGTGTTCTCGCACCGAATTGAGGAAAGGCAGGTTATGGAATGGCTGACAGTGGCTACGTTCAATGAACCCGAACAGGCAGAGCCTTTGCTGCGCCGCCTGGAACGCGCGGGCATCAAGGCTCAGACTTATGACGAAAGGAAGCTGCAGAAATGGTACTTTCTGGCGCCAGCCCTGGCTGGAATTCGCCTCCGAGTCTCAAAGGCACAGCAGCCAACGGTGCGTGCCCTCCTGGAACAGTGGCACGCCAGCGAGGGAGTGTTGAAGGAGGCCATCACGTGTCCGGAGTGTAGTTCGTCCCGGATCGAATTTCCCCAGTTCAGCCGGCATTTTTTGTGGGGGGGAATCGCTGCAGTTTTCGCGACCCTGGGCTGTTTCCAGAGGAAGTTTTTCTGCAAGGATTGCCAATTTACATGGCCCACCAGCGTGAAGCTGCAGCCCAAGACTGACGCTCTGGGCTGGCCCGAAAAGCAGCATCAAGCATCATTGAGCAAGAATTTTCCTGGCGGCACGGATTAAGGCGTCGGCATCGTTGTCAGTGCCGACGGTTATCCGCAAATAATCTTTTACAGCAGCGTACGGGAACCAACGGACGAGGATCTTCTTTTCACGCAGCGCTTCCAACCAGGCGCTGGCTGGCAGCTTTGGCGGCTTGGCGAGGAGGAAATTTGTTTGGGAGGTAAGAACCACGAAGCCCAGATCGGTTAGGGCTTTTGTGAGCCGGGCGCGAGTGGCGAGGATACGTTTGAAGTTGCGCCGATAATAGGAGAGTTCGTCGAGTGTTGTTTCGGCCGCAATTTGTCCGAGGCCGTTCACGTTGTAACTGTCCCGGATTTTATGGAGCGCTGCAATCAACGTTGGATGCCCAACAAAATAGCCGACGCGCAAAAAACAGAGTGAGTAGGCTTTGGAAAAGGTGCGGGCGACCAGCACGTGAGGGTATCGCAGAGCAAGCTCTAAGGCATTTTCGTCGGCGAAATCGACATAGGCTTCATCAAGAACCACGATACCCTCTTGCTTGAGGCAAAGCCCTTCGAGAACGGAGGTGAAATAGCCACGACCGCTGGGAGCATTAGGCGACGTCACGAAGGTGAGAGCAGCGCGACTATCCCACAGTTTGGGAGATTCCTCGGTGTCAGGCAGCGTGAAGTCTTTACTAAGTGGAACAGGATTTTTGGCAGCGCCATGAATATCAGCCAACACGGGATAGAGCGAGTAACTCGGTTCAAAAAATTGAACGGTGCTGCGACTTTTCTTTGAGGCAGACAATTCAGCGGGTTCGACAAAGGCGCGCACTGCAAGCGCGAGCAATTCATCTGAACCGTTGCCGACAATCAGGTTTTCGGGAGCGCAGCGATGAAATTTTGCAAGCCTGGCCCGCAAAGGCTCTGCGGTCGGATTGGGATAAAGGCGCAGCCGTCCATCAGTGGCATGGCGTATGGCTTTGAGGACGGCAGGAGCTGGAGGGTAGGGGTTCTCGTTGGTGTTGAGCTTGATTAGACCTTTAATCTTCGGTTGCTCGCCCGGGACGTACCCGTGCACGTTCCGTAGCAGCGGCCTGATCAATGACTCAGGATCGACGCCCATATCCTACTTGTTTCGCTCGACTCGGATCTGCGCCGATTGGCCATGTGCGTCGAGCCCTTCAACGGCCGCAAAGGTTTTCAGAGCTGCCAACGATTTTTTGAGCGAGGCCGGCGTATATTCGACAATGCTGGTCCGTCGCTGGAATTGATCGACCGTGAGTCCAGCAAAGGATGCGCCCGCCCCACCCGTTGGCAATGTATGGCTGGGACCAGCAACATAGTCTCCCAGGACCGTCGGCGAATGGGCGCCCAGAAAAAGGGCGCCCGCAGAAAAGATCTGTTTCGCGACGGCAGTGGCTTTGCGTGTCATGATTTCGCAATGCTCCGGGGCAATTTGGTTGACCAATTTGATTGCTTCATCGATCGACTTCATCTGGATCAACCAACCGTTGGCAGCCAAGGCGCGTTCGATCAAATCACGCCGGCTGAGCGACGGTAGCTGCCGGGCAATTTCCTTTTCGACGTTCGTGAGGACTTTGGCGGAGGTGGTGATGAGCCAGACGCGCTCATGTCCTGATCCATGCTCTGCCTGTGCCAGCAAATCCGCCGCGATAAAGGCTGGATTGGCGGAGTCATCGGCCAGGACGAGGACTTCGCTGGGTCCCGGGAGCAGGTCGATCGACACATGGCCGAACAGGAGTCGTTTGGCAGCGACGACATAGGCGTTTCCCGGTCCGAAAATCTTCTGCACTCGCGGGATGGTCGCCGTTCCATGAGCCATGGCAGCGATAGCCTGCGCGCCGCCGAGGCGAAAAATGTGTGTCGCTCCGGCCGTACGCAATGCATAAAGCAAGGCGGAGTTTATCGCGCCATTGCTGTTGCACGGAGTGCAGACCACGATTTCCGGACAGCCCGCGACTTTTGCCAGCAACACGGTCATGAGCGCGGTCGAGACCAGCGGCGCGGTCCCGCCGGGGATGTAAACTCCGACGCGTTCAAAAGGATCGAATTTTTCTCCTACACGCCCTCCCTGGGCGTTGACCGCGGACCAGGACTTGCGGAGCGATTTGCGGCTGAACCGTTCGATATTCTTCGCCGCGAGCGCCACCGCTTTGCGCAACGTTTCGTCCGCAGTGACCGATGCGGCGAGCAGTTCAGCTTTCGTGGCTGCGAGTTGTTCTGCCATCAACTTTGCCCCGTCGAAACGTTCCGTAAATTCAAGGAGGGCGGCATCGCCGCGAGCGCGAACCGCTTCGATGATTGCGCGCGTGCGCTCTTCGATGGTGGGATCGAAAAGGCTCGAGCTAGTGACGAGGCGCTGGATTTGTTCAGCGAAGTTATCGTCGTTGAATCGGGCGATGTTCATCTGCGCGCAGGACGCTACGGAAGGTGGCCGTAAATGTCAAAAAGGAGACGGTTACTGGCGCTTGAAGGCGAGCAGATTGCGGATTTGGGTTTCCAGGTCGGCCCGGGACAAGGTGCGAAATCTTTCGAGCAAGGCGGCAGCCGCTCCGCTGGCGTAGGCGGTGGAAGCGGATGTGCCCATGATGACCCAGGACTGCCCGCGGAAATTGACGATCGAGGATCCCGGAGCAATGGCGTCAACGAAATTTCCAAAATTAGCGTAGGAAGCAATGACGCCTTTGCTGGTGCCTGCAGTAACGGCTATGACTTCGGGGTAGGCCGCAGGAAATGTTGGTGTTGCGACGGGCTCGTTTCCAGCGGCGGCAAAGAACAGAATTCCCTGATCATGACTGCTCTGGATCATCTTGCGCAAAAATGGACTGTCGCCATCGCTGCCGAGGCTGAGATTGATGATCTGCGCGCCTTTATTGACAGCTTCGTAAATGCCCATAGCAACATCGTAAGTCGAGGTGGAGGGCTGGTTGCCGTAGACGTCGACTGGAAGAATACGAACCGCGGAGGGTTCGCCATTCAACCCCGCCGACAGTGCGCGCAAGATCGTTTCCGACATCGAAGTGCCGTGCGTCGGTTGGGTGTCCGAAGGATTGCTTTCACCGGCCAGTGCCAACCCGGCGAGCAGGAAATCTTCTATGCCCGTGCCCTGTCTTTGGGTAGGCGTGTCGATGAGGCCGACGATAACTCGGTTACCGTCAGTAACAGCTTTGGGTCTGAGATCAATTGGGGCAAACGAACTCATGGTAAGGGAATCAGGAGTTGGTGGCCGCGAAATGGCATAATTGTTTTCGATGGATTCCACGTCACTATTTTCTTCCAGCGAACTCCGCGCCTTGGTCGCCGCCTCAGCGTCGTCGAACTGCAATCGGTACGTGCGAAATTTGTCAGCGCGCCCGATAACCTTCGCTCCCAGCTTTTTGGCAAGGTCATCGATATTGGCGCCGGGTTTGAGTGTCACGATGAGTTCGTTGGCAATCGGTTTTGCAGTTTTGGTCGCGGCTTTTTCCGGAGCTTTGATCAGTTCGGTGGCCTCCTGGAGCGAGGTTCGGAAAACGAAGAGGCGGGGAACGCCATTGGTCTGCGCCGGCAGCAAGGCAAAACTCAGATCGCCCAGCAGAAGCTTGAGGGCTTCGCCGGGCGGACGATCAGTGAACTTCGTTGAGACGGTGTGTTTTGTATCCGGCTCGACATAAATATCCCAACCGGTGACCTGAGCGAGGTTCCTCAGCAATTTGCTCAAATCCCAAGAGCCTATCTCCGCCGCGACGTGATCGGGTTTCCAGATAAGCCTGTCGGCTGACTGGAGCGGGAGGGCCCAAAGACAGCAACTCGCCAGCAGAAGCGAGCTAAACCATCGAAGTAGCTGTCGTCGAGGCGACTTCATGCCAAATGATACACCACTGCCAAACACCAGCGCGATGCAAAGGTTCTTCTAATCCATGGAATCGAGATCAGGCCTTGGCAAATGCATTGAACGAAGCGCGGGAAACAAGGTTTCGTCACAAACCGCGACTATTGTGGCAGTTTCATCTTGCGACTGTAATGATTCATTTGTTACTACTCTGCGCACATTTATGGCAGCAATTGGGCGATTTCAAAAGGGCGAGGAAATATTTTACGCGAAAGTAGTTGATGGAGAACTATTTAGACTGCGCGGAGATGTGTTTGGCTCACCTTCTTTTGACAAGAAAGCCACTTCTTTCAAGGGTCTGAGAACTCTGACTCCAGTTGCTCCCACCAAGATCATCGCCGTAGGCCTCAATTACGCCGATCACGCGCGGGAATCGGGCAAGGCGGTCCCGCGAGAGCCTCTTTTCTGGCTCAAGGCGCCCACCTCACTGATCCCGGACGGGGCCAAAATTGAAGTACCATTCCCATCGCACCGCACCGATTTTGAAGCTGAACTGACCATTGTCATCGGACGTCGTTGCCGCAACGTTACACCGGCCGCGGCGGCCCGTTATATCTTTGGTTATACTGCGGCCCAGGACATTAGCGACCGGACGATTCAGCAATCGGAAAGCCAATGGGCGCGATGCAAATCGTTCGATACATTTACTCCGCTAGGTCCCTACGTGGAAACCAAGATCGACCCGCATGATCTAACCATCCAGTTGTTCCAAAATGGGCAGCTCCGGCAAAATTCGAATACGAGCCAGCTCATCTTCAACTGTTTTGATTTGGTCAGTTTTGTTTCGACGAACATGACGCTGCTGCCTGGCGACGTGATCCTCACGGGCACGCCGAGCGGGGTGGGTCCGATCGAATCCGGGGACCGGCTGGAAGTGCGCATCCAGGGATTAAAGCCGCTGGTGAACACGGTCAAGTAACCCTGCGCTACTGCGACTGCACCACGTAAAAGCGTTGGGCGTCTTTGGCGGGGCCTGAATCAGTAAATTGATACTCTCCCGGGGCAATTTCGGTCACCGTGCCGGTTTGAGTCCAGTCGCTTAGCATCAATGTAATGTCCGTGCTGCTCAAAGCCACATAGGGAATCCCAATCGCGCTTCTGAACGAGAACTGGAATGAGCCATCTGCGAGGACGACGGGGTTGATCAGCCGCGGAGGGACCAAAGCGACCGTCAAGCGAAGGACCTGGCGCCCATCGCTCCCGGGAACGATGCTCGGAGCAAATCCGTAACCGTCCGGCGTCCTGTTGGTCTCCAGCATCTTCGCGTAGTAAACGATACCCCACGCGGTCAGCACATCGAAGGTCGTCCCGGGAGGAGGATTGAAGTTGTTGAGCAGGCGAACGGAGAGGAAGCCTCGAAGTTCGGCGGTGCCGATATTAGGCGCCAGCGTTCCAATATTGACGACGTCGTTACTGCCAAAATCCGCAATGTCGATCGCGAGTGTGGCACTGGGACCTTGAATGTAGGAATTAAGACCGAAGTTCGCCGCGGCCACGGGATTCAACGGCAGTGCTTCGATGGTCGTGGCGCTCGCGCTGGCGAAGTCGGCAGTTCCCGGACTGAAGGTGCCTCCGGACTGGCTTAGTTCGAGCCCGATGCTGCTGGCGATCAAAT